>Ga0194121_10001892_pt1 | contig 34216 bp, 32 predicted proteins | sample TA2MahCa50mmetaG_FD_148609 | JGI IMG/M metagenome (GOLD analysis project Ga0194121, IMG submission 148609) | Freshwater microbial communities from Lake Tanganyika, Tanzania - TA2015020 Mahale Deep Cast 50m | ecosystem: Environmental > Aquatic > Freshwater > Lake | place: Tanzania: Lake...
AATCGCCCCCCCCCCCGCGAAGCTCCGCGGGGGAGGGAGTATCGAAGGGGGGCGCGCGGGAGAGACTTCGTCCGGCCACAAAAGTATGCGATGACGCGGCATGGATTCGGTCACCCAGTTCGTCTTGGGCGCCGGCGTCGGCATGGCGGTGCTGGGGCCCAAGATCGGCGCGCGACGGGCGGCACTCGCGGGTGGCGTCTTGGGCACGCTTCCCGACCTCGACGTGTTCTGGCCGTTCGAGGATCCGGTCGCGGCGTTCGTCCTCCACCGCAGCGCCACCCATTCGCTGGTCATGCACGCGCTGGCGACGCCGATCCTGGGCGAAGCGCTCCGCTTCGTCGCGGCGCCGCTCCGCGCCGAGCGGGCGCGAGCCTATGCGGCGGTGTTCCTCTGCCTCGCGACCCACGCGCTCTTGGACGCGATGACCATCTACGGGACGCGGCTCTTTTGGCCGCTGTGGCCCGAGCCGGTCGGACTAGGCTCGATCTTCATCATCGACCCGCTCTATACGGTGCCGCTGCTCGTCGTGACGCTGTGGGCGCTCGGTACGCGCGCGTGGAACGCACGGCTCGCGCGCGCGCTCACCGTCGCCCTCGTCGTCTCGACAGCGTATCTCGGCTGGGCTGCAGTCGCGCAGTCGATCGCCCGCGCGCGCGCCGGCGACGCGCTCGCCGCGAGCGGGTTCGTGCCCGAGCGCCTGATGGCGACCCCGACTCCTCTCAACACGTTGTTCTGGAGAGCGATCGCGATCGAAGGCGAGCGTTATTTCAACCTCTATGTCCCGCTGCTGGCGGACAGGGGCGCGATCACGGTCTACGCCCATCCGCGCGGCCCGGCGAGCGGCTGCCTGGCCGGGAACGGCGCCGCGGCAACGCTCGCCGCGTTCGCGCAGGGCTTCTACCGGATCGAGGCCGATGGGCGGACGCTCGCGCATGCCGACCTTCGAATGGGGCTGACGCCGGGCTACGTGTTCCGCTTCATCGTCGCCGAACACAAGGGCGTGCGCTTCGAGCCGGTGCCACCGCGTCGGATCGCGAGCAACGTGGAGGCGCCGGGCGACCTCGCCTGGCTCTGGGCCGGCATCGTTGGGCGGCGCGCGCTCCGGCCGGCCGAGACCGCGGCTGCCGTCGATCTCGCCGCGCTGCCGGCGCGGCCGAGCGTCACCGCCGTCTGCTGAGCGATCCAGCGCCATGTTCGCCGCGGGCCTGGGTTCGCGCTAGATTCGTTCGAGCCGATCGCCCGTCTCGCGGAGCCACCGCCATGCCCCTGTTCTCGCGCCGCCGCTTCCTCGCCAGCGCCGCAGCCGTCGCGGCCGCAAGTGCGCTGCCGCTGGCGGGCCGAGCGCGCGCTCAAGCGATCGCGACCCACCGGCTCGCCGCGCGTCCGGCACGGGTGACGCTGATCGGCCCGCCGCACCCCGACACCGAGGTCTGGGCTTATAACGGCACCACACCCGGTCCGGTGCTCCGCGTGCGTCAGGGGGACCGCTTGCGGGTCGAGGTCGCGAACGCGTTGGAAGCCGACACCACGGTCCATTGGCACGGCATTCGCCTGCCCCATGCGATGGACGGCGTGCCGCACCTGACCCAGCCGCCGATCCGCCCGGGCGAGAGCTTCGTCTACGAGTTCGAGTGCGCGGACGCCGGCACCTTCTGGTACCACCCGCACGCCGAAAGCGCCGAGCAGTTGGGCCGCGGGCTCTACGGCGCCCTGATCGTCGAGGAGCGCGAGCCTGTGCCGGTCGATCGCGACCTCACCTGGGTGCTCTCCGACTGGCGGCTCGATCCCACCGGCGCGATCGTCGACAACTTCGGCGACCTCCATGATGCCAGCCACGACGGCCGGCTCGGCAACACCGTCACCATCAATGGACGCATCCCGGAGACCTTCGCCGTCCGCGCCGGCGAGCGGTTGCGGCTCCGGCTCATCAACGTCGCCAACGCCCGCATTTTCGCGCTCGATTTCGCCGACCACGCGCCCGCGATCGTCGCGCTCGACGGCCACCCGGTTGCGCCGCACGCCCCGCCCGAGGGCCGGATCGTGCTCGGACCCGGGATGCGCGCCGACATCGTCCTCGACTGCAACGGCCGCCCCGGCTCGCGCGCGACGGTCGCCGACCGCTTTCCGCGCGCCGACGTCTACCGCGTCGTCGATTTGGTCTATGCCGAGGCGCCGGCCGTCGAACGCGCGCAGCCGCTGGCGCCGGTGGCGCTGCCGGCCAATCCGGTAGCCGAGCCCGACCTCGGGCACGCGGTCCGCCATGCGTTCACGTTCGGCGGCGGCATGATGGGGACGCTCCGCACGGCGCAACTCGACGGCCGCCGCGTCGATATGCGGACGCTGATGCAAAACGGCTTTGCCTGGGCGGTGAACGGCGCGGTCGAGCGCGGTCACGCGCACAAGCCGCTCGTCACGCTCAAGCGGAACGCCAGCACGATCTTCGAATTCGTGAACGACACCGCCTGGTGGCACCCGATCCACTTGCACGGTCATACGTTCCGCGTCGTCAGCCAGAACGGCAGGCCGACCCGCCACCGCGAATGGCGCGACACGGTGCTGCTGCCGCCGCGCGAGCGCGCCGAGGTCGCGTTCGTCGCCGACAATCCGGGCGACTGGATGCTGCACTGTCACGTGCTCGAGCATCAGGCGAGCGGGATGTCGAGCGTCATTCGCGTCGCATGATGCGTTCGCCGTCCGCGCGCGCGGCGTTCCTCGCCGCTATCCTTGCCCTGCTCGCGCCGACGCCGGCGGGCGCCGATCTCCGCGGCCACGGCGGGCCGGTCAAGGCGCTCGCCGTCACCGGCGACGGCACCGTCGCGATCAGCGGCAGCTTCGATTCGACCGCGATCCTATGGTCGCTCGCCGACGGCCGCGCCCTCGCCGTGCTCCGGTTCCACAACGGCGTCGTCAACGCGGTCGCGGCATTGCCCGACGGGCGGTTCGCCACCGCCGGCGAGGACGGCCGCATCGCGCTCTGGCGTGCCGACCGGCCGGCACCGGTCGCCGTGATCCTCGGCCACAGCGGGCCGATCGCGAGCCTCGCGGTATCGCCCGATGGCGCCAGCCTGGCCTCGGCCTCGTGGGACACGACAGTGCGGGTGACGCCGCTCGCGGGCGGCGACGCGCGCGTCCTCACCGGACACGCCGGCAACGTCAACGGCGTCGCCTTCGCGCCGTCGGGCCGCGCGCTCGCGAGTGCCGGCTACGACGCGACGTTCAGGATCTGGCCGCTCGATCGCGCCGGACCGCCCCGTATCGTCCAGACCGCGGCGCCGCTCAACGCGGTGGCGGCGACGGCGGACGCATTCGTCGCCGCCGGGGTCGATGGCGTCATCCGCATCTTCGATCGCAGCGGTGCTCCGGTCCGCGACGTCCTGGCGCAGCAGACCCCGGTGATCGCGCTCGGCCTCGATCCGGCCGGCGCGCGCATCGCCGCCGCGAGCGTGACCGGCGAAATCGCGGTGATCGAGCTCGCGACCGGGACCGTGCTGCAGCGCCTGCTCGGGCCGGAGCGGCCATTGTGGTCGCTCGCCTTCGTTCCGGCGCGCGATCAATTGTTGAGCGGCGACAACGCGCGCGTGGTGCGGCGCTGGGACTTGAAGGCCGGCGCCTTGATCGGATTTCGCGCCGACGACGCGAGCCCCGATCCGCTCGCGGCCTTCAAGGACGATCCGGGTGCCCAAGTGTTTCGCGCCTGCATCGCCTGCCACACCTTGGAGCCCGATGGCGGCAACCGCGCCGGACCTTCGCTCCACGGCGTGTTCGGGCGGCGGATCGCGACCGCCGCCGGCTACGACTTTTCGCCGGCGTTGCGCTCGCTCGACATCGTGTGGAACGCGCAGACCATCGCGCGGCTATTCGAGATCGGGCCCAATGCCTACACGCCCGGGACCAAGATGCCCGAGCAGACCTTGAGCGCCGGCGAGCGTGCGGCGCTGGTCGAGTTCCTCGAGCGCGCCACCGCGCCGCGCTAGACCCTCACTCGTCCTTGAACTCGTCGCTGCCGGCGGCACGTTCGCGTAAGTAATCTTCGGTCGTGCGCGGCTTGGGCCGCGCCGGTGCGGCGTAAGGATCGAAGCCCTCGTTGGCGACGACCTCGACCCGGCAGTTCTCGCACATCATCAGGACTTCGAGGCGCTTCTTGTTGTCGCCGCTGAACATCCAGTGCCCGCCGAGCTTGGCCTTGACCCGCTCGATCGCGCTCCTGGTGCCGAACGGCTTGCCGCAGCGGGCGCACGGGAACGGCTCTTCCTCCTTGATGCGGCGCGGCTCGCGCCAGGCGGCGAAGTCGAGCCGCGGCACCAGCTTTATCACGTGCTCGGGGCAGGTCGCGGCGCACAGCCCGCACTGGACGCAAAGGTTCTCGGCGAAGCGGAGCATCGGCCGCTCCGGGTTGTCGGTGAGGGCCGAGGTCGGGCAGGCGGAAACGCAAGCGAGGCAGAGCGTGCAGCCGGCGACATCGACCGCGAGCCCGCCGAACGGCGCGCCGGGCTCGAGCGGGATGGTATCGACCGGGGTCGGCGCGGCGCGGTGCAGCTCGCGCACGCTGACGTCGAGCAAGCTGCGCTTGGCGCCCATTGGCATGAACGACCCCGGCTGGGCGGCAGCGGTGCCGCGCGGCGCGGCATCGAGCGCGGCCCGCAGCTGGTCGGGATCGTCGGTCTCGATGGCGGCGACCGGCGCTTCGCCGAAGCCGAGCGCGCTCAAGATTCGGTTCGCGGTCGCGATCGTGCGCGCCAGCCCGGCCTGGTCGTGGCGCGGCTTGGCGCGGGCGAGGAAGCGGACCCCCGCGGCACCGTAGGCGAACAGCGCGGCGAGCGCTTCGGGGCCGACCTGCGTCACCTCGTTGACCGCGACCGGCAACACCCGCGCCGGCAGGCCCGGCCCGAATCGCGCCAGCGCATCGATCAGCGGCTCGCCGTGGGCGCGGTCGTGAAAGAGAACCAGCGCGTCGGCGCCGCCGGCGCCGCGGTAGGTGAGGACGAGCGCGCGCAGCCGGCGCAACAGCGCCTCGGCCGAAGGCAGCGCATACTCGGCGGCGCCGGTCGGGCAGGCGGCGGCGCAGCTCCCGCACCCGGCGCAGATCGCCGGGTCGATCTCGACGTGGTCGCCCGCCGGCTCGATCGCGCCGGCCGGGCAAAGGTCGAGGCAGCGCGTGCAGCCGGTGATCCGCGAACGCGAGTGGGCGCAGAGGTTGGCGTGGAAGTCGATGTAACGCGGCTTGTCGAAGGTCCCGACCAGGTCGCTCGCATCCAGGAGCAGCGCCGCGACCGCGGCCGGGTCGCGCGGATCGGCGCGGAGATAGCCGCTTCGGAGCGCGGGCGCCGAAAACAGTGGGGTACCGCCGGAGAGGTCGACGACGATGTCGCAGCGCGAGGTCGCGCCCGACTTGGCTGGGCCGAAGGCGAGCGCGCCGCGCGACGAGGGCTTGGGCTGCGCGAAGTCGTCGACCGTCAGCTCGAACGCGCCGAGATAGCCCTTGGCGACGCGGATCGTGCCCTTGGCGATCGGGAAGTCGGTAACGCGCGGCGGCGCCACGTCGCGCGGGTCGGACAAGAGCACGGTGACATCGAGCCGCGCGGCCAGCCGCCGCCCGGCCTCGATCGCAGTGGCGTCGCGGCCATAGACGAGCACGACCCCTTTGCTCTCGAGCGAAACGAACGGGACCGGGGCCTGCGGTTCGGCCGCGGCCGCCAGCAGCGCCGCGATCTTGGGCCCGGCCGTTGCCGCCTCGTTCGACCACCCGGCGGTCTCGCGGATACTGGCGTAGGCGAGGGTGGCCTTGGCCGCGATCGCTTGCGCCGCTTCGTCGAACAGCGGCGTCTCCTGGGTGCAGGCGACGGTGAGCGGGCCGGCCGTGCCGGCCAGCGTCTTGAAGAGGTTGATCTGGCGGTGGCAGAGGTTGGTCGCGGTCTGGACTTGCGCCGCGCAGGCGCGGGCCACCGCGTCGGCGTCGAGCGTCATCGTGTCCTCGCACGAGCAGATGACGAAGCGGCGGTCCTCGGCCATGAGCGCTCCCGGCGGGCGGGCCCAAGGGCCCCGGTGTTGTCGCGACCGACAATCATATTAGATTGTCGGTACCGACGCAGGGAGAGCGACGTGTCCGACCTGGCGAGCCGAACGGCGACCCCGGCCTTGAGCCTGCCGCCGCCCTATACGCTGACGACGCTCCGCGAGGGCGGCGATGCCTTCGCCCACGCCTGCGGCCACGCCGGCCGGCTTGGCGCCGGCGCCCTGGTCTGGGTCAATCGGTTCGATGTCGCCGAGTTCGCCGTGGTGCTCGAGCCCGACGAGCCGCTGGCGGCCGCCCGGCGCGCGTTTTTTGCCGCCATGAACGCGCTCGGCGATGCGATCGCCTTCCACGCGCCGCCGGAAAAGCCGCTCACCTTCGACTGGCCGGATGCGATCCGGATCGATGGCGGCCTGATCGGCGGCGGCCGGCTCGGCTGGCCGCGTGGCGCCGCCGAGGACGCCGTGCCGGCGTGGCTCGTATTCGCGGCGACGGTCCGGCTGTGGCGGATGGAGGCGGGCGAGCCCGGCGTAACGCCGCTTCTGACGGCGCTCGACGAGGAGGGGGTCGAGTTTCCCGACGCGGCCCCCTTGATCGAGAGCGCCGCGCGCCACTTGATGAGCCATTTCGACGCGTGGCAGGCGCACGGATTCGATGCGGTCGGTCGCGCCTACTTGGAGCGGCTCGCGGTGCGGAAAGCCGGCGAGCGGCGGCGGATCGATGCCAATGGCGATCTGCTGCTGCAGGGCTTCGCCGCGACTGCTGCCGAGCGGGTTCCGCTCGTTCCCGCGCTCGTCAAGGCGACCTGGGTCGAGGCGATTGGCACATGAAGCTCCCGCGCACCATCCGGCTCGATGGTTCCGACGCGGTCGTGTTCGAACGCGCCGCCGCGCCCGACGAGTGGGCGGTGTCCGGGGCGTTCATGTTCGGCGAGAGCGACCTCGAGCGCTTGACCGGCAAGGCGCGGGTCGCGTTTCGCTCCGGGCTCCTCGGCATCGCGAGCTTCGGCTGGTCGACGCTGGTGGTGGTGGCGCCGGCGAGTGCGGCGGATCGTGCCGCCGCGGTCGAAACCCTGGCCCGCAACTTGGTCGATCGCTTGGGCGCACCCAACCTTGCGGCCGCGCGCGCGGCGGCCGAGGACGAGATCGCGTTCGCCGCCTCGCTCTGCGATCACCCGCTGCAGACCTTGCTCGCCGTCCACCGCACGATCGAGGATGGCGCCGTGCGCGAGGCGTTCCGGACGCTGAAACCGCGGCCCGGCGCCATCGGCCAAAGCTACTTGAGCGACCGCGTCTTCACCGCGACCGAGGAGGGCGACGCCGAGGCGACGGTCGATCTCACCGGACTCACCCACCGGCGGCCATCGTGAAGGAGTTCTGGGTTTCGAGCGGCCATCACTTCACGACCCGCGCGCCGGGCGGCGGGCTCAAGCTCACCGACGCGTTCTTGATGGCCTATCTGGCGCGGCCCGAGCTGTTGCCCCCCGACGACGCCTGCGCGGCCGAGCGCGCGCTCCACGCCCGCCTCATGCGCGAGCCGCAAGGCGCCGTGACGCCGGAGGACATCGCCGAACTCGCCGACCCCGACGCCCGCGAAAACTGGACGTTCATGGTCGACTTCCGCGATCGGCTGCTCGAGGCGCCGACGCTCGAGGCGGCGTACCTCGCGATAGTGCGGAACGGCGTCGGCCGGCTGCCGCCCTTGTTCCTCAACCAGTTGACCCACGTAATCCTGCGCAACGCGCTCGACGGCTGCGAGGACACGTATGTTTTGCGCGCGGCCGAACTCTTCTTTCGGGCGCAGCGCGTTTCGTTCAACGACGGTGCCGTGCTCCTGGCCGACGCCGAGACCATCGAGCGGCATCACGCGGAACGCCCGCCGATCCCGCTGGTCGAGATGCTGCAGGGGCCGGTCGAGGACGAGCTCGACGTCTTGGACGACGCGACCGCGTTCTCGTACTGGAGCCGGAGCGACGCATTCTCGATGGTGCTGAACCTGGGCTCGAACCCCAAGAGCCGGGTGGCGCTCGGTCGCGCGATCGCGATCTGGATCGAGCACCTGCTCGGCGTCGCGGCGACGGTCGAGCCGATCGAGAAGATCCGCGACGACGACTGGCGCTGGTTCGTCGGGCTCGACGCCGAGGCGACCCGCATCGGCAACGCGCTCTGGAACGGCGAGACGCCCGATGACGATGCGTCCCAGCGCGTGTTGGCGTTGTTCCGGCTCGTCTTCGCGCCGAACACGCCGGTGGTGCCGGCCGCCGCCGGCAAGCCGGTCTATCTCTTGCTGGCGATGACCGACGACAAGATCGTGCGCATGAAACCGCAGAATCTGGTGACCGGGTTGCCGCTCGCCGACCGGGCGCGGGCCTAGGCACGGTCATGGCCGAGGAATGGATCGAGGTCGGGGTCGTGGTCGCCAAGCGCGCGCTCAAGGGTCCGTGGGCGAGCTACCAGTGGCTGCCGGTCGCGGTCCTGCCGGCTCCGGCAGCGGCGGCGCCGTGGACCGCGCTCGGGTGCAGCGGAAGCGACACCACGTTCTATGCCGGCGCGTTCGCGCTCGGGCTGCATTCGAGCGCGACCGGCCACTACCGCGACAACCTCGGATCGGCCCGCCCCTCGCTATGGGTCGCGCTGCGGCCGGCGGGCGAGGAACGGGTCGAGGTTGTGGCGGTCACCGCCGATCCCTACGAAGGGGAACTGCTCGCCGACAATCCGGGCGATGTCGTCGACGCGGTGCCGCTGCCGGCCGAATTGCGCACGCGGATCGATGCCTTTTTCGCCGCCCATCACGTCGAGCGCACCTTCTACAAGCGCGAACGCAAGCGCGCCGATCCGGAGGCGCTGGCGCGGCGCGGGCCCGCTCGCCCGGCGGTCGAGGATCCCGATCGCCCGGCGGTCGAGGACGACGAATGAGCGGGCGGAACGACGAGCCCGGTTTTCTCGCGCGCTGGTCGCGGCGCAAAGCGGCGGCGCGGCAGGGCGAGCGCGAACAAGCGCCGGCAACCGAACCGGCGCCGGCGCCGGCCGATGCGGCATCGCCGCCGGCCCCAACCGCGCCGGCGGCGCCCGCCGAACCCGAGCCGCCGCCGTTGCCGTCGATCGAGTCGCTCACCGCCGACAGCGATGTCAGCGTCTTCATGCGCCCCGGCGTGCCCGAGGAGCTTCGCACCGCGGCGCTGCGCAAGATGTGGCTGCTCGATCCGGCGATCCGGAACTTCGAGGGACCGGCGCGCGACTACGGCTACGACTGGAACGTCCCCGGCGGGGTGCCCGGGTCGGGACCGCCGCCGACGCTCGAAGAAGCCGAGCGCGCGCTCGCCCGGTTGTTCGAGGACGCACCGCCACCGCCCGATACCGGGAGCGCATCCGCGGCCGAACCCCGGCCGACAGCGATCGAATCCAGACCGGCGGCGACCGAGCCAAAGCCGGCCCCGGCCGAACCCAAGTCGGTCCCGCCCGAACCCAAGTCAGTCCCGCCGGGCGCGGTTTCAATCGCGCCGCCGCCGGTGCAAGAAAACGTAGCCCCGACGGGCACTTCGGCCCCAGCACCGGCGCGCCGGCACGGCGGCGCGCTCCCCTCCTGAACACTATCGTGTGCACACATCTCGTCGCTTTGGGTCTCCCTCCCCTCGCAGAGCGGAGCAGTCCTACATGCTCCCTCCCCCGCGGAGCGGGGGAGGGAGCAACTTAGGGTGTGCCCCCTGTCGATCAAGTGCGATAGAGGGGGCAATTTGGGACGGGACTTATGTGAATCCGTTAGCTCCTGAACGGGCGCCCCGCGCGGCATAGTCCGACCCTATTCCACGCCGCGGACTTGTTGTTTGGCGCCCCATAAGGGCGTACTATGACCGCTCGATGACGGTGGCGAGGGCTTCCGAGTGATGCCACGCGACGGCGGACTGGAACAGGCGATCGAAGCGGCAGGCGGCGTCGGTGCGCTGGCCAGGACGCTCGGGATCGCGCAGCCGTCGGTCTCGGCGTGGAATCGAATCCCGGCCGAGCGCGTGCTCGCCGTCGAAGCCGCGACCGGAATCGCCCGCTCGATCCTCCGTTCCGATCTCTATCCCGAAAGCCTGCAACCCTCCGGCGCGACCGACGCGGTCGACGAGGTCGACCGCTTGCGCGGTCACGAGTACGGCCTGCTTGCGCTCTTGCTCGGGCGCGCGCCGAACGCCGAAACACTGGCCAAGGTCGCCGCGCTCCAGGGCGATGCCAGTCCGCCCGGGCTCGCCCACATCGCGCTCGCCGAGGCCGCGTCCGCCACCAATGCGGACGCGATCGCGAGCGAGTATTTCGCCCTCTTCATCGGTTTGGGCCGCGGCGAACTGCTGCCATTCGCGTCCTATTACCTGACCGGCTTCTTGCACGAGCGCCCGCTCGCGCGCGTGCGCGAGGACCTGGGCGGCCTGGGGCTCGTGCGCGACGCCAGCATGAGCGAGCCCGAGGATCACATCGCGATCCTGTGCGAGACGATGGCGGGCCTGGCGTCGGGACGGTTCGCCGCCGACCCGGGCGCGGACCGCCGTTTTTTCGAGCGCCACCTCGAACCGTGGGCGCCGCGTTTTTTCGCCGACCTCGAAGCGGCGCGCGCCGGGCGCTTCTACCGCGCCGTCGGCAAGGTCGGGCGTTTGTTCCTGGACATCGAGAGCGAAGCGTTGCGGCTGACGGATTGAATTCCAACGCGTTGACGAGGAGAACCGGCTCATGGGCACCAAGGTCGAAGGCGCGAATCGGCGCACATTCCTGAAAACGTTCGGCGGAGCCGCGACCATCGCCGCCGCCGCGGCGACCGCACCGCTCGCCGTCCGCGAGGCCGCGGCCGAGGAGAACGATAGCGACAAGAAGAAGGCGCGCTATCGCGAAACCGATCACGTCAAAGCGTTCTACCGCACCAACCGTTACTAGAAGGGGCTGGTCATGTTGATCAAACGCAAGACGGGCGAAGCGGGCCGCAGCCGGCTGCAAGCCCTCGCCTCCGATCATTCGTCCGGGATGCTCGACCGGCGCAGCTTCTTGATGCGCTCGGGCCTCGCCGTCGGCGGCTTGGCCGCGGTCGGCGCGACCACCCTGGGCGCGGTCAAGCCGGTGCAAGCGGCGATGGCCAAGCCCGGCGCCCCGATCGAACTCCGGCGCAATATCTGTACCCACTGCTCGGTCGGCTGCACGGTGGTCGCCGAAGTCCAGAACGGCGTGTGGATCGGCCAGGAGCCGGCGTGGGACAGCCCGATCAACCGCGGCACCCACTGCGCCAAGGGCGCGGCGATCCGCGAGCTGGTGCACGGCGACCGTCGCCTCAAGTACCCGATGAAGCTCGCCAACGGCCAGTGGCAGCGGATCTCCTGGGACCAGGCGTTCAACGAGATCGGCGACAAGATGATGGCGCTCCGCGAGAAGTCGGGGGCCGATTCGGTCTACATCCTGGGCTCGGCCAAGTTCTCGAACGAAGGCGCTTATCTCCTTCGCAAATTCGCGGCGTTCTGGGGCACCAATTCGGTCGACCACCAGGCCCGCATCTGTCACTCGACCACCGTCGCCGGCGTCGCCAATACCTGGGGCTACGGCGCGATGACGAACTCCTACAACGACATCCGCAACTCGAAGACCGTCATCATCATGGGCGGCAACCCGGCGGAGGCGCACCCGGTTTCGCTCCAGCACGTGCTGGCGGGCAAGGAACTCAAGCGCGCCAATCTGATCGTCATCGATCCGCGGCTCACGCGCACCGCCGCGCATGCGACCGAGTACGTCCGCATCCGCCCCGGCACCGACATCCCGGTGATCTGGGGCTTGCTCTGGCACATCTTCCAGAACGGCTGGGAAGACAAGGAGTTCATCCGCCAGCGCGTCTACGGCATGGACCTCGTCCGCAAAGAGGTCGAAAAGTGGACGCCCGAGGAAGTCGAGCGCGTCACCGGCGTCCCGGGCGCGCAGATGAAAGCGGTCGCCGAGAAGTTCGCCAAGGAGAAACCCGCGACCCTGGTGTGGTGCATGGGCGCCACGCAAAAGACGGTCGGCACCGCCAACGTGCGCGCGTTCTGCACGCTCTTGCTGGCGACCGGCAACGTCGGGTCGGAAGGCACCGGCGCCAACATCTTCCGCGGCCACTGCAACGTCCAAGGCGCCACCGACCTCGGGCTCGATATCGCCAACCTGCCGCTCTATTACGGCCTCGTCGAAGGCGCGTGGCGGCACTGGGGCCGGGTCTGGGAAGTCGAGTACGACTGGCTGCAGTCGCGCTTCGACGAAGTGCCGGCCAAAGCCGGCCGCGCCGCGCGGACCCGCAAGCAGAACATGGAAACGCCGGGCATCACCTCGACCCGGTGGTTCGATGCGGCGATGCTGCCGGCCGACGAGGTCGACCAGCGCGACAACGTCAAGGCGATGCTGATCTTCGGCCACGGCGGCAACACCGTGACGCGCATGCCGGAAGCAGCCAAGGGTTTGGCCAAGCTCGACCTCCTGGTCGTCGCCGATCCGCATCCGACCACGTGGGCAGTGTTGGGCGAGCGCAAGGAGAACACGTATCTCCTGCCGATCTGCACGCAGCTCGAAACCGCGGGCTCGCGCACGGCCTCCAACCGCTCGATCCAATGGGGCGAGAAGATCGTCGAACCGATCTTCGAGTCGAAGGACGATTACTGGGTGATGTACCGCCTGGCCGAGAAGCTCGGCTTCGCCGACCGCATGTTCAAGAACATCAAGGTCGAGAACAAGCAGCCGCTCGCCGAAGACATCCTCCGCGAGATCAATCGCGGCGGCTGGTCGACCGGCTACACCGGCCAATCGCCCGAGCGCCTGAAATCGCACATGGCGAACCAGGGCGACTTCGACATCGTCACGTTGCGCGCCACCAAGGGGCCGAACCAGGGCGACTATTACGGCCTGCCGTGGCCGTGCTGGGGCAAGCCCGAAATCCGCCACCCCGGTACGCACATTCTTTACAACACCAATCTCCACGTGAAGGACGGCGGCGGCACCTTCCGTGCCCGCTTCGGCGTCGAGCGCGAAGGCCAGACGCTCCTGGCCGAGGGTTCGTTCTCGGCGGGCTCGGAGATCAAGGACGGCTATCCCGAATTCACCTATGGCGTCTTGAAGAAACTGGGCTGGGACGGCCTGCTCACCGCCGATGAAAAAACGACCATCGAGCGGATCGGCGGTGCCAACCCCGACAACGTGAGCTGGGCGATCGACCTCTCGGGCGGCATTCAGCGCGTCTGCCTCGAGAAGGGCGTCATCCACTACGGCAACGGCAAGGCCCGCGCTAACGCCTGGAACTTGCCCGATCCGATTCCGGTCCACCGCGAGCCGATCTATTCGCCCAAGCCGGACCTGGTGGCGAAGTACCCGACGCTGCCGAACGGCCGCCAGCTCCGCATGCCCAACATCGGCGCCACGGTCCAGAAGGCGGCGGTCGACAAGAACTTCGCCAAGGACTTCCCGATCATCCTGACCTCGGGCCGGCTGGTCGAATACGAAGGCGGCGGCGAAGAGACGCGGTCGAACAAGTGGCTGGCCGAATTGCAGCAAGACATGTTCGTCGAGATCCATCCGGCCGACGCGTCGGCCCGCGGCATCGTCGACGGCGGCTGGGTGTGGGTGCTGGGGCCCGAGAGCGGCGCCAAGACCCGCGTCAAGGCGCTCGTCACCGAGCGGGTGGGGCGCGGCGTCGCGTTCATGCCGTTCCACTTCGCCGGCTGGTTCCAGGGCGTCGATCAGCGCCCCAAGTACCCGCAGGGGACCGATCCGATCGTCTTGGGCGAGTCGGTTAATACCGTGACCGCCTACGGCTACGACCCGGTGACTAACATGCAAGAGACCAAAGTCACGCTCTGCCAGATTCGGGCGGCGTGAGGGGAGAGGGACCATGGCAACGCGCGTTAAATTCCTCTGCGACGCCGACCGCTGCATCGAGTGCAACGCCTGCGTCACCGCGTGCAAGAACGAGCACGAGGTTCCGTGGGGCATCAACCGGCGCCGCGTCGTCACCTTGAACGACGGCAAACCGGGCGAGCGCTCGATCTCGATGGCGTGCATGCACTGCACCGATGCGCCGTGCGCGGCGGTGTGCCCGGTCGATTGCTTCTACACCACCGCCGACGCGGTCGTGCTGCACTCGAAGGAACGCTGCATCGGCTGCGGCTACTGCTTCTATGCCTGCCCATTCGGCGCGCCGCAGTATCCGCGCGTCGGCAACTTCGGTTCGCGCGGCAAGATGGACAAGTGCACCTACTGCGCCGGCGGGCCCGAGGCCGACGCGTCACAGGCCGAGTACGCCAACTACGGCGCCAACCGGCTGGCCGAAGGCAAGCTCCCGATCTGCGCCGAAATGTGCTCGACCAAGGCGCTCTTGGCAGGCGACGGCCAGATCATCGCCGAGATCTACCGCGAGCGCGTCTTGAAGCGCGGCTACGGCTCGGGCGCCTGGGGTTGGAAGACGGCCTACAAAGAGACGATCGCGGTCTGATCGCCGCACCAAGCGGTCGCCGGGAGTAAGCGCGGCGGCCGGGAGCGTAGGGAGGAAAGGAGCGGCCCATGGTAAAGCAGGCACGACGCTTAGCGTTCGCGATCGCGGTGGCGTTGTTGGTGGGAAGCGGCATCGCCGCGGCGCAGCAGCAGCCGACGTCGGTCAACCCGACCGCGAGCGCGGTCAAGGAAGAGCAGCTCCTTCGGCAGCTTCAAAGCGTCCAGGGCCGTATCACCATTCCCGACGCCAAGGCGGCGGTGCTGATCCAGCCCGGCGGGCGTGACTGGCGCGATCTTCATCAGGTGTCGCTCCGCTGGATCGGCGGTATCGCGATCCTTGGCATGCTCGGCGTTCTGATCCTCTTCTACATGGCCCGCGGCACGATCCCGATTTCCGGCCAGCGCTCCGGCCGGCGCGTGCTCCGCTTCGGCACCTTCGAGCGCTTCACCCACTGGCTGACGGCGGGCTGCTTCATCGTTCTGGCGGTGACCGGCGTCAACGTCACCTTCGGCAAGGCGCTGCTGATGCCGTTGATCGGCGCGGACGCGTTCGCGGGGTGGTCGCAGTGGTCCAAGTACGCCCACCACTACCTGGCGTTTCCGTTCATGGTCGGCCTGATCCTTACCTTCTTCATGTGGGTGTTGGACAACATCCCGACCAAGCTCGACGTCGACTGGTTCCGCGCCGGTGGCGGCTTGGTCGGCAAGGGCCACCCGCCGGCCCGCAAGTTCAACGGCGGTCAGAAGCTGATCTTCTGGTCGGTGATCATGGGCGGCGTCGCGCTCTCGGTGACCGGGCTCCTGCTGATCTTCCCGTTCGCCGGAACCACCATCGCCGACATGCAGCTCGCCCAGATCGTCCACGGCATCGTCTCCGTGGTGCTGGTCGCCGTCATGCTCGCCCACATCTACATCGGCACGATCGGCATGGAAGGCGCGTTCGACGCGATGTCTTCGGGCGAAGTTGACGAGAACTGGGCGCGCGAGCACCACGCGCTCTGGCTTGAGGAAGAGCGCAACAAGGCTCCGGCCGGCGGCCAGCGAGCGGCCGGGCCGGCCGAGTAGCGGGGCGGCGCTCTAACCCTTAAAGCGCGACGACGAACGGCGCGTGTGCAGGCCGTCAGCCGTTGCGCTGACCCGACCAAGTCGGACCGACCAGATTGTCGCCGGGCGCGGCGACGCGGGCGCCGTCAGTGGTGAACGCTTTGTAGGCCGGCGTGTTCCACGCCGGGCTGAGCGCCAAAGCCCCGCCGATGGCGATCACCAGAGCGACGACGACCGAAGTCAAGAAGGGGCGCATGCGTGGGTCTCCCTGTTGGTTCCCGCCATCATACATCACCCGGCTGGTTTCGCGTAGTTGGGGAAAAACAGGGGCTGGCCGCCGACCTTGTAGTCGGCGATCGCGCGCTGGCCATCGGGGCCGGTGATCCACGCGATGAAGGCCTGGCCGAGCGCCTGCTTGACGTGCGGGTGACGCTCCGGATTGACCAGCATCACGCTGTACTGATTGTAGAGCGTCTGGTCGCCTTCGACCGCGACGACGAGCTCCTGACGGTTCTTGAACCCGAGCCAGGTGCCGCGGTCGGTCAAGGCATAGGCGGGCATCGCCGCTGCGATGTTGAGGGTCGGTCCCATGCCTTGACCGGTCTCGCGGTACCACGTGCCTTTTGTCCGGTCGATCTCGATCCCGGCCCGTTGCCATAGCCGCCGCTCGGCGGCATGGGTGCCGGAGCGGTCACCGCGCGAGGCGAATGGGGCGACGTTTGCGGCGATCGCCTTGAGTGCGGCCGTGATGTCCTTGCTGCCTCGGACGCGCGCCGGATCGGCGGCGGGTCCGACCAGGATGAAGTCGTTGTACATCACCTGCCGCCGCTCGATGCCGAAGCCTTGGGCGACGAAGGCGAGTTCGGCCGCCGCGTCATGGACGAACACCACATCGGCGTCGCCGCGGCGACCGACGTCGAGGGCCTGGCCGGTGCCGAGCGCGACCACCCGGACCTCGACCCCGGTCCGCGCCTTGAACAGCGGCAGGATGTACTCGAACAGGCCTGAATCCTGGGTCGAGGTGGTCGAGGCCAAAACGATGAACGGCGCCTGCGCCCGAACCGGCATGGCCGCGAGCGTCGCCAGCAAGGAAAGTGCGAGACCGATGCCGGCGCGGCTCACGGCAACTCGCCCTCGATGAAGGCCCGCGCCTCCGTCGTCGCCGGACCGGCGAAGAAGCGGTCGACGCCGGCGCGCTCGATCAGGCGGCCGCGGTCGAGAAACAGAATTTCGTCGGCCACGCGCCGCGCCTGGCCCAGATTGTGGGTCGTCATCACGATCTTGGTACCGGAGGTGTGGATCGCGCCGACGATCGCCTCGACCGCACGCGTCGCCGCCGGATCGAGGCTCGCGGTCGGTTCGTCCAGGAACAGCACTTCGGGCTCAAGCACCCAGGCGCGCGCCAATGCCGCGAGCTGCTGCTCGCCGCCCGAGAGCAGCCGCGCCGGACGGCCGGCCAGATGCGCGAGGCCGACGCGGGCCAGCGCGGCGTGGGCGCGCGCCAGCCGCTCGGCCTTGGCGATACCAGCCAGCTTTAAGCCGTAGGCGACGTTCGCAATCACCGACCGGCGCAGCATGATCGGGCGCTGGAACACCATTGCTTGGAAACGTCCGGGATCGCCGGCGTGCGGCCCGAGCCAGCGCATCGTGCCGGCGGTTGGCGCGAGCAGGCCGTGGCAGAGCCGCAACAGCACGCTCTTGCCGGCACCGTTGGCGCCGAGGACGACGCTCCGCGACCCGGCCTCGAGCGTGAAGGAGACACGGTCGAGGATCGGGACGCCAGCGACCGCGACGGTCGCGCTGTCGAGGACCAGGGGGAGGAGCGCAGGGGTGCGGTCGCGCATGTCAGCCGAAGCGCCGGTGCGCTGCCTCTCTGAGCGAATAGGCGGCGGCGTTGACCGCGAGCACGAGCACGACCAGCACGAGACCCAAGCCGAGCGCAAGCGGGAGGTCGCCTTTCGAGGTTTCGAGCGCGATCGCGGTCGTCATTACGCGGGTCACGCCATCGATGTTGCCGCCGACGATCATCACCGCGCCGACCTCTGCGGCGGCGCGGCCGAACCCGGCCAGCACCGCGGTCACGAGCGAGAAGCGCGTGTCCCAGAGCAGCGTCCATACCGCCAGCCGGGGCGGGGCGCCGAGCGAGCGCAGTTGCTCTTCGTATTCGCGCCAGGCGTCGGCGATCGTCTGGCGCGCGAGCGCGGCGACGATCGGCACCACCAGGATCGCCTGCGCGATCACCATCGCGCCGGGCGTAAATAGAAGACCGAACTCTCCGAGCGGACCGGCGCGCGAGAGCAGTAGGTACACGGCGAGCCCGACCACGACCGGCGGCAATCCCATCAGCGCGTTCAGGAGCACGATCGCGCCGTGACGGCCGCGAAATCGAGCGAGCGCCACCACCGCGCCGAGCGGCAGCGCGATCGCGGTCGCGATCAGGACCGCGGCGACGCTGACGATCAAGCTTAGGCCGACGATCGCGATCAAGCCGGCGTCGGCTTCGACGATCAGGCGAAACGCGGCGGCGCAGGCGGCGAAAAAATCGGTATTCATCGGGCTCGTTGCGGGCGCTACCTTGCAACGAAAAAGCGTTACCGTGAATCAAATCCGTGTTTATGGTGCAGGGATTTTCACAAGTCGACGGCCGATAGGGTGAACCTATCGCAATGCGCCCGACGGAGCCTGCTTCGACAGCGCACCGCCATAGGCGCGTCCTATGCTAGGCGCTGCCGACCCACGACTGGGCGAGGGCGAGCACCACGGCGTAGCGTGCGAGCTTGCCGATCGCGACCAGAACGACGAAGCCGCCGAGCGGGGTTTTAAGGGTGCCGGCCGCTACGGTCAGCGGATCGCCGACGATCGGCAGCCACGCGAACAGGAGCGACCACCGGCCCCAGCGTGCATACCAGCCGATCGCTTGATCGTAGCGGCGCGGCGCGACCGGGAACCAACGGCGGTCGCGAAACGCGGCTAAGAACCGGCCGCACAGCCAGTTGACGACCGATCCCAGCACGTTGCCGACCGTCGCCACCGCGAGCAGGAGGCCGGGGTCGCCGCGGCCGGCGGCGAGCAAACCGGCGAGCGCGGCTTCCGACGAACCGGGAAGCAGGGTTGCGGCGAAGAACGCACTGGCGAACAGGCCGCCATACGCCGCGGCATCGGTCATGCGGCGGCCGCTAACCGCCCAAGTAGGAGCGTTGGACCTCGGCGTTGCCCAAGAGCTCGGGTCCGGTGCCGGTGAGCGCGATCTCGCCCGTCACCATGACGTAGGCGCGGTGCGCGATCGCGAGCGCCCGGGTCGCGTTCTGCTCGACCAGGAGGATCGACTTGCCCTCGGCGTTCAGTTCGCGCACCAGTTCGAACACGCGATCGACCAAGATCGGCGAGAGCCCGAGCGAGGGTTCATCCATCAGGATGAGCTTGGGCCGCGACATCAGCCCGCGGCTCACTGCCAGCATCTGCTGCTCGCCGCCCGACAGCGTCGAGGCCGGGCGGTCGCGGCGTTCGCGCAGCACCGGAAAGCGCCGGTAGGCCGCGTCGCGGTCGGCCTCAATCGCGGGCCGGTCATCGCGCGTGTAGGAGCCGACGCTCAGGTTTTCGTCGATGGTCGAATACGGAAACACGCGCCGGCCCTCCGGGATGTGGGCGATGCCCAGGCGGACGATGTCCTCGGGCCGCCGGCCGACCAACGACTCGCCCTTAAACGTCATCGTGCCGCGTCGCACCGGCAGCAGGCCCGAGATCGTCTTGAGCAGCGTCGACTTGCCGGCGCCGTTGGCGCCGACCACGGCCACGATCTCGCCCTCGTTGAGTTCGAGCGAGAGGCCGTGCAGCACCTCGGCGTAGCCGTAGCCGGTGGCGAGGCCGTCGATCTTCAGCATGCTCGAACGTTACATCATTTACTGCGTCCGCCCGACCTCGATCTTGAGCTCTTCGACCTTGACCATGCGGCCGTGGATCGGCAGCACGGTTTTGACCTTGAGCTTCAGCGCGACGATCTGGTCCCACAAATTGGTGGTGAACGGGTTCAACTGCTCGGGCGTCTTGACGATCGGCGCGCGCGGGCTGAAGGCATCGGCGACCATCAGGATCTTCTCCTTGGGCAGGTAGCCGACGATCAAGCCCTCGTTGTGGAGGTTGTCCTTGAGCCGATGGAGCTCGAAGGTGCGGGCGCCGTCGCTGAAGACGCGCTTGTCGGTCAGGGTCATGAACGTCGCTTTCTTGCCCGAGCGCGCGAGCGCGTCCGGCGCGAAGGTGTGCGGGTTCTGGTAGGCCGCCTCGAAGAACGGCTTGTGGATCGCGTGGGTCACGATCGTGATGCCGGCCGCCGCCACCGCGCGTACGCCGCCCGAGTGGTCGAAGTGATGGTGGGTGTTGACGGCGTAGCGGATCGGCTTCGCCGGCAGCGAGCGCTTGACCGTGTCGATCACGGCGTTGGTGCGGGCATCGCCGAGCGGCGCCTCGAACAGGATCAAGTGGTCTTTCATCTCGACGACGACGCTGTGGTGGGTGCCGCCGTGGACGAACCAGACGCCGGGCGCCGCCTGATCGATCTGGACGTTGATTGCGGCGGGCTGGATCGCGGCCGGCGGGGTCACGCCGCCGGCGTAGACCTTGACGTCGGTGATTCCCATCGCCAGCACCGGGAAGCCACCCGCCGACTGTGCGATGCGGGTCGGCACCATCGCCGCACCGAATGCCTTGTAGTCGCCATACTCGGTCACCAGGGCCATGTCGCCGAGGACCGGGTTGGGGAGCCATGATTCGACCTTGTCGATCAGGTTGTGCGCGTTGACGTGGGCGCGGGCCTTGAACCGGCCGGCGCGGGTGACGGTGAAGGTCCGACCGTCCATCGCCGCCTTGTCGGCGAGCGCGGCCCTGACCAGCCCGTGCGGGGTGGTCCAGAGGTCGTGCTGGGCCTGGGCGACGCCGGTCTGGGTCGCGGTTCCGGCCGGATAGGCCATGATCCAGGCCTGATCGCTGAGCCCGCCGCTGTCGCGCCGCTGGAAGCCCATGAACGGCCGGCCACCGCCGCCGCGCGGCAGGTTCTCGCCCTGCGTGATCGTGAAGTCGATACTGATCCCGCCCTTGTTGTAGTCGACGATCCGTGTGTATCGCGTCAGGTTGGCGCGCGGCCACGCGACGCCGGGGCGAACGTTTTGGCCGAGCGCAAAGAAGAAGCCGCTGCCGGTGATCTCGATCGTCTCGACCTGGGCGGCGCCCAAAGCCTTGGCGATGTCCTCGATGGTTTGGGCGGCGAGCGGCGGACTGAGCAATAGCGCGCCTGCCGCGAGCATGACGGTGCACATACGGGTCATCGTCGACATGGGTTTCCCTCCGGTGGCGGCGGCGGACGCCGACGCCGCTAGGGAGAATTGAACGCCGGGTGCCGGCTCGGCCCAAGTCAAGTCAGCGTGAGGCGTCCGGCGCCCGCGGCTTCAAGCCGCCGATCGCGTAGAACGCGGCCCCGGCGATCGCCATCATCAAGACGAGTGGGGCGACATAACTTCCGGTGACCTCGCGCAGCCAGCCGATCGCGAGCGGCCCGAGCGCGGCGCAGGCGTAGCCGACCGAAAGCGCCATCGCCGCCAGGCCGGCGGTCTCCGGCGGGTCGCGGCCGAAGTCGATCGGCAGCATCTGCGCCAGCGGGAAGATGAAGCCGATGCCGGCGCCGGTCACGATCGCCCACACCCAGGCGCCGTCGTAGGGGGTGAACGCAAACCCGGCCGCGCCGGTCACGCACAAGGCGAGGCCGGCCGCGATCAGCCAGCGGCGGTCGGGAATGCGTTTGGCGAGCGCGGCAACGGCGAAGGTGGTCGGCGCCTGCGCGATCACCATGGTCGCCGTGATGAGCCCGGCCGCGGTCTTCGACCAGCCGGCGTCCTGGTAGATCGGCGGCATCCAGGTGAAGATCGACCAGAACAGCGTCCCGGCCGCGGCGGCGACCGTGGTGATGCGCCACGCGATCCCGCTCCGCCACGGGATCCGATAGGCCGTGCGCTCGAGCGCGACGGGTACCGCGGCGCGTGCGATCGGCAGCCACAGCGCGACGCCGACGAGCGCCGGAATCGCCCACACCGCGAGCGCCAATGTCCACGAGCCGAACGCGTCGGCCAAATAGGCGGTGCCGCCGGCGGCGATGCCCGCCGACACCGTCATCATGGTCGCGACCAAGCCCATGACGCCGGCCGCATCGGCCGCGAACGCCCGCTTGACGGTCGGCGCCAGCATGGCGTGGGTGACGGCGACGCTGATGCCGGCGGCGACGGTCGAGCCATAGAGCAGCGCGACGTGATCGCTGCCCCAGCGCAGCAGCGCGGCGATCGCGGTCGCGATCACCGCGGTGAACAACACGCGCTCGGGGCCGAAGCGGGCGGCGGGCCGGACCGCCAGCGGCGGGAACACGGCCATGCATGCGATCGGGATCGCGCCCAGGATGCCGATCGCCGAGAAGCCGAGCGCCAACTCGGCGCGAACGGTCTCGAGCAACGGCGGCAGCGAGCCCAGGACCGTGCGCAGGTTGAACGCGGCGAGCAGCACCGCGGCGAGAAGGAAAGTTCGCGAGGAAGTGAGGACCGGCATGAAAGGATCAACTCATCTGCACCCTCTCCCGCTAAGAAGCATCGCGAGCAGGGGGAGGGAGTTGGGCGATCGTCGCGCGACCTCAGAGCGGCGTCTGGATCATGTTCGGCACGTTGAACGTGTCGAGGATCACGATCTTTTCTTTGAACCTCGGCGTGCCGTTCGGGATCACGACCCGATCGTCGTAGCGTCCGGCGCAGAAGACCTCGGTCTGGCCCTCGGGGTCGGTCTTGAACACCGAGAAATGGGCGCGCACGCGATAGACGCCGTTCGCCTGATCGACCACGCGCACGTTCGAGAGCAGATGGCGGTCGAACCGATAGCTGTAAATCAGCGCGTTGCGGAACACGTTGATACGGTCGCGCAGCATGCCGATGCCATCGCAATAGACCAGCGGCAGGTCGCGGCCGCGGTCCGAATTCTCGCGCGACACGATCTTGTAGACACAGTCGTCGACGAACAGCTCCGGCCACGCCTCGAGGCGGCCGTCGTCGATCGCCTCGACGTAGTCGTAGAGGAGGTTGGTGATCCGCTCGGTGAGCGTGAGTTCTACGGCCGCCATGCCGCGCCGCCTTCGGGCTCGAACCCCATCAGATGGCAGTAGTAGCGCCAGAAACCGCGCACCGGGATCTCGGTCAGGGGCGAGTCGGGATCGACGATCGGGCCGGTGCCGCCCATCTCGATCACGGTGTTGGCGGTGGGGTTGGCGCCGAGCACGTCCTGAATGAGGGCGCCGACCTCGCCGTCCTCGATCGAAACCAGCCCGGCCGGTCCGATCATGTTGTTCTGCAACAGCCGGCGCTGGCGCAGGTCGGGGTCGTCGCCCTGGTAGCCGAATACCGTCCAGTGCAGTTCGAACTCGTCGGCCGATTTGGGCCGGATCTGGCGCGCCGCCAGGGTGTTCGACAGGCGCTGGAAGAAGCCGTTCGGAAACAGCGTCATCATCAGGATCGAGCGGCCGTCCCTGAACTCGTCGATGAACTCGATCATCCGCGTGTCGTTGAGCTTGAGCGTGTCGTCGATCACCTTGGCATCGCCGTAGCCGGCTTTGGCGGCCTGGGTGTCGTCGCTGCCGTAGTGGACATAGATGATGCGGTGGCGCTTCAGCTTGTCCATGTGCGAGCCGCCGCGCTGGGTCGAGCGCGAAATGCCGAACGTCGCCTGGAACTGGTGCAGCAGCCCGGCGTGGTAGGAATCCATCAGATTCTCGAAATAGAACTTCCAGTTGCCGGGAATGCGCTGGCGCCAGTAACCCAGGACCTCGACCGGGCGGCCCAGGGTGAGGTCGATATAGTCGCGCATCGGCTTGTCGAGGTAGCTCTCGAGCGGTTCGACGTCGCGCCGGTAGGAGCCGAACACGACGCCGCCATAGGTCGCGACCTCGAGCGTGGTCAGGCCGTGGTCGGCCTTGTCGAACGTGGCCGGCATGCCGCTCTTGCCGTCGTAACCGCGCTGGAACGGCACCCCGATCAGCTTGCCCGAGAGGTCGTAGCACCAGTGGTGATAGATGCAGGTGTGGTTCTTGACGTTGCCCTGATTGTGGCGGACGAGCTTGGTGCCCTTGTGGGCGCAGCGATTCTCGAATGCGTGTACCGAGCCGTCGTCGGCGCGGTCGACCACCACCGGCTTGTCGCCGACATAGACGACGACATAGTCGCCGGCGTTCGGAATCTCGGCTTCGAGGCAGAGATAGTTCCAGACCGGGCCTTGAAACACCCGCTCCATCTCGCGCGCGAACACGTCCGCGTTGTTGAAGACGCTCAACGGGACGCGGCTGAAGTCCGCCTTCGGCCACTTGATCTCGTCGGGATGCTGCATCGTCGGCCTTGCTGAAACGGTGTGCGGTCGGCGCATTATCGGCCGCGCGTCACCGCCCTGCAAACCCAAGTCGATCCGCGCGGCGCGCCGACGGCCTTGAAAGCCTCCGGATTTGCTGTAGTAGAAGGGCGCTGACCGCCGCTTTCCCGCGCGCGACACCCCTCCGGAGCGCCATGGCCGCAGATAAAACACCCAGTCGGGGCGCCGCCGTGCGCATCGATCGGCTGCGCAAGACGTTCGGGTCGGCGGTTGCGGTCGATTCGATCTCGCTCGACATCCCGGCCGGGAGCTTCGTCACCCTGCTCGGGCCGTCGGGCTCGGGCAAGACCACGACCTTGAACCTGATCGCCGGGTTCCTGTCGCCCGATGCCGGCGCGATCCTGTTCGACGGCGCCGTCGTCTCCGACGTCCCGACCCACAAACGCAACATCGGCATGGTGTTCCAGAACTATGCCCTGTTCCCGCACATGACCGTGTTCGACAATGTCGGTTTCCCGCTCAAGATGCGGACCAAGCTCGCGAGCGCGGACGCGCGGACGCGCATCCTGGAGACGCTGGCGCTCGTCGAGCTGAACGGGTTCGAGGCGCGCTATCCGCGCCAGCTCTCGGGCGGTCAGCAGCAGCGCGTGGCGATGGCGCGCGCGCTGGTCTCGCACCCGCGGCTCCTGCTGATGGACGAGCCCCTGGGCGCGCTCGACAAGAAGCTCCGCGAGCAGATGCAGTTCGAGATCAAGAACATCCACCGTTCGATCGGCACCACCTTCGTCTACGTGACCCACGATCAGACCGAAGCGCTCACCATGTCCGACCTGATCGTGGTCATGAACCACGGCAAGATCGAACAAGCGGGGACGCCGCGGCGGCTCTATGAGACGCCCGAGAACCAGTTCGTCGCCGATTTCCTGGGCGGCGCCAACTTGCTGCCGGGCACGGTCGCGGCGGTCGCGGCCGATCACTTCGGCGTTGCGGTCGAGGGCGGCTTCACGGTGCAAGTCCCGCGCGACCGGGTCGTCGCCAACGCCGGCGATGCGGTGAGCGTCCTGGTGCGGCCTGAGGAAGTCGGGGTCGCGTTGACCGAGGACCGCCAGGCCGGCACCGAGTGCGTCGCCGGCACCGTGACTGCGGTCGGCTATTTGGGCGATTCCTTGAAACTCGAAGTCGCCGTCGCTGGTATCGCCATCGGCGCCAAGCTCGCGCGCGTGCGCGGCCTCTCGATCGAGAGCGGCCAGCGCGTCTACGTGTCGTGGCCGCGGGCGAGTGCGCGGCTCCTGCTGCGGAGCGCGCGGTGACGGTACCGGTCGCCGACCCCGCACCGGCGCGGATTTCGCTCGACCGCGCGCTGGTCCCGGCGCTCCTGCTCGGGCCGACGTTGCTTTGGATCTTTTTCTTCTTCCTGTGGCCGCTCGGCCTCATGGTGTGGCAGAGCTTCATCGTCAAGGACGCATTTTCGCTCGATCACTACGCGTCGCTGTTCACGACGCCGATCTACGCCCGGGCGCTGTGGACGACGTTCGAGATCTCGATCATCTGCACGGTCGGCTCGCTGATCCTCGGCTACCCGGTCGCCTATTACCTCACCGTCGGTGACGCCCGGATTCGCGCCGTCGTGATGATCCTGGTCATCATCCCGTACTGGCTCGACTACATCGTGCGGAGCTTCTCCTGGCTGATCTTGTTCGGGCGCCGCGGCTTGGTGAACCGGTTCCTGGTCGATGTCGGGCTCATCGCCGAGCCGCTCCAGCTCCTCTACAACCTCGGCAGCGTCCTCGTCGGCATGATCCAGATCATGCTGCCGCTGATGATCCTGACCCTGTTCGGCGCGATGCTGCGCATCAACCGGCAGCTGGTGGCGGCGGCCGAGATTCACGGCGCCAGCCCGTGGCGCGCGTTCTGGAGCGTGTTCTTCCCCCTGAGCCTGCCCGGCGTCTACGCCGCGTTTCTCCTGGTCTTCATCATCTCGCTCGGCTTCTACATCACGCCGGCGCTGCTGGGCAGCCCCAAGGAGACGATGATTTCGCAGATCATCATGCTGGTCGCGACCGAGCTGTTCGACTGGCCGCTCGCCAGCGCAGCCGGCGTCCTGCTGCTCGCGGTCACGATCGCGGTCGTCATTGCTTACAACCGCACCTTCTCGATCGAGCGCCTGTGGGGCGGGAAGGAAGCATGAGCGGGCGCTTGGGCCGCCTGGCGATTCCGACCGGCACGCTGCTGGTCATGCTCTATTTGCTGTTTCCGGTCGTGGTCGTCGTCTTGATCTCGTTCAGCTCGGCGCGGTTCCTGTCGTTCCCGCCGCCCGGCTATTCGATCCAATGGTACGCCAAGCTCCTGGCCGATCCCGATTGGCTCAACTCGCTTTCCGTCACCCTCCAGGTCGGCGCGCTTACCACTGTGTTCTCGACCCTGTTGGGCGTGCCGGCGGCGTTCGCGCTGTCGCGCTACGGCATTCCCGGCCGCTCGTTCGTGACCGCGCTGATCCTGGCATCGCTCATCACCCCGACCATCATCAAAGGGTTGTCGCTTTACCTCTTTTACGTACCGCTCGGTCTGGTCAACACGATCTGGGGTCTGGCGGCGGCGCACACGGTCTCGGGCCTCCCCTACGTCGTCATCAATACGATCGCGAGCTTGCGCAGCGCCGATCGCGATCTCGAGCGCGCGGCCGTCATCCACGGTGCCAGCCCGCTATGGGCGGTGATGCGGATCACGCTGCCGATCATCTCGCCCGGGATCATGGTCGGCGCGGTGTTCGCGTTCATCCAGTCGGTCCACGAGCTCTTGGTCGCCCTGTTCGTGCTGGGCGGGGTCGAAAAGCCGCTCGCCGTCAAGCTGTGGGCCGGCGTCCGCGCCGAAGTCGACCCGACCATCGCCGCGGTTTCGACCGGCCTGATCGGGATGGCGGTGTTGGCCTACGCCTGCGCCGGCGCGGCCCAGCTCCTATCGAAGCGCCGGGGACTCCCGGCGGCTGGGCCGTAACCGCGCCTCCCGGAGGCCGGGCCGTGAATAGACTTGCGCCGCCGGGAAGATTATCCTCCGCCCAGTCGAATAAAGCGCCACCAGGGAGGCACATCAATGCGTCATCACGAGAGGGACAAGGAGCTCGCGCTCAGCCTGTTGCGCGAGGCCTTGGACGAAACGCGCGGGCTCGACCGCCGCGCATTCGTGAAGAAATTGGGCCAGGTTGCCGCCGGGTCGGCGATCTTGGGCTCGTTCATGGGCATGGCCGGCAGCGCCGGCGCCCAGACCCGCACGGTCACGACCATGAATTGGGGCGGCTCGTTCCAAGAAGCGATGATCGGCGCCTTCATTGCGCCGTTCGAGAAGAACTACCCGGGCGTCAAGGTCCAGTACCTGACGCCCTACAACTTCGCCAAGCTCGTCGCCGCGCACCAGGCAAAGGCGCAGGAAGTCGACACCTTGACGCTGGCGTCGATCGACATGCTGCGCGGCCAGGAAGCCGGCATGTTCCAACCGCTCGATTGGAGCAAGATCGACAAGACCAAGCTTTCCGAGCAGCAGTACACCACGCTCCCCAACACGATTTCGTCGCTTACGCTCTCCGACGTCATGGTCTTCAACAAGAAGAAGTGGCCGAGCGGCAACCATCCGAAGTCGTGGGCCGACTTCTGGGACGTCAAGAAGTTCCCGGGGCCGCGCGCGCTCGAGCGCCAAGCAAACAAGGCGATCCCGATCGCGTTGATGGCCGACGGTATGGACCCCAAGGACCCCAAATTCTATCCGCTCGACGTCGATCGCGCGTTCAAGAAGCTCAACGAGATCAAGCCGCACATTAAGAAGTGGTTCACCCAGGGCGGCGAGCAGCAGCAAATGGTCGAGAACGAGGAAGTCGATCTCCTGCTGATGTGGAACGGCCGCGCGGCCGACTCGATCCTCAAGAACAAGGCGCCCTACGAGATCGTGTGGAATCAGGCGCTCTACACCGGCATCTTGCAAGGTTGGGCGATTCTGACCGGCGCCAAGAACCCGGACGATGCACACAAGCTGCTCGACTTCGTCGGGCGGGCGGAGCCGCAGGCGGCGTTCGCACGGCTCATTTACTACGGCCCGGCGAACCTCAAGGCCTACGACCTGCTCGAGCCGGCGTTCGGCAAGTTGATGCCCTCGCACCCCGATAACGTCAAGGTCGCGCACCAATACGATTATCGTTGGTTGTCGAGCAACCTGACCGAGATCACGCGCAAGTTCGAAGCGTGGTTGACCGCCTAGAGTAAGAGTCGCGAGCCCCGCCGTCGCGAGTGACGTCCCCGCGCTATGTTTCGCAAGGACAGCGACGACGAGGCCCGCTTTCGGGCCGAGGTTAGGGCTTGGGTCGAGGCCAACGCGCCGGCGGCGCTCCGCGGTAGCTCGCGCCGCCCCAACCCCAGCGAAACCCGTGCCTGGCATCGTGCGCTCTACGAGCGCGGATGGTCGGCGCCGCATTGGCCGCGCGAATATGGCGGGATGGGCGCGACGATCTATCAACAAGTGATCCTCGCCGAGGAGATCGCTCGCGTCGGCGCCCCGGCGTTGCACCCGCTCGGGCCCCATTTTCTCGCGCCCGCGCTGATGGCTTACGGCACCGACGCGCAGAAGCAGCGCCACCTGCCGCCGATCCTGACGGGCGACGTGGTGTGGGCGCAGGGCTACTCCGAGCCTAATGCCGGTTCCGATCTTGCCAGCCTGCGCACGCGCGCCGACCTGGTCGGCGACCATTTCGTCGTTACCGGCCAGAAGATCTGGACCAGTTGGGCGCACGAGTGCGACTGGATGTTCGCCCTGGTTCGCACCGACCCCGACGCAAAGCCCAAGCAAGCTGGGATCAGCTTCCTGCTAATCGATCTGGAAAGCCCCGGGCTCACCATTCGCCCGATCGAGACCATCGCCGGCGACGACGAGCTGGCCGAGGTCTTTCTCGACAACGTCCGCGTCCCGCGCGAGAACCTGGTCGGTCCGCTCCATGGCGGCTGGAAGGTCGCGAACCACGTCCTGGGCTTCGAGCGCGTCACCAGCGCCAACCCGTATCGCTGCTTCATGGTGCTGGCCGACATCAAGCGGTTGGCGCGCGCCAACGGTCTCCTGGACGATGCCGGCTTTCGCGACCGCTTGGTCGAGATCGAACTCGACGTCATCGCCCACGCCGCCATCTTCAACCATCTGATCGAACTCGCCGCCGCCGGCAAGCCGCTCGGCGCCGACGCCTCGATCATCATGATCGTCGGCACCGAGGCGCTGCAGCGGTTGTGCGATCTCTTGGTCGAAGCGGCAGGCCCGGCGGCGGCACAGCGCGGGCCGGTCGCGACTCCGGACGGGCCGGTCGAAGTCGCGACCGCGTTCCTCTACCACCGCCACGCCACCATCTATGGTGGATCCAACGAGATTCAGCGCAACGTCGTCGCCAAGCGCGTACTCGGCATGAATTGACAGCGGGGGCCGCCGCCGCCCTCGCCGAACCAAGCTCTTCGCAGGAAAGAACCGATCATGTCTCAACCCAAATACAAGACCGTCCTCGTCGACAAGGAAAACGGCATCACCTGGGTCACGTTCAACCGACCCGAAAAGCGCAACGCCTTCAATCCGACCATGGTCTATGAACTCGAAGAAATTTTCCTCGACCTCGAGACCGACGACGAGACCCGCGTCATCGTCGTCACCGGCGCCGGCAACAGCTGGAGCGCGGGCATGGACCTGAAGGAGTATTTCCGCGAGGGCGACGCCAATCCGCGCACGCGCTTCCGCTCCTACACCTCGATGGAACGGTGGGCTGGCGAACTCTTGTCAATGAGCCGCAAGCCGTCGATCGCGATGGTGAACGGCTACGTGTTCGGCGGCGCCTTCATCCCGGTCTGCAACGCCGACTTCGCGATCGCGGCCGAGGATGCCGTATTCGGCCTGTCCGAGGTCAACTGGGGCGTGATCCCCGGCGGAGCCGTCGCCAAGGTGCTGGTCGACACCATCAACATCCGCGATGCCATGTACTACGCCACCACCGGTGAGACCTTCGACGGCAAGAAGGCCGCCGAAATCAAGCTGGTCAACTTCGCGGTACCGCGCGATCGGCTGCGCGCCGAGACGATCGCGCTCGCCAACAAGCTCATGGAAAAGAACCCGACCGTGCTCGCCTATACCAAGCAGGCAGTCAAGGCGGTGCGGCAGATGAGCTACAACGAAGCGCTCGAATATCTGATGGCCAAGGGCACCGCGCTTCGGTTCGCCGATCGCAACCAGACCCGCGATGAAGGCATCAAGAAGTTCATCGACAAGAAAGAGTTCAAGCCGGGTTATACGGCGATCAAAGGCAAGGACGCCGATTGATCGGGTAGGGTGCCGCGCCGCGCCGCAAACGCTCGCGAAACGACGATGGAACTCATTCTCGCCGAAGAGCAGCGGCTTCTCCGCGCCAGTGCCGAAAGGCTGATCGCCGAGTGCGCGGCACCGCGGCCGGGCGAGCGCGCCGGCGCGGCGCGGCCGTTCGCGCCGACGGTATGGACCAAGATCGCCGAGGCCGGCTGGCTCGCGATCCTGGTGCCGGAAAGCGCGGGTGGTCTCGGCCTCGGCATCGTCGACCTATGCCTGGTCGCCGAAACCGCCGGACAGGCGCCGCTCGTCGAGCCGATCGGGCTAGCGGCGGTCGCGGCCGGAGCGCTCGCCGCGACCGAAGGCGATCCGGATCGCGACCGACTGCTCGATGCGATCGTCTCGGGTGCCACGATCGTCGTCCCGGTATTCGATGAGGGAGGATCGCTCGCGCTCTCCGGCGCGGCGCGCCCCGGCGCCGCGGTCGCGCTATCGGGCACCGTTGCCGGCGTTGGCGCGGCGGACCGGGCGGCGGGCTTCCTGGTCGCGGCCGAATCGGCAGACGGGCCGGCGCTGGCATGGGTCGAGCGCGCCGCGCCTGGACTCGACTGCCGCGTCGCGCCGACCGTCGATGCCGGCGCGGTCGCGGCCCTCGGCTTCGCCAATACGCCGGCCCGGGTGCTGGCCGGCCCCAACTGCGCCGCGGCAATTCTCGCCCAGGCCTACGACCGTCTGCTGCTCGTAGCCAGCGCCGAGCTCTTGGGTGCGATGGAGCGCGCCCACGCCCTGGCGCTCGACTACACCAAGACGCGCCAACAGTTCGATCGCCCGATCGCGAGTTTCCAGGCGCTCCAGCACCGCGCCGTCACCGACTACACCCAGATCGAACTCTCGCGTTCGCTGCTTTACCAGGTGTGCTTGCTCGCCGACGAAGGCCGGCTCGCGCCCGGGCTCACCTCGGCGGTCAAAGCGCGCGCCTCGACGGCGGCGCTCGCGGTCACCAAATCGGCGATCCAGCTTCACGGCGCGATCGGCTATACCAGCGAACTTGGCGTCGGCCAGTACTTGAAACGGGCGCTCGCACTTAGCAGCCAGCACGGCAACGACGCCTGGCACCGGCGCCGCTACGCCCGCCTGACCGGGCTCGGCGGCTGACGACCGCTAGACCCGCGATTTTTTCGATTCAACCAAAGGAAAACGATGGCGACCAAACTACCGATTTCGATCGCGACCTGGGACTATGACCGCGTCCAGGCCATCAAGGACGGTAGCGTGCCGGTCGAAGGCTGCGGCGTCACTTACATGGTGATGCGCCCGAAGGAGTCGTTCTTCCGGCTCTTCACCTACCAGGAGTTCGATGTCTGCGAGATGTCGTTCTCGTCGTTCATGTTGGCCAAGACCAATCACGACTTCCCGTATTGGGCACTGCCGATCCCGCTTTCGCGGGTCTTCACCCACTCCGGCATCTTCATCCGCACCGACCGCGGCATCGAACGACCCGAGGACTTGAGGGGCAGGCTGGTCGGCGCGCCCAACTACCAGTTGACCCGCGGCCTCTGCATCCGCGGCATGCTGCAGGACGAGTACGGCGTGAAGCCCTCGGACCTGCGCTGGCGGATCGGCGGGGTCGACGAGCCCGAGTTCCTCGACTACGTCACCTCGCAAGCGCCGGCCGGGGTCGACATCGAACCGGTGCCGCGCGGCGAGACCCTCTCCAAGCTCCTGATCGAGGGCAAGATCGACGCCATCGTCACGGCGCAGACGCCGCAGTGCTGGCGCGATCAGGCCCCCCATGTCGGGCGTCTCTTTCCCGATTACCGCGCGGCCGAGCTCGCCTACTACAAGAAGACCGGCGTCTTCCACATCATGCATTTGGTCGGCATCCGCAAGCGCCTGACCGACCAGCATCCGTGGCTCGCCCGCGCGGTGATGAAAGCGTTCGAGGCGGCGCGCGCCAAGATCGTCCCCAACCTCACCGAGATCACAGCGCTCACCACCATGCTGCCGTGGGTCACCAAGGAGGCCGAGGACACCATGCGAGACATGGGCCCCGACTTCTGGCCCTACGGCATCGAGAAGAACCGCACGACGATCGAGACCCAAATCCGGTGGTCGTACGAGCAGGGCCTGTCGAAGAAGATTTGGAAGCCCGAGGAGCTTTTTCACCCCGCGACCTTCACCTGGTACCAGTCCGACCGCGAAGGGCTGTCGGCGACGCGTGCGACCGACGCGACCTACAAGGGGCGCTGAACCACCTTTCTCGAAGGTTGAAAAAGCCGCCACTCCGCCGCTCTCAATTCGCCTCCCCCTTGAAGTGACTAACGGATTCACATCAGTTCTGTTCTAAGTCGCCCCCTCTATCGCATTGATCGAAAGGGGGCACACCCTCGATGCTCCCTCCCCCGCGGAGCGGAGCGGGGAGGGAGTATGTTTCGTGGCGCGATCTTGGCGACACTGTGCGGGATACCGCGCAAAGCCTTATCGACCGTGGGATCGTCTAAGCTGCCCGGGCGGCGCGTTGCTGGGATTGCGGACCCGTTCGCGGTAAGCTGGGCAAGCTGGTTCACGCGTTCCTCGGCGAACGAATGTAGTTGCCCAGGGAAGTGTCGGTACCTAACGCGATATCGCCCGGTCGACTGCATTGGTCCGCTCTCCGCGGTGCGCGTCCGGATGGAACAAAGGAGGCTCACGATGATTGGCAGTGCTACGCGGTTTGTCGCAGGGATTGCCGGCGGCGTCCTCGGCGCGGCAGCGCTATGGGGAGCGACGGCGGCGAGCGCCGGCGACCTCAAGCTTCGCCTCGAGTGGACCCCGATCGCGATCCACAGCTGGTATTTCCTCGCCCTCGACAAGGGTTGGTACAAGGAAGAAGGCGTCAACTTGACGATCGAGCCCGGCGCCGGCTCGGTCAACACCACGCAGGTCGTCGCCGCCGGCAGCCACGACGTCGGCCAGGCCGGGCAGGCGACCATGGCGGCCGGCCGTCAGCAGGGCCTGCCGGTCAAGGCGATCGGCGCACTCATCCGCAAGAACGAAATGGGCATCCTGATTCCCAAGGACTCGCCCCACAAGTCGGTCAAGGACCTGGTCGACAACAACGTCAAGATCGTGACCTCGCCCGGGAGCTTCGAAATTCCGTTCCTGGAGCCCTGGTTCAAGCTGGCCGGCACCGACTTCAAGAAGGCCAACATGATGTACGTCGATGCCAAGCTCAAGACCTCGACCTACCTCACCGGCGAAGCCGGCGCGGTTTCGACTTCGCCCGCGACCATGCGTTCGTTGTTCGAGGCGCAGCGGCCCTCGAAGTTCATGCTGATGTCGGAAGTCGGTATGAACGTGCCCGGCACCGGCATCATCGCCAACGAGAACGCGATCAAGAACAAGGCTCAGGATATCCGCGGCTTCCTCAAAGCCACCTACCGCGCCTTCGACCACATCGTCGGCAAGAAGAACTACGAGGAGGCCTACGAAACCCTGATCCGGATGCGGCCCGAGGCCAAGATTCCGAAAGAGGTGATGCTCGGCCAATTCCGCGACCACGAGACGTTCTGGGTGACCGACGCCACCAAGGGCAAGCCGTGGGGCTACATGGCGCCGGCCGACTGGGATGAGGCGATCAAGAACCTGAAGCTCGCCGGCTCGGTCGCGGCCGACGCCAAGGCGACCGACTTCTACACCAACGACTTGCTGCCGGCGGTCACGAACTGACGGCAGTTCCTCCTCCCGCCCTCCCCCTGCTCGGCAGGGGGAGGGCGGCGAGCGGAGCGGCGGGTAGGGTCGTGCACGGTCGCGCCGAGGAGGAACGATGCGAATCGTGAACTATTGGCGCCGAAGTGAGCGGCGCCTGGGCGTCGTCGACGGCGAGGACGTGGTCGACATCGCCGAAGCGCTGGGCCGGCGGGGCGCGTCGGCGCGCGCGCGCGCGATCCTCGCCGATACCGTCGCGTTCATCGCGGCCGGTGCAGCCGGCCGTACGCTGGCCCGCGCCGCGGTGCGGGCGAGCCGG
>Ga0194121_10001895_pt1 | contig 34145 bp, 47 predicted proteins | sample TA2MahCa50mmetaG_FD_148609 | JGI IMG/M metagenome (GOLD analysis project Ga0194121, IMG submission 148609) | Freshwater microbial communities from Lake Tanganyika, Tanzania - TA2015020 Mahale Deep Cast 50m | ecosystem: Environmental > Aquatic > Freshwater > Lake | place: Tanzania: Lake...
TTAGTTGAGCAAGCTCTGCTGGATTGCCGTCAGTTAGAATTTTTGCAAGCTTTTCTTTAAATCCTTCTTCTTCTTCTACTTTACCAAACTTTGTGTTACGAATTTGTGAAAGAGCGTTTTCTTTTACCTTTTTCAAGGTTTCTTGTGCTCCTTTGATTTGTTTTAAATAAGAGTTAACAAGTGATTGAGCTTTTGTTAGACCAGCAATTGTGGCGGCGTCAAATTTTGTTACACCTTTTACTGTTGGTTGTGATTCGCCTGTTGCACCGGCTCGCCCGCCAGCAACTGCACCACGAATGCCACCAGCAACTGCACTACCTGCGCCTCTTATAGCAGCGCCAGCACCAGCTAAACCACCAGCAGCACTTGCTTTAGCGCCACGGAGAAAATCCATAACACCTTCTTCAAGCTCTTCTTTTTCTTCAGAGGTCATCTCATGATAACCTTCCATTTGTTCAATTTCTTCTTTGATGATTCTATGAAGTTGTTTTTGTGTGATAGCCATTTCTATATTCTCCTTTGAATTAAAAATAATTCAAGTATAAGTACGTCTTGTTAGTTGTTTTCTTATCTTTTGGACGGAGTTTTTATTTTTGTAGCAAGAGTGTCAATAAACTGAGTGTTTGTTGTTAAGTCTTTTGAAATGGAAGCGGCTAAATTTTTTGAATCTTTTGCGTTTTGAGCAGAATTTGCCGGAACAACACCGGCAGGTTTTGATGGACTTGTAGGTTTTGTCCCAGATGTACTAGTTGTTGCTTCGTTAATGCTTATTTTCTGTTCTTCTTCGACCAGAGGAGGTGCTGGAGTATAAAAGTTCCAAGCCAAATACTCTTCCAGTATTTCTTCATTTAGGCTATCGATGTTAGTTGCTTCAATTTCTTGAAGTTGGAGCTGTTTTTGAGATTGAATTTCAGCTGTTGGTTCTACTAGCATTGATTCATCTAAACGTTTGCGTTTTGTGTTTAATTTCAATGCTTCTTCGGTGATAATTGAAGGATTTTTTTCAAAAGCAAACAAGTCGTTTGGAGTTATAAAATTGAATGGAAGACTCCATTCGTCGAGCAAGTCTGCATCTTTTAAAATTTGCTTTGTTTCATGAATTAGAATATCGTAATCTTTAACAGCATCAACGGTAAAGTTTTTAGGATATTTTTTAATTCCTTCCATTAGAACATTTTTTGTTTGTCTTGCAAAGAAGTTAAAGTTTTTTTCAGACATTTCAGTAAGCCTTTCTGGTGTTGACTAAGTTAAATATTCTTTTTGTCAACAAGTTTTTGAACATTTTGTTGGATGCTATCGATGCCTGTTTGAAGATTTTCGATATTTTCTGATGATTGCAAATTTTGCACATTTTTATATATTTGATCGAGTTTTTGGTCGTTTTTGGTTGTTTGGCTACCTGCTGCTGGTTTTGCACCGCTGGTGCTCAAACTATTAGTAGAAACTTCTTTTTGTGTTTTTTCTAATCGATTTCCTATTTTATCGAATTCTGGTTTTAATACATCTCCTACGGCCATGGCTAAATCTTTTGGATCTACCATAGAGTTAGAATCATTTTCTTCAAATAGAATAGGGTATAGCTTTATGTATTTCATTTGACTATAGATAGTTGATAGCTTTATGTTATTTTTGTTGTATGCTATTGTGACACTGATAAAGGAGCAAAGATATGTTCGAACTTCAATCTAAAAATTCGAATCTTTCGAAGCCAGAGATTAACGAGTCTGGGGAAGTGACTGTAAAGTACAAGTCACCAAACATCATTTATGTGAATAAGTTCAACGAAGAAGCAGCTAAAGAGTTTGTTGAAGCAATGGTGAATGCACAAAATACAGGTCAATCGATTATTCCTATTGTGATTGATTCATATGGTGGAGAGGTATATTCTCTTTTGAAGATGATTGATATGATTAAGTCATCTACGGTACCTGTTGCAACCATTTGTATGGGTAAAGCTATGTCTTGCGGCGCTGTGTTGCTTACTTGTGGAGCAGAGGGTCATAGATACATGGCACCAACAGCCACTGTCATGATTCACGATGTTGCCACATTTGCGTTTGGCAAGTGTGAAGAAATCAAAGCAGAAGCCAAAGAAATTGAACGCCTTAACAAGTTGATCTTTAAGGTCATGGCAGACAACTGCGGTAAAGAAGCTTCTTATTTTTCAAAGCTTGTTCATGAGCATGGTCATGCTGATTGGTTCCTTGACGCAGAGGAATGCAAGAAACACAACATGGTAAATCACCTTCGTATTCCAAAGGTGAAGTTGGCTTTTGATGTTGATATGACTTTTGGATGAAAAAAGGTATTAAACACCGAGACTTCTGTACTTATCAAAATTCTCTATGACGATGATTGCGTCTGAATGTAAAACCTTCTTGTAAAGGTTCTGCTGACTCTGGCACAACAATTACGTAGTTACCTGCCCACTCCGATGCTCTTGGTAAATCTTTGCCGGGAAATGCGCTGAGAATTATATACTCATTTGGAAGTGGCTTGCCAGATGCATCTTTTTTAGGACGAACAATTACAGTTAGTTGATCTGTTACAAATTGACTCAATGGTGCAGAAGTTTTTACCATTGGTACAGTTACTTTATTTGGCCCTTCAACTTTTTCTGTTTCTCCCATTTGTGCATCTGGTAAATTTTGTGCTTCTTCCTTTGTTACAACAAGATCATAACCTATTCCACCAACGTTAGATTTTAGTGTTCCTGTAGTAGAAGCAATCTGTGGAATTTTATCGGATTGATCCTTGATAAGATCCATTACTATATCTTTAACTGAATTTGGATCTTTAAAAATAGAACCTTGACCGGGTGTTCCGTGTACTGTTTGCAATTTACTTTCTAACCAAGATGGAAATTCAACTTGAGGCTCGTTAGACGTATTTTGTGATTCGATATTCTCAAACAAGTAACTTACAAATTGTTTTGTTGATTTAAAACGCATATGATATACTCCTTTAAAGTAAATATGTGTATTATATCAATCATTGCCGCAAAATCTCAAAACAATGTTATAGGCAACAACAACCAACTTCCTTGGTATCTACCTTCTGACTTAAAACAGTTTAAACAGCTAACACAAAACTCTGTTGTTATTATGGGAAGGAAAACCTATGAGAGCATTGGTAAACCCCTCCCAAACCGTTTAAACGTCGTTATAAGCTCTCAAAAGGATTTAAACGTAGCAGAAGGTGTTGTTGTTGTTGCAAGCCCTGTAGAGGCTATAAAAGCTTCTAGAGTTATGTGTTTGGAAAAAGGTATAGAAAACGTTTGGATTATTGGTGGAGCTGGAATATATCAACAATTTATCAAGCGTGCAGACAAAATGATTATCACGACAATCAGCAAAGATTGCAATGGCGACACAATGTTTCCACTCTTTAAACGTGAGCTTTGGGAGCTTAAGCAATGTACAACTCATAGAGATGAATCTGGATATTTGCTTGAGAAACCAGAAGAGCTTGGGTTAGACTATACAATAGAAGAATACGAAAGGATCTTTTGAAATGACCGCAAAATCATTTGTAGAACTAGCAGCAGGGATCGGAGAGCTTGTAGAGAATAAAAACAAAGCTTATGGCTCGGCTTTTGATCGTGCCGGAGACTTTCTAAAAGTCTTATATCCAGAAGGAATTAAGCCCGATCAATACAAGGATATGCTTTGTATTGTTCGTGTGTTTGACAAGCTTATGCGTATTGCAACAAGTTATGAAGGCACAGAAGAAAAAAAGGTTGATGCTTATTCAGATTTGATGGGTTATGGTCTATTGGGCCTTAGAGCTTCATTGCAAGAACAAGAAATAGTCAAGAAAGAGAAAAATCCAAGCACAGATACTATACCATATAATTCCGGTGTTCTAAAACAACTAACTCAAGAATCCCACGATCCAGCAAAACTAACAAGAGAAAACATTCATGAATATAGAATGAAAGTTGAATCAAAATGAAAGTGTTAAACGAAAAAGTTATTGGCATAAGAGGACAGTGGGTGCTTAAAGCAAGATATGTTCAATATCATACCAAAGAGCATGGCAAACACTATCGTCCAGAAATCGTGTTTGAGAAGATGGGCAATGATGATACAGGATTTGCTTTAGAAGACTTGCAGCAAATCGCTATAGCTCTTCAAAAGTTTGCCGAAGAAAACTATCATAGAGGATAAATAACAAGCCGGGAATGTAGAAATGCTTCCCGGCTTTATCATATGTAAGATACAACCCTTACAATGATATATATGAATTTTTACGAAGCATTAGGTGTAAACAAAACAGCTACACCAGAAGAAATCAAAAAAGCATTTAGATCCAAAGCACTGCAATATCATCCCGATAGAAATCCAAACAATCCAGAAGCAGAAGCCAAGTTCAAAGAAATAAACAGCGCCTATGAAACATTAGGCGATCCAGAGAAACGCCAAGTATACGATTGTCAACAAGAACAAGTAAACATACCAAAACCAAATTTTATTTCTCCAGAAGCAATGTTCAATGACTTGTTTAGTAGATTCTCCGCATACGCCCACCAACGAGTTTTACCACAACACAAAGCTGCGGTAACAATATTATTGGCAGAAAGTCTTTTCGAGCAAGAGCGTTGTGTGCCTATAACAATCAGACTAAAATGTTCTAAATGTCATGGTGCTGCCGTAGGAAAGGGAAGAAGATGTGGTTCTTGTGGTGGGAATGGATGTGATTTGTGTGTAGGAACCGGGGTAAGATATGCTACTTGCGAACAATGCAAAGGTGCTGGAGCAACAGAAGAAATCAAAGAAGTAAAGATAATAATACCAAGAGGTATATTCGCAAACACACAACTGCAATCGAACACACCATATGGCCCTGTTGTAACAGCTATTTCTGTTACATGTCCAGAGAATATAAAACTTGGTGTTGGAGGTAGGTTGGTTATGAGTGTTGGTATACCTTATCACGTTGCTGTGCTTGGCGGTATACGCAAGATTGATTTGTTGGAAGGTGGTAAGGTGAGCGTTAAATTTCCGCCGCTAAAAAACACAAACCAAATGATTAAAATCAAAGGCAAAGGCTTGTATACTTCACCTTATGAAACTGAACGTGGAGATTTGTTCTTGTCTCCCTATGTGGAGATTCCAGAAAATATATCAGATGAACATAAAACAATCCTGGTGCAGCTAGCCAATCTATACAGCAGAGAGGTATCAAAAAATGACTCAACAATATAACCTAAGCGACGAGTTTATTGCACAGCTAGCCAAGCTTTTACAAATGGCATTACTAACAGGAACTAACCTAGCAGACAACCTACGTCTTGTTAGAGTGTCACTAACTGAAGTTGGAACTGTTGTGCTAACTGAAGAATACAAGAAAAACTTCGAGGCTAACATCGAAAAGATGCTAGCCGAAGCTGAAGCGATTAAGGAAGATATGCGGAGTAATATTGCTTCGAACTAAACAGATATTACTTATCTGTTGGAAGCTTTGTTGGCTTCAATAGGCAACGCCACGTTAAAACTCAAAAGTCCACCAATCACAATAGCTGTTTTTATAAAATCCTTTAGCCCATCATTCATTTTCATATACATCTTACGAATGTTAACAACATTAGCTTCTTTAATCATTGTTTCTCCTGTGTAAATAGCAAAAGATCCTGATGGACTATCAGGATCTTTTTTGTCTTTAAAGGTTTAGGATTGGTTAGTTTGACTCTACATCACCATCATTTCCGAAAAGAAAGAAAAGCACACCAAGCAAAATACCCACAGGGACCATTCCCAAGATAACAAACGTTTCAAGAATCATATATCTACCTTTCAGTAACGAGGAAAACGACGAGCATAATAGCCTCGACGTGTGAGGTTCCGACCATAGCCACTCCACGTCGGTTGACGAGCAGGAGTTTCACCACCAGCAGCTTCAAGGATATCATAGTGCCCGCCAAGGTGCTCCACAATCTTCGCCTTGTGCTGATTCTGAATCGACCAGAGCTTGCTAGCCTTGTCAAACGACCGCTCCTTATAAGGAATGGACTTAATCACACCAATAAGAAGAGGGAAAGCAATCTTATCCCAAGCAAAACCAAGAGTGAAGTCGCTGGTACGATTCACGATATTGGCAACAGGCTTTCCAGAAAGCTTCTTCTGTGCAGCAGCCGCAACAGGATTAGCAGCAATCCATGCCTTGCACTGGTCAACAATCTCGTCTACCTTGCCATCAAAGCACGGCCAGAACTCCATGCACGCAGCGATAAACTTCTCCCACTGACCAGCAGGAGCCTCATAAGCCCCGCCACCACGCTTGCGAGGCACGACGATACCGGGAATCACACGCATAGCGTTGAATCCTGCCTTATTGCTGGCACCTGAGAGAAACAGCTTGCCATTATCAAACTTGAGCTCTGCATCACCAGTAGAGCTCTGGCCAGCGAGAACACCGGCAAGGCCAATGAAACCAAGATGCTTTACAATCTGAATAAGATGATGCTTGTTATCACGATCGATCGAGAAAGAAAGCATGAAATCGATTACCTTAGCAATCTGACGGCAATCCTCACCAGAGAATTGAAACGTAAACGTTCCGGCATTGCTAGCACTCATGGCAGCTTCACTCTTCTCAAAGAGAAGTTCATAAAGGGCAGTCCAAACAGGTTGAAGACTAGCAGGAAGCATATCACGCTTAACGCCGATTGCATGAATGGTAGCAAGAGGAAAGTTAGCCGCAATGGTTTTAGCGAAAAGATGCGTATCCTTACGAGCACAAATCGGCCCAATACCCCGCTCCCACGAAGCGGGATCCTTAAGAGGAAGATTACAACGGCTGCAATGACGTACATCGTTGCATGAACGGGTGATTCCGCCGAGCGAAGCAATAAGCTTCACGAGCTTGTTGGAATTGACGGCAGTGGACTTGGTGGTCTTCGTCTTCATGCTATTAGAATAACATACAACATGGAATATCTAAAGTTATTTTCTCTTTTTTTATTTTAGCTTGTTTGCTGCGGCAAAAACACGTTCCAGATGTTACGTTTTGCTGTTCTTATTCTTTTAAACCCAAGAGATACAAGTTTCTTTCCAAGAAGCTGTGGCTTGTAGTTGGACACAAACTCTGTATGACCTTTAGAGCTCATATAAGCCTTTCTAGCGTCAAGTATTTGCTCCAGCGAGCAACCCTTGGTTGACTTTGGAGAAGCGACCAATAAACCAAAGAATTCGTTGTCGAGGGTGTTTAATGTGTTGAGCAAATCTTTTGGTGGGCTTTTGGTTTTATAGTTCTTCTTTAACCAAGCAACATATTGTTCGTTGATTTTTTCATGGTTATTGTTGTATGCTGGGTAAGTCATAACAGAGCTAATGATTGATGTTAGTTCGTTACGAAACGTTTGTGGATTTTCAAAACGTTTAAGATAGGTTCTTGAGTTGGTTTCTAGATTTGATTTGAGACAACCTTTAGCCCGATCAGAAGATAGCAAACGATGCATTACAACGTTTCTTACTCCTTCTGGTACAAGAGTTGTTTGCATCCTATCTCTAACAGAGGAAATAGGTTGTGTCACCCACAAGCTATGTTGGGTTGTTAACGGTGATGTTTTTGCTTTGATCTTTTTAGGCACGATATTTGGTTGTGGTTTTTCTAGCAACACAGAAAGAATATCGTTTGGTAAATCAGTAATATCTACGTTGTTGATGGTATTATAGATTCCCTTTTTGTGTTTGCTGGGAGGGATAACAACATAGCCGTCTGTGCCTCTTACATCTACTTTATCGGCAAGAAGAGATACAGAGTTTTTGATTGGGTATTTACTCCAAAACCAAAAATGCCACCCACCACTTCCTGTTCTATAAGAGAACGTATTTGGAAGTGTTTGAATATATGGGTGTTCTGCTGCATCAACATCAATAACAACAAGATACTTGTTAGTGACTTTGGACAGTCTACCAGTAGCAAGACCAAAGTTCATTTTACTGTATGATTCAAACCAATCCAGCACTTTGTCTGCTTTGTTGGATGCAATGATTTTCCAGTTGTAACGGAAAAGAGGATGTTTACCGGGAGCGGCACAATCTTCTTTGCCGCAAGAACATATACCTTCTCTAATGGAATATAGGGGAAGAATATACAGTTCATTTTTTAAAATGATGTCGGAGATTGTTGCAATAGATTGTTGCTGCATGGAACAAGTATAATCCATGATATTCAGGAACAAAACGTTTAAGTTGTTGAGGTACCTTCAATCACTGCACCAGATGGGATGCTACCTAAACTGGTTGTTGTTCCTCTAACTCCTGTTAGTAAAACCCTATAAAAGTATGTGATTACAGCAGCTGCACCTGCTTGTTGCAGTGTGAGTGTAGCGCCCGCATTTCTCTTTTTGCTTCCACCAGTTAACAAATCAACTGTGGGAGTTAATGTTGTACCAAGATGTGTTGACATATGTTAATCTCATCAAATAGATGGTGTTGAAGAATCCCAAGGAAACCACCATCCAGCACAATATATGTAATATCTAGAAGTTGCATCCAAAGTTTGACCGCTTGTTCTTGTAGACGTTAATGTTGTTCCATAACGAATATGTTGCCCATATCCCCAAAAACCTGAATATGTGGCCCCACTTCCAACACTTCTGCCATAAGGAACTAAAATAACTGTTTCTTTACTGTCATATGGACTCACATTTAAAGTATGGGCGCTGTTGTCAACAGGTGGGGACCAACTCGCACCGGTCTGTATCTCAATAAGATAAGACGCTATACTAGGTTGATTTGCTGGTGTAGACATATTGTGTCTAACACGTTTCATATGTCGGCCATATTGATTTGACAAACTAGTAAGATAATCAAAGGTTCTACCTTCACCTACTGCATAGCCAGTGCTGTAATAGTTTGCATAAGATACGACTGGATCTTGGTCTAATGTATTAAAGCTCCCAGAAAGTAGTGGCTCATCGTATAGTATTGTGGATACGTTTCCTCCAGCAAGAGGAACGTTAAAAGCATACCAAGAAGAACTGATGTTTTCTGCATTGGCAACAATGGAACTTGAGACAACCGACACAAGCCAGTTGCCAATGTTGGCTTTAAAAAAAACTTCATTATTAACCAGTGTTGCAGCCGCATCATCAGCAGGAGGTGTTGTTGCATTTACTGAGCCAGACATTCCTGCTTTGCTACGTTTTACGGTCCAAGTTGTATTTGCTGAACCTCGTTGGAAAGACCACTGACGAGTGTCATCTGGGGCAACAACTGTAAACCAAGCATTTGTTGTTTCAAGCATTGCACCGCTGGTTAATATATCTCCGCTAGCATCAAATATAACAGCATTTGAAGAGCCAGAAATTTTCCATCCAGAAGCAGACAAAGCTTGTTTGAGATTAAACATTGCTTCGCTACCGCTAACTATTTGATATGCATATGCGTCTACTGTGTATGCCATTTTGTTACCTTTTATATCCTTTTGTAGTTAACTAGTAAATCAAGACAAAACAAAATTGACGAATCCAACAGTGGAATAGTCTGTGCCACCATTTACTCCACCGCTTTGACTGAAGTGTAGCTCATAACTTTTTGCTGATGCTGGAAAGGATAGAGTAGTTGTTTGAAAACTTCCTGTTGTTAAGGTAGAGTTTCCACTCCAAGTTAGTTGAGCAATAAGTGTTGAAGTGTTTTGGTCATATAAGTCTAAGCCACCAGAAACTCCTGCCATATTCATTCCAACAGCTGTAAATGCCAGATTAGAAAACAAAGGATATTCGGTTGGATTGAAGTGTGCAAGACCTATCACGGTAGGAGATGTAAGGTTTGTTCTGTTATATCCAGCAACGTTAATCTTTTGAATTGAGCTAGATATTTCCCATTGCCCGACGCCGTTATATTGGATGGTGATGTTTCCACCACCAACCAAGAAAGGATAACTGCTGGCTGCATTCACATATCTGATTGAACCAGTTATCTTTGGCGAAGTAATAGAGCCAGTTACCTGTGTGTGCCCTTGTACTAAAAGGTTATTGGCAGTAGAGATTTGTCCAGAAGCTGAAAGAGAGTTAGCAAGATTTACTGCTCCTGTTATTTGTGTTGTTCCTTCAACAGTAAAGTTACCAGACACATGAAGATCTCCACCAAATACAGAAACTGCCGGATTTATTCCACCCTTTGCACCAATAGCTCCAGACACATAAAAAAATGTATCTCTTCCTACAGCACCAGAAGGAAAAACAGTTGAATTAATAACACCTTGATTTAATGGAGTACCCATTGCTCCAGAACCATAGATCAAAAGACAGTTTGTGGAGTTAACGTTACTCCCCGTAACAATGATTTTGTTTACTTGAATTTGATCTGCACGAAAGTCAACTGAGTTTGCCATTATAATGTCCTATGTGTTGTAAATAGACAAAAAACTAATAAGTCTTGTTAAAGTAGTAATTATCGGTTAAAGCGTACCTAGTAGTTGTTATTGTAGTGTCTGAACTATTTTGATCGTGCAATGTTGTCCAAGTTACTGCATCACTGCTGCCTTGAATAAGCCAACGAATAGGATCTCTTCCATCATCATCGTTTCCTGTGCGATATCGAAATGCATCGGTTTGTCTTATAGATCCAAAGTCAACTTGCAAAATAGCATAAAGATTGCTGTTAAAGTTATAATCTAACCATTTAGTGTTTTGGTTGTTGTCGATACCTTTGGATGGTTCCTAATGGTGTTGTAGCATAGTTGCAGTATTCAGATCTATACCAACAGCAATTGCTGTGGTTGATAGTTTAAACCGATGACGATTAGGAATTGTTATATAGAGAGGTTTGCGTTCGTTTGACAATGGTTCCCTGTTTTACCATAAGTATCACAGGGAACCAAAGTTTGTTGTAAACTACTAGTAAACAACAGTTGATTCTATACCATCAAATACATTTTCACCAACACCGCCGGAAAGAATCATTTTTTTCACTACTTGGGAATACCAGTTAACTGTTCCAGCAGAACCTGTGCAACAAATGTCGCCGTTGTTGTTTACGTTAACATCCCATGTTTGGGCGTTTGATCCTTCGTAAATGGTATCAATTTCTGTTGCAGCAAGAATTGTAAAAACGCCAGCCTGATTTTTTCTTGTTGTTACAGAGAACTTCCAAGATGCGTAGTCGTCTGTTGCTGATGCAGCAGCAATAACGTTGAAGTCAACTATGCCAACAGAAGCTGCATCGATATCTGCTGTTAGCAAGCCACCACTCAAAACTGTTCCTGTTGCGTTTCCTGTAGACATGGTTACATATAGCGGACGAACGTTAATAAGGCCATCAAACACAACGTCAATTTTGTTTGCGGTATCAGATCTACGAAACCAAAAGTCAGAGTTTGCACCAAAACTTCCAGAATAAACTGAAAGGCTTGCACCGTTTGCTAGGATTACACCACCACCAAGTTGCTGACTTTGTGTACCATCAAACACTGCAAGGCTTTGCGTAACAAGAACGTTGCTGTCGATGTTAAGAACTTTGGCAATGCTGTATGGAGCATCAGAAAGGAAGGTGGCATCGTTTGAACCGCTGATTGTACGAATGCCAAGAGTACCGCTTCTGTGTGTAAAGCTGCTTGAAGCCGCAAAAGAACCATTTTGGTTGAACTGTACTTGTGTGTCTGAGCCAACTGGAGAACCATCAGAAGATCCTGTGATTTCCCATTGAAGAGTTGCATCTCTCCAGTTTACGGTAATGTTTGAACCAGCTTTTAGGATAGGGTTTCCGTTTGAAGAACCGCTTAGAGCACCAGAGATATATGTAAATTGACCTGTGCTACCAGAGATTATACCTGATGCAAATACAGAACCTGTGTGTTGTGTTGTGCCTTGGACTAGCAGGTTGCCTGCTGTTGATATGTTACCAGAAGCAGAAATCGTCTGTGAAGCATTTAGTGCGCCGCTTACAGTCAATGCTTTAAATGTAGAAGAAGCACCAGCTTGGAAACCGCTTGATGCGCTTACAACGTTACCGAAGTAAGCAGCACCTGTATGGAATGATGTACCTTGTACATACAAAGCCCCTTGGGTTGAAATGTCTGTAGAAGCACTTAAACCTTGTGAAGCTGTTAGGCGACCTGTGACTGTGATTACGTCACTTGATGCATCACCCAAAGTTGCGTTACCAGCAAAAAATGCTGAACCTGTAAACTGTGAAGCACCTTGAACAAAAAGGTTGCCTGCTGTTGATACGTTTCCTGATGACGAAACAGCACCTACTGTTGTTAATGTACCAGCAAGACTTACTGCACCTGTAAGTTGTGTTTCACCTTGAACAAACAATGCTCCTTGTGCAGAAATGTTTGTTGATGCTGAAAGAGCACCTGTGATATATGATGTTCCACCAACGAATATATTGTCAGAATCTAAGGTATGGTGGGAACCACTTAGATTCAAATGAGTTTTACGTTTTATAGCCACAGTTTATTATCTCCTCTTTGTGGACCACCATAATAGTGGACACACTATATATAGATGATAAATTAAAATATTATTGAGTTAAAGTTTGCAACCATCTTGTTAACGACTCTAACGTAGAAGAATGTTCCACCAACCGCTGTAGAACCTGTTACATCTAAAGTTCCAGAATCATTGAAGTTTACTTCCCAACCAACTGCTCCAGAGCTCTTATCTTCTGTAATTTCGTTGATGCCAATAAATCTGAAGGTGTCGCTAGTAGCATAAAGTGTGGTTGTGCTATACTTCCACCCGGCAGCATTTACATTTCCTTGCTGGATAGCAACAATATCAACTTCATATTTTCCTACTCTGCTTGTTGTTGTATCAAACAACCCAGAAATAGAACCAGAACCATAATTGGTTCCATCCCCGTAAACTGTTGTAGATCCAGAGAGAGAAAAACTAGATCCTCCAGAACTTGTTAATTCATATTGACCAAGAGAGTTATAATTTACTGTTATATTTGGTCCACCAACAATAAATGGTGTACTGGCTGCGTCTGTATATCTTACAGAACCTGTTATTCCATTCAGGGAACGGAACGAACCAGAAGTTAATGCATCACCACCAAAAACAGTTTTTGCGGTAGAACTGCCAGAGATATAAACAAATACATCTGAGCCAATATTTGATGTAGAAAAACTAGAAGCAAGATTTCCAGCAAAGTCTGCTGCACTGCTAGATGGATATATTAATATTGGAATAGAGCCAGAAGAGATTATGCGGTTAAGTCGTAATTGATTTGCTCTAAAGTCGTATGACATTATCTTATCTCTCCAAATTCATGATTTTACTGCTAGGTAATGTATAGAATTATATACTGGGGCAGAAAAGGTTACCGCTGTTGATGTTAATCCAATCGAACCGGTTTCTATGGTAACTATACCAGCATCATGATTGTTATCATCATCTATAGGTGTAAAGAATATGTTTGTTGGATATGTAGATGCAGACAACTGAGAATACGAAGCTATAAACGTATCATTTGAGTTGTTTGGAAGAGTACCAGCAGAAGCTGTGTAATAATATGAACTGCTTACAACAACACGCTCAATTATAACAGGAAAAGCTTCGGTGTTTTGTGGAAAATTTTTGGCATATAATGCTCTATAAACAATCTGCCCGCTAAACGGGGCAGAAACGTTTGCCATAAATCCTGTAGTGGAAAGATTACTAGCAAAAAATCCTATGTTTTCAAAACCATGAGCAGGTAAAACTTCTAATGTCAAAAACGGTTTTTCTTTAAATATAACGTTAAATGTAGCAGCAGCAAAGTCGGTTGAGTTGAACTCAATAACATCTTCATCATATTGAACAACTGTGGCAAAACCTTGACTTAACTCTGCTTGAATTTGATAAATAGAGTTATCAATAACAGCTAATGTCTGATCAAAGTATTCAGCTTTTCCATCAACAACCGTTGCAATGATTCTTGAAACTTGCGAACGGTTAAATGAATAAGTTTTCTTTTTTTTGTTTGGATTAAAACCAGCCATAACCTATACGGTTTAAGTATAGATCAAGCTGAGATTGTAAAAAAAGATGGTTTAGTGATGGGAAAGTTTAAAATATATTGCCTTCAAACTTATATTCCATAAACAGTACCTCTCTAAGAAATATATAGCTTGAAAGTATCTATTTTCTAGGTTAAAATCTCAGATGCGAGGGTAGCTAGTTTCCAGCCCTTCGTCATTTTTCTTCGTCCTTTTAGAACCGCACAGAGTTTTGTTGCTTGAATATTATGTAACCGACAAAAATCAGCCAAACATTCGATCTCAGTTACAATAACCCCATCAGGACTCAATAACTGGATATTCTTATATGTTTTTGAGTTAGGATGCTCCGTTCCCATTTTCTTACCCAAATGTGCTAAACGATTTTTCTCTTTCGCTTCTTCCGTATGATGTTTGTTATAAAGTGGATGTTTTTTGCCTCTTAGAAAAGTCGATGGATCACGTTTCTTTTTTATTGCATTTGCCAAAGTCCAACCCTTCACACTAGGAGTTTGTCCATTGAGGAGCTTCCATAAGCATTTAGCATTCAATCCGTACTCTTCAGCGAATCTCGTAACCGAGTCAATACTAGTATATAAAACTCCTTCCGGCGAAAGAAGTTGAATGTTGTCATATTTTCTTTCAAGTTGTTTTGAACCTTGCGGAGAAGATGCATCCTTGTTTAGATTATAGCATTTATTTTTGCCATAATATAGATCGATAAACCGCTGTTCAGCAATCAATCGATCTTGCTTAGTTCCTTCGACAACCTCCAGAACTTCAAAAACAAACGCTTCTTCTCCACACTTGTTGAAGTCCGCTTGCAGATACTTGTTATGGTGTTTATTCCTTCTTAGGGAAGCTGCGTGCTGATTCCATCGTTCTTTGAAACGTTTTGCAGAACCAATATATACTTTATTGTTGTTTTTATTGGTAAGCTTGTAAATACCAGACTTCAGCGAATGTCCTTCGTATTTGTATTCCATAAACCTTTAATCTCTCTATTGATAGTTAGTAGAGAGGGCAGGTTTTATCTTTAATAAATTTGATCAAATTATATATTTTCTAGGTCAAAATCTCAGATGCGAGGGTAGCTAGTAAACTCCTCTCCCCACGAAGGAACGTTACGTGGCCGGAAATCTTTTGGGTTTTGAATCTTTCGATAGCAATAGAAAGACCGTTGCTCACTGAATCAACGTATGTGCTATCAATCTGTTCAAGGTCACCTGTAAGAACAATTTTGGTGTTTTCACCCGCACGGGTAAGAATGGTCTTAATCTCATGTAAGTTAGTGTTTTGTGCTTCATCAATAATGATGTAAGCATTTGCGATAGAACGACCACGAATATATGTCATGGCTTGAACTTCGATAATACCTTCATCGAAATAACTTTGAAGCACTTGTTCATCGAACTTGTTTGCTGGTTCTGTAATTTTTTTCTTACGTGTGCCACCAGACGATTCTTTGGTGGGTTCTGAGGCTCCTAAAATAAAACGTAGGTTGTCTTTGATGGGTGCTAGCCATGGCTCTAGTTTTTCGTTTAAATCGCCGGGAAGAAATCCGATATCTTTTCCTACTGGCATAATTGGACGGCAGATAACAAGTGAACGATATTTTCTTTGATTAAGCACTTGTTCAAGTCCTGCATCTATAGCAAGCAAAGTGTTGTGTGTTACGATATAATCGTCTGTAACATACAGATGTTTTTGATCTTCCACCGATATGCACCGAGCTTCTTGCGAGTTTATTGGGTTTATAGATTGGATCGATCTTGTTGGGATATATTTTGAACGTGCCTTTTGCCGTTCAATTTTTCTGTTTAGTTTAAACAGCTGAACGTTTGGTGGCACTGAGATTTGCACTACAAATGATGGGTAGCCTTGCTTTTTAACACCTTTATAAGTGTACGATGTTTGTTTTTCTGAGATGACTGCTTTGCCACCAAACGACCAAACTAGTTCTTGTACGTCTTTAGCTAGAGTTTGTGAGCTACTTGAAAAACTGACTCCATATCCATTTTTTGAAACAGTGCCATCTGTGTCCATCAACCCTTGCAAAACTTCCAAACGTATTTTAGAGTTGTTGTACTTGTAAACATCTGGGATAAATTTGTCGTAGGATTTATGTCCTTGCAATCCCAAACTTTCCAAACTAAGAGCTACTTTGTTTTTTAGTTTAGCCTTGGGTTCTAAACCAGTTGTAAGGGTCCAACCTTTTAGCTGTTTGAACGTGCCATTTAAAAGCTTTGCTAATCCGCTATGGGATATGTTGTGATTTTGACAAAACAACGCTGTAGATCCCAGTATAACTTTTTCTCCTGATGAAGAACGTAAAACGTAGCGTTTGGAATCGTTGTATTTTTCGAGCAAGTTTCGTTTATCATGAATCAAATAGACATATTTTCCATGTGTTTTTTTGGAAACGGTACAGGTTTCTGGTAGTCTGGCAGTCATTTCGCTGACAAGTTCTTCATCGGCATTTGTAAAGGTAACTGCATGACTACTGAATCCTCCGTCTCCAATCAACAATCCGAGCAAATAAGGATCAAGTGGAACTTCTTTTGATTCAAACTCCACAGATTCAACCATTGGAATGTAGTGTTTATTGCGACCATCTTTTAGTTTGAGATCATTTCGTATCTCTTTTAGGGATTTGACTGTTCCAATATTTTTTGTTGTGCGGTTTGAAACAGTTTGTGTAAACCACAAGTGATCGTCGCAACATTGTGTACTTGAACCATCAGAAAAAACCACCTCATATATTGGTTTTATACCTTGAGGAAACACACCAGTTACTTTTGTAGGTTTACCGTTTTTACCAACAACATAGTCTCCTTTTTGGATTTTACCCATTGTTGTCCATCCGTGTGGAGTCAATATTTTTGCATTTAAAGGTTGGGCTTTTCCACAGCCTGATTTTCCTGCAAGAGATACAAGTTTTACGCTGTCATCACAAAGAAGTTCACGGGCAAACTCTTGTTCTTTGTTACGAGCAGAGATTTTGCTGGGAATGTTTCCAAGAGGACGAAGAGGTTCACCTTTGTTTATAAAACGAGCCATTGCAGATTGTTGAGGTCCGTTTTTCAAGATAACAAACTGGTTTGGAAACAGTTCTGATTCAATATCTTCTGGGAGATGAAAGTTTGTGTCATCAGCATAAAACTGCTTAACAAGTATATCTTCACGTTCGATTACTCTTACACCTGAGTATAGACTGTTTACTGAGGTTGCAACATTGAACTTACGATAATCTTCGCAAGCAATACCAAGGGTTTGTGCTTTTAGACGTAAGATTGTGTCTTTTGTTACAAGAACAACTTCTTGCTCTGTGTCTTTTCGCATATAGTTTACACAGAACTGAGCAATGGTATTGTCACCGTTCTTCTTGATTTCCATTTCCATTGGAAGTTTGTGAGTAACGTTTTCTGGGAAGATATCTTCAATAGAAAGAATCTTTAGAGTTCCAAGGTTTTTACCAAGTGGCACACCAGCTTTAAAGTCTTTGTTGATTTTGGTAAGGTCTGCGAGTTTACGAACTACTTCACGGGCATTTCTACCAACTTCGTCTTGACGATCTTTGTGGCGGTCGAGCTCTTCAAGAACAATAAGAGGAAGAACTAAATCATGTTCTTCAAAACCAAACAAACTATTACTATCAGAAAGTAATACGTTTGTGTCGAGAATATAAGTTTTTTTCATTTAATCATCCGTTGTTAAGTACTTATCAAACAATAAAGGGCAGCGTTTGCTGCCCTTTATATTCTAGGTGTTTATTCTAAATTTCACTCGGCAGACTTACGTTCTTCCTTGCGAGTATTATCAGCGGTTTGTGTTGCCTTGATAAGTTCTGCACCAAGAGTGCGAAGCTTACGAACACTTTTACGAACTCGTACTCCAGCTGAAAAATTTCCCTTTGCCGCATTCTTGTGAAGATCTTCTTCAAGTTGCTCAACCAAAAGCTTAAACTCTGACCATATATCTAGCACCAAACGTGATTCACTCATATTGTTTTCTCCTGTAAGTTGGGTGGTTTAGTTGTTAGGATAAAACAAAACCGGCATTTGTATAGGTGGGAAAGCTATCAACTGCGTTTAGCTAGCTGGAAAAGCAGGTTTCCAACAAAAGCTAACACAGATAATGCAAGTGCCCAATAAATGTTGGCAAGACGCTTACGTAAATTAATAAGAGCAGTTAGTTCTTCTAGTTGCTTACCAGCAATGCTCTCAATTGCCGTTTGGAATTTTTTTAGGTCTTCGACCTCTTCCTTTACCGTAGGAAGTTCATTACACTTCTTATCCAAATCCTTGATGTTGGTATCAAGCTTGCTTTCAATGGCTTTAACACGAGAGAACAAACCTACGTCTGGGTCATACAAAGCTTCTGAAACCTTGTCGAGCTTAACTCCGCTTTTTGCTTGTTCTTCTTGTATGTGCTCTATCATTACACAAAGCTTTTCGAAACCACCATTTAAAGCGTAGCTATCGCTTACTTTTTTAACAAGCAGCTCTAACAGTTCTCTCTCAGAATTTGTAGCCATTATCGCACCTCTTTGATATAAATAGTCTTATATAAAGAGTAAAGTTAATGAACCATAATACTTTTGTTGAGAAAAATAACACACAAAAAAACTTGGCCGCTTGTCTAGAAAAGCTAGAAACTAACTTGGACAAAATCAGTCTTGCTGTTTCAACGCAAAACCAATCTTATCTACAAAAAGATTCTTACCAACTTATTGCAAAACTATTGACTCCAAATAATGCTTGGGAACGTATGCTTTATCAAGAGTTAATCCAAACTTGTTATCAGCTAGAACTTAAATGCCACAACACAAGCAACTTATTCCTACGTTCGTTTATCTCTCATGCATATCAACATATCAAGAGTGAAAACCTAACACATAAAGAAGTAGTGGAACATAACCAAGAAGAGGGAGGGGAGTACCTTCAAAGAATATTACGTTGTTGTTATCCGGCTGATTCATCTCAGATAGAGAATCTAATCGATCAAGTTACTGATGATTTGTACATGGCTTCAGCAGTTAAAGAAGCCATTAAGCTAGCTGGAATCGAAGGAAACATTGTACTAGAGGAGCACGACCAACCTAACACTATAGTGGAGTTACAGTTTGGATATAACTTCAAGCTATATCCATTCAAAGGATTAATTCCTGCTTTTGGTACATGGACAAGAACCAATGCAAAAGTGTTGCTTGTTGATGGTATGGTTGAAAAGGTTTCTGAACTTGATAAGGTGTTGAGTAAAAGTTTCGAAACCAAAATGCCTTTGGTGTTTGTTGCTCAAGGATTTTCTGAGGAAGTTATTGCAACCATTCATGCAAACAATACCAGAGGTAGCTTTGATATCATGCCTATACGGTTAGAGCAATCATTGGAAGCACTGAATATGCTTAATGATATCGCTGTGGTATCTGGATGTGATGTTGTGTCTACTCTTAAGGGCGAGCTATTAACTTACATAAACTATGATGATCTTCCAGTTGTAGACAAAGTATCTCTCACCGAAAAAATTCTTACCATTCACAACAACAAAACAAGAGGAAATGTTATTGCTCATTTAAACTATCTTGATACAAGACGAAAAGACCAAGCAGACAGCACTAAAATTTCTGACCTTACAGACTTAACAACCAAACGCATTCAAAACCTACTTGCTCACATTGTCAAGATAAGCATCCCCAGAACCTCTGCAAACCGTTTTAAAGCCTGTGTAGACAACGCAATCAGGGCTTGTAGGACTGCCTATACCTACGGCTTCTGCAAGCCATTAGAAATCGATTTAAAGGGCTTGTCAAAGGATTGGCAAAATGCTCACAGCCGTATGAATAAAAACAACAATCCAGTGTCAAGTATTGGACTGTATCTTGCAGCGATGTATGGAGCTAGTTTGGCTGGGAGTTACTTTACAGCTTCTGGAGTAATTATCTCAGATGCTTAGAACGGTTTGTGCTAGTTGATTATATGTTTCGTTCGAAACATAAAGACGCATTGCAGGAACGCTTTCACAAAGATCTTTAAGGCCACGCATTGGTAGGTTTGAAAGTTCTGTTGCAAGTGTTTTTACAACAGGATCAACGTTACCTTCCATAAGCTTGTATGCTTGTGACTTCTTGATACAGAACTCTAAAAGTTGAGTTGCATCTTTTTTGTATACTGAATGCAAAGACTTGTTTGCAGCTACTTTTTGTGACATTAGTTTAACTGCTTCATTAACACACTTGTTTAATGATTCACAAACAAAAGTGTAGTTTATCATTGCAGCTTTGATGGCCGTTGGTTGTGCTTTACCTTCCAGAAGAACACTTGAGTTTTGTTGTACAAACATATACAAGGTTGGTACGTGTTTTTTGAAACGATTGGCAACTTCTTCTAGTTGCTCAATTTTTTCTGCGGCGTTTACAGCTTCAGAGCTTTCCTTGAGAAATACATCAAAAGGATATACACCTTTTTCTAAAAGGCTTAGACGTGCTTCCATGAGACGGTTGGATTCGTGATTGGTAAAAGCTTGTTTAAATGTGGCCATGATAACTCCAGAGTTTGGTTATAAGTAGCTACTTTTGAACAAAACCATTTCAAAATCTTAACTGTGTGATATACTGGTACAAGTTATGCAAATAAAGCAGAAAAACCCGATATCATTTGACGAGCTTATTGAACTGGATAAGCAGCGTCAAGCTGAAGAAAAGATTGCTGCTGTTAAATCTCCTGCCCGAGAGAAAACTCTAAAGGAGAAAGAGCAAGATCCTAACAATGAAAAGGATTATCGTGACAAGTATTATTTGCCTGTTCTAAATATTAATCAAGCGCAAGAATGGCAAAGTAAACCGTTAAACGAGCGAAAACACTTTACGGATGAAGTGGCAATTGCTACCTGTCTTGGAAACTGTTGTGGTGTACCCGGTCTTAAAGGTGCATGTTGTCACTTAGATCCAATTGATCTTGAGCACGTTCTTGGTCCTGTTGATGAAGATTGGATTAAAGATATCGTTAAATGGTTTAGAAAAAAGGGTTTGAACTATTCACGACAAGATATTGTTGTTGATTATGAAGAAGGAGTTGTTATTGGTGATACCTTGTTTAAAGATGCACCAAACAACCAAGTCTTCAAAGACAAAAAAGCTTATCCATTTTTAAGATTCCAAGTAATTGGTCCAAGATATATTTGCAAATTCATGAATCCAACAACATACAAGTGTCAGATTTATGAAGCTAGGCCGAATATGTGCCGCACCTACTACTGCCAATATATTGTATCAAACTTCCTAGTAAAGACCAAAGAACACCCAAATCGCTGGCAGAAACTGAGGTAGTTTGTAAAACGCCCCCTCTCTACTATTAGTGGGGGGTGGGTTTAGAAAAAATATACGCATGAAAGAGCAATAATATGAGAACGTGGAAAGACGCAGATGGAAAAGAAATAAACGATGAAGCATTTTATGCTTGGGTTAGCTCTTCAAAAAACAAGCTTGAAAGAGATTCAGAGCTTATTGTTGGAGTTGATTCTCATTTGCACGGTTGGACATATCGGTTTATTACTGTGGTTTGTCTTTATCGTAAGGGTAGAGGTGGATTTTACTACTACCACGTTTCCGAGCAAGCACGCAAAGAGTTCAAGGGTACTTACCCAGTAAGAGTTAAAGCTAGAATGTTTCATGAAATAACTTTGGCTATTGAACTCGCTACTGAGATTTTAGAAACAACTGGATTAACACCAGTTGTACATTTAGATGCATCACCTTCTAATGCTGGTGAACTAACTTCTATGTTTTCTGATCAATTAAAAGGTTATGTTGCAGCATCAGGTTTCGAGGCTGTTCTTAAACCTTGGAGCTTTGTTGCTTCTGGTGTCGCAAATAAGCACACAAAATAATGATACATTGTTGGACATATGAAAAAACAATATAGCAACGGAGACATTCTATGAGTGAGCAAAGAGCAAAGCTTGATACCATAATTGAACGTGAAGTTCATCGTTTGGTTAAATCTATTTCTGAAGGTGTATATGACAGCGTTCAATTGTATGCACGCAAAAACAATCTGCCTGTTGAACCCGAAGTTCTAACGCATATTCTTAAAACTGTGCAAATCGTTATTAGCGAATACGAACTTAAGAACATCGATTCATTTCATAACAACATCAAGCGTCAACTGGATGATTATGTTGGTGATGAGAACCCTGCTCCAGCATTGGTGGAGGCTTCAGTTCCCAATTCAAAAAAAATAAAAGCGGCAGCATCGGTCTGATATTGTTTACATTTCTTTTTATCTGGGTTGTTTACTGCCGCTATGCTTGAATCTATTAAACACCTAATAACTTGCAACTGTATTCTTCGTCAGTATGAAGAAGTAGACCCACCGGTTTTTCATAAATTCGTTGTATTTTCTGTTATCAGCTCAAATGGCAGCATTAAACCATCATATGCAAAATGCAACAACTGCGGTGCAATCCACAAAGTAATAGAAGTTGGATCGTCACAACGAATCAAAAAAGAAGACAGTCACTTGGTTCCAGATATAGAAGAAATCAAATCCAGTCTGCCAGAAAAACTTATTGCCTTATTGGTTAAATACGATTTAGATACTCCAACATGGCAACATATCAAGTTCAACTACGAGAATGAAAAATGGGATCGGCCTGTGATTTTACATAAAGAAAATCAAGGTGAAGAATCCCAAGGAAAGTATTTGCTGATGGCTGGTAAAACACTTTGGAAGATTGAAAGCTTTTCAACGGAGGATGTATGAGTAAGTTTGTTGATATGTTGACAGATGAAACAGAAGTGATTCAAGATGAAGCTTATGTTGTTCCAAACTATGTTGAAACAAAGCTTTCAAAGGAAAAACGTTTGCAATGCCGTGGAATCGTAAAAACAATCAACGACTATGGTGTGTCTCAACGTATGAAACTATTTCTCATTTATCTTTTAGCACTTGAACTAGAAAATCGTGATTCAATGCTAAAGATTGCCAAGGTTGTTGGCGAGTGTAAAGACACAATCGAAGACAGCAAACTTATTGTTGCAGATAAAGAGCCAGCTAAGAAACTTATTCTTGGCTAAAGAACAAACGGAAGCTTTGATCCATTTGATTCCCATTCTGATATAAGAGTAGCAATCACATTCAAACTTAGTATACCTGTTGGTAGTTGATGCCTGATAGCATACGCATCACAAGCTGTTTGACTTTTTGCTCCCCATTTTCCATCAACCTTTACTCCTAAAAGATATTGAACTACACGTACTTGTGCTGTATGCACAACACTCTCCCAATCCTTTACGCTCTTGTCTGGATTAGCTTGAGTAACTGGACCTTTATATCCAGCAAGACACAACTCTTTAAACCAAGATATATCATTTTGCCAAAATACTTGACCTGTTTTGTTATACCTTGTCATCACAAGGTTAGGAACACTTGGAACAAATCTTTCAAGCCATTCTGAATAGAAGTGTGATGGGTCTGTATAACCACGGTAATATACAACTTCTGCATCTCCAGAAGCTACATGACCAGCAGCTTGCCACCAAGGAGCACTTCTTCCTTTGTGTCGTTTGTAGTTGTAAGCATAATCCTTGTTGATTTTCCAGCCTCCCATATTATAACCTTTCCAACTTCTACCCCATCCAGTTTCCACAATGCTATTGCCTATAACCCAAAAGATTTGTTCTGTTGTTAGACCAGAGCTGCATTTATGCAAAGCTTTGTAAGACGTTAAGATAAACACGATACTTTTGGTAATATCGTCAAGTTTTTTATAACCTTCTGGTTGATCGTTGTTTTTGATTTCTGTGGCTGGATCTAGCCATGACGGTGTTTGCATTTGTTATTTCTCCACGGCCACGAGGCGTTTGTCTTGGCCGTTTTCTTTGATAATAACTACTCCACTAAAGGAGTTGTGCGTATAATTCTCGGTATATACACCACCAATAATTTGTCTGTCTAACTTTGTTTGCTTGTTGCCGGATGGATCTTCAAAGTGAACAAAATGACTTATTACCTCTTGATAATAACCATCTTTACGTTTGTGATAACTTTTTTCAATACTAGGCCATATCTTCATGTTTATAACTCCTATTGGTTATAGAGTAATATGTATAGTGTGTAGCATTTTGTTACTGGAACACAACATATGATTCTTTTGCAGCGTATCTTATTCGAAGACATAGAAACCAAAGGTTCAACATATGAAACACAAGTTATTGATTCTTTGGCTGCTTCTGGTTTAGCTTTTGGTGATGGGGGCGTGGCAGGTTCCAATCGATATACAGAAGACGCAGCATTCACTCTACATGATAGTGATGGTAACGAAATTGGTCCATTTAAGCTTGAGTTGAAAAAAGACTTTAAAGCTCAACTTGGAGGTAGCAGTTGGGATATATCTGATCCAAAAAATGTAAGATTTCTTGCCAGTGTAGGTTCAAGCCGAGCAATGGTAAAAGCCCATGATGAAATGAAAGAAGTTTTGGAACAAGCTCTTGGCACAGGTGGTATTTTAAAACGTTTACGTAGATTTTTAAAGAATTTCAAAGCTGGAACACATGAAATAAATGGCAGAACATTTAAAGAAACCAAACAAGGCGAGGCTTATAATCTTGCTGGAGATGGTTTAAAGTGTACTCGTCTTGCTTGGGCAGCAGCACAAGCAAACAATCTTTTATTCAACTATGATGTTGTTGCTCACTCAAAGTTTATGACAACGTTATACAGTCAGAAAACTACATACTATGCACAAATCGGTGGCAAAGAAAACGACCATCGTGGATTGTATATTCTTGGACATGATCCTGCAAACCTTGCAGCTATAGGAGTTCCAAGACTATCAAGTCTTGCAGCAAAAAATAAGTTTTTCATTGAAATGAGATCAACGCCGGGAGGCAGCGGAACATATCTTTATGTTCGCATACGTTGTCAAGGAAGGTTGATTGTAACAACTCCAGTACCCAAAGATTATTCTCCATTCACTCTAGATACACCAGAAGGTGCAAAACACTTCGCTCAAACTTATATGGAACAATTACCACCAAGAAGAGCTTATCTTCAAAAAGAAAGCGTCGAAACAAATAAAGCTTTTGAAGATGTTGAGATTATTAGCATGAATCCTTCAGAAGAACCGTTAGAAGATGGCACGGAAGCTTTTACCCCAGATAATATCAACCTTGGTTGGTTAGCTCAAGGCGGATATACTCCAATCACTTAATCAATAAATCGATAGGTCTTGATACCCATAAACCATATGCCTTGCCAGACGTTTTTAAAGCCCTTACAGTGGCAGGGCCGGGAACACCATCACAATCCTTGTCAGCAAACCCCAAAGCCTTCTGACGAGCCTTCCAGACCGCTTTATCGTCGTCTCCATCAAAGGCATAGGTTTCATATCCAGCAGCTTTCAAAGCAGCAGGAAGCCATGGACCACAATCCCCATACCCTCTGTTTGTGGTTTGATGAGAGTGGGAATAAATACCAATCACATCTTTACCACTGTTCGGACCAGCAATACGTTTTACAATTCCTTTTGGAGAACAATTGTTTTTCATATCCCATGGAATCTGACGCTGAATACCAAGTTTAGCTGTTAGAAAGTCAATAAACTCCACAGCTTTGTCAATCTGACCTTCGTAGAGATCTCCATTGTCATGTTGGACTAGTTCAAAGCCGCAGGTATAACCGTTAACGCTTGTTGCTTGCCATGTATATGATTTCAACGGATCATTTTGGATAAGCCATTCACCGTTCATGTCACAGGTAAAGTCCCATGAGACTTCACGGGTTGTGTTCACTTGATACTTTGCTTGAGCAATATCGATGCTTGTATCTGGACCTAAACCTGGAAGAAGCTTGCCAAGTTTGCCATGGATGGTATGACATACGATACCACGAACCCATGTGTTGCGTTGGCTTTTGTGTGATACTTCTTTTAGACCAAGAGCTTGTGCTTCTGGATCTTTCCAAGATACGGTTTTGACACCGGGAATTTGAATCAGTTGTTCATTTAGGATTATAGACATAAGAAAACCTCCTGCCAGATAACTAGCAGGAGGTTTACATTTAGTTTAGGTTATAAGAATCAGGTACCTGAGAGAAGACCTGCGATAGAACCGCTTGCTCCAATAACAAGAAAGTTTGCGCCGTCTGATACAAGTGCTACTGATGCATTGCCAACTGTTGCTGAACCGAATGGAGCAGCGACTGGGAAGGTAAGAGCTGAACCACGAGCTGTGTTTGATCCGCTGGCAAGAGCAGCAAAAACTCTTGTTCCGTTTGCTTCTTGTGAGCCGGTGAGGACGTGGGCGTGATTGCTGATTGAGCGAACCACGAACATTGAGCCGGGGCAGCTAGCTGCGGTTGGCATTACAAACGTTAAAGGTGAACCAGAGCCACCGCTGCCGGAAATGGTGATAACACCAGCTTGTGACAAACTGATTGTTCCTGCTGTTGACAAAGCTACTACTTGGGTCTTGAGGCCACCGACAGTTATTGTGCCTGCTGTTGTTGATCCTGCTGCATCAATTGTTGAAACTACGCCTAGTGTGGAATCGATTGTTGTTGAAATTGACATGTTTAAATCCTCCTATACCTTTTCTTTAGGTTTGTGAATAAATATAGCGTTTTCTAGAAAAAACCGATTAAGTTCCTCCCAAGCCACTTATTTGACTGTTACCAGTATTGATTTTACCTACAACAGTATTTCCAAATGTTCTCCAAGCCACAATGCCAACAACAGCAATCAACATGAGAATAATCACATATTCAATTGTTGAAAGACCTTCGTTGTTCTTTATTAATTTTTTCACTTGAACTCATCCTTTTTCCGATGTTTTTCATGCCACAACTGCAATAAGGAATATACTTATAACGTATGAACATGAAAAAATCTGGTATTTATAAGATAACAAACAAATTCAATGGTCGTATATACATAGGCAGTACGATTGACTTTATGAAGCGGTGGGCAGCGCATCAATCTGACTTATTTCACAATCGTCATACTAATCAATATATGCAAAACGACTACAACGTTTGCAAGAAAAAATACGGGGAAGAACCACTAACATATGAGATTCTAGAGATGGTTTCAAAAAGTGAGTTATTGATTAGAGAGCAACATTATTTAAATCTTTTTTTTGACAGTAAAGATCAATGTTATAACATTTGCGAAAAGGCTGGTAATACGCTTGGTTATAAACCTTCAGAAAAAACAAAAGCTTTATGGATGGAGCAGAGAAGAGGTAAAGATATGTCAAAAGCAACAAAGGCTTCTGTTGCTGCAAGAATAGGAAAACCAAGATCTGAAGAAACAAAGGAAAAAATAAGATCCGCACATCTAGGAAAAAAATTGTCAGAGATAACAAAAAACAAACTAAGAAAACCAAAAACCATAGAGCATATACAAAAGTTGATTGAAGCAAAAAGAGACATAGCTGATACAACTAAAGAAAAATTAAGACAAGCCAAATTAGGAAAAAAAGCAACAGATGCAACAAAAGAAAAAATGAGTCTTGCCAGAAATGGGGAAAAGAATCCAAATTTTGGAAAAGCTATGTCAGAAGAACAAAAACAACTGATCAGTGAAACTAAAACAAGAAACCGTTATGGTGATAAAACTTTTATTTTTAAGTTTGATGACAAAATAATAAAAGTAAAAGCAATTGATCTTACAAGATTTATGTTGGAGAACAACTTTGAAAGAAGCGGTTTTTATAGACTTTTATCTGGAAAGTTAAAAACTTATAAAGGTTGGGGAGTAGAAGTGGAGGATACAGACTGTTGAAAGTCCTTTGGTATCTTTGATTAACTTGTTCATAAAAGCCTCAACTTATAAGTAAAAGGCTATTGTTGATTTACTTACGAAGAAATGGTGTAGCAGACAAAGTTTTTACTGGCATAGGCATGATTTGCAAATATTCTTTGCCTTTTTCAACACTCCATCCAGATTCTGTTAAATGATTAGCTAACGCTTCTATAACCTCGAAACGACAAGATCTCACAGGAAATAAAAATGGAAACCGTGAGTTATGCACTCTTGCGTTAGCTTTTAAAAAATATTGCAACCGTTGTAACTCGGTATCGATTTCAATTTGAATAGCACTTTGAATGCTATCAAGGTATTCTTTACCCGTCAACATGACAAAACCTCTCAGATGCAGGTTAGATGTTGCATCCTACTATAAATAGTGTTGTTTTTGCAAAACACCTTATTTTATAGTATTTGACGTTGGAGATGTTGTAGAAGAAGACTCTTCGTTTGTTTTTGTTTCACTCCAACGTCTTCCAAAATAAAGAGCCATAAGTGGGGTTAAAAACCCAGTGGTTATCGATACATCAAAATCTTTAACGTGAGGAATTTTAAAGACCGACAAACCAAACCAAACCAAAGAAACAATGAAAGCTGTGTATACCATTGTAAAACTTAAACTTGATTTTTCATCACTGTTTTTGAGAAGTAGTGCCATGAGAACGATCCTCCTATCTGGTAAGTAGGATAATACCAGAAACACCAAACCCTAAAAGAACACCGCCCAAACCAAATCCAACATCAGTCCAAAAATTGTTACGTCGTAATGTGTCAATGGTTCTTTGTGCATCTCTCAAAGATATATCACGAGCATTTATTTGGCTTTGATATCCACCAACCATGGAACTAAAATCTACTTGCAATCTTTCGATATCTCTTCGAGCTGTGGCGCTTAAAGTTCGTAGTCTCTCTTGTTCGTCATTTCTAACGTGAAGCGCAACAGCTGTTGCAGCAGTACCAATATGAGCAATTGCTTGATCGTTTATACAAAGACCATTCCACGGTCCTCTAACATATGGTCTAACTGGATTTTGAGCAGACATATCGTAAATGTAGATTTGTTCTGCCCCAGCCGAGCGAGCTTGGTCTGTATTTAACATGTTTCGAATAGTTAATGGTGTTGGTTCTGGAGAAGATCGGTAGTTGTATGGTGACATATTAACTTGTGTTAAATCAGATATTGTTGGTTGAGAATTAACTGTAACTCCTCCAGCCTTTGTACAAGCTATCGACATTAGCAACAAACAAGAAACAAGTTTTATTTTCATTGTTCTGGTTCCCATGGTTGTCTAACATCTGAAACAGGCATCACAGGAATCCCAAACAACTCATTGATTGATTGTGCCATAACAACAGGATTGTTTTGGTATTGTCTGATTAATCTTTTGATTTCTTCTGCACGAACAAAAGTAATACGTATTGTTTCGTCTGCATGATCTTTTTTGATACGATCAATCAAAGTTTGAAAATCAGATTCAATCTTGCGTCGTGTTGCAATTTCTGATTGTATTTGCTGGTTTAGTCTATCGATGTTTTCTATGTGCTCTATACGACTACGTTCTCTTTTTGATGCTAGCTCATTGATCAAATCGTTTTTCTTTTTAACAAAAAAAACCAGATAAGCCAAAACAGCAAGAAATAATACTTCTTTCGAATAAAGCTTGAAGAACGACAAAACTTTTGCTAGAAATGTTTTGATCTTAAGAAGAGTTAGTTCCATTTCTTATTACCTTTTTCTGCGACAGTGTTAGATTCTGGTTCTTCTTCGCCTTCACGGTATTCAGAAAATTTTACGTTGTTTAAAAGTTCTTCGTGAGCAAGACTCAAACACACAAAACACGCAACAACTTGCTTAATGTCTCTTAATATAGATCGATCTAAAAGCATATCTTTTTGAATAGATATAATGCTGCGTTCTATAGTTTTAAGTCTGTCCAGCAAAACTTTGTTTTCAAACTCTTTCAAGTTGGCAAACAGTTCGTTTATATCGATACTTTCGTTTGCAATAATTTTTGGAGAAGCTTCATCTTCTGATGACTCACTCTTTTTCTTTTTATTGTTTGCCACGACTTTATTCCTTTTTGTTTTTTAGTGGGTCATTTTCTCCTAACGCTGCATAAATCGCTTTAGGATTTGTAAACACCAATCGTCTTCTTTTGTTTGCAAACTTTTCAGTTTTTGCCGTTTCTAAAATGCTTTTGATTCTTAGGTCTTTATTTTCCATCATCACAATAATTTGTGAAAATAGCTCTTGTAAAGATACACCGTGCTCAAATAACATTTTACGACACGCAACCAAAGAAGCTTTTGGTAAGGCCAACCAAAGACCTATCCTTGCACGTTCTTCAAACTCTGTAATCAATCCTCAACCTCCTCCACCAGAAGGAACACCGCCTCCACTATCTGGTCCGGCATTTGCTTGGACTGGAGCAGGTGGGTATTCAGCTTGAACTTGTGTTTTAGTTTTTGGTGTTAAATCAAAATCACGTTCAAGAATGCTCATAAGCTCTTTGGCCAAACGTGGTGAATAGTTTTTAGCAATGTAATACATGGCACGATTTAGTATGATCGTTTTGGGATCTACTAATGTTTGATAGTTGCTTACCAAACGGGCAACACCTACAGCGAACTTACGAATTTTAATCTTTGGTACAGGAGCAACGGGAGCTTCAGCACCGGGTTCTGGTGTTTCTTCTCCACCGGAATCATCACCACCAGCGTCATCTCCTCCTGCATCGTCTGGTGGAGCTGCTCCAGCGTCAGGTGCGTCTTGCTCAAACAGCCAACGATAAAGAGCTTTTTCTTTGCGACGTTCTGTCAGTGGAACAGGTTGCTCTGCTGCCTTTTGTCTTGCTTCTGGACTTAGCTTGTCTTCGTCAGCACCATCCAAAGGAACAGCTTCCTTTTCATATTGCATCAGATATGCATCAACTTTTTGATCAACTGATGCATCTTTTTCTGTCATTGAATCAGAAACATTTGGAGTTGACAACAAACGTTCTTGTGGAGGAATGTATGGTGGTCCTTTGCTTTCTTCGTCTTGTTCACGAACAAGTTTGAACTCATTTAATCTTTGACGTTTTTGATAAAGCATCAGCGTGCTCCTAAAACTTCTACTGGTGGCATCACTTCTGGAAGAGCAACCGTTTTTTCTTTTTCATTTGATATAACTGGTTGAATAGCATACAACTGATTGAGCTTTGCCATTTCTGCTGCAAGCATCCTTATTTCAACAACGTTCCAGTTAATCTCACGCATTGACTTGTTAAGATATTCCATCTTCTCGCCGGGATAATCATAAAACCATGCATGATGCCATGTGTCTATTATCAGCACAGGAATACACATCAATGGTAAATTAACTGTATGACCTTCTATAAAACAGTTAAAATATTGTTGTTTGAATGGATCGTAATAACAGATTGCCCAACCTTCTCTTGCAGACATACCACATGCACGAAAGTCTAGCTGCCATTGATCGAAAGTACCCCAATCACGGCTTAGTCTCATGAACGGAATAGAGTCAGCACGAATCTCACTGTTCATATCTCCAGAGTTAGTAAAATACAACTCATGAAGCTTTACACCGTTCATGTTATGAACTTCGTCTTGCTTTAGTCTACGATATTCACTATCGTTATTGTTGTCTGCATCCGTTCTTGGAACTGTATCAAGCTTGCTGGAGATTTTGTTGAAGCTATCAACGTATCTCTTATAAAGCTTTTCATGGTTTTCTTTTGTGGTAGGAGACTGTACGTCGCCTTTCATAACAAAAGCTCTGGGCATAATGATAACAGCTTCTTTCAAAAGCTTTTTACCAGCAGCAACAGCTTGTTTGATAACAGGCTTTTCTAATACACCGCTGTTACCCAAAACATTACCAACAGCTTCTTGAATAACTTTTTGCAAACGTTCTTTGTCTAATATTTTTGTGGTCATATCAATATACCTTTATTCATAAGTATAGAACTTATGTCGTTATCTTGCTTTCCATTCTATCTTCTTGTGGAAACGTTGAATCCCAATCGTCTTCTGGACTATCAACATCTAAATCCATTGTGTCAACTATATTCAGAAAACCATTGTCTTGTGCAGCAACACTCGTTCTGGAAACTCTTCTTGGGTCATCTCCCAGTGTTGGAATAGCACTTTGAGCACTTGGCCCTGTTTCAAAGAGTAATTTATATAGCTTCATAACATTAAGTATCTCTTCCTTTCTTCTCTTGGTTATCTTCCACAAAGCAAACATAATCTTTTACTTTTCTTTATTGCTTTGTTATTTTCTTATAGAAAGGTTGAAAGATATATGCCTGTTGATGTAGTGTTGGGGCTATCCTGGGGGGATGAAGGTAAAGGTAAAGTAGTAGACTATCTTGCCAAGGATTATGATTATGTTGTACGATTTCATGGAGGTAACAACGCTGGACACACACTAGTTGTGAATGGGCATCGTACTGCTGTTCATGCTCTTCCATCTGGGGTTCTTCATCCACATGTTGTCAACGTTATTGGAAATGGTTGTGTTGTTGATCCTTTGCAACTTGTACAAGAAATCGAAGAACATGGAGGACCAACGGCACTAAAAGGTCGTTTGTTTGTTTCTCACGCTGCACACTTAATCACTCCAAGAGCGATTAAAGAAGATCAAGAAACCGGATATATTGTAGGAACTACTGGCAGAGGTATTGGCCCTACCTATGCTGCTAAAATGCATCGCTCAGGTCTTCGCATGGAAGATATTCTAAAAGGCGATATTGAAACTTGTGACACGTTTCGTGAAGTCTGTGGGATTATTAGTCCATTTATTTGTGATACCCAAGACTTGCTTCGCACTGCTCAGGCAAGCGGCGCTAATATTCTGCTAGAAGGCGCACAAGGCACAATGCTGGACATTGATCATGGAACATATCCATTTGTTACAAGTTCAAACTGTACGATTGGTGCAGCACTGACAGGAACAGGTTTAAACCATAAAGCTTTGCGTAAAGTGATTGGCGTGGTGAAAGCTTACAGTACAAGAGTAGGAGCAGGGCCATTTCCAACAGAGCAAAACAATGATGTTGGGAACAAACTAAGAATAATTGGTGGTGAATATGGAACAACCACAGGAAGAAACCGTCGTTGTGGATGGCTGGATCTTGTTGAGCTTCGTTACGCTTGTAAGCTTAACGGTGTAGATGATATCGTAATCACCAAGCTTGATGTTTTGGATAACTTCGAAAAAATTCCAATGCGTGTTACCAATCTAGACTATTACAGCAATATTGGCTGGAATGCTACCACAAAAGGTTTGCGTGACAAAGCCAAGCTTCCAGAAAACGCTTTGAAATACATTGACGGAATCGCAAAGAATCTTAAAGTAAACGTTTCTCACATTTCAACATCACCAGAACGAGAGGATATGATTGTTCTATGAAAATACAAGTGCAAGCACATTATTGGCATAAGATTGTAGAGTATTACACAAACATTTTGAACGACAAGTTTTATGGCCAACTTTATACACCAACAACGCAACACTTTATGCGTCAAACATTTGATTATGAAATCAGAAAAGCACAAACAAGGGAAACTCACCCTGCTTGGCACGTTCCCCTGCAACTTCATTTCGAGCCTTTGTCAAATCGATTCTTTATCGAAGCCGCAGATCCAGCCACAATCCAAATAACATAAAGAATCGTATAGCATATGTCTGTAAAAGCTTCGATCGATCGTGCCAAATTAATTCTTGACATATACCGTACTCACAACAGCAACAATGGCAACAGTTTTTCTCATGTCAGAGATTTAATGATTGATTTATTGCATTACATCGACAACACCGATCAAGGCGCTGCATCATATCAACTACTCGAAATCGTTAGCGAAATCTTTTCAGAAGAAAAAGTCGAACACTTCGACTTTCACGAAAACCCCTAAAAATCAAGCCTTTTGAATGAAAATCAGAATATTCCTTAGAATATCTGCTATGTTTGGTATTCTTAGAGCACGAAGACGATGAACAAAGAAACTCTCAAGCAAATTCTTGTTCTGCACCTTCTCTATCTTTCCTCGAAAGGAAAAGAAGGAAAATATGCAAACCTCGAAGGTGCAAACCTCCAAGATGCAAACCTCAAAAATGCGGTCCTCGGTGGTGCAAACCTCTATGGTGCAAACCTCTATGGTGCAAACCTCGGTGGTGCAAACCTCTATGGTGCAAACCTCTATGGTGCAGACCTCGAAGGTGCAGACCTCGAAAATGCAGACCTCAAAGGTGCATCCCTCTACAGGGCAAACCTCACAGGTGCAGACCTCATAAGTGCAAACCTCGAAAATGCAAACCTCTCAGGTGCAAACCTCAAAGGTGCATACCTCTACAGGGCAAACCTCACAGGTGCAAACCTCGAAAATGCAAACCTCGA
>Ga0194121_10001896_pt1 | contig 34140 bp, 31 predicted proteins | sample TA2MahCa50mmetaG_FD_148609 | JGI IMG/M metagenome (GOLD analysis project Ga0194121, IMG submission 148609) | Freshwater microbial communities from Lake Tanganyika, Tanzania - TA2015020 Mahale Deep Cast 50m | ecosystem: Environmental > Aquatic > Freshwater > Lake | place: Tanzania: Lake...
CGTCGATACCGCGATCTACACCGCGAACACCGGCTCCAGCAGCCGGAAGGTGCCGGCGTCGGCATCGAGCTCGACCCGGCCTCCCACCGGCAGGATGAACTGCTCTCGGATGTGCCCAATCATCGCGCCGCGGTACGCGGGAACGCGCAGCGGCTTGATGTGATCGTCGAAGATCTGGTCGAGACTGAGCGAGCCGTAGCCGGCTCCAGGGTCGCAGTCGGTGCACTCGCCGAAGATGAAGCCGGCAATGCGATCGAGCGCACCCATCAGCTTCAGCGTGGTGAGCATGCGGTCCACGCGATACGGCGCCTCCTCGACGTCTTCCAGGAAGAGAATCTTGCCGCTGAAATCAGGCAGATACGGTGAACCGGCCAGCGCCGTGAGCACCGTCAGATTGCCCCCGACCAGCTCGCCGCTCGCCCTCCCGCCGGTGATAGTCAGCGTGCGGTTCTTGCGCGGCACCAGCTCGTCGTCTGCTTCGATCTTGTTGCGATAGACCATCAGCTCGCGCTGAAAGAACACGCGGCGGAATTGATCGGCGTTGAAGTTGCTCCAGCCGTCAGAACCAATCGGCCCGTGGAAGCTGACCAGCCCAGCTTGGGCGAGCAGCGCGTTGTGCAGCGCGGTGATGTCGGAGTAGCCGAGCAGCACTTTGGGATTGGCGCGGATCACGCCATAGTCGAGCAGTGGCAGCAGGCGTGCCGCGCCGGAACCGCCGCGGACGCAGACGATGGCGTGCACGTCGCGGTCGTCGAACATCGCGTTAACGTCGCCGGCTCGCCGGGCATCGATGCCGGCAAGGTGGCCATAGCGCGATGCGTAGTGCTCTCCGGTCTTCACCTTGAAGCCGAGCGCCTGCATCGCTTCCTGTGCCAGCTGCAGGTTGAGCCGCTCGTTGGTGGCCGACGAAGGGCTGACCAGCCCCACGGTGTCGCCGGGCTTCAGGGCCCGTGGCAACAGACGCCGCGACTGCGCGGCGACTGCGGTACTGGCCTGGATGAGCGGCAGCACGGCGCCCAGTGCGGTGTGCCCAAGAAATTGTCGTCTGTGCATCGTCTCCTGCTCCACCCGCCCGCTAGAAGGGCGCGGGCTGGCGCTTCAGCATTTGGCCGCGGCCAATCGTGCCGGTGAACTTCCCGTTGCGCGCGGCCACCTCTCCGCGCACGGTCACAATCTCGGGCCGGCCCTCGTACGGCCAGCCTTCGAAGGCGCTGTAATCCACGTTCATCATCTGCGTCTGGGCGCTGATCGTACCGCGATAGTTGGGATCGTAGACGACCAGGTCGGCATCGGCGCCAACCTGAATGGCACCCTTGCGCGGGAACAGGCCAAACAGCTTCGCGGCGTTGCTACTCGCCACGTTGACGAACGTCTGGAGGTCGAGCTTTCCTGCCTTCACCCCATGCGAGAACAGCAGCTTGACTCGCTCTTCGAGCGACGGGATGCCGTTCGGGATCTTGGTGAAGTCGTGCCGCCCCATCTCTTTCTGCCCGCTCGCATCAAACGGCGCGTGATCCGTGGCGATGGTCTGAATGTCGCCGCCGTGGAGTCCGTTCCACAGCACCGGCTGGTTGCGCCGGTCGCGCAGCGGCGGTGACATCACGAATTTGGCGCCGGCAAAGTCCGGCCGCTCCGCATCCGACTTGTCGAGGACGAGGTATTGAATCAGCGTCTCGATCGAGACGTCGACGCCGCGCGCGCGCGCGGCGAGCGCTTCGCGCAGCGCCTCCTCACAGCTCAAGTGGACAATGTAGACGCGGGCGCCGGTCAACTCGGCGAAGGTCATCAGATGATGCACGCCTTCGGCTTCCACTCGCGGCGGCCGGCTCTCGTGATGCTGCTCGGGTCCGGTGAGCCCGGCCGCCAACAGTTCCTGCTGCCGCTCCGCGACCAGCGTCTCGTTCTCACAGTGGGCGGTGACGATCACGCCGAGTTCCTTGGCGAGCTTCAGCGTTCTGTAGAGCTCGAGGTCGTCGACGCCGAACGCTCCCTTGTAGGCGAGGAAGACCTTGAACGAGGTAATGCCGTTGGCAACGATCTCGCGCAGTTCGCCCGGGGTCTGCGCGTCGAACCGCGTCACGCCCATGTGAAAGGTGTAGTCACACGCCGACTGCCCCTCCGCGTGTCCGCACCACAACCGGAACCCCTCCATCGCGCTCATGTCACGCGACGGGCAGACCATCTCGATCATCGTGGTGGTGCCGCCGACCAGTGCGGCCTTGCTCGCCGTCTCGTAGGTGTCCTTGGCGAAGGCCCCCATGAAGGGCAGGTAGATGTGGACGTGCGGATCGATGAAGCCGGGAAAGACGTACTTGCCGCTGGCGTCGATGACCTCAGCGCCAGGCGGCGGTTCGATGGCGCGGTCGATGCGCGTGATGCGCTCGTCCCCGCAGAAGATGTCGGCGTGGTAGCGTTCGCTGCCAGTGACGATCTCGCCGCCGCGGATGAGTAGACTCACGTCGTCTGCGCCTCAGAACCTTGGGAAGGCAATCCGAATCCAGTTGTTCGATGTATAGATACAGCGGCCGTTGTGGCCGCAGCCGGTGACAACCTCAACGCGGTGCTTGCCGCCAAGCGACTCGTTGATGTACTTGGCGTAGGCGTGGCCACGCGCCAGGCGGGTCGGTCCCTGGGCCATCGCCGCGCACGATCCATCGAAGCCCGACAACGGCAGAATGTCGTTCTGCCCCATCAGGTAGATCACCGGCCGCGACGCCAGTTGCGTCGACAGTTGTTCGACGCTGCTGGCGACGTTGTAGCCGGCCGTCCGATTCTTGAATCCGTACGGCCACTGATCATAGTCGCGGCACCCGTCGCCGTCGCCGAGCGAGCGAAATGCCGGTGTGTTTGGCGCCGGCGCGAGGATGAAGCCGGGCGGGTTGGCATCGAGCGGCCACGCTGCCGGTCCGGTGGGGCGTTCGTCGGTCGGCCACGCGTAGCTGGACGGGTTCGACACCACGTAGGTCACCGGCACCCCAAGCGTGTCGTGCACCTTGCTGCTCATCGCGTAGCGATTGGTGACCTGCCCGCCCGCGGAGTGGCCGCTTAAGGTGATGCCGCGCAAGTTGGGAAAGAGGTCGCGGCGCGCGAGCTGCGTCAGCAGCGCGTCGATGAAGTCGAACGACGTTGCCGATGGATGACTGAGCGAGGGTCCACCCGAGCGCCAGGCGTTGCAGTGGTAACTGATCTCGCCGGGTGCGAGCGTGTCGGTGCAGCCTTGGCCGTTGTTCGACGCCAGCCGCGGCGCAATCACCATCGCCGTCTCAACCGCACCAGCAATGAAGGCGCCGGCCAGCGCCGACTGGTAGTAATTGTCCGGGTCGCGGCCCGCGCCATGCACGACGATGATGGCGCGAGTAATGGCGTCATTGCGCACATCGAGCGGAAAGTTTCGATAGACGAGCGATCGGCCCGGGCCACCGGCGACCGTGACCAGCTCGGTGCAGGCGGCGGTGGCCGTGACACATGGCGCCGGGGCCGCGCCGCGCTGCGCCGAGATCGGCGCCGCCAGCAGCAGGAAACCGAAGACGAGGGCGGACATGGGTTGCACCATGTAGGGAGTATAGTGAGGACCTCGTCTGTCGCGAAACCGAGTGGATCTGCATCGTCGAGTTTCACACCTACCTCGTGGCGCCGATCGCGAGAGATGCGCCGGAACCGAACGGCAGCGACTACCGGAAGTCGAACACCGCCGCCGACAACGCGACCTGGCCGTTGACGATATGGGGGAACACGCCGACCACACGGCCCTGTGAGGCGTCTACGCCGAGATAGTCGCCGAACGTGACCGTGTCGCTGACCTCGAATGGCGGGATGTCAACGGCATGATTCACGAACGTGCGCCCGCCGTCGGTGCTGCGCGCGAGCGTGAGGCCCGAGAAAGCAGATGTAGGTATGCAGTGCGATGCCCGGCCCTGCGAACGTCACCACATCATCGCCCTGCGTACGCCCGAGCGGATCCTCCGCTCGCTCGTTGCGCCAGGTGCGCCCGCTGTCGTGCGAGACGTCAATGTAGCCGGTGGGGCGCGGCCCCTTCTCGAAGCCGGTCTGGTACGAGACGGCGATCATTCGATCGCGATTACCGGGATCGATGGCCACCGACGACTCAACCGGGTTGCGGGCCAGGGGGTCGGAGACCCGGTAGACGTGATGCGCGGCCTGTGACAGCCCGGCGTCACCATCGACGGGGCGATGCTCAGTCCCGATGGCAGGTGGATCGCCACGACACTGTCGGACAACGGTCGGAACGACGTCTTTGTGCGCGCATTCGCGCCGACCGACAATGGGGCCAGCCTGCGGCGTGTGACCAGCACCGGATGCGGGACGCCCGTGTGGATGCCCGACGGCACGCAGCTGTATTTCCGATGCGGCTCCAAGATCGCGTTCGCGACAGTGACCACCAGAGGCAATGGACTGGACGTCGGCACGGTCAAGGACGTCGCCACGCTGCCGCCACGCGAAGGCTACTCGACCGCATTCTCGGTCGCGTCGGACGGCTGGGTGCTGCTGTTGCACATGACCGGTCGCGATCATCCGGCGGTGATCTGCAACTGGTCCGAAGTGCTGCGGCGCATCGAGCAGGGCGACCTGTCGCGCTAGGCGAGCTCGAACCCTTTCCGATAGTCGCGCGTGAGGAAGCTGTTCGCGGCGGCATTGTTCGTGACCCGCATGTTCGGCCCGTCGTATTGCAGCCGCGTGCCGGCGCGGAGCGCCGCGACGCCGAGCAGCATGATCTCCGTGAGGTGTGCCGCGTAGGAGAAGGGGCACGAGATCGTGTCGGTGCCCTTGATCGCGTTGACCCAGTTCATCTCGTGCGCCTGATTCGGCACGCGCGGCATCTTTTCGGGCGGCGCGCCCAGGCTGTTATGCAATGCCACGGGCAGTAGGCGCGGGCGCGTGCCGGTGTTGTCCTGCAGCATCTTGCCCTTGCTGCCGATGTAGAGGACGCCGCCGCCGGCTTCGAGTTTCACGTCGCCCATCTCGACCGGACGCTCCGGCATGAAGCCGCCGTCGTACCACGTCATCTTCACCGGCGGCATCCCCTCGCGCGCCGGGAACTCGTAGTGCGTCTTCGTCGCGACGGGGTAGCTGAGTCCGTTGAACGGCGTCGAAATCGTTTCGATCGACGTGGGATGCCCCAACTTCAATCCCCATACCGGATGGTCCATGAGGTGCGCGCCCATGTCACCGAGCGCGCCCTGCCCCCAGTCCACCCAGCCGCGCCAGTTGAACGGATGGTAGAGCGGGTGGTAGTCGACGTGCGGCGCTGCGCCAAGGAACAGATCCCAGCGCAGACCCTTCGGGATCTTCGAGTCGGTCTTCTTCGTGAAGGCGTCGGCAAGACGCCGATTGACGCCGGCGTTGCCCCAGCCGAGTTTCTTCCAGTCGCCATCGAATTTCGCCGGCCGCGGCACGCCCTGCGGCCAATACGCGAGCGGGCGATTCGTCCACACGTGCACTTCCCGGATCTCGCCGATCACGCCCGCAGCCAAATAGTCCTGCCCGCGCCGCGCATCGTCGTACGAATGGCCCTGATTGCCCATTTGCGTCACGAGCTTTGGATTGGCGGCCGCCATCTTCGCAAGATGCCGCGCTTCGCCGACCGACCAGCACATCGGCTTCTGCACGTAGACGTGTTTGCCCGCGGCCATCGCCGCCGAGGCGATCGGCGCGTGCATGTGGTCGGGTGTGGCGATGATCAGCCCGTCGATGTCTTTCTGGTTCGCGAGCATCTCACGGTAGTCCTCGTGCCGCTTGATGCGCGGGAGCTGTTCCTCGACGAATCGCTTCACGCCCTCGCGATTCGGCATCGGCCGCCATTTCTGATTCGCGGCCACCTGCAGTTTCGACGGGCCCCAGTTCTCGAAATCGAGCGTCGGCTCCGGCGTCCGCGGCGCGCCGGCTTGGCGCGGTGCGGCCGGGGGAGGCGGCTGCAGCGACTTGCGCCACTCGTTGAGCCGGTCGTCGACCAGCCGACTGTCCACGTCGCAGATGGCGACGATGTTTTGGCTCATGACCGCCTGCGCGTTGCTCGCGCCCATGCCGTTGATGCCGACGATGGCGATGTTGACCATGTCGCTCGGCGGCGTCTGGCCTTTGCCAAGCACATGGCGGGGCACGATCATGAACGCGGCGGCGGCGATGGCGCCCGTGGCAATGAACTCGCGGCGTGTCGATTCGGATTCATCCATAGGTGAAGGCCTCAGGCGCGGTCATTATATGGGGCGCGGGGAAGAATTTCGCCCGAGCGCCGGTCTAAAGCCCTTCCGAGGAGTTTTAAGACACAATGGTGCCGTTGACGCGACGCCTGTTGCTGCTGCTTCCGCTCGTGGTGTCGCTCGGGTGGCTCTGTTACGACGCGCCCGGGGAGGACGATAGACCGTATTGGCGGCCTCAACTGTTAACGGGCGCCGGGCGGATATGGAGATCATCACGAAAAAGGGGCTGAAGTGCACCGGGTTCGTCGGAGAGCGGTTAGTGTGAGTTGATCATTCGTCTTAATAGTGGTCATAGAAGGCCGCGCAGCGCCGTCCGCTGCAACCGGAGCGTTGGAGGGAGCCAGACATTGCTAATGAACGAGGAAGCTCCGGTCGGAGAGGAAGGCCGTTGTGGGCTTCGCCGAGGCCACCCGGCGGCGGCCATGCGTCGGTCTCCCGCAGGCGCCGCCGAAATTCACAATTGGGCAATTTGTCACATTGACCAGGATGCTTGGCAAGCAGCCAGCGTCGTCGCCACCACCAGCCGCTCGAACAACGGCCGCGGCCGCCGGGTCACCGGTGGGCATCGGTCGAACGCGATTCGTGAGGGTCATCGGTCAGCATCCTTTCGGGTGTGCGCCGTGTTTCCGCGGCGCCGCTGTTCGCGCACACTCTCGGGCGCATACATCACGCGGAGTTCCTCGAGTTCCTCAAGGGAGTAGTTGAACTCGAGCAACGGGTGGTCCACGCAGGTGCCGGTGGCGAGCAGTTCGAGCAGTTCCGGCGTCAGCCCGTGCTGCGGGCGCCGAGAGACGGGCCGACGTTTGGTACCCATCAGCGTCCACCCGGCCGGCCTGCGACGCAGGCCGAGGCCGTAAAGCGGATCAGCGTGTTTCTCCCAAACAGTCGTGGTATGACGCTTTAGCTTCGTTTCCTACTTCCAGGCGATCTCCATCCCGAAGAAGTGTACGAAGACCTGGCGTGTCGGCCGGTTCTTCGGGTTCTGCTGCGGGCTCCGGATGTAGAAGTCGATCTGCTGCGTCGCCGGATTCGTTTCGCCACCCGGCAGCTTCTTGTTTGCCATCGGATAGTTGACGCGCAGCGTCTTTCGATCGCGCAGTCCCTGCGTGACCATGAAGTGCATTTCGTAGCTGTCGTAAAGCGGCTTGCCGTTCAGCGTGGCGTGGCCGTATCCCCAGCCGGCAAGAAACCCCACCGTCTTCGGCCAGTTGTTGTCGCCACAGCCGGAGTCGGTCCCGTGCTCGTGGATGTAGGCGACGATGCCGCCGTTCTGACACGGGCTGAACTCGTGCCATTTGTCCATCGCGAGCACGAGATCGCCGTCGGGGATTTTGAGCCGCGCCTCGAAGCGGCCGGTGTTCTGAATCTCGTTGACGTCGATCTCGGCCGTCCCGCTCACGGGGCGGACGCTCTTCGCGTCGTTGTCGAGATGATCCCAGCCTTCCGGGTCGTTGAGGCCGCCGATCATGTAGATGCGGCTGGCGGAGATGACGAAGTGGCCGTCGTACAGGTCGTGCTGCTCGGGGGCGAAGATGTGGACCATGGCGCCGGGCTGCTGGCGCGGGTTCGGCTGTGGCTTGTCTGGCTGCTGGCCCGCGACCGTGACGGCGGTCAGCAGGCCCAAAACGAACGCGGTATGGCGCATGAGCGACCTCCCCGGGGCATTATCCCAGAGTGGGCCCCCTTACTCGATGCGCAGCCGGCAGTCCTGACAGGCCTTTTCGGAATAGATCAAGCCCGGCCGCGCCGCGGCAGTATGCTTCCGCCAGCGAAAGGAGAGCGGGTATGGTCGTGTGCGAGCGCTCGATACGAACGATTCTCGGCTTGGCGGGAGCGGTAGCTTGCCTGGTCCTCACGCCTCTTCCGTCGCCAGCGGTGCGCGCCCAGGCGCCGATGGTGCAGTCCGCCGGCGCGGAGCGGACCGTCTGGTACTTCTATCGGGTGAAATGGGGATTCCAGGACGAATTCGTGTCGCTCTTCCGGAAGAACCACTACCCCGTGCTGAAGGCACAGATCCCGTCGCGGATAGTCACGGTCCGCACGTTCGTCCCGACCTATCACGGTGACGGACGCGCCGACTGGACGTTCGCCGTCGCCATCACCTACAAGGACACTGCGGCCATGACCGGCCCGTCGAACGACGCCGAGATCATCAGGAAGCTGTACCCGGATCAGGCGACGTTCCGCAGGGAAGAGCAGCGCCGCTTCGAGATCCTCGACGCGCACTGGGACGTGCCGCTCAACGAGATCGGCATGAATTGACGCGGTCGACCTTACTTCGGCGTCACATGCAGATAGACCGAGTAACGCCCGTACGTCTCGAAGAACGGTTTGAAGGCAACCCCGTCGGGCGTGAATCGCAGCGTTGCCGGATTGCCGGCGATCGACCTGCCGATGTCACGCGCGTCGAGCGTGATCGGGCGCCAATCCGTTCGCGGACCTGATTCCTCGGCCGCGAGCCATCGTCAGCGCCCGCTCGACGTGCAGCCGCCCAAGATCATCGACGCCCCTGTTACGACCGAGGGCGAGTGAGCCCAGGCCGGCCCACCCTGGGTCCGTGCGCAGAGACCCGCTGGGGAACCTACCCCGGCCTCCTCAGCCCCTCGGGGAACCCACCCCAGGTAAGGGAGGCCGCTAATACGGCTTATCGTCACACAGCTCGTCCTCGCGACCGCAGAGCACCAGCGCCGGGCACGTGATGCATGGCAGCGCCGCGGTGTTGTCGTGCCGATCCCGCAGCGCCAGCGACTGCCGCCGGAACGCGTCGACGCCGAGCGCGACGCCTTGTTCGGCGATCGAGCGCAGGATCGCGAAATCTTGTCGATGACGCTTGGCAAGGTAACGGGACTTGAGGGATTTCAGCACGTCGACCAGTCCGCCGCTCTCGACGTGGGCGATCTGTTCGAGGCGTACGGCCCGCCGCGAGTGGGCGTCGGCGAACGGTGTCGTGTCGAGCAGGGCCAGATGCGTGACACGGTCGGGATCGCGCCGCCAGATCTCCAATCCGACGATCCCTCCCATCGACAGCCCCACCAGCGCAAAGCGCCGGGGCGCCCGCGCGAGGACGTGCTCGGCCATGGCACCAATCGACTGTCCGGGCCCGAAGTCCGGGCACGACACCTCCGCGACCGGTGACAGCGCGCCGATCTGCCCGGCGTACAACCGGGCATCCAGCATCATGCCGGGCAGGAGCACGACCGGAAGGCGGTCCATGTCGCGCGGCCGCAGCAGTTACGCGTAACGGCGCAGTCTGATGTCAGCCTGCTCTTTGTGCCCCGCGAACCCTTCCAGCGCACAGAGTCGAGAGCAGTACTCGCCAATCATCACCGACGCCTGCCTGGAGGTGTGCTGATAGGTGCACGTCTTGAGGAATTTGCCCACCCAAAGCCCACCCGTGTAGCGGGCGGCACGCCTCGTCGGCAAGGTGTGATTCGTCCCGATCACCTTGTCACCGTACGCCACGTTCGTCTCTGGGCCAAGAAAGAGCGAGCCATAGTTCCGAAGCCGCTCGAGAAACGTGTCCGGACGGCGGGTCATCACCTGCACGTGCTCGGACGCGATCTCATCGGCCACCGTGAGCATTTCGTCCTCGGTGTCGCACACGATCACCTGCCCCAAGTCCGCCCACGCCTGTCCTGCGACCTTGCCGGTGGGCAGAACGTGGAGCTGACGCTCGATGGCGCGCATCGTTGAGTGCGCCAGCGCCTCGGAGTTCGTCAGCAGGATCGCCGGGGAGTTCGAACCGTGCTCCGCCTGGCCGAGCAGGTCCGTCGCGCACAGATCCCCGTCCACGGAGTCGTCCGCAATGACGAGCGTTTCGGTTGGCCCCGCGAGGAGGTCGATGCCCACCTGGCCGAACAGTTGTCGTTTGGCCTCGGCGACATACGCGTTGCCGGGGCCGACGATCATGTCGACGGGCGCGATCGTCTCCGTGCCGAGCGCCATCGCGGCGACGGCTTGGACGCCCCCCAAACAGTAGATTTCGTCGGCGCCCGCGAGGTCCATTGCCACCACGATGGCGGGCGACGGACGCCCCTGAAACGGAGGGGCGGCGGCGGCGATGCGGGCAACACCCGCCACACGCGCGGTCACGATGCTCATGTGGGCCGAGGCGACCAGTGGATACTTGCCGCCAGGCACATAGCAGCCGACGCTCGTCACCGGAATGTGACGATGCCCCAGCACGACCCCCGGCAGGGTTTCAACCTCGAGGTCGTGCATGGTGGCCCGCTGGGCTTCGGCGAATCGTCGAACCTGGGCCTGGGCGAACTTGATGTCGTCAACGGCCCGCGTGGGGACTGCGTCGTAGCAGGCCTCGATCTGAGCGCGAGTCAAGCGAAACGAGGCCGGCGCCCAGCCGTCGAGCCGCTCAGAATGCTCCCGGACGGCGTGGTCGCGGCGCGCGGCAACATCGGCCAGTATCCGCTCGACGGTGGCACGCACGTCGTTGTGCTCGGCTTCTTTGGCCTCGAGGGTTGTGGCGGCCTTCAGGTGTCGGATCATGCGTGACCTCGCGCAAGCGGTTGTGTCAGAAGGCAGCGTAGACGATACTGACTTCGCATGCAAGACGTCGCCGCATCTCTGGACGGCCGTCCGCTGGTCGACACCGTCGCGGTCGTCGCCGGCGCTGGGCGCGGCATTGGTCGGGCGTGTGCCAGCGCGCTGGCACGGGCCGGCGCCCACGTGGTGGCGATCGCCAGAACCGCGGAGGATCTCCAGACCCTGCAGCGAGAATCGCGAGGCATCGAGACGTGGTCCCTCGACCTACGGGCGCCGGGCCTCGCCGCCCGGCTGGAGACCCTGCCGCGGCTCGACACGGTGGTGATCAGCGCGGGGACGAACGCGCCACAGCCGTTTCTCGACGTCGACGAAGGCACCCTCGACCGCCTGATCGACCTCAACGTGCGGACGGTCTTCCGAGTGGCGCAGGCCGCAGCCCGCACGATGCGGCACCATGGGCGCGGCGGCGTCATCATCCCGATCTCGTCCCAGATGGGACACGTCGGGTCACCCAACCGCACGGTGTACTGCATGACCAAGCACGCGGTTGAGGGTCTTGCCAAGGCCGCGGCGGTCGAGTTGGCCGTTCATGGCATCCGGGTGAACACCGTGGCTCCGACGTTCGTCGAGACCGTATTGACGGCGCCGATGCTGGCGGACGACGGATTCCGGCGTTTCGTGCTCGACCAGATCCCGCTCGGCCGACTGGCCACGGCGGCGGAGGTGGCCGCCGCCGTCCTGTATCTGGCGTCGCCACTGGCCGCGAGCGTCACCGGCCACAGCCTCCGCGTCGATGGGGGGTGGACGGCGCGGTAGTGGAAGCATCCGAAGTCATCGCGATTGGTTCAAACCGGCAACTTTACGATAAACAAGTTGCACATTTCTGGCATTCGAAGTATGCTCACCGGCCTCAAGTCCTCATGTGCCCGACCGTCGCACGCCGTTTCTTCACGAGACCGAGGAGGGTCCACCCCATGACGCGTTGGCTTCTGTTCGTGTCGGTCGTCCTGCTGTCCTTTGGCGTACGTGCGGACGCCCAGATGGAGAGCGGCATCGGGGGAACCGTCCGAGACGGTCAAGGTCTCGGGATCCCTGGAGTGACGGTCACCGTCACCGGACCCGGGGGACTCCGCACCGCCATCACCGACCAGCAAGGAGCCTACCGCCTGGCTCCGCTGCCGGCTGGCACCTACCACGTGCGATTCGAGCTCTCGGGATTCCGGCCGGTCGATCGCCCCGAGGTCACCGTCGCCACCGGCCTCGCCGCGATTGATGTCGCGATGCAGATCGCCTTCATCGAGTCGGTCACGGTCACCGCACAGCGGCGGGAAGAAGACCTGCAGAGGGTGCCGATTGCCATTACCGCACTTACCGGCGAAGTCATCGAGCAGAGCGGCACGGTCGATGTGTCCCGCCTGCAGTTCATCGCGCCCGGTATCAACGTCGGACGCGCGGGCGAAGACATCCGGCCGGCGATTCGAGGCGCCCGCACCGAGCAGGTCGGCGCTGTCAACGACCCCGCCGTGGGCTTCCATGTCGACGGCGTGTACAAAGGCCGTCCTTCCCAGGCCGTGAATGCGTTCATCGACGTCGAGCGGGTCGAGGTGCAGCGCGGCCCGCAGGGCACACTCTTTGGTCGCAACACGTTCGGCGGCAATGTTCACGTGGTCAGCAAGTTGCCAACCCGGGCGCTCGACTTTGGCGCCGATGTCACGCTCGGGAACTACAACCGACGCAAGGTCGAAGGCTTCGTCAACCTGCCGATCAACGACAAGGTGCAGTTTCGTGTGGCCGCCAACGTGGAACGGCGCAACGGCTACATCGAGAACACCGGACCCGCTCCCGATCTCTGGGACGAGGACTTGAACTACGTGCGAGCCATCGCGCGGATTGCGCCCACGAGCAACTTCGAGCTGTTGATCCGAGGCACGCACTGGGACCAGGGTGGCAACGGGCAGGGCGATTTCGGCTTCGTGTCGCTGGGCACCGTGCGCGATCCGAGCACGGGTCTGATCTCTCTCGACGGCGTCCGCGACCCGGTCAGCCCACGGCGAGGCACAGCCGGCGCCCAGCTGGATTCCCCGTATCGGCTGAACCGCGACATCCCGTTCACGCGCGACGTGTGGGAGAACGTGGGGTCGGCGGAAGCCACGTGGCGCGGCCGCTACGTGCAGGCGAAGTCGCTCACGAACTATGGGAAGTTCCACTCGTTCCGCCAGAACGACGGCGACTACAGCTCCAACCTGCATGCGATCGAGCACACCAGCGAGGATCTCGAGTCCTTCAGCCAGGAGTTCCAGGTCGGGTCCTCCGGTCAGCGCCGAGTGAGCTGGCTGGGCGGTGCGTTCTACTTGCGCGATGACCTGGGGTATCGGTTCTTTTTCAATCGCATGTTCCTCGACGTGCCGAGCCCCACCCCCGGCCGGGCGTCGTCCCCCACGACGATTCCAAACCCGGCCGGTGTGTTCAGCAACCTCGAGTTGCTCGACATCACGTCAAAAGCGGTGTTCGGCCAGGTCACCGCTGGCCTCACGGAGACCGTTCGAGCCACGGTTGGCCTCCGGCGAACCACCGACACCAAGAACTACTCGAGCTTCAACGGCGTGACGCAACAGTTCACGAGGCAGAACGTGAAGCGCGACTGGTCCAAAACAACCTGGCGCGCTGCAGTCGACTATCAGGTCAGGCCCTCGAATCTGCTCTACGGATCGGTGTCGACCGGCTTCATCGCCGGAGGATTCGCGTTCGCCGCCCCGAACCTGGTGTTCAATCCGCAAGAGGTCACCGCGTTCGAGGTCGGCTCGAAGAACGATTTTGGCGCGCGCGCACAGGTGAACGTCTCGGTCTACCACAACGACTTCAAGGATCTGTTGGCGAACCTCTTCACCACGGATCCCGTCAGCGGGGCGGTTGTGACCTATCAAACCAATGCGGGCGCAGTGAAGGCAACGGGAGTCGAGGTGGAGTTGCAGACCGTCCCTGTCGACGCGTTTCGGCTGAACGTGACCCTGGCGCTCCAGGACGCGGCGTATGGCACGTTCATCACACCCAACCCATTCCCGCGCGGCACCGGTGGGTATCAGACGCTGCCCGGCAACCTCCTCAACCTGGACGGCTCCCAGGTGGCGCTGTCACCGAAGGCGCGCCTCACGGTCAGTGCCAGCTACGACATCAAGACCAACGCCGGCACCTTCACCCCTCTCGTGCAGTCCTACTCGTCGAGCAGCTACTCGGCGTGGGACACCGTGATCGGCCGCGACGGCGTGAACGTCCAGGACGCGTATTCGCGCACGGATCTGAGGCTGATCTGGGCGCTCCCGAATCAGCCGTGGCGCATCCAGGCGTACGTGGAGAACCTCGAGAACAAGGCCATCCTGCTGCGCGCGCTGCGCGGCGGAGACGACTTCATCCAGGGCGTCTACGGACCACCCCGCACGGCAGGTGTGCGGCTGAGCTATCAGTTCCGGTGAGTGAACTCGGCGACCGCCGGAGGGCGACGGATCGTGACGGCCGCGACTTCACCGTCTCGGTCGGATTCCACTTCTGAGAAGTCGGCGCGGCGGGTAGACGTCGCGCCCCTCTCGTGGCACGTGCGTCCCGCTCAGGCGTCCCGTGGGGCGATCCCTGCGCGGGCCAACACGTCGACCCCCATCTGATCCAAAAGGTCGACGAGGTCGATGAAGACCCAATTCTCGCGCAACAGGTCGCCCTCGCGGCGCCAGAAGTCCATCACGCGCATCCCGATCCGCCGACCGGTCGCAGGGACTCCGATCCAGCCATCGCCCAGGTGTGTGGCTTGCACGCTGGGCCATCCAGTCGACGCCACGTACGTGGCGTCGGCGATGCGCGCCTTGTGATTGCCTCCGCGGCGATCGGGAAACGCGTGCAGAAAGGGTCCCTGGTGGTCACGCTGGAAGCCGCGAAGCCCGCGCGTCGTGCCGATACCGGCCGGGCCGTACCACATCATGCGCGGATGCCAGAAGCGCTCCATGCGCATGCTCTCCAGCCTGGCGCCGTCGTACTCCATGAGGCCGCCGATCATGGCCTCGACCAGCCGCAGGCTTTGGTCGGTGGCCCGGGGGTCGGCGGGCCCGGTCGCCATCCCGTCGTGGGTCATCGGCCCGGGCACACGATCGGCAGCGCCCAGGCTCTGAGGCAGCGGCCAGCGTCCTGCTTGCCGCAGCACGTCGAGGACGTCCAGCAAGACGTACGACTCTGCGATCGCGTCGTCGACGAACCGCACGAACTCGCCGAAGCGGATGGTCGTGACGCGTCCGGTCGGAGCAATGCCCAGCCACGCGCTCTCGAATGACCCGACATAGTGACCCATCGACGCGACCCAGGTGCGACCGCCGAAGTCGCCGGCGATCATGATGTCGTCGTGCCGGTCCACGTCCGGGAAGGCGTCGAACAACGGCTGAAAAAAGCGTTCGTAGACGGCGTCGCCTCCCTCACACGTCTCAATGGGCTTGCACACGTGCCACGCCACATCGTCCCGGACAACACGTGACAGCAGGCGGCGCCTGGCCGTGATGTCTGCGTTAGCGAACTCCGACAGCCACTCGCGGTAGCGCCGTTTGCGATCCTGGGGAGCGTCTGCAGATGCCATACAATCCTCAACACAGGTGTCGAGTGGTCGGCGCGAAGCCGGCGTACTGACACGGCCGAACATTCAGGGTCATATTGATGGGACGACGATCCAAGTCTCACGAAACCGTGGCGGCGGGCGGCACAAGGCGGCCAACGCGGGCCATCACTTCGTACGATGTCGCCCGCCGCGCCGGCGTCTCGCAGTCGGCCGTCTCGCGCTGTTTCAAGCCGGGGGCAAGCGTTTCCCGCCAGATGCGAGAACGTGTCGCGCGAGTGGCTCGCGAGCTCGGCTATACGCCGAACGCGATCGCGCGCAGTCTGATCACCCGGCGTTCCCATCTGGCTGGCGTCCTGATCTCGAACCTGACCAACTTGTACTACCCCGAGGTGCTGTCCGAACTGAGCCAACGGTTCGTCCACCGGGGTATCAGGTTGCTGCTGTTCACGTTGCCGCGCGAGAGCGACGTCGATCAGGTGCTCGATCAGTTCTGGAGCTATCGCGTGGACGGGGTCATCTCCGCCGCGCGGTTGTCTCTGCAACAAGTCGCGATGTTCGATCAACGCCAGATGCCGTTGGTCTTCTTCAATCGCTATCTGAAGGAGCGACCCGTGAATGCCGTCTGTTGCGATCAGGCCGGCGGCGCCGAGATGCTGGTGACGCGCCTGGCGGCGGCGGGACACCGGCGATTCGGGATCATCGGCGGGCCGCCGGACTCGGTGGTCGGCCGGGAGCGCACCGAAAGCGCACAGGCGCGGCTTGCACAGCTTGGGATCACGGCAGTCAAGACGGTCGGCGGCAACTACGACTACGAAAGCGGCGGCCGCGGGCTGCTCGAGTTGAGCAAAGCGTTCAAGGGGCATCCGGACGCCGTCATTTGTGCCAATGATGTGATGGCCCTGGGCTGCATCGACTTCGCGCGCACTGACCTTCGATTGGCTGTGCCCGAGCGACTGTCGGTCGTGGGCTTCGACGGCGTGGCGCCGGCCGGGTGGCGCAGCTACCAGCTCACCACGCTTCGACAGCCTGTGCAGCGGATGGCCGAGGCCGCCGTGTCCATGCTCCTGGACTGCATCGAGGAGCCTGGCCGCCCTCCCGAACGGCGCGTGTTCACGGCCTCGCTCGTCGAGGGAGGATCGGCCCGACTCGGCGACGGCCAGTCCAGCGGACGCTGACCCCAGGGTCCGGCTTCCCTCCTGTCGGGGATCATCCATCGGCTGCCTGTGCCTCGCTTCGCGCGGCCCGCGCCAGAGACCGCGCGCCCTCCAGCACGAACTGCTGATCCGATCCCAAAAGGAACAGCGTGATGCCCTGTGCGCGCCAACGTGGCAGCTCCGACACCAGCGGCACGAACATCCCGGCCGCCAGGGAAGCCGCCCGAGCTGCAGCGACAATCGTGTCCACCGCCTGGAGCACCCGCGGATCGCTCGGCGAGTCCGCGCCGAGCGAGACCGTGAGGTCCATGCGCCCCACGACGACGCCGTCGAGCCCGGGTGTGGCCATGATGGCCGGCAGGTTGTCGAGCGCCTCGAGATCTTCGATCTGAACGATGACGGTCGTGGTCTCGGCGGCGTGGCTTAATTGCTGGCGAAGACTGCGGCCGCCGTACGCGGCGCCGCGCGGCGCCGCGGCGAAGCCGCGCCCACCCGGGCCGTAGTGAGCGGCGCGAACGGCCGCGCGCGCGTCCTCCGCATGGCGAACGTGGGGCACGACCACGCCGACACCGCCGCCGTCCAGAGCCGGCAACACATGCGAGCCGTCCGGCGATGGCACGCGCACCAGCGCAGGCACGCCGGCACCGTGAAGCGCCATCAGGCACCCGTCCAGGCTTCCGCGGTCGAATGGCGCGTGCTCCCCGTCGATGACCACGCAGTCCAGACCACTGAGGCCGAGGAGCTCCGCGACCACCGGCGATGGCGTCTTGAGAAACGTACCGACCAGCAGCTCGCCCGCGCGGAGTCGATCGCGAAAGCCGCGACTCATGCCGAGCGGCCCCATAGACGCTTGGAAGCCAGGGCGGCACCTTCGGCCATCGTCGCGAGCTTGGCATAGACGATCTCCGCATCGACTCGGCCGAAACCGGCGAAGCTGGCAAAGCCACAGTCGGTGCCGGCTATCACGCGCTCACGGCCGACGATGTCGCCGAAACGGCACAGGCGCTCAGCGACCAGCAGCGGATGCTCGACGAAGTTCGTGACCGAGTCGATCACGCCGGGAATGAGGATTTTATCGTCTGGAATCGCAGCGTCACGAAACACGGTCCACTCGTGCGCGTGGCGTGGGTTGCTCGCCTCGAAAAGCAGCCCTTGCGGCTTGGCGCGAAGAGCGATCGGAAGCACGACGCTCATCGCCACGTCTCGATGATGCGGCCCTTCGTAGTTGCCCCAGCAGACGTGCATGCGGACGCGGTCGGCGGCCACGTTGCGCAGCGCGTGGTTCAACACCTCCACGTGGAGCGTGGCCAGCGCGACGTACTCGGACTCCGCCCGCTCCTTGTACATCGTGTGGCGTCCGAGCCCGAGGTCGGGGCTGTCGATCTGGAGCACGTACCCAGCGGCCACGATCGCTTCGTACTCTGGCCGCATCGCCTCGGCGATCGCTTCCAGGTACGCCTCGTGCGTGGGGTAGTAGTCGTTCGGTTGAAACAGCGCGATGACACCAGGGGAGGCCGCGTTCATGAACGCGTCACCGACGGGCTGGCCCTTCAGCGCCTCTCGGAACCGGCGGAGATCGTCCTCCAGCGGCTGCGAGCTCATGGGCGCGAGGGGCCCCACACAGCGTGGACGGCTGTACGTGGGCGTCCCTCCGGAGGAGGCCGCCTGCTGCATGTACGCCGGAAACTCTTCGAGATCGTGCGGCGTGCGGCGGGGGCTGTCGCCGGCGAAGCCGCTGATCCGGTCTTTGATGTACGTGGCGTAGCTGATCTTGCTGAGCTCACCGTCGCTGACGATGTCCACGCCCGCGCGGACCTGTCGTGCGACGACCTCGACGACGGCGTCAGCCACGACGGTGTCGAGCGCACGTTCGTCGAGCAAGGTGCCGTGTTCCTTGGCGAACACCACATCGGTGACCGCGGGTGTGCGCGGGAGACTGCCGACGTGTGTCGTGAGGATCCGATCTCGGCTGGTGTGCATGGAAGGATCACATGGGGCGCGAACGGAGCGCGATATCGCAATACGTGCCGAGCGCATCGCACACGATGCACTCACTGGTGATGCGCGTCTGCCGCACCGTCATGACGCTCATGCCACGAAAGTGAAGACGGTGACCCGTGGGTTCGCCGAACCCCGCGCCATCGTGGGTGCCCACCCACCGCCATGCAACCGCGAGGCACTCGTCGGGGTCGCCGCCCTCGCCCGCCACGCAGTGCTCCACGAACAGCACGCCGTCGGAGCACGCGGTGAGAACGCGGCGCCACGGATGGTCGCCTCGTATCGCACCGTCTCGCGCGTCACCGGCGTACGCGTCGAGCACGAGGTCGGGACGCCGCAGGTTCCACGCGGCCTGCAACGTCGCGATGGCGTGCGCCGGGCCGGCGGGCAGTCCGGGAAGTGGCGCGGGTGTCGCCGGCGGGGCGAGTTGACCGTGTGCGGCGCGAACTTCGCCGAACGCCCATGGGATGCCGCCTCGACCCGGCGAATTCACAGTTAGTCCGCGGGCCAGCGCCGCCGGGTCGAGGCCAAGTGACAGCGCGAGCGCTCCGCAGTCGGCCACTCGCCAGGCACGAAACACGCGCCCCTCATGCCACGTGCCCACGAAGACACTGGTGAGGGTTCCAGCGCGATCCGTTGCCGGTCCGAAGATGGGCGACGTCGACACATGGTCGACGTCACATTCCAGCGTGCTCACGACGGCCGGCAGCGAGCCCATCTTGCCGACGAAAGACCGGCATCGCGAGCCCCGCACACGGAGGCCTTCGCGCTCTCGCGCGATGGCCGCGATGAAGTCGTCGCGCCCGTAGATCCGGCCCTGTGGCGTGTCCACCGCGACGTTGTGCGTCACCCAATCGTGAAGCAGCCCGACGTTGCCACCCGCGCATATGGACTCGTAGACGTCTCGCCAGGTGTCGGCGTTGGCGGATTCTGTCATTGCCCTGCCCCGTACAGCTGCGTCAGCACCGCCAACTCGTCGAACACGGTCCACTCCTCGACGACCACGTCGCCGATCACCCGCCAATGCGTCACACCGAGTATCCGGACCGAGCGCCCCGTGGGCGGCACGTGAAGTCCATGGCCGGTGTGCGTGCCGGTAAGCGACCAACGCACCGCGATGTCTCGGCCGCAGTCGAAACAGGGGATCTCGCACTCGTGCTCGACACGCATGACGGCATCGGGCAGGGCGCCCAGCAGATGAATGTACCAGCCGATGACTTCGCCATGGCCGAAGAGCTGCCGGCCGGACGGTGCCCAGAGCGTGGCGGTTGGCGAATAGACCTCACGAACCAACGAGAAGTCTCGGCCATTCCACAGCGTGTGCCACCTCGGCGCCGCCCAACCTCTGGCGGTCGCGGCGGGGTCCCCTGGTGCGGTGTCTGGTGGGGACGCCGGCGCCGAAGGCGACGCAGCCGTCCGAGTTGCGCGATCGCGCGCGATCGCATGCGGGTCGAGGCCCAGCTGCAGCACGAGGCTGAAGTTGTCGCGCACGAGCCACTCTTCGACGATCCTGTTGCCCGTGACCACGCAGTCGGCGATCGTCGTCACCGTGGCGCGCCGGCCCGTCGGCGGCCCGAAGTCGCTGGCCCCGAGGTTCGTCATGTGACTGACGATGCGGTGCGACGTATAGAAGCCCTCGCGGTCGTTGCCACCCCAGATCACGTTGTCCGCGTTCAACGTGCGATCCGGAAAGGCGGCCAGCGTCTTGACGGTGTTCTCGACCACTGCCTCGACGCCGCAGACCTCGCCAGCGAGCGTGTGAAGGACGCAGTCCGACCCGTAGTGGGTGCGGATGAGCGCGACGCGCTTCTGCTCCCAGATGCGATGCGTGCAGCGAACGATGTAGTCGACGATGTCGACGTAGTCCTCGTCAAAGCCGCTGAGTGACTGGCGCCGCCGCGGCACCGGAAAGAGGAGTTCCGAGATGTCGCGGCCGACCACGGTGGTCACGGGTAACTCAGGCACAAGGGTCTCCACAACCAACGGCCGACCAGCGGCCAGGAGTATGACTCTGAATGCAACTCAAACGCAAGATCAACCCAAGATGTCGCCGAATAGGCCCAGAAAAGTCGCGATCTGTGACGTGCATTCGGAGTATAGTCTGAGACCCAGGGAGCGTCTGCCGCCATGCACAGCCACGCCGAACTCCTCCGATCGCGACTGGTCCGCTACGCCGACCTGCGCGGGTGTCGCAACGCCTTCGTGGACTCGCGCACGCCAGGCAGCGAGCAGAAGGAGAACTTCACCATTATCGGACCAGGCGTCGCGGAGAACCCGGACCAATACGTGCACGTGGCCATTCCCCACGGGTTCAACATCGGCGCCGCCCGGCAGCCGCCGCGGTGCCTCAACTCCCAGCATAGTCACGAAACGGCGGAGGTGTTTGTCGTCCTGGCCGGGACATGGGCGTTCCGATCAGGCGATCGTGCTCAGGACGGCGAAGTGGTGCTCGGTCCCGGCGGTGTGATTTCTCTGCCAACCCACATGTTCAGGGGCTTCGAAAATATCGGGGCCGACGTGGGATTCATGTTCGCCGTGCTCGGCGGCGATGATCCCGGTCGGGTCACCTGGGCACCCTATGTCTTCGAGGCGGCCCGGAACTACGGCCTGGTCTTGCTCGAGGGCGGCCGCCTCATTGACACGACGCTCGGACAGACCGTCCCTCCCGGCGCGCGCGAAGTACGACCCACCTCGCAGGCCGACGTCGACCGCCTGCGGCGATACCGGTCCGACGAGTTGCGAGCGTGCGTGCGCGCCGCCGCGGATATGGCGGCCCTTGACACGTCGGTGCTGGCTCGGCATGCCCACGGGGCGTTGTACGAGAGTCCGATCATCGGTCACGCGAGCGCGCAAGAGGGCCTGCCGGACGCGCCGCTCGGGGGCGGCCACGGCTTTCATCTGCGCCGCCTGACCCTGGAGCCTGGCGCAGCCGTTCCCCCGCACACGCGGCTCGAAGAGGAAGTGTTGCTGGCGTTCAGTGGCGGGTTTCGGGTGCTCGTGGGCGAAGAGTCGCTGACACTCGGGTCGGGCGACGTGTTCTCGGTGCCCAAGCAGATGGAGCGCCAATTTCAGAACGTGTCGGCTGCACCCGCGGTGGTCTACGTCGTGCGGGGCGGGAATCACCCGGCCCCACCGAGGTGGCGGGACTAAGGGCCGACGACCACTAAGCGACCCGCAAAGCGCTTGGCGCCTGGACGGGGCCGCGCGCGTGGCAGCCGTGGGCACCAGGCGCAGGGGTGGGGGCGGGGCCGAGCCAGAAGGAGCCGCGCATTCCGACGGTTGGGGGATGACTCGCCCCCGAAGATCACGCAGAGGCAGGCGGGCGACGGCGCGATCGCGGCACCGTTTCGGGGAGCGACCACCAGAGCAACGCAGCAACCGCGAAGGTCGCCGACCCGACATACATGATTGTCTGCAGCCCGAAGCGCTGCGCGATCGCGCCGGCAATCAGCGCGCCGAACAGCGACACCACGCGACCCCAGTTGAAGATCGAGGCCGCCATCGCCCGTAAGTGCGTCGGGTACAGCTCAGCGAAGAACGGTCCCCAGATCCCGCTCGCCACCAGACAGAACCCGTAGGCAAAGCCAACCGTGGCAAAGTACACGGGCTGCGCCGGCATCTGGAGATAGACGACGATGAAGATCGCGGCAAGGGCGAATCCCAACGCGTCTGCTCTGCGGCCGAACCGATCGCCGATGAGGCCCCACGCGATGGCGCCGGTCATCGAACCGACGTGCAGTGCCGTCATGAGACGCCCGATGGCGTCGGGCGTCAGCGCGTGGACCTCCCGCAAGTATGTGGTCACCCAGCCATTGAAGGCTTGAAACGCGAAGAAGTTGAGGCCGCACAGGATCGCCAGACGCAGCGTGAGCCGCCAACGGCCCTCCTGGAACAATTCCGCGATGGACGCGCGACTGGCCCTTGCGGGCGCGATCGCGTCGTGCCCCCACGCTGTGAGCCGGCGATCATCGGGCACGGCCGCCCCCACCACGAGCGCCGCCGCAATTGCGCCAGTGCCGCCGATCACGAGCACCTGACGCCAATCATCCGCGCCATAGTGGCGTCCAAACCACGAGAGCGCCGCGTCACCGCCGTTGTAGACGAGCTGCACGAAGCCGGCGAGGAGCCCTCGCTGGGCGGGCGAAAACAACCCGACGTACAAACTGACCGCGCAGCCAAACACGCCGCCGAGAAAGAAGCCCATGACGAAGCGCTGCAGAAGCGCTTGCGCGTAACTGTCCACGAAGAGTGCCGCGATCGCCGCCGCGCCGAACCCGACGGTAAGGCCTGTGTACGTCCGACGGCGGCCGTAGCGGTCGGCGACCTGAGACAGCACAATCGCTCCGATGAGCGCGCCGAGTGCCTGCGCCGAGTAGAAGGCGGAGACTTGCTCCTTCGTGAGGCGGAGCGACTCCGCCATGTACGGCCGCAGGAAGTTCTCGGTGTTCCAGCAGAACGCATAGAACACGTACGGGCACATGAGGGCCGCAAAGATGAGCCACCGCCGGGCGGCTGGCAGATCTTCCGCTCGACGCGCCTCGGTGGACGGGCTGTCCGACGCGAGCGGGTGTCGGGCCGCGGATTCTGGGTGTCGCGCGATACGCACGCCGGCCACGCAGGGTACTTTACGTCAATTGCATTCGGATGCAACAGTCCTTGTCCTCAAGCAGGCCGACTTGGAAGCCGGTGCGCTGATAGTGGTGGAAGACGCTAGCTATCGCGTCCGTCGCTTGCCCATCGGCCGATAGTCCCGCCCGCGCCCCGTGTGCAACGCGGTAACGTGTCCCCAGCACGGCTGCTGCCAGCGTTGCCGTGCCGCCTTGCATCCCATTGCACCAGCGCAGGTTTCACGAACCGGCACTCATCACGCGGGTCGAGGGTGGTGGCCACGCCTCAGCAGATGCCTCCCGATCAGCGCCGCTTAATCAACTTCATGGCGTGGCATCGAGCCATCGCCACTTTCATGTCGAAACTCGCCTGCATGTGCATCCAGAGGTGCGGCGTCGTCTTGAAGAGCTGCGCCAACCGCAAAGCGGTGTCGGCAGTGACGCCGTGCTTCCCGCGAACGAGCTCGTTCAGTCGTACGGTCGACATCCCGAGCGTCTTGGCGGCCGCGGCCCGCGTCATCTCAAGCGGCTTCAGAAACTCCTCGAGCAACATCTCGCCCGGGTGAATCGCCGGTCCGAGATCCAACGTGTCGCGCGGGATGTTGTCAGTGGGAGTCCTCGCAGCGGACGTCGTACGCATCGTTCTTTTCCCGCCACAGTATTCGCGTGAACCAACAGCACCCGGATCACGGTCCTAGCGCCGTGTTGGGCCCGTCCCCAGGCGGGCTTTTCGCGAGTAGTCGAAGTCAACGCCGACGACGGCGTTGGAGGAGGGCACCATTACAAACCGAGACGCTTGACCGCTTCGGCCGGCGTGACGATCGGGACGCCCTCGTAGCGTTCCAACTTCGACAGGTGCGGGTCCCCGGAGATCTTCGTATAGTAGTAGATGAACGCGAGATACTGTCCTTGCTTCGGCGTGAACGGCATTGCCTCGCGCGGTGCCGCGTCGGCCGCCTCAGCGTCCACTGGCGTCAATCTGAAAGTCACGCGTTGACAGGCCGCAGGGCTCAGAGGGCGCGACAAGCTCGCGCTGCAACAACGCAGGACGATCACCCGCGAGCGGCGACGGCGGACGGGTAGGATTCCCAGACATCCTGCGTCGACCAGTCCACCTGGCCGAGCCATCGTCAGCGCCCGCTCGACGTGCAGCCGCCCAAGATCATCGACGCCCCTGTTACGACCGAGGGCGAGTGAGCCCAGGCCGGCCCACCCTGGGTCCGTGCGCAGAGACCCGCTGGGGAACCTACCCCGGCCTCCTCAGCCCCTCGGGGAACCCACCCCAGGTAAGGGAGGCCGCTAATACGGCTTATCGTCCGCGCCCAACCTGCTCACGCAGGCGTCTTCTTCTTCCGCAAGGGAAACAGATCCGAATCGACGTGCGCGGATTTCATGATGGCCGCGATCCTCGCGACGACTGACGGGTTGGCCGCCGCGACGTCCTTCGTCTCGCCGATGTCGCTGGCGAGGTTGTAGAGTTCAATCGCCTCCTTCCCGGCAGGCAGGACGCCCTTCCAATCGCCCATCCGGACCACCACGGAGTTGATGAACTCCCAATAGAGATACTCGTGCACCTTCTGGCCCGGCCGTCCGAGGAGCGTCGGCACGATCGAGACGCCGTCGATGCCGGCCGGCGCGGTCGTGCCGGCCAGCTCGGCGAACGTCGGCAACATGTCCCAGAAGGCCGTCGGCAGGCGCGATACGGTGCCCGGCGTGATCTTGCCCGGCCAGCGCGCGACGAGCGGTACGCGGATGCCGCCTTCCCACACCTGCGCCTTGCGGCCGCGCAGGACGCCGTGGCTCTCGAAGAAATCCGGATCGCAGCCGCCCACCCAGCTCGGGCCGTTGTCGCCCGTGAAGAACACAATCGTGTCGTTGTCGAGTCCGAGCTGTCGGACGAGCGCCATGACGCGGCCCACGTCGCGATCCATGCGCGTGATCATCCCGGCGTACGTCGCATGCGGCGTGCGATTGGGCAGGTAGCTGCCGCCGTTGCCGGTGCCGCCCTTGTACGGGGTCTCCGGAAACTGTCCCTCGTACTCCGTCACCGAGTCCTCCGGTACCTGGAGGGCCACGTGCGGAATCGTGAACGGCAGGTACAGGAAGAACGGCCGCGACTGGTGATCGCGGATGAACTGCAACGCTTCTGTCACCAGCAGGTCGTGGGAATACTCCTGGCCGCGAAACGCCGTATAGGACTTCGGATCGTTCGGATCGGCGTCGGCGGGCAGCGCCTGATGCGGATGGAAGTACTCGTTCTTGAGCATCACCTTCTGGTCGTTGCGCCAGAGGTACGGCGGATAGTGGTTGTGCGCGACGCGCTGGCAGAGGTAGCCGAAGAAATGATCGAAGCCCTGCTTGTTGGGGGCGCCCGTAGTGCCGGGTCCGCCGAGGCCCCATTTGCCGATCGCCGCCGTGCGATAGCCGGCCTTCTGCAGCGCCGTGCCTGCGGTGACGGTCCCAGGCAGGATCGGCCGCTGTCCTTCGAGTGACAGGTCGCGCCAGATATCGCCGCCGGTGATGTTGTGCTCGTCGTTGTCCCGAATGTAGGCGTGGCCCGTGTGATAGCCCGTGAGCAGCACGCACCGCGACGGCGCGCAGACCGGGCTGCCCGAGTACGCATCGGTGAACCTGATTCCCTCGGCCGCGATTCGATCGATATTCGGCGTACGGATCTTCTTCTGACCGTAGCAGCCGAGCTCGCCCCAGCCGAGATCGTCGGCCATGATGAAGATGATGTTTGGGCGGCGGGCCTGCGCCGGCATGCCCGTGCCGGGCAGCTCGCCCACGGCCGCGACCGCGGCGGCCGTTCCGGCCGCCTTTACGAAATCGCGACGGCTGACCATGCAGGCATCCTAGCGCAAGATGCCCCGCGCCGTGCGCCATCGAGACGGGTTCCCGTATACTCGGCCGCATGGCGCACCCCACACGCCGGCGCGACTTCCTGAGATACCTGGGCCTGGCCGGCGTGGGTGTGGCGCTGCCGGGGTTCGAGCGCACGGCCGCCACGCAATCCGGCCCGCGGCGCCCGAATGTCGTGGTGATCTTCATGGACGACATGGGCTATGCCGATCCCGCCGTCTACGGCGGCGCGCCCGGCACGACGCCCAACATCGACCGCCTGGCGACGCAGGGCATGCGCTTCACCAACTTCTACGTCGCGCAGGCGGTGTGCAGCGCGTCGCGCGCGGCTCTGCTCACCGGCTGCTATTCGAATCGTGTCGGTGTCCTCGGCGCGCTCGGCCCGAACGCCGCGACGGGTCTCGACCCGGACGAAGACACGATTGCCGACATGCTCAAGCGCCGCGGCTATGCCTGCGGCATCTTCGGCAAGTGGCACCTGGGCGACCACCAGCCGTATCTGCCACTGCAGCAGGGCTTCGACGAGTACTTCGGACTGCCGTACTCGAATGACATGTGGCCGGTCGACTACGACGGCACGCCCATCACGCCGGGCCAGAAGCGCGATCCGGCCGACACGCGTCAGCACCGCGGCTACTGGCCCCCGTTGCACCTGATGGAGGGCAACGCGCAGGGGCCGGAAATCAGGGACTTCTCGGGCCAGGGCTCGCTCACGGCGCTGTACACGGCGCGCGCGGTCCACTTCATCACCGCGCACAAGGACGAGCCCTTCTTCCTCTACCTGCCGCACAGCATGGTGCACGTGCCGCTCGGCGTGTCCCGGAGGTTCCGCGGCAAGAGCGGGCGCGGGCTCTTCAGCGACGTGATGATGGAGGTCGACTGGTCGGTGGGCCAGGTGCTCGACACGTTGCGCAGGCACGGCCTGGAAGACGATACGGTGGTCATCTTCACGTCGGACAATGGGCCCTGGCTGAACTTCGGCAACCACGCCGGAAGCGCAGGGCCATTTCGCGAGGGGAAGGGGACGATGTGGGAAGGCGGCTGCCGGGTGCCGGCCATCGTCCGGTGGCCGCGGCAGGTTCCCGCGGGCACGGTGTGCCATCGCATGGCGGCGACGATCGACATCCTGCCGACGATTGCGGCCATCACCGATGCGCCGTTGCCGGCGCGCCGCATCGACGGCGTGAACATCCTGCCGCTCCTGCGCGGTGATCAGAACGCCAATCCGCGGGACGTGTATTGGTACTACTACGGACAGACGCTCACCGGAGTCCGGCAGGGGCCGTGGAAGCTCCAGCTCCCGCACGAAGCGCGCACGTATGAAGGGCACACGCCCGGGTGGGACGGCATTCCGGGCACTACAGGCACGCTGAAGGTCGAACTGGGTCTCTACAACCTCGAGACCGACATCGGCGAGACCATCAATCTCGTGAACGAACAGCCTGAGATCGTGCGCCGCCTGCAGGCCATTGCCGCTGCGGCCAGGGCCGATCTCGGCGACACCGGCGAGCCCGGACCTGGCGTGCGCCCGCCGCGCAAGATCGCGGCGAAGGACTGAGCCGTTTCGGACGCGCGGCGCGCGGAAGTCATTGTGGCATACTCCGCGTGTGCCGCCGTTCCACATGATGGCCAAGCCGTCCGGGCCCCTCTGCAACCTGGACTGCCAGTACTGCTTTTATCTCGAGAAAGAGCGGCTGTATCCCGGTACGACCGACTGGCGGATGCCCGATGACGTGCTGGAGTCGTTCATCCGGCAGCACATCGAGGCGCACGTGGATCTGCCCGTCGTGTCGTTCGCCTGGCAGGGCGGCGAGCCCACGCTCTGCGGCGTCGACTTCTTCGAGCGCGTCGTGGCGCTGCAGCGGCAGCACTCGAATGGACGCGCGATCGAGAACGCGATTCAGACCAACGGCATTCTGCTCGACGAGCGATGGTGCGCGTTCCTCGCGGAGCACGAGTTCCTTGTCGGCCTGTCGCTCGACGGTCCCGAAGATCTGCACGATCGGTATCGGGTGGATCGCGGAGGCCGCCCGACCTTTCGCGCTGTCATGCAGGCCCTGGAGCGGCTCGTCCGGCACCGGGTGGCCTTCAATACGCTCACCGTCGTCAATCGCGAGAACGCGAAGCATCCCCTCGACGTGTACCGGTTCCTGCGCGACACGGGCAGCGGCTTCATTCAGTTCATTCCCGTCGTTGAACGGGCCGCAGCAGTACCCACGCCGGATGCGTTGTCGCTGCTCGATCCCGAAGACCAGACGCGCGCGCATGTCACGCCATGGTCCGTCGAGCCGGCGGCGTACGGGGAGTTTCTTGTCGCCGTGTTCGAGGAATGGGTGCGACGCGACGTGGGGAAGGTATTCGTCCAGCAGTTCGACGTGTCGCTCGAATCGTGGACTGGACGGGAAGCGTCCGTCTGCGTGTTCCGCGAGACCTGCGGGCGCGCGCTGGCGCTCGAGCACAACGGCGATGTCTACGCGTGCGATCACTTTGTGTATCCGCGCTACCGGCTCGGGAACCTGATGAATGAATCGCTTGGTGCGATGGTGGAATCGCCCGCGCAGACGGCCTTCGGTGACGCCAAGCGGGACCGCCTGCCCGGCGAATGCCGTCAGTGCGACGTCAGATTCGCGTGTCACGGCGAGTGTCCGAAGCACCGGTTCATGCCCTCCAAGGACGGGAGCCGGGACCTGAACTATCTCTGCGCCGCCTACAAGCGGTTCTTCAGGCACGTCGATGAGCCGATGACGTTCATGGGGAACGAACTGGCGCATCGCCGTCCGCCCGCCAACGTCATGGCATGGGTTGCCGGACGCGACCGGGCCCGCGCCCTGAAGGCGGCGGGCCGGAACGACCCGTGCCCCTGCGGCAGCGGCACCAAGGTGAAGCACTGCTGCGGGCGCGGAGTGCCGGCGTGATCGCGATCCGCATCGAAGACGCGGTGGCGATCACTGACACCGGGCACGAGGTGCTGTCGGCGGGTGCGCCGCGAAACTTCGCCGAGATCGAAGCGCTCATGAAGCAGGACGGGATCCTGCAGATCATCAAGCGCTAGGACGAGAACGCACGGAAGTGCCGGCATGAAGCGACGTGAGTTCCTGCTGAAGAGTGCGGCCGCCTGCGCGGCGGCCGCGGCCGGAGGGCTGCCCGAGCTGACTGCTGCGGCCAAGCCCAACGTCGTCATCATCTACGCCGACGACGCCGGCTACGGCGACGTCGGCTGCTACGGCGCCACGAAAATCGCCACGCCCAACATCGATCGACTGGCGGCGCAGGGCCGGCGGTTTACGAACGCGCATGCCCCGGCGGCCACGTGCACGCCCTCACGCTACGCCCTGCTGACCGGCGAGTACGCCTGGAGGAAGCCCGGCACGAACGTGCTGCCGGGCGACGCGCGCCTGATCGTCGATCCCTCCAGGACTACGCTGCCCGCGATGATGAAGGCAGCCGGCTACGTCACGAGCGTCGTCGGCAAGTGGCACCTCGGCCTCGGCCACGGCGACCTCGACTGGAACGGCCACATCGCACCGGGTCCGGCTGAAGTCGGCTTCGACGACTCGTTCATCATTCCCGCCACGGGCGATCGCGTGCCCTGCGTCTACGTGGAGAACGGGCGCGTCGTCAATCTGGACCCGGCCGATCCCATCTCGGTGAGCTACACCACCCCGGTGGGCACGGAACCCACCGGCAGGGACCACCCCGAACTCCTCCGGATGGGCCTGACGGCCGGGCACGACAAGACCATCGTCAACGGCATCAGCCGCATTGGCTACATGAGCGGCGGCGTGAAGGCGCGCTGGTCGGATGAGGACATGGCCGACACGATTACACGCCGCGCGATCACGTTCATCGAACAGCACCGTTCGCGGCCGTTTTTCCTCTACTTTGCCACGCACGACATTCACGTCCCCCGCGTCCCGCATCCCAGGTTTACCGGCCGAAGCGGCCTGGGTCCGCGTGGTGACGCCATCCTCGAACTCGACTGGTCAGTGGGAGAAATCACGCGCTCGCTCGATCGTCTCGGCCTCGCGGGCATTACGGTCGTGATCTTCACGAGTGACAACGGCCCGGTACTGGACGACGGTTATGCCGACGAGGCGGTGGAGAGACTCAACGGCCACACACCGGCCGGCCCGCTGCGCGGCGGCAAGTACAGTGCATTCGAGGCCGGCACGCGCGTGCCGTTCGTCGTACGGTGGCCAGGCGAGGTCAGGCGCGGGACGTCGGATGCCCTGGTCAGCCAGATGGACTTCCTGGCCTCGCTCGCGTCACTGACGGGCCAGACGCTCACGCCCGAAGCGCGGCGCGACAGCGTGGATGTCTGGCCCGCCCTCATCGGACGCACGAATACGGGCCGCGATCATCTCGTCGAGCAGGCCGGCGCGCTGTCGATCATCGTGGGCGCGTGGAAGTACATCGAACCGCGGGCCGGCGCCAGGATCGATGCCGGCACCAACATCGAACTCGGCAACGATCCTGGCGGCCAGCTCTACAACCTGGCGTCGGACTTGGGCGAGAAGCGCAATGTCATCGCGCAGTTCCCCGACATCGCGAAACGGTTGGCGGCCAAGCTCACCGCCAGCAGAGCCGGTGCACCGGACCCGTCTCTGTTTCGTGCGAAGGAAGATCGCCATTGACGCCAGCGCCTAGTCGGTGTCCGACTCCGCGAACACGCGACGGCTGTCAGGCATCCAGGAAAACACCGGCGGATGTCTTGCCCCCGAGAGCCCCTGGAGAATGCGCCGCGGCGGAGTCGCCTTGCTCGCCCGGTACGGCATCAGCCAGGCCGTCGGTGCCTTCGTCCCGCATCAGAAGAATGTGCCGACCGTCCGGGGAGAACTTCAGGTTGGTTCCACTGAAGAGGGCCGTCGCCGACAGCGCGCCGACACGATCCGCCAGGCTGCGCGAAACCATGGATGTATCTGCGACTATACCAAGATGTTATTTGCTGCGGAGACCCGCTGGGGAACCTACCCCGGCCTCCTCAACCCCTCGGGGAACCCACCCCAGGTAAGGGAGGCCGCTAATACGGCCTATCCCGCACACCAACTGCGGAATTCGACAGTTTATCTCTACCAAGTATAGTCAGCCGTCTGTTTCTTGACGTATTTCTGCCGAGTTTGCGGGGCGGATCTCTCGCTCCCCGATCTCCTTGTTTATCCGCTCTCCCGGCGTGCGCTAGTATCGCGACATGGTTCGCGCGCGCTCGCCGTTCATGCTGCTGGCCGCGGGACTCGCCCTCACGATGGCAGCGCTCGTGGGCGCGCGCGCGCAGGGCGCGGCCTTCCGGCTGAAGCCGGAAGCCACACCCGTTCTTGGATTCACCGCCTCCTCGCTCGAAGCGCAGCGTGCGATCGAGCAGCGCATTCTGCGGTATCCCTCGACGGATCGCCTCCGCGCCGATCACCGCTTCCTCACCCAGGCGCCGCACGTCGCCGGCTCGGCCCGCGATCGCGAGCTCGCCGAATGGACCGCGGCCGAGTGGCGGAAGGCCGGCCTCGAAGACGTCGAGATCGTCGAGCATCAGGTGCTGCTGCCGTATGCCACTGACGTCCGCGTGGAGATGACGGCGCCGCAGCCGTGGCGCGCGTCGCTTCGCGAGGAGCCGATCGCCGGCGACAAGGACACGACCGTCGATGTCGGCCTCGCCTACCACGCGTACAGCGCCTCGGGAGACGTGAGCGGCGAAGTGGTCTATGCCGGCAGCGGCAATCCTGCCGACTACGACTGGCTCGCCTCGCACGGCATCGACATCAAGGGTCGCATCGCGCTCGTCCGCTATTCGGTGCCCTACAGCTATCGCGGCTTCAAGGCGCTCACCGCGCAGCAGCGCGGCGCGGCGGGCATCATCATCTATTCCGATCCGGCGGACGACGGCTACGGGAAGGGGAAGGTGTACCCGGACGGTCCGTGGGGGCCGGCGAGCCACATTCAGCGCGGTGGCATCGTCTACGACTTCATGGTGCCCGGCGATCCGCTGACGCCGGGATGGGCCTCGGTGCCAGGCGCAAAGCGCATCGCGGCTGCGGACGCCGTGTCGCTGCCCACGATCGTCAGCGTGCCGATGTCGTACAAGGACGCGCGCGTGATCCTCGAAGCGCTCGGGGGACGCGAGGCGCCGCGCGAGTGGAAGGGCGGTCTTCCGATCACCTATCACGTGGGGCCGGGGCCCGCATCGGTTCGCGTCACCGTCCGCAACGACGACAAGGTTCGGCCGATCTGGACGGTGACGGGCCGCATCCGCGGCGCGAGCGAGCCGGATCGATGGGTGGTGCTGGGCAATCACCGCGACGCGTGGGTGTACGGCGGCGTCGATCCCTCGAGCGGGTCGGCGTCGATGATGGAGGTCGCGCGCACGCTCGGCTCGCTGGCCAGGGACGGTCTGCGGCCGAGGCGGACGATCGTCTTCGCGAGCTGGGACGCCGAGGAGTGGACGCTCACCTCATCGACGGAATGGGGCGAGCAGTTCGAACGGGAGCTGCGCGACAAGGTCGTGGCGTATCTGAACGTCGACAGCTCCGCGTCCGGGCCCAACTTCACGGCCGCGTCGGTGCCCGCGCTGAACCAGTTCATCGCGGAAGCCGCGGCCGCGGTGCCGGATCCGAATACGCGCGTGCCGCTCACTGATGCGTGGAAGGCGCGCGGGATGCGTGAGCGCGGGGCGCTGCCGACGGGCGCCGGTGCGGATCTCGTGAACAACCGACTCGGCAGCGGGTCGGACTACACGGTCTTCCTGAATTTCATCGGCGCGCCGATCGTCGACATGGCGTTCGACGGTCCCTACGGCGTGTATCACTCGATGTACGACAACCATCAATGGATATCGCGCATCGGCGATCCCGGCTTCAAGTACCACGCGGCGATGACGCGGCTCTGGGGCCTGATGGCGACGCGCCTGGCCAACGCGGACCTTCTGCCGCTGGACTATCGCCCCTACGCCGCCAGGATTGATGAGTTCCTCGACGAGCTGGAGCGGCGAGGGGCATCGACGAAGATCGTGACACCTGAGGGTGTCGCGCCACGATTGTTCCAGGCCGCACGCGACGCCAACGTGAAGCTGGCCGAGGCGGCCACGGCCATTGCCGCGCGAGGCGCGGCGGCGCTCGACACGCAGGATCGATCGGCGCTCGACGCGATCAACCGCGCGCTGATGCGCGCCGAGCGCGGCTTCCTCGACATGGACGGCATTCCCGGCAGGCCGTGGTACCGGCACCAGATTTACGCGCCCAAGGCCACGTATGCGCCGGAGCTGCTGCCCGGCCTTGCGGAGGCGATGAACGCGCGGGACGCGGTTCGAGTGACCGCGCAGGAAGGAAAGCTGGCTGCCGCGCTCGAGCGCGCCGCGGCGGCGTTGAACGGTCGTTAGGGCCGAATCACACATCACAAATCGCCAATGGCAAAAGTCACCTATGCAACGATAGTGGTCGAACCTCGCCGCCCGATGTTCTCGCCGCCGGTCAACTAGCTGCGCACCGCTCTGGTCGATTGCCGACGAACTCCTCTTCGCACAAGGGAACGACCTCCTCGGCCTACGAGGCCTACTCCCTCTCAAACCCCTGCGACTCGAACTTCAGTGTCCGGCAATTCTCCGTAACCGTCCGCACCACCTGCTCGGACGCTCCGTCCGGTAACGCGGCCTCAATCTCCAGCGTCACCGTGACGTTGGCCCATGATGTTTGGAAAACACCCACGTAATACGGACTGTCGGCTAGCCGACCAGGGACTTGAACACGGCCTTGTGATTGAGGATCATCTGCGCATCACACCCTAGGCGCCGGCAGTGACGCCACAGCCCACACACACGGGAGGCAATGGAATCTCATGACTCGACGCGCATACCTGGCGGAATTCGTGATGATGTTCTTGGCGGTGACGCTCAGCTTCTTTGCCGAGAACATGCGCCAGGGATGGAGCAATCGGGCGGCTGCACGCGAATATCTGCAGCTTCTGGCAGACGACCTCCATGATGACGTGGAGCGCCTGGATTTCAGCATCGGCTTCAAGCGGAAGAAAGAGGCGCAGATCGACGAATTTATCGCCCTGCTGCGCTCACCTGATCGGACACAGTCCACAGCACGCATTTATTATCTGGGCCGCCTGATACCTGTGCGCGAACCCTTCTACGGTTCTGAGGGCGCGATTCGACAGCTCGAGAATACCGGCGGCCTTCGGCTGCTGCGCAATCACGCGATTATCGTGGCTTTGAACCGCTACAT
>Ga0194121_10001898_pt1 | contig 34124 bp, 26 predicted proteins | sample TA2MahCa50mmetaG_FD_148609 | JGI IMG/M metagenome (GOLD analysis project Ga0194121, IMG submission 148609) | Freshwater microbial communities from Lake Tanganyika, Tanzania - TA2015020 Mahale Deep Cast 50m | ecosystem: Environmental > Aquatic > Freshwater > Lake | place: Tanzania: Lake...
TCGCGTGCCCGGCCTCTCCGCGCCCGCGTCGCGTCATCCCGTCACCCCGCGGCCCCGCGCCTGCCCCCCCCGCCGGCCCAGCAACGCAACTGGCTCCCCTGATTTGTTGAACCTGTGTCCGAGCCAGAGGTCCAGAACCTGAGCGCTGCGAGGCGCCACGTCGTCCTCGCTGGCGCTTCGGGCTCAGGGCTCGTTCTATTTCCGAGGAAGTGCCTTTGCCGGGGCGGCCAGGGCGTCCTGCGCGACGCGCGACCTGCTGGATGGTCCGCTTGAATCAAAGATGGGCCCCGCAAGCAGGGTCCACAGGGAGATGATCGCAATCCACCGAAACTGCATGTGTCTCCTTTCCGCCTCGGTGATTCCGCGGTAACGCCATGGGCAATCTTCATGCCGCCAATGAAGTCGTTGGCGGTTTTGACCTAATCCGGCAGCAATCGGGAAGATGCGCTGAATGCCTTGAATGCTGGGCGCGGCAGAGATGTTTCGATTGGTTTACGCGCGTGAACGAACTGTTAACGGATGAGGATCCGCGCAGCGAAATGGCCGGGGTTGCGTCTCGGGACACAACCCCGGCCATCGGGCATTCAGCCACACGGCAGTCCGGCCTGGACTACTTGTACTCGGTATGACAGCTAATGCAGGCCGCGTTGATGGCGGCGGCCGCCTTCTGCAGCGATGCCGGGGCCTTGTTCTTGGCGGCCTCGGCCAGCTTCGGAGCGGCGTCGCGCATCTCCTTGGCGTACTTGATCCAGTTCTTCGGCTTCTTCTTGTCCGGCCGGGCCATGGTGACCTCGGCGATGGCGGCGATGACATGGGCCATCTTCTCGAGGGCCTCGGCCTGCTTGGCCGCCGCGGTGGCGCTTGGTGCGTCCCGGCCCATCTGAACCAGCTTCAGCTCGATGCCGTCCGGTTGAATGGCACCTGGCTTGCTGCCGACGCCCAGGCCTCCCTTGGTCCCCTTGCGTGGCCGCATGAGGTTCATGACCTCGTCGATCTCCTCGATCTTCTTGGCCAGCGCCTTGGCGTGGTCGCCCACCGCTTCGCCCTTGGCGATGGCGTCGGCGATCTTGAGGATGCCTTCCTTGGCGGCCTTGTCGTCACCGGCCCGGCCCATGCCCGCCAGGAAGAACCCGACTCCGCCGGCCAGCAATCCCAATCCGACCAACATTCGCCCCGTGCTTCGCATACCGCTCCTCCGCGTTGAAGCTCAATGGAGTAAATCGCTCAGTCTAGCAGTTAAAAATACGCCCAGTAAGCGTGGTGACAAGCCGCGACCCTGTCAGCCTGCAAGCTGGCAGCTTGCGGCTACGTCGCCTTGCAGCTACGACTTCGGCTTGGGTGCTCCCGAAATCGTATTGCCGCCGAAGATCACGCGGTGGTCTCTCGTCATCCAGCGGATGATCAGCTCGCGGTCAATGTCGCTCATGTTGACGACCACGCCCTTGGGATCGATCTCGCGGAACAGCATCTCATGGACCTCGGCGCCGGGAGATTCGAGGTTGCGGAACGCGGGCATGGTATTCTTGTCGCCGTAGCGCTTGGCATGCCCCGGCGACATGATCATCAGGCGGATCCACTCCTGCGAGCCGTAATCGGTCAGGTCCGGGCCCTGGCTGCCGCCGTCGTCGCCGATGGTGTGACAACTCTGGCAGCGCAGGTGAATTTTCCTGGCGGAGAAGGATTTGACTCCCTCGGAAAGCACGGTCTTGTCGCGTTTTTCTTTTGGCTTGGCTTGCTCGGCGATAAACCGCGCAACCTTATCGAGGTCGGCGTCCTGTTCCGCGATCTTTTTTTTGTAGACCTCCGGTGCGTCTTGCACTTTCCAATCGGCGCGTTCCTCCTCGATGCGCTTGCGCCAGTTAATCATGCCTGTGAGCTTTGTCGAGCCGAAGTACTTCTTGTCCTTGGGATTCTCAAGCAAGCCGCGTATCCACTTCTCGGTGCCGAAGCCGCCGAGGTCCGGGGCCTTCGCGTCCGCGTCGTGGAAGCCCTTGAAGTCACCTTCGGGGGCAGCGACGCTGAAGTTGTGGCAGACGGCGCAATTCTGCTTGAATAGCGTCTCGCCGCGCAATAATGGGTCCTTGCGCAGCAACTCGCGGGCGCCTTCGGCCGGAATGCCCGCATGCGCGAGATTGACGGCTCGCCCGGCCTCCTTCGAGGCCTTGACCAGGTCCTCCTGGAATTTTTCGGCTTTCTTCACGTCGTTGCACGGAAAATTGAGGAAGCCTTGTGGCTCGTCGTCGGCGAACGCCAGGCATGTTAGCACGCCGACGCCGGCCAGCAGCGCGACGATGACCAATACGCCGATGAAATGCCCGAACTTGCGCATCCGGCCGTAGCCGAAGAGCGGCAGCAAGAAGAGCAAGGCGCCGACGCCCATGGGGATGACCATCGTGGCGATGAACTTGCTATCGCCCGGGAAATACTTCAAGAGCTGGAAGAGAAACAGGAAGTACCATTCCGGCCGGGCGGGATAACCCTGAGTATCCGGATCGGCGGGGGCGTCCAGGTTGGCGCCCAGTCCGGCGCGGCCGGCCTTCGCCGCCTTCTCGTACATACCGTCAGGCTCCGGCCCGTCGATCTTGTTGCCGTGCCCGGCGTAGATCACAAGCGCCAGCATGGCGCCGAAGATGATGAGGCTGACAACGAGATCGCGGAATGCCTGCGCTGGCCAGAACATGTCCTCGCCCTGGGCATTGCGCGGCGAAGTCACTCCATGCCGGCGAAACACCGCCAGGTGGGCGATGACCAGCACGATCAACGTCGGCGGCAGGATGCCGACGTGCAGCGTGTAAAAGTGCGTCAGCGTGTGGTTGCCGTATTCCGGACCGCCGACCAGGAAGCGCTGCAGATAGGGCCCTATCACGGGCGCATCGCGCATGATGTTGGTCGCCACCTGCGTGGCCCAGTAACCCTTCTGATCCCACGGTAACAAGTAGCCCGTCAAGCTGAGTCCCAGGGTGACGCCGAGCAACGCGAGTCCCAGCCACCAGTTGATCTCGCGCGGCGGCAGGTGGGCGCCGGCGATGACCACCTGCAGCATGTGCAGGCCGAGCAGCACCACCATCGTCTGCGAACCGAAGTGATGCAGACCGCGGATCAGCCAGCCGAAATCCATCTCATATTGAATGAAGTAGACGCTGCCCCAGGCCGTGCTGTCGCCTGGACTGTACGCCGTCATCAGCAGCACGCCGGTGACCAGCTGAATCATGAACACGAAGACGAGCGTGCTGCCCCAGACATAGCGCCACTTGGCGCCGCCCGGAATATGCTCGAGCAACATGGCGTCGCGGAACTTGCGATAGCCGGTGCGATGGTCGAACCAGTCGGATAGTTTTCCGAACACGACAAGTCCTTTTGAATGCCGCTGACGGCTTGGCGGGTATAGCCGCTGAGCCCCGCGCGGCGGTAGACAATCAGGTCCTGGGCACTTTCTCGCTCTGTCCCTGAACAAAATTCTCGAATTTTACAAGCAGCAGATTGCGGTCCTGCTGATCGCGTTTCCATTCCAGCGTATCCATGCCGCGCTGTTGCGGCCCGGTGTTTTTCGAGCCGTCGATGTTGAACTTGGCGCTGTGGCAGGGGCACGTGAAGCCAGGACCCGAACCCGGCGGGTTGTTGTTGACGAAGCAGCCCAGGTGCGGGCAGATGGTCGCCAACACGCGGATTGAAGCGTCATCATTGCCCGTCTTGACGACCCAGACCCGGCCGACCACGTCGTCCGGATGCAATGTCCAGGCATCGGTGCGCACGTCGCGGATCACCCCCTGCGTGGGCACGTCTTTCTGCAAGTCGTCGAGACGGACGCCCTGCACAGGCCGAAAGTCGCGCTGGACCGCCGGCCGATTGCGCGCATCGATTAGATAGCAGGCCGCCGGAATGCCCAGCACGGCGCCGAACAGGGCGCCGAGGGAGTGGATTGCGAAGCGCAAGAAGGAGCGTCGTTCCTGGTTCACCATGGCCAAGGGCCTCCGGAATCGAATCGCGTTGGTTGCGACGCGCGTGGCGGGAATGCGCCCGGCCGCCGCCGGGCTTACCTAGGCAGGCGGAGCTTTCGCTCGCACCATCTATCCTAATGGCGGCGCGGCGAATGTCAATTTCCCCTGGCCGCGAACGCGTGCCAGTTCCACCCCGTCTCGCCGCGGCATCAGCCAGTCGTCGTCGGAAACCGTGATGCTGATACGCGCACAACCTGGCCGACCACTCGAATGCGTGCCGTAAGTTTTTCGCAAGCAAAAGATTGTGGCGACGAGTGGTCGGCCACATGGGGGTGGGTCGTTTGGCCGGCGACTCCGGACACTGGGGGCGTAGACGGGCGTAAACTAGAACACGAACGAAACGTCCGCTATTTCTTCACGACATCGATCCGCAGATGCCCGGAAGCGAAGTTGCCGTGGCCGCCGCTGTCGATCAGCGAGGTTCGGGGCGAGGCCACGGCACAGATGTCGTGTCGGCTGCCCAGCTCGGCGTTGGCGCGCGCGGACAGCGTGAGGTCCACGCTCGTTTGCCCTTTCTGGATGACCCCTCTCGTGGCCTCGACACCGAGCGGCAGGTTGCGAAGATCGACATGGACCGGCCCGTCGTGCTTGCGGCGCAGGATGGTGACCTTGATCTTGGTCGAGCCGCCGCGCGGCACCGGAATCACCGCCGGCGCGACGCTTACCTCGAGCGGCGGCGGCTGGCCCACGCTGCCCACGCGCACCATGAAGCGCGGCGACTTCACCGTGCGGTCCACCAGGCTGGCGATACCGTGCACCTGGGCATCCACCGTATCGCCTTCGCGAGCCGAGAAGTCGGCCTGTACTTCGATCTCCGCGTGCGTCATTTTCTCGGCAATGATGACGCGAGAGGCCTTGAAGCCCTTGGGCAGGTTGCGGACCTCCAGGGCGATCGGCCCCAGATAGCCCTTGCGGATGGCGGACACCTTGAGCTTCGCCATGGAGCTGTGGCTGAGCTTGAGGATCCGTGGCTCGATGTCGAGATCCACCAGGCCGGGGCGCAGATCCACCTGGAACGGCGGCGACGCAACCTGCGCGTTGCCGGCAGTGACGGCCGCGCCAATCGCCAGCACATCGGTCTTCTTCACCGCCTCCGCGCGCAAGCCGGCGCTCAGCTCAACCTCGGTTTCATTCTTGCCGGCCGGAATCGTTGCCGACGATGCCACCACCTGGCCCGGCAGGTTCTTGAGCGAGATCGCGATTGGCCCCTTGTAATTCTTGCGTGCGGCGACGATGCGCACCAGTGCCTTGTCGCCAAAGGAAATGAGGACAATGTCCGGCCGGACGGCGAGATCGAACAGCTTGCCGGCGACGCCGACCACCACGGTGTTGGACAGCGCCTGCCGGCTGGTGACGCTGGCGCCGATGACCTGAACATCGGTCCGCGAGCCGCTCGGCGCGGTGGCGGACGCCGCGACCTCGATCTCGCCCTCGTCTTTGCCTTCCGCCAGCGTGACTCGCTCCGCAGTCACCTGGCCGGGCAGGTTCTTCACTGAAAGTGCAATGGGACCTTTGTATGTGCGGCGTACAGCCTTCACCTTCAGCTTGGCCTTGTCGCCTTCCTTCAACTGAATGCTGGCGGGTTGCAGAAGCAATGAGAACGGTTCCTGGATGCGCGTGCCGAGGCCGGCGAGCGGCACGGCGAGCTTGTTGCGCTCGACGGCGATGCCGACGACTGCGATGCCGCCGCGATCTCCCAGCGCCGCCTTGTCGCCGGCCGTGAACTCGAGCATGGCGCTCGTCTGGCCCTTGGGAATCATCACCGGTTTGACCGCCACCTCGGCCGGCAGGTTGCGCAGGTCCACCTCTACCGGCCCGTCGTAGCCCTTGCGCACGATGTCCAGCTTGCAGTGGCTCGTCGACCCCTGAACGAGCGGCACGAGCGCCGGCTCGATGCGTGCCACAAGCGGCGGTCCTTCCACCTGCACCTTGAACGCCGGCGATGCCGCGTGCCGATTCGACGCCCATTCCGCGACGCCAAACGCCTGCACGGTGTTGACGGAATGCGGCAGACCCGGCTGGGCGACGAGTTCCAGCTCCGCGTTCAACGCCCCGGACGGGATCTTGGGCTGCGTGACGGTGACGCCGGCCGGCAAGCCGCGAAACTGCAGAGCGATCGGGCCGGTGTAGTCGCGGCGCGGAACAGCTATCTTCAGCGGCAAACGGCCTCCTTCATAGGGGATCTTGATCTCCTTGTCGGTCGTCAGCGTGAACGGCGGACCGAGGACACTCAGCGTCAAAGGCCCCGAGGTCATGCTGACGACATCCTTGCTTATCGGAATGCCGCGCACGGTAACGCCCTTGGAGATGCCTTCGCCGGCGTTGCCGGCCGCCGTGATTGGCACTTGCGCCTCGTTCCTGCCGGGCGGAATCGTTGTTGGAGTCGCCTGGACGCTGGCTGGCAGCGGCCCGACTTCGATGCTGATGGCCCCCGGATAATCCTTGCGCTTGACGACGACCTTGAGTGCCGCCGCGCCGCCCTGTGGCACTTCGATACGGTCCGGCTCGACGTGCATTGTGAACGGCAGATCACGAACGATGACCGCGAAATTCTGTGAGGCGTTGCTGTCCTTGTCGCCGTTGCCGACGATGTGCACGTCGCTTCTGGATTCCGGAGCGGCTCGTGTGGACGCGGTCAGTTCAACTTCGACGCCGTCCTGCCCCGCGGGGATCTTGACATTGCCCGCGCGCACCAGGCTGGGAAGATTGCGAGCTTCCAGCTCAATGGGCCCCAGATAGCCCGAGCGCCGGGCGACGACGCGAATGCGCTCCGCGCGGCCCGGATGTAGCGTCACGGCTGCCGGCTCGACACGCAACGAGAAGCTGGCGGCTTCGCGGCTGTCCTCGGGCAACCGGCTCCGTTCGGTGTCGATGGGTTCGCGTGACTCCTGCGGCTCAACCTTGCGGCAACCGGCAGTGGAAACAAGCAGAACAGAGCAAAGGAACAGGAAACCAATCCCCCGACGAAACATGATCAAGAAACCCTTCTTGAGCGAATCCACGATACCGTGACGCCCCGGAACAGCGACACGCTGGCAGCTGTCGCTACGATAATGCCCCTTCCAGCACACGCCTTGGACGCACACCGGTCAAGCGTTGTTCCAGACCTTGGTACAAATACGTCAGCCTTGTGTGATCCAGCCCCATGAGGCGCAGGATGGTCGCGTGCAGGTCGGAAACGTGGCAGCGGTCCTCGACGGCGTTGAAGCCAAGCTCGTCGGTGGCGCCGATGGCCTGGCCGCCGCGGACGCCGGCGCCGGCCAGCCACATCGAGAAGCCGTGCGGATTGTGGTCGCGGCCCGGCCGCCCGACTCCCTCGCTCGTCGGCGTGCGGCCAAACTCGCCGCCCCAGATCAACAGCGTCTCGTCCCATAAACCCGTGCGTTTCAAGTCGGCCATCAGGGCGGCGATCGGCTGGTCCGTCTCCGAGGCATGCAGCCGATGGTTGGCGATGCAGTCGCTGTGGCCGTCCCAGGTATCCTCGAGATGTCCGCCGCCGGAGTACAGTTGCACGAAGCGCACGCCGCGTTCGAGCAGGCGGCGCGTGATCAGGCACTTGCGGCCGAAGTCGGCAGTGCGCGGCTGATCGAGGCCGTACATGGCGCGCGTGGTCGCGCTCTCGCGGTCAAGATCGACGGTCTCGGTGGCGGTCGTCTGCATGCGGAAGGCCAGCTCGTAGGATTCGATGCGCGCCGCCAGCTCCGAGTCGCCGGGCCGCTCCTTCATGTGTGCGCGGTTGAGTTCCGCGAGCAGATCGAGCGAGGCCCGCTGCGTGCGCGGGCTGACGCCGTCCGGCGTAGCCAGATCGAGGAGCGGGTTGCCCTGGCCGCGGAATAGCGTCCCCTGGTACGCCGCCGGCATGTAGCCCGCCGACCAGTTCGAGGCGCTGCCGATGGGCCCGCCGCGCGGGTCGGTCATGACGACAAAGCTCGGCAGGCTATCGTTCATCGTCCCCAGCCCATAGCTCAGCCATGACCCCAGACATGGCTTGCCGATCTGCACCGAGCCGGAGTTCATCTGCAGGCAACCCGAGGCGTGGGCGGCCGTGTCGGTATGTAGCGAACGGATCACGCACAGGTCATCGGCGAAGTGTGACACATGCGGATAGAGGCTGCTGATCTCCAGCCCGCTCTGCCCGTAACGGCGAAAGGTGAACGGCGTCTGCATCAGATGGCCGACGGGCCGACCGTTGGACCCCACCGGCGTGTCGCCGCGATACGGCATGTTGTGATAGCGTGACAGCGCCGGCTTCGGATCGAAGGTATCGACCTGGCTGGGGCCGCCGTTCATGAACAGGAACACGGCATGCTTGGCATTCGCCGGCAGGTGCGTGCGGCGCGGTTCGTCGCCGGCCGCGGATGAAAAGAATCCGTCCCGGCTCAGCAGATCGACCAGCGCCAGGCCCGCGAACCCGCCGCCAACCTGCCAGAGGAACTCACGGCGCGTGCGACGACAGGGGGTGCGGTTGGGGGAGAATCTTTCAAGCATGTCAGTCGTCTCGGTTACAGTCGTTAGCGCGCCCCGTTGGGGCTCCATCATGTCTCAATCCGGGTAAACAAATTCGTTCAGGTTCAGGATCACCCGGCACATCTGCACGAGCGCCCGTTGATCGGTTCCCTCCGCCAGGAAGCGCAGCATCCTTTGCATCTCGGGTTCCGTCGGCGGCCGGCACAATGCCAGCTCATAGGCATGACGCACTTGCCGCTCGCGATTGTCGCCCGCCTCACGCTGCAAACGCGCTGCGAAGTGGGCGGCCTGGCGGTTGGCGAACGAGCCGTTGAACAGCGTCAGCGCCTGCGGCGCCACGGTCGTGACCAGCCGCTTCTCGCTGGTACGCGTCGTGTCGCACAGGTCGAGCACTTCGAGCAGCGGCACGACGAAGGAACGCTTGATGTGGGCATACACGGTTCGCCGTGAGGCTTCCGTCTCGTCGAACGGCCTCCAGATCTTGTCGGGGTCGCTGCTGCCGGCCAGCGCGTCCTTCGGGACTTCCGGGTACATCCACGGGCCGTACATCTTGCCATTGAGCTGCCCGCTGACGGCCAGCATCGAATCGCGGATCGCTTCCACCTCGAGCCGGCGATACGGAAAACGCCACAGATAGCGGTTCTCCGGATCGGCCTTGCCTTGCTCGGCCCGCCACTTCTTGCTCATGCGATAGGAATTGCTGTCGAGAATCAAGCGATGCAGCTTCTTGAGCGACCAGCCGTCCTCGATGAAGCGGCTCGTCAGCCAGTCGAGCAACTCCGGATGGCTGGGCCGGTCGCCGGCAGTGCCGAAGTCGCTGGGAGTCCGCACCAACCCCTCGCCGAAGTGCCACTGCCACACGCGGTTGACGATGACGCGGGCGGTGAGCGGATTGTCCGGGCTGGCCATCCAGCGCGCCAGCGTCAGCCGTCGCTGGCTGGTGCCGTTCGGCTGCGGAAACTCCGGCTGCTTGCTGACGATGACCGTGGGAAAGCCGGGCCGCACTTCCGGGCCGGGGCGCGACGCCTTGCCGCGCAGCATGATGTGCGTCGCGGGGATGACACCGGACGGTTCATGCATGAAATAACCGCGCGGCAACGGCGGCATCTCGCGGCGCACCTTGTCGATTTCGCGCTCGATTTCCGCCAGTTTATCCTTGTCCTTGGATTTGCGGATGGCATCGGCTCTTGCCACAAGAGGCCGCAGTTGTTTCTCCTTCTCGGACCAGAGGGCAAGCTCGCGGCGCGAACCCGCCGGCATGTCCAGCTCCGTCCGCCCGGCTTGCGGTCGGCGCAGCGGGTTGAAGATCGCCACCATGCGATAGTAGTCGTGCATGGTCAGCGGCTCGAGCTTGTGGTCGTGGCAGCGAGCGCAGCCCATCGTTAGCCCGAGGAAGGCCATCGACGTGGTGTTGACCATGTCGTCGAGCTGGTCGAAGCGATCCTCGTCGGGGTCGGCCGGCTCGTCGTCCCAGGGGCCCAGGCGGTGAAAGCCGCTGGCGATCATGGTCTCGGCGTCGGCGTCCGGCAACTCGTCGCCGGCGACTTGCTCCAGCAAGAAGCGGTCGAACGGCTTGTCGTCGTTGAAGGCGCGAATGACGTAGTCGCGGTAGCGCCACACATGTGGCTTGGCGGCGTCGCGCTCGTAGCCCGCCGTCTCCGCATAGCGCACGACGTCAAGCCAGTGCCGGCCCCAGCGCTCGCCATGCCGCGGCGACGCCAGCAGGCTCTCGACCACATGGTCGATGGCATCGGGGCGATCATCATTCAAGAAAGCTCGCTGCTCAGCCGGCGTCGGCGGCAGGCCGACCAGGTCGATATGGATGCGCCGCAGCAAGACGCGGCGCTCGGCCGGCGGCGACGGCGCCCAGCCGCGCGACTCCAGCTTGGCCAGAACAAAGGCATCGATCGGGTTTCGCACCCAGGCCTTATTGGAGACGCTCGGCAGGCTCCGCCTGCGGATCGGCTGAAACGCCCAGTGCTTGCGGTCTGCCGGCTTGATCCTGGCATCGTAACGCGACAACTCGTTCCTTGGGGCGGGTTTCTCATTCCCGGTCGCCGGCATGTTCGGCAACAGCAGCAACGCCGCCAGGGTCGCGGTTGATGTCCAGTAACGCATGTCCGCCGTCCTCTGAGGAGGCAAAGGAGTGTACTCACGATCCTAACCGGATCCGGACGGCGTTTCAATCTAATAAGCGGTTGCGCTCCGGCAAGAATTCGTTGCGTTGCCACCCCCCCCTCTGTACCCCGGCAACGAATCCGGCGTCCACCTGCACGTCGTGCGAGTCTCGCAGGAAGCACTTGATTTCCCATGCTGGGTGGCACGACACTTGCGAAACCCTATCTTATCGCAATTCCAGAAACGATGACATGGCCGGCTGGACTGGGAGAGTGCTCCATGAATTACGGCTTGCTTTCCGCACTTACTTTGCTGGCTCTTGCACCTGCTGTCGCCGCTCAGGAGAATGGCGATCGCTTCGCCGGTTTCCCGCCTATCAACAAGACAAGGCCCGGCAACAAATCATTTGCGGTGCTCACCTCGGACGTGCTACCCGGCTTGATCCGGCCGAAGTGGACCAGAGCCATGACGGACCTCGGCGCCTGGCCGGCGATGACGCGATTCAAGTCCGACATCGTCTTGGTTTACATTCATTGGGATGGACATCGATACAAGAAGCTTGAAGCGACCGGGGAAGGTCGCGGGCTGCGAAGTTCCGACGAGGGCAAGAGCTGGAAGGCATTCAAGGTTCCTCCGTGCAGGATCACGCCGGAGTTGGTGGCGGTCGGCGATACCCTTTTCCTGTTCGACCCGCACGCCGACGGCCCGACTGTCCGGACCACTCGGAATCTGCTGGACTGGACGGAGGCGAAACAAGTCTACGAGCCGGGATTCAACCTGTGGGGAATCGTGTACGATGCCGGCACGAAGAAATTCTGGTGCGCCCCGCATGCGATTCCGCGCAAGCCGACCGACCCGCCGCGACAAATTCGGCTGATCACGTCGACGGATGGAGTGAAATGGCAAACAGTTTCGACAATACTCAAGGCCGCGAACATGAGTGAGTCGACCCTGCGGGTGCTTGCCGATGGCACCATGCGGGTGATGATCCGTCGCAAATATGGCCGGGACCACGATGTCGCGACCGCCGGACCGCCCTATACGGAATGGAAGATCGACACCCGTCCGGAGATCGTCGAAGGGGAGCACCTCTTCGAGGTCGGTGGTCAGGTCTTCCTCGCGTCGCGCGCCAATCTCGCCGGAAAGCCCCAGGCCAAAGAAGTACCGGACCTCTTCGACAAGCGCAAATCGTACTCCATGGTCTACCGTGTTGATGCGGAATGCCGTCTGACTCCGTGGGCGGTGATGGATAGCATGGGAGACTGCTCCTATCCGTTCCTCGTCGAAACACCGACCGAGGTGCTTTGCGCCTATTACAGCCAGCATCAGGACAGAGTCTGCAAGGTGTACCTGTGCGGATACGATAAGACAGAATTCCTGAAGGGACGGCGCTGACGCAGATTGCTTCTCACTTCACTCCCACTGCCCGTCCGATGGCAGCGACGGCGACGGCGCCGTCTGGTTGGCGCCGGTCCGTCGTGAACCTGACCTCAAGCGTATCCTTCCAGGGACAACTTGGATCGGATCGATTGATGGGAGGGCGAGGCTCCTGCCGAGCCGTGAACGGCGTACTGGGGAGAGTTGCATTCACAGCGAAGGACCAAGCGGCGGTTCGGCTGGAGCCGCGCCCTGGGCTGATGAAAAGCATGGAAGATTGAAGCGAAAGGCGCAATCGACTTCGTCATGGGATTGTTGCGCTCTTAGCCCTCTTAGCCCCTCTTAGCCCCGTTCACGGGGCTTGCCGCGAAGCGGTTTAGGCCCGCCGTTCACGGCGGGTTGTCGCAGACGACAGAAAAGCATCAGGCCCGTTCACGGGCCTTCTCGCGGTTCGGCTTCAGCCGCTGAATACAGCGCTCAAGCGAAACCGCGAGAAGCCCCGTAGAACAGGGCTAGGGAAATGGACTTGCGAACCGTTGTACCCGCCGTCAACGGCGGGCCTAAACCGCTTCGCGGCAAGCCCCGTGGAACGGGGCTGTGAGACACTGCCAAGCGCAACAAATCCGGGATGACGGAACGCCTGGTTTTTCATCAGCCCAGCCGCGCCCTCCCCAATAAGGCCATCAAACCGTACGGTACATCGCACTACTTCGCCTTCATGCACTCCGCGAGAATCTTCGCCGTCTCCGGTCGCATGATGCGCGGGTCGGGCAGTTCGCCGGCACGCAGCTTCTCGCGCAAATCCCGGCCGCTGATCGACACCTGCTTGTAGCCCTTGGGCGCGCACTCCTCCACCAAGCCGACCCGGCCCAGCTCCTCGTAGAAGGCGGCGAAGCCGACCTTCACCGGCTGGATGAGCAGCTCCCCCTTCAGATTGTCGAATTTGCGCTGGGCATCCAGGCCGTCCCAGATGTCCTTGCCGTCGTCGTAAGGCGCGTCGGCATGCTTGCGGCCGATGACGATGTGCGTGAAGCCGAAGTTCTGCCGGTAGATGCCGTGCATGATCGCTTCCTTCGGCCCGCCGTAAAACATCTTGATGTCGAGGCCCAGGAGCAGCAGGTTATCGTTGAAATCCCGGCCGACCTTCTTCCACAGTTCCTCGTCCTTGTCCCCCTGGCCCAGGGCGCGGTTTTCCACCAGGGCGCGGTAGGTGCGCATGCGCGTGGCGGCGTCCACGTCGTCCCCCTTGGTCTCGCCGATGAGCGGGTTCAGGACGGCCCCGGCGAAGTGCCCGTCGCGCGTCAGCTTCTCCATGCCGGCAACCAGGGCATACTCGTGGGCCCGGTGCAGCGGATTGCGTGTCTGGAAGGCAACCACCTTCTCGAACTTGCGCTCGCGGAAGAGGGCACGGGTCTCGCGCGGCGTGAGCACAAACTTGCCGTACTCCGGGTGCTTCGGCTGCGGCAGCACGCGCACCTCGCCGCCCAGCAGCATCTCGCGCGGGTCGCTCAGCGTCATCTTGCCGCCCGGATGGTCGGTCCGCTCCGTCAGGTACACGCTCTTGAGGTAGCGCATCTTGTCGTACGGGAAGATGTCCTTGACCACGAGCGTGCCGACGATCTCGTCCTTGCTGTTGACGAGCCCGACCGTCTCGCCGGTCTTGATCGACTTGGCGAGATCGGCGGCGACGGGGAAGGAAATGGGGATCGTCCAGGCATAGGCCTTGCCGTTGTGCTGGATGATCTCGTCGTCGAGGACGCGGTCGAAGGTCGCCTTGTCCATCGGTCCGGTGAGCGGGCTGAGGCCGCCGTCGCCGATGCGGTACAGGCTCGACAGGTCGGCGTCGCTGATGGGCACGCGCTTGTGTGAAGCGGCTTGCTTCGTGAACTCCTTGGCCTCGGCGGCGGGAACGGTCCGATCGACGGGCTCGCTCAGGCCTCCGTGCGGAGCAATCAGGTCCTTCATTGAACATCTCCTGAAAAGGTAGCGAATAGCGGTCAGCCGTCAGCTTTCAGCGGTTCGTGCGTGCTTTCAGAGCTGAAAGCTGACCGCTGATAGCTGATCGCTCAACCGCACAGGATAAGAAAAATCACGCGGGCGGGGAAGGGCAACCAGAAGCATCGAGTACGGCGCGGACGATCTTGTCATAGCCGGTGCAGCGGCACAGGTTGCCGGCCAGCCAGTGGCGGACCTCGCCCTCGCTGGGTTTCGGCGTCTTGTCCATGAGCGCCTTGGCAGCCATGATGAAGCCCGGCGTGCAGATGCCGCATTGCAAGGATGCATGCTCCAGGAACTTCTGCTGCAGCGGATGCAGCCCCTGCGGCGTGGCCAGCCCTTCGATGGTCTCCACCTTGCGACCGGCAACCTCGACGCCGAGCACCAGGCACGAGTTGACGAGCCGGCCATCAAGCATGACGTTGCACGCCCCGCAGTTGCCGTTGTTGCAACCTTCCTTGCTACCCGTCAGGCGCAGCTCGTCACGCAGCACTTCCAGCAGGCTCTGCCGCGGCTCGCACAGGAAGTCGGTCGCCTTGCCGTTGATGGTGGACTGGACGTGGACTTTCTTGGTCACGGTTTTCTAAGCTCCCAATCACAAGAAACAAATCACAAACAAACCCGAATCACAAAGCTCCAACCTCTTCTCAGTTCGCACTTCGCCAGATTCTTATCCGTGCCATCAGTGTGATCCGTGGTTTGAGCATTCTGCCGCGGCTCGCACAGGAACTGGGTTGCCTGCCGACGATGGTGGTCTGAATGTGGAATCGCTTGCTCACGTTTTTGGCCTCTCGTCCTCAACCTCATGGATGGCTGTGATTCGATCGAATGGCACGAGCACGCGGAACGTGCCGCGACGCAGGTTTACGAATCGCTTGCCAAAGATCTCCACAAACTCAAGTATCTGGCCGCGCATGGAAGCGTCTGGCTGCTTGTCTAGGAACTCAATGACAACTTCGCCGGTACGGATCGTTTGGCGAAAGCGAGCCATGTCCTTTCGCGCCTGCGCCGCATTCGCAGCCGCGGGGTCGTCCTGGGCGAGAGACTCGGCGGCCCTCCACCACACAGCAACGGCGATTGCAAAGAGCACGCCCACGATTGCCAGCGAACGGTTGCGTGTCATGGCGAACCTCCACTTACTCTTTCTGTCGAACCGCAACAATCTGCTCGATCAGCGCCAGCCTCACATTGCCGCTGCTGGTTTCCAGTCGCAAGAAACGGCGGCCGAAGAGTTCGGTGACGCCCTTGACCATGCCTTCCATCGGCGGCGTGGTGCCGTTGATGAAGTAGACCGAAACATTCTGGCCGCGAAACGAGTCGCGAAGAACAGCGAGGTCTTGCTTGGCGCTGGCTCCCGCCCCGCTCTGGGCCAGCGTGTCTGAGTTTAAGGACCAGAGGATGACGCCCAGCGCCAGCACAGCGATTCCGACCAGCAGGGCTTTCGTTCCGCAACAGGTCACGGTGGTAAAGCTCCAGATCAAAATTGACAAATTACAAACAAGACTCAGGATCCAAATCTCAATCGCATCATCACTGACTATTGTTGACAATGCTGGACAAGATTTTCAGTAATTCTGTGCTCTCCTGAATCAACATTGACCGCTCTTGCTCGAGCTCCGGTGACGCTCCTGATTCGATCAGCCGGAGCCAATAACGAGTTTCTTTGGCTTCTTTGCGCGAAATCCGCGTGCGGTATCGAAAATCCTTCTTCCCCAGTGACTCGTTGGCTTCGATGTAGTTGGCCCCCACGGAACCGGATGTGTTGTTTGTTGTTTGTTGTTTGTTGTTTGTTGTTTGTTGTTTGTTGTTTGCGGTTTACTTCTCCCTGGCGCGATGGATGGCGCCTTGCACCGCCCGCTTGACCAGTACGCCCACAAGGTGCTTGCGATACTCCGCCGTGCCGCGCATGTCGCTGATCGGCTTGGCGGCAGCGCGGGCGGCCTGCACGGCCTTGTCGATCAACGCGTCGCTGAGCGCACCATCGACGAGCGCGGCCCCGGCATCGGGGACCAGCAACGGCGTCGGCGCGACGGCGCCCACGCCGATGCGCGCCGCCAGGCACTTTTGCTTCTTGTCATCCAGCACCACCGAAGCACCGGCGCCGACGACGGCAATATCCATCTCATTGCGTGGAATGAAACGCAGATAATGCGCGCCGGAGTGCGGCTTCGGAGCAGGCAGGTCGATGCTTACCAGCAGTTCGCCGCGCTCCAGGGCCGTGCGGCCGGGAGCGGTGCAGAACGTCTCCACCGGCAGTTGCCGTGGCCCCTTCGGGCCAGCGATGTGGCAGGTCGCTTCCAGGGCGATGAGCATGGGCGTGGTGTCGGCGGCCGGCGAGGCATTGCACAGGTTGCCGCCCACGCTGGCCCGGCTCTGGATCTGCACGCCCCCCACCAGCGACACCGCGTCGATCAGCCCTGGATACGCCTTGGCGATGTCCTTGTTCTCGTAGATCCGGTAGCACGGCACGGCAGCGCCGATCCGCAAGCCCCGCGCAGGATCGAAAGTGAGTTCATTGACCTCGGCGATGTTCTTGACGTCCACCAGCAGATCGAGGTCGCGGCGATGCTCGCGCAGCTGCACGATGATGTCCGTCCCGCCCGCCAGGATACGCGCGCGATCGCCCTTGTCGTTCAAGAGCGCGGCAGCTTCCGCCAACGTCCTGGGGGCGGTGTAGTCGATGTCCTTCATTGAGTCGTCCCAAAGGTGAGTTTTCGCCTTGTTCAGTTTATGACCGAGCGGCGGCTCGGCGAGCCACAGCATCGAGTCTTCGTCCTGGCGCATGGTGGGCGCGCGTGCAATCGGGCGCGCCAAGCAGCACGAAGTTTGCTACTTCATGTCGCACTGCCGTACTGTCAGGCGAACTGCTTTTTCGTTGACAGGCAACCGGCTCGAATCGCATAATGGCCTGGACCGGGAAAATCCGACGATTGTCGTTGCTCTTGAGCGCCCCCGATAGACCGCCCACTGCTCGGTCAGGAGGCCTCTCTGTGCTTGCGATCTCCGTGCTTGCGGAAGGGAGGACCACATGCATCGCCAATGTGCTCACTGCCAGCGTTCCTTTGCCCCGAGCGACTTCGCCAAGGCTGAATCGAAAGACATGGAAGGCATGCGCAAGCGACTCGGCCTCACGGGCGTGCGCTTCGTCTATTATTGCTGCCCCGGCTGCGGGTATGACGAGATCTTCGTGGACGAGCATCCCTTGCCTGGCGAAGCCGCGGACGATTTCGAGCGGCGTCGCGACCTGCTGGCCGCCGCCGTCCGCGAGTCACATGGCGAGCATGTCGAAGTGGTCCTTACAGAACGGCATTGACGAAGAGCGACAGCCGCCGCTCCCGTCATTGTCGTTGACATTGTCGCGCTACCCGTCGTGTTCATCTTGAAGGGAGCATCTCATGCGCTTCACCGTGTACCATTGCCACGATCCCGCCTGTGGGCATCGCGTCTGGGTGCCTCTCGATCAGCGAGGCAAGAGTGGCAAGTGCCCGCAATGCGGCGCCGCCATGCATATCCCGGCGGACCTGCCGGAGGACCAGTCATTCGAAGGTCCTGACATCTTCCAGGGCCTTGATGAGCGGCCGTTGACCTGCGCTACCAGCGAGGATTGACGCACAGGCCATCATCTCGCCGCACAGCCCATTTGCGCCTCTCGGCTTTTACGCGTCTGCGACTCCGCGCCTCTGGCAATCGCCCGCCGCCCCGGTTATCATAGGCTGCCGTGGCCGACTCGCTGCAAAACCTGATCGATATGGCCCGCAAGGGGCAGGACATCTTTCAGCAACTCGTCGAGGAGCTGCGCTTTCGCAGCGCCCGCGAGTCGGGGCTGCTGGCGGAGTTCGCGCGCTCGCCAGATGAAGTATGCCGCCGAGCAGCCATCGCCGTGACGGCTTCGGCCGGCATCAGCGAACCGGCAACGCTGGTCGCCATCGCTGCGCTGGCGGATGATCCGCTGCCGTTCGTGCGGCAAAGTCTAGCCTATGCCCTCGCCGACTACCCGAACTGGCCCCTCCCGCATATCGCCGAGAAACTCATTGCCGATCCGGACGTCAACGTCCGGCAAGCGGCCCTGTGGTGCGTGCGCACGCGGCCTCACCTGAGCGCGCTGCTGGTCGAACGGCTCGCGGTCGAGGACAGCCCATGGATCCGGAGCGAGACGGCCAATGCGCTGGTGAACAGTCCGCCGCGCGACGTGCTGCCCGCGCTGATGCAGCTGGTCGCCGAGGACCCGGATGCCGGCGTGCAGCAGTGCGCCGCCTACAGTGCCGAGAAGCACATCAGCACGCTGCGCGGCTATCCAGCGGAACTGCCGCGGCCGGGCTTGACGGCACTCAACGACCTCAAGAAACGCATCGACGCCAATCAGTACGGGGCAGCCTTTCCCAGCATGTCGGCCTGGCTGCGCGACCAGCTCGCGCAGTACACCGATGTCGAGAAGCTGGCGGGCTTCGGACAGGTGCTGACGCAAGAGGCCGAGAAGGGCGAACTGCCACGCGCCCATCACGCCGACAGGGCCATCGACGCCGTGCTCAAATACCTGCACGGACCAGCACCGCGGGCTGTCGTGCTGGTCGGCGAGTCGGGAACCGGCAAGACCGCCGTCGTCAACGAATTGACACATCGCCTCATGCACGCCGCCGAGCCCTGGCTGGTGCTGCGCATGACGCCGCAGGACTTCATGGCCCAGACGCGTTTCCTGGGCGAGTGGGAGACACGCGTCCGCAACGTCGTCGAGGCGGTCCGGCCGCCGCGCCGCGTGATCCTTTATGTGCCGAATATCCATGAGCTGGCCTGGATGGGAACGTGGGACAAGAGCGAGGCCAGCGTGGCCACCGCGCTGGCGCCGTTCATCGAGCGCGGCGACGTCGCCATCCTGGGCGAGAGCACCGTGGAAGCCTTCCGCAAGGGACTGGGCGCCAACCGCTCGCTGCGCCGGCTCTTTCACGTCATCGAGTTGCACAAGACCGACGATGCCGAGACCCGGCAGATCCTGCAAGCCGTCGCCGACGAGGCAGGCGCCCTGGTGCCGGACAACGTCCTCGACCGCCTCGGCGAACTGGCCGATTTCTTCGTCGCCGGTACCGCCCAGCCGGGTCGGTCCGTCGGGCTGTTGCGCCGCGTCCTTGGCGTCACGGCCGGCAAGCGCGAGCCCGTCACCGAAAAGGACGTGCTGACCACGCTGTCTTCGTCCACCGGCATCCCGGTTGATCTGCTCGACGACAGTGTGGTCATGAACCGCGAGCAGGTGCGCAGCTTCTTCGAATCGCGGGTCATGGGACAGCCGGAAGCCGTGGATGCCGTCGTCGATCTGGTCACGCTCATCAAGGCCGGGCTGACCGATCCGGCCAAGCCGTACGGCGTACTGCTGTTCGTCGGTCCGACCGGCGTCGGCAAGACCGAGCTGGCGCGGTCGCTGGCGGAGAACCTGTTCGGCGATTCAGGCCGGCTCATCCGCCTGGACATGAGCGAGTTCGCCACCTTCGAGGCTTTTGAACGACTGATCGGCCAGGGCTATCGTGCCGCCGAACCGGGATTGCTGACCTCGGCTGTCCGCGAAAGGCCATTCTCGGTGCTGCTCTTCGACGAGATCGAGAAGGCGCACCCGAACATCTATAACCTGTGCTTGCAGATCTTCGACGCGGGCCGGCTGACCGACACGCAGGGCCGGACCGCCGACTTCCGCCGCACCATCATCATCATGACGTCCAACGTGGGGTCGAGCATCTCGACGGAGGGCTACGTGGGCTTTGGTCGCAAGGCGGGCGGGACTCCGGATCGGGAGCTGACGCTGCGCGAGCTGGGCCGCTGGTTCCGCCCGGAGTTCCTCAACCGGCTGGACCGAATCGTGACATTCCGGCCTCTGGCCGCCGAGACGGCGGAGAAGATCGCCCGCCGCGAGGTGGCCAGCGTGCTGGAACGCAGCGGCATCGCCCGCCGCAAGCTGGTCGTGGATGTGGATCCCGCCGTGCTGCCCGTGCTGCTCCGCGAAGGTTACTCGCCGGCATTCGGAGCGCGCCCCTTGAAGCGCACCGTCGAGCGGCTGGTGATGCTGCCGGTGGCGCGGGCCATCGCCGAGGGCAAGGTCCCGGTCGGCTCGGTGCTGCGGCTCGGCGCCCATCAGGAGCGCATCAACATCGCCGTCGAGCCGCCGGAAAAGACCGAGGAGGTCGCACCGCCGGCCGTCCCGCCGCGCTCGCTGGATCGCGCCGCAGCGCTGCTGAATCGCGTCGAGGAGGTGAGCGCCCAGGCCGCCCCGCTCGCGGCGCGCAAGACCGAATTGCTGGAGCAGACCACGGTGCCCGGCTTCTACAACGACCCGGCCTCGCGACGGATGCTCGACGATGTCTACCGCCTCGACGGCGTCCTGGGAGCGGTCCGCGACCTGGAGAAGAAAGCCCGATCCGAGGTGGAGCGGGCGCGGCGGCAGCGCCTCTCGGACCGCGACCTGGCCCGCATGAACGAGCGCCTCGACGCACTGGAAGGCGAGGTCGGCCACGTCGAGTTCCTCGTCCAGTGCCGCGAGGGCCGCGAACTGGGCGATGCGCTCGTCACCCTGCAACTCGTCACCGCGCACGGCAAGGGGCTGGACAGCGTCGCACTGCTTGCACGCATGTATCAGGCGCTGGCGGCACGCCGCGCCTTCGATGTGGAAGTGCTGGACGACCGCAAGGGGGGCGAACCGGCCGAGGACACGATCACGCTGTCGGTGAGCGGCGCCGGCGCTTATGCCCTGCTGGCGCGAGAATCCGGCTTGCACCAGGTGACGCGTGGCCGCAAGGGCGACCCGGAGGGTCGCCGCCACGCCGAGCGCGACGTCGTCCGTGTCGAGGTGCTGCCGCTGCCGACGCGCGACCTCGACTTCGCCGCCGACGAGATCCGCACCGAAGTTCACGGCCTGAGCGGCGTCAAGGGCCGATTGCTCGATCGGCCCAAGCACGACGTGCGCCTCTTCCACGTGCCGACGATGACGTCCGTCCACGGCTGGTGCGACGGCACGCGTGCCGAGGCCGTCAAGCGCCTGCAAGTGATGCTCCGCGCCCGCCTCGACGCCGACGGCCAGACCGCCGACGCCAATCGCCCCAACGTGGTCCGCCGCTACCGCCTGGGCCCGACGACGCTGGTCCGCGACCAGCGCACCGGCCGGCACACCGCCCGCCTCGACCAGGTCCTGCAAGGCCACCTCGACCCGTTCCTGCTGCGAACTCTGCCGGCCGCTGATGATCGTTCGCAAGGCGGAGCTTCGCGCCCGCATACACAAGCGTGATTCGAAATCAGAAACCGCGCCCGCGACGCGCGGCACATCAGCCTTCTGGATGACGTCTCCATCGGCTCGGAATATCATCGCCACAGGATAGCGCCGTGCTCGAACACATCGGGAGACTCATCTCATGAAGGCTTGCGAGATACAGGGCGGGTTCGGCATCGATTCGTTGCAGGTTGTCGAGCGCGCGGAGCCGCGGCCGGGGGCCGGACAGGCACTCGTGAGGATGCGGGCCTGGTCGCTCAACTATCGCGACCTGCTGCTCGTCAAGGGGAACTACAATCCGAAGTTGAAGCTGCCGTTCACGCCGCTGTCGGATGGCGCCGGCGAGGTCGTGGCCGTCGGTGACGGCGTGACACGCGTCAAGCCGGGCGACCGCGTGGCCGGCATCTTCATGCAGAGCTGGCTCGACGGCGCGGTGACGGAGGCCAAGGCCGCCTCCGCGCTCGGCGGCGCCATCGCCGGCGTGGCGGCAGAGCAGATGCTCTTCGACGCCGAAGGCCTGGTCCACGTGCCGGACCATCTGAATTTCGATGAGGCTGCGACCTTGCCCTGTGCCGCCGTGACAGCCTGGCATGCGCTGGTCAGTCACGGCCATGTCAAGGCGGGCGACACCGTTCTCGTCCAGGGCACCGGCGGCGTATCGATCTTTGCGCTGCAGTTCGCCCTGCTGTCGGGCGCGTGCGTGATCGCCACCTCGAGCAGCGATGACAAGCTTGCGCGCGTGCTGCAGCTCGGGGCCTCCGACGGCATCAATTACAAGACGACGCCCGAGTGGGGCAAACGCGTCCGCGAACTGACCGGCGGCCAGGGCGTCGATCATGTCGTGGAGGTGGGCGGCGCCGGCACGCTTGGCGAGTCCCTCCGCGCCGTCCGCATGGGAGGCGACATCAGCCTCATCGGCGTGCTGGCCAGCGGCGGCCAGTTCAATCCGGTGCCGATCCTCATGAAGAGCGTGCGCGTGCAGGGTATCTTCGTCGGCAGCCGCTCGATGTTCGAGGCGATGAACCGCGCCATCTCTCAAAAACAGTTGCGCCCGACGGTGGACCGCGTCTTCTCACTTGCAGATATCCGTGACGCCTTCCGCCACATGGAAAGCGGCACCCACTTCGGCAAGATCGTCGTGCGCGCCTAGGTTCACGCGGGGCCCGCCCGGAGACGGCAGGCGCGGAGGACCCTGAAAAAAACCATTGCAGATAGCCGATGTGCCGCTCGGCTGCTATCCGTGTAACTGTCATCCGTGGCCGGTGCTTGGAATCGCTCATGTTGATCACCTGCTATTGCCCGAAATGCCAGGCTGAGCACGCGGTCAGCGACAAGCTGCAAGGCCAGGAGATCGCCTGCCAGACTTGCGGCAAGCCGTTCGCCGTCAAGGGCGTCGCCAGGAAGCCAGAAGTCGCCACCTTCGGCGTGCAATCGGTGTTCGCGGCCTCCGGCGTGGACGAAGATGAAGGCGACAAGGCAGCCAAGGGGCGCATGAAGCCGCGACTCACGGCCGACGGCAGGCATGCGCTCACGCTGCCGCCGCCGCCACCGGAGCCATGGTCCGGCAAGCCCAGCAAGAACGCCGAGGACGATGAAGAGAGCAAGTTCCGGGAATTCCGCCACAACGCGCGCGATCTGCGCGACTTCCTCGAACGCGAGCAAGGCTCCGACCTGTCCTGGCTGCTGGTCATGGGGCTCTTCATCACCACGCTGGCCGTGTTTTCGTTGCTTGGCTGGTTGGCATTTCTGATCATCTCCGGGCTGGCGGGCTGAGTTACATCCGGCGGAGGGCTTATGCGCGAATTTCCCGACTACTATCCGCCAACACCCAGGAGAGTCCCGGCGGACCTGACCGAACCGTCGGCGCCTTTTCGCAAACAGATGAACCTGTTCGGCGTGTCGGTGTTGCTGTTCTTCGCGCTGTACTTCGGGCTCATCATGCTGCTGGCGATCGGCGTCGTCTTCTGCGTGACCACGCCAGGCGCGCCGTCGGCGCCGGGCCAGCCCAACGCCTGGGGCATCCTGCGCTGGCTGGTGGCCGGCCTGCTGTGCGTGCCCATCGGCATCCTCATCAAGAACCTGTTTCACAAAGAACAGCTGGAGAAGGACTACAGCATCGAGATCTTTCCGGACGATCATCCCAAGCTCTTTCGCTTCCTGGAATGTGTGTGCGCGGAGACGGGGGCGCCGATGCCCGATCGCGTGATGATCAACCACGAGATCAACGCCGCGGCCGGCAGCGAGATCTCCGTGGCCAGTCTGTTCAGCAAGCCGGAGCGCACGCTGTTCCTCGGCCTGGGTCTGCTCAACGTCCTGAACATGACGGAGTTCAAGGCCGTGCTGGCTCACGAGTTCGGCCATTTTTCCCAGCAGAGCATGCAGTCCGCCCCGTACGCGCGGCTCGGCATGCTGGTCATCAACAACATCCTGCACGGCACGCACTTCGGACTCGACAAGGTCATGGACGCCATCTTCTTTTTCATGGTCAAGCTGCATCTGGCGCTGAAGCGCGAGATGGAGTTTCACGCCGACCTGGTGGCTGTCAGCGTGGCCGGCAGCGACGCCATTCCGCAACTGCTCTTCAAGTGCTGGTGGGCCGAGGCGTGCATGCAGCAGACCATGGCCGAGCTGGACATGGCCCGCGAGCACGACCTGTACTCGCGCGATGTGTTCGTGCCTCAGATCCGGGCCGGCAAGCATCTGCGCCGTCGCCAGAAGGATCCGAATTTCGGCGAACCGCCGGCGCTGCCGGACGAGCGCAGCCGCACCATGCAACTCTTCCGCCCCGAGGAGGACGAGTTGGCCGAGATGTGGTCGGACCATCCGTCCAACTACGATCGCGAGCTGAACGCCAAGGCCGACTACATTCGCAGCGACTTCGACGACAGCACGCCCTGGACGCTGTTCGGCGACCTGGACGGCCTGCGCCGCGAGGTGTCCATGCGCTTCTATCGCCAGGCCTTCCGCGTCAAGGCCTCCAGCGTCAAATGGAGCAGCCCGGAAAAGGTGCAGGCCTTTCTCAATGAGGAACGAGCCGAGACGTCGTTCGACGAGGAACGCTACGGCACGCTTTACAACAATCGCAATCTGCAAGCACTGGACCCGCGCGCCCTGCGCACGGTTTCCGACAAGAAACCGAATGTGCCGGAGGAACTGCTGGCAGGGATGCGCTCGCTCTACAGCGCGCGTGTCAAGCGCTTCGGCGAGGTGCATCAGCGCCACATCGAAGAGCACCAGATGCTGACAGCCATCGTCAATCGCTGGTATCGCCCCAAGGGCGGTCGCTTCAAGATGCGCAACCAGAGGTTCCAGGTGCGCGAGGCCAGGGAGATCCTCCGCGACCTCGAAAAAGAGCTGGAAGCCGACACGACCTGGCTGCGTGCCTTTGACACCAAGGTTTTCGTCACCTATTACGAGCTGGGGCAGCACCTGAATCCGGCCCTGGCCGAAGAACTGCACGACCGCTACCAGTTCCACTTCGTCATCCAGGGCATGTGGTCGATCCTGCAAGGCCACAAGGCGCCCATGAGCTTCATGTTCGATTTGCTGGATGAAATCGGCAACCAGATGGACGAGGACACGTTTCACCTGCTGATCGACATCTTCCGCCAAGCTTACGAGGCGTTTGAACTGGTGCTGGAGGAGTCCGCCCTGGTGCATTTCCCGAAGCTGGCCAACATGCCGGCCGGCGAATCGATGCGTCCCTTCCTGCTCAAGGGCCGCCTCGCCAACAAGCCCAGTCACTTCGACGAGATGCTGAGCGTCAAATGGCTGGTCGATTTCGCCAACCAGTTTCAAGACGTGGACAAGCACCTCGACCGTCTGCACTTCAAGAGCCTGGGCAACATCCTGAGCCTGCAGGAGAACATCGGCGCGCGGGCGGAGAAGAAATGGGGCGCCCTGGTTCCCGGCGTGGCCGGCTGAGGCGTCATTTTGACCTGACTTCCCAGACGTGGATGGTGCTGTCGAAGCCGCAGCTGGCCAGCAGCGTGCCGGCGGGGTTGAAGGCGACGCCGTAGACCGTGTTCTTGTGTCCCGCCGTGCGGAAAATCTCCCGGCGATCTTGCACTCGGATCAAGCAGACCGAGCCATCGGTCGCGCCCGTCGCCAGCAGCTTGCCATCGTGAGAAAAGGCCAGCGACTTGATGCCCGCCGAGTCGTTGTCGATGCTGGCGACCTGCTTGCCGTCCAGGCTCCACAGGCGGACGGTCCCATCTGCGCTGGCGGAAGCCAGGAGGTCGTCCTGCGGTGCGAAGGCAAGCGCCTCCACCGCACGCGTGTGTCCTTCCACGACGCGCAGTAATTTCCTGGTCGCGACATCCCACAGACGGATGGAGCGGTCGTCCCCGGCAGAGGCCACGATCTTGTTCTTCGGTGCGATGGCCACCGCCTGGACGTTGGCGGAGTGTCCCGTGAGCGTCGCCAGCGCCTCCCCCGTGCCGGCATCCCAGAGGCGCACCGTCTTGTCGAAGCCGCCGGAGGCGAGCAGTGCGCCCGTGGACGCGGCCGTCGCGCACGGGAGATAGCCCTGGTGGCCGCGCAGCGTGCGCAGCGCCGCCCCGCCGTCGGCCGGCCAGACCTTCAGACTGCCATCAAGGCTCGCAGTGGCAATGCCCCCGTCGGCGAGGTAACTGACAAACGCCACGCCGTCGCCATGTCCCTTGAGCGTCTCCACATGCGTGCCGTCGGCGACATTCCAGAGCTTCACCGTGTTGTCCAGGCTGCCGGAAGCGAGTCGTTTGCCGTCGCGAGCGAACGCCACGCAATAGACTGCGTTGTTGTGACTGAGCGAGCGCTGATGGACGAGGCGGACCCGGGACAACTCCCCGGCGTCCAGCGCGAGCGAAGCACCGAGGCTCAGTAGCACCACGAAGGGCAGACAATATCGCATGGTCATCGCGCTCCACTTCTTGGTGCGACTCGCGGCTCGCTGGTTGCGGCGTGTTGCAATTGTCGGCACGATTCGCTATCCTCGGCAGCCAGTTCCCTCATGATACTCCGTGCAGACGTTTGGGAGAATGCTTGAGTTTACCTCCGCTGACACGATTCAGTCGTCGAGCATGGATTCCGGATATTCCTGATTCTCCTGCGTCAGCGACTTGATGGTCACCACCGGGCAGGTGGCTTTGCGGACGACCTGTTCGGCAACGCTTCCCAGCAACAGGCGGCGGAGTCCAGTGCGTCCATGCGTGCCAATGACGATCAGGTCACAGGGAATGTCGCGGGCGACCCGGAGGATCTCGTGGGCAGGATCACCTGTTTCCACGCGCAACTCCACGGAGACACTTTCATCCGGCCATTTGAGCCGACGCAGGGCTTTCCAGGCGTTGTCCTTGTAGCCCGCCTGCGCCAGGGGCGCGACGACTTCTCCATACATCACCGCGGGCGGCGCCGCGACATGCACGACGATCAGCCGCGCCCCATGGTCACGTGCAAACGACCAGGCAAGATGCTGAGCATAATCTGAAGATGGCGAGAAATCGGTGGGGTGCAAGATTGCCTCGAGCCGAACCATGGCATACGCCTCTCTGCGGAATGAGCTACGAGGCAACTTCACGCATTTCATGTGCCGGAGATGACTTTCTGGTGACGGGTTGCCCGAATGAACGAGGATTGCCGTGTCCTGAGCCCACGGTTCGGTGGCGGCACGGGCCTCTGGTGGGAGAATTGACCAGGATTGAACAAGAATCCGCCAGGTTCCGGTTGGGTAGACTATACCTCGTCCGCGGCCCCGAGCGAGTCGGCCGTGATGCCCAGCGACCCCATCTTGGATCGCAAGGTCGAGCGGTTAATGCCGAGGATTCGCGCCGTCTGGCTGAGCCTGTTCCCGGTGTGGCGAAGGACCTGCGTTATCAACTGGCGGACGACCAAGGCTTGTACCTCCGCGTAAAGGTCCTTCGACCCGGCCTGCAGTCTTTCTTGAATGAACTGATCGAACCTCGAGATGGCGGCAGGCGAAGGTTGAGCAGACCCTGGACGGCTCGTGCCTTCATCGCGCACAAGGGCCGGCAAGAAATCGGGGACCAGGACCGGCCCCGTGGCATGAAGCATGGCCTGCTTGATGACGCTTTGTAGCTCTCGCAGGTTGCCCGGCCAGGAATAGCGCTTCAGCACCTCCAGGGTTTCCGGTGCGGCCTGTTGCACGTCCTTGTCGAGTTCGCTCCGGAAACGCCTCAAGAAGTGCTCCACAAGGAGCGCCATATCCTCGCCGCGTTCGCGCAGGGGGGGAAGTGTGATGGTGTAGACGTTCAGGCGTTAGAAGAGGTCGCTGCGGAACTTCTCTTCGGCAATCAGGTGCTCGAGGTCACGGTTGGTGGCGGCGATCAAGCGCACATCGGTCTTGATGGTCTCGTTACCGCCTACGCGCTCGAACTGTCCGTCCTGTAGTACGCGCAAGATCTTGGTCTGGGTCAGGGGGTGTCATGTCGCCGATCTCGTCCAGGAACAGGGTGCCGCCCGAGCACTGCTCGAACTTGCCGATGCGCTTGCGGTCCGCACCAGTGAAGGCGCCCTTCTCGTGGCCAAACAGTTCGCTTTCCAGCAAGGTTTCGGGAATGGCAGCACAGTTGATGGCCAGGAACGGCCCTTTGGAACGGCGGCTGTAATTGTAGATGGCCCGGGCCACCAGCTCCTTGCCGGTGCCACTCTCACCCAGAATCAGCACGGTGACGTCCTGGGAGGCCACCCGGCCAATGGCCTTGTACACCGCTTGCATGGCCGTCGACCGGCCGACCAGCACATCGGCGCTCACCTCCGGCAGGTCGGCTTCCGCAACCTTGGCCGGGACGCGCATGAGGCGGCTGATCTCAAAAGCGCGGGTTATGAGCTTGCGCAGTTCCGAAAGCTCCAGTGGTTTCAGAAGGTATTCGTAGGCTCCCTGCCGCATCGCCTCGATCGCATTGTCTGTTGTCCCGTGTCCCGTGATGAAGATTACCGGGATGCGTGCATCGAACTCACGGATCTGTCGGACGGCGTCCAGGCCGGACTGGTCGGGCAAACAAATATCCAGAACGATTGCGTCCGGGCGCAGCTTCGACACGTGTTGCAGCCCCTCTGCCGCAGTCGATGCCGTTATCAGGGTTACCGGAGGTGCGTCGAATGCGCGCCGAAAGAAGTGCAAGATCGAAGGTTCGTCATCTATGACCAGGAGGGTCGGCATGATAACTCCTCACACGTCACGCCTGCGAAGCTGCTGGCAACTTGAGTACAAAGCACGCCCCCTTGCCAGGGTGACTCGTGACCGTCAGGGTGCCGCCGTGATCTTCGGCGATGCGCCGCGATACCGCCAGGCCCAGCCCGAGGCCTGCTTCCTTGCTACTGACAAACGGCTCGAATATCCTGGGCAACTGACTCGCGGCAATCCCCGGCCCCGTGTCCTGGACCTGGAGTTCGACCTGATCGCCTTCCAGGCAGCACAAGGAAACATCCAGTGTCCCGCCCTGCGGCATTGCGTCGAGAGCGTTGAGCACCAGGTTGAGCAATAGCTGCTGCATCTGATCGGGGTCGATGTCCATCAGGACGGCACGGTCTGGAAGAGCCAGCCGGAGATCCACCCGCTGCTTGCCTGCGCGGCTGCCGACCAGAGAGAAGGTTTGCTCCACCAATGGCGACAGGCTCAAGCGATGGCGCCGTAGCTTGGGGGGCCGGGCGAAATCGAGAAATGTCTGCAGCGTTCGCTCCAGGCGGCGAATCTCCTTGTCGATGATCCGCAGATCTTCGGCCGGCAGCGTGCCTCCCTTATCTTCCTCCAGGTTCAGCTGGAGCAGCCCTTTGATAGCGGTAAGCGGATTGCGCAATTCGTGAGCCATTCCCGCAGCCAGCTGCCCCAGCATTGCCATCTGGTCGGCACGCATGAGATCCCGTTCCCGCTGACGTTGCTCATTGCGCTTCCGCTCAATGGCAATGGACTGCATGTTGGCCACTGCCTGAAGGAAATGGATGTCTTCCGGGGGAAATCGGCGCGACCGGCTCGTATGCGCTCCCAGGACGCCATACGGTCGCTCCTTGCCAAAGATGGGAACTATCACGCTGCTGATGACTCCGTGATCGTGCAGCAGCGACGGCCCGCGGAAACGCGGGTCGGTGCGCAGATCTTCGATGATGATCGGTTGCTGGGTCACCAGGACGTGGCGGCCCGGGGAATCAGAGGTCTGTTTCGTGGCCCGACCAACGAGTCCCTCGTTCCAGCCAACGCCGGCCTGTAACAGCAAGGTCCGCCCATCGGGCAAGAGTTCCAGCACCTCGCAAAACTCCGTCTCCAGGATCTGGGCGACGAGCTGTGCCGCTTCATCCAGGAGCATGTACAGGTCGATGCCGCTGAGCGCCCGGCAACCCAGTTCGGTCAAGATGGCCTGCCGACGGGCCCGAGTCTTGATTTCTCCCTCGGCGCGTTTGCGGGCCGTGACGTCCCGGATAACGCTGGTAACAAGCAGTCCCTTCTCGGTTTTCAGCGGACTGAGGCTGATCTCGACAGGGATTTCACTGCCATCCTTGCGCCGGCCTGCCAGATCAAGGTCGGAGCCCATGGGCCGCGTCTGTGGCTGGGCGACATAACCTGCCCGATCGGCCACATGGCTCTCCCGGAATCGTTCGGGGACCAGCACCTCGACCGGCTGGCCGAGCAATTCCTCCCGCCGATAGCCAAACATCGCCTCGACCTGGGCATTGACAAGCATGATCTCGCCGTCACGGTTGACGATGACAACCGCATCCGGAGCCGCCTCCAGGAGCTCGGCAAGCAAGGTCTTGCTGGCACGGAAGGGTGCGCGGGATCTTGTGGATTCACTCATGGCGGGGTCAGCCTGGGTCAATCACCTTCCACACGCAAACATTGTACCAGTCCGTGTGGTCGGTCTGTGCAACGATTGCTGAGCAGTTTTTGCTCAAGTCTGGCGGAATTTCCCGCGGCCAAGCTTGCTGTCGCAGAGGCCCGGACGCAGGGAACCAGCGTCATGGGCGCCGGCACGCGAAATGCCTTGTAGACGAAGCGCAGCAGGAGTTCCCAGCGACCCGATTCAAGTATCGATGCAGGACACGAATCGTTTGACAGTTGAGGAAAGCTTCGCAAGAAAGGTTTTTGCCATGAAGCAGTTGCAATCGATTCTGCTGGCTACCGATGTTCGCCCGGCAAGTCAGGAGGCGGCGCAGGTGGCCGGCCGTCTGGCATCCGTTTTCGGATCGCGCGTGACGGCGTTTCATGTGCTGGAGCGACATCCGACCTGGCCGCTTTCTCCGCAAGCGAATCAGGACCTGTATCTCAAACACCTCGCGGATCAGAACATAAATGTCGAGAACCTCTTGGTTGGGACCGGACCGCCTGCCGACTCCATCGTGCGCAAGGCCCAGGAGATCAATGCGGACCTGATCCTCATCGGGGCCGGCGAACGGTCGCGCTTTGACCGCTTCTCCGTTGGCCCGGTCGCCACCTTGGTGATCGAACAAGCGCCGCAGCCGGTCCTGGCAATTCGGCCCGGCGCGCCCGCAGCCACATTTCAGAAGATCCTGTGCCCCGTCGATCAGTCCGGTGCCTCGGCACGGGGACTTCGCAATGCCATGCAGCTGGCCAGGGCGCTGGGCGGGGAACTCGTGATTCTGACCGTCGTGCCAGAAGTGAGCTGGCTGACCGCAGCGGTGGAAACGGGTCGGATCGCTAACGTGAAAGAACAGCATGAGGCCAAGTGGCGCGACGAATTCACGGCCTTCCTTGCAGAATTCCCCAGCACCGACTTGAAGATAACAACAGCAGTGCGTCTCGGCGCGGCCCATCAGCAGATCGCCCTGGCCGTTCAAGATCACCATGCGGACGTGATCGTCATGGGCGCGACCGGACGGACTGGCCTGGTACGCGTCCTGCTTGGCAGCACGACCCGCCGCGTGCTCGAGCAACTCCCCTGTTCGTTGCTGACTGTCAAGGAAGAGGACGTGGTGGAAGAACTTTTCGAGGGCGAACTAAGGCTGATCAAGCAGTTGTTGACCGAAGGTCGCGATTTGCTAGCGTCCGGCATGCACGCCCAGGCGCTGGCCAAGTTCCGACTCGTGCTGGGACATGATCCGTTCAACGTCGAAGCCACGAAGGGATTGGCGGGAGCGCATGAAAAGCTCGGCAATCCTGATCTGGCCGGCTACTATCGTCGCCGGGCCGAGAAACTGCAGGCGCAGTGACGCTGAAGAAAGACGATGTCGTGCTCGTCGCGCTGCGGCGTCGTGGTGTGACCCAGTCCACGTGCGGTGCGTCTGGTCCAGACGCGCCTCGGCACTGGTGGATTGCTGGCGCCTGCAGACACGTGGCAGAAACTCAGGAAAACGCGATGGACCATTCGACCGCAAACAGCTGGCATCATCTACCCACCGACCAGGTAGTCGCGCGACTGGAAAGGCACTTCGACGTAGGTCTGAACGACGCTGAGGTCGCGCGGCAACGAGAGCGCTACGGTCCCAATCGATTGACTCCGCGACGCAGCTACGGCCCGCTGATGCGTATCCTCTTCCAGTTTCATCAACCACTCATCTACATCCTGCTGGCGGCAGCCGTCATCACCGGCGTGTTTCAAGAGTGGGTGGATTGCTCGGTCATTCTCGGAGTCGTCTTGCTCAATGCCATCATCGGGTTCGTCCAGGAATCCAGAGCGATCGCCGCCATCGAGGCCCTGGCCAGGACGCTCACGACCGAGGCCACGGTCATCCGGGCTGGCCGCAAGCTACGGATTCCCTCGCCGGACATCGTTCCGGGCGACATCGTGCTGCTGCAATCTGGCGACAAGGTTCCGGCCGATCTGCGCTTGCTCCGCTGCCGGGACCTGCATATCGCCGAGGCGGCTCTGACGGGCGAATCGGTCCCGGTGGGGAAATCGCTGGCCTTGCTTCGGCCCGACACGGTGCTGGCCGACCGCAAGAACATGACCTATGCCTCGACACTCGCCACCTTCGGACAGGGGACGGGCGTCGTGGTCCCAGCTCATAGCCACGGCTGAGGATTTGCAAACACCCTTGACGCGCCGCATTGCGCACTTCAGTCGTGTCCTTCTCGTTCTGATCCTGGTTCTGGCAGCTCTGAACTTTGCCGTGGGACGGCTGCAAGGACGGCCGACTGACGAGATGTTCATGGCATCGGTGGCGCTGGCTGTCGCAGCCATCCCGGAAGGTCTTCCCGCCGCCGTGACCATCACGCTGGCCATCGGCGTGGCACGCATGGCGCGGCGCCAAGCCATCATTCGCAAGTTGCCCGCAGTCGAAACGCTGGGCAGCACCACCGTCATCTGCTCGGACAAGACCGGAACGCTGACGGAGAACCAGATGACCGTCACGTCCATTGTGGCAGGCGACGAGTTGTTTTCGGTGACTGGCGTCGGCTATTCGCCCGATGGCGACATTCGAACAGCGACAGGGTCCACGCCGCTCACCGTCAATGATCTTCAGGGTCGGGTCGCACTGCTGGCCTGTCTACGCGCCGGCCTGCTGTGCAACGATGCGCAGATCGTGCAGCAAGGAGAACGCTGGAATCTGGAAGGGGATCCGACCGAAGGGGCATTGGTGGTTGCCGCGAGCAAGGCCGGCTTCGAGAATCATGTCCTGCGCCAGGAACTGCCGCGCATCGATGTCATCCCCTTTGAATCCGAGTACCAGTACATGGCAACCTTGCACGATCAGGGGCCCGGCCTGCCACGGGTGGTTTACCTGAAAGGCTCCGTGGAGAGCGTGCTACAACGCTGCAGCGCAATTCTGGATGCATCCGGGCATGAGCAACCGCTGGACAGGGAGGCCATTCATGTTCAATTGCAGGATCTGGCTGCCCGCGGTCTCCGCGTGCTGGCCTTTGCCCGCAAGCAGTTCCCGCCCGAGAAAGCGGGGATCGATCACCAGGCCATGATCGATCCGCCCCGGGCCGAAGCAGTGGTGGCCGTTCAAGCCTGCCAGTCTGCCGGTATCCGCGTCAAGATGATCACCGGGGATCACGCGTTGACGGCGGCCGCCATCGCGGCTCAACTTGGTCTGGACGGAATCGCGGGAATGCACGCGGCCTTGGTGCCGGTCGTGACAGGCGCCGAAGTCGGCCGCTATTCCGACGAGGAACTGACCCATGTCGCGGAGACAACTGCCGTCTTTGCTCGGGTGGCCCCGGAGCAGAAACTTCGTCTCGTTCGCGCTCTGCAACGCCGAGGCCATGTCGTGGCCATGACCGGCGACGGGGTCAATGACGCGCCGGCATTGAAGCAGGCCAACATCGGCGTGGCCATGGGGCGCAGCGGTACCGACGTGGCCCGCGAAGCATGCGACATGGTGCTGACGGACGACAACTTCGCCTCGATCGAGGCGGCCGTCGAGGAAGGCCGGGGTGTCTGCGACAACCTCACCAAGTTCATCGTCTGGACGTTGCCAACCAATGTCGGGGAAGGGCTGGTTGTCGTCGCCGCCGTCCTGTTTGGAGCGGCCCTGCCGATGTCGCCGGTCCAGATCCTGTGGGTCAACATGGCGACGGCCATCCTCCTGGGGTTGATGCTGGCATTCGAGCCCAAGGAACCGGGGATCATGGAACGCCTGCCTCGCAACCCACATGCTCCAATCCTGCGCTATCCCTTGGTCATGCGTGTTGGGCTCGTCAGCTTGCTGCTGCTCATCGGAGCTTTCGGCATGTTTGAATGGATGAATGAGTTCCGGCACACTGGTCTGGAAGAGGCACGCACCGTAGCCGTCAATGTCTTTGTGATCGGCGAACTGTTCTACCTGTTGAACTGCCGCTCGCTCACCAGATCGATGTTTCGCATCGGCCTGTTCAGCAATCTGGCAGTCATCGTCGGGATGCTGAGTATGGTGACATTGCAGTTGCTGTTCACATATGGCCCGTCGCAATAAATCTGCAACATCTCTATTGACACATAGAGCCTGTCTATTGTCTAGTTTGCGGTTATGGAAAGCAGTAACCAAGGAAG
>Ga0194121_10001900_pt1 | contig 34119 bp, 20 predicted proteins | sample TA2MahCa50mmetaG_FD_148609 | JGI IMG/M metagenome (GOLD analysis project Ga0194121, IMG submission 148609) | Freshwater microbial communities from Lake Tanganyika, Tanzania - TA2015020 Mahale Deep Cast 50m | ecosystem: Environmental > Aquatic > Freshwater > Lake | place: Tanzania: Lake...
GAAACATCCGGAGAAGCATCCATGCCAGCTGCAAGGATACCCCATTCCGAGTAGAAAACGCTAGACTGACCTGTGAACGGTTACAGCGACCAGTAATCGACGTACTCCGGCCGATCGAGCAGTTCGTCGATTAACTTGGTACGCCTGGCGGGATCGCGCGACTCGGCGAAGCGGCGCACTTCCTCGACGGTCGGCAAGCTGCCGGTGAGGTCCAGCGAGACGCGCCGCAGGAAGGCGCCGTCGTCCGCCGGCGACGCCGGGATCAACTTGAGCTTCCGCCACTCGGTTGCGATGTGCTCGTCGATGAAGTTGCTCTTGGCGATCAGCGGCAGTTGGTCCTTGCCCCTGTACGGGACAGTGACGGTGACGGCGAAGACTTGCCCGAGATAGCGGACCGTGACGGCGGCCCGACCCGGCTGTGACGCCTTCACGAGGCCTTCGGCCGACACCTCGGCCACGCGGTCGCTGGTCGATTCATACAGCGCCCACGGCGTGGCATCCTGCTTGACGCCGTCCGACCAGATGGCCTGCACGCGCAGCGCAAGCTGCTGCTTCGGCTGCAATATTGCCTCGGCCGGCTGCACTTCGAGTTTCAGGATCTTCGGGTCGCCCTTCTTCGGGCCGGGGTAGCCCTGGGCAATCCAGTCGCGCAGGATGCGATAGCTCTCCGTTCCCGGCGTCAGGCGCTTGCCGCCCTTGTGCGGCATGGCGCCCGTCGGCTTCTGCAAGAACAGGCTGCTCTCCGGATGGGCGGGGAAGATGCGCCGGCCATGCGATTCGCGGACCAGGGCGTCGAAATCCATCTCCGGGTCGAAGCCGAGCAGCGACAGCCGCAAGCCGCCTCGGCCCTGAAACGACCCGTGGCAGCCGCCGCTATTACAGCCGGCCTTGGTTAGTACGGGGACGATGTCGCGGCCAAACTGGATGGCTGGAACCGCTGACTGATTCCTGGGTTGCGCTAGCGCCGGCACAGCTGCCGCAAGCATCACCAGCGTGGCATATCCGTTATTGGTTGCGGTCATCAGCACCGTTCCTGTCATTCGGCGGGCTGGGCAGGCGGGAAATCGCGGATATTGTAGCAAGAAAGCTGTGCTCGATCCCGCGGAGCACGCGGCCTACTGCATGCGCAAGACCACGGCCGTGCGGATCAGACCATCACCGACGAGCAGCCAGGTGTCGCCCTTGAATACATCACTCTTGGATTTTTTGAGACGATCGAGAGCGGCAGCCGGCGGCTGTATCTCCAGGTGATGGCCAGTCAGAGACATTGTGGCAGCATCGGCGTCGGCGTCCGACAGACCGCGCGAACTGGCCCAGGCTTTCCAGGCGTGGCGCAGGCTGGCCGTGTCCGGTTCCGCTGTCAGACCGGAGAACGCCTCTTGCCAGCCATCGGCAATGCGAATGAGCGGTTCGCCGCCGTGCAGCGCCCAGCCGTCTTGCCGGGCCGCGAACACCAGCAAGCAAGCGCCCTCTTCTGAGCCCGGCACCAAGGCCCAGACGGTCAAATGGCGTTCCGGGTGATCGACAAGAACGCGTTGCCAGACGCTCGACTCTTCGCTGCCGCCGTCGGCTGCGTCGGGAGAAGAAAGCGCTACGACGCGTTGAATCTCTTGTGGGAAGTCAAAGCGTGACTGCCATTCGCTGGGACGCTGCACGCATTCGTGCAGGCTGTTGACATCGAAGGGACATTCATCGGCGGACCAGGGTTGACCACCGTCGCCGCGCCAGCCCACAAAATGAGGCGAAACAGCGCGTTCGCCGTTAGCTTGCCAGCGCTCGAGAAAGCAAAACGTTCGCCGATCGATCGCTTGCACGGGATACTCGCCATCAGCCAGGGCGCGTCTGCCGTTGTTGGTCAATCCCCAGCCAGCACCGGATCGCTCTTGCGCCAGGCCGTCGCTTTCAAGCGAGCGCAGGAGCTGGAAAAGCACCTGCCGGTTCAAGATCAAACGACCTTCCAGGCGCGCAACCAGGTCGCAAGGCACGGATTTTGCGTTAGCGGGCGCCTCACGGTCCAGAGCTTGCAGCAACAGGAGCAAGAATGGATCGACCCTGCGTGGCTTGATGAGCTGAACGGCGGCTTCAACGCGGTGCAAAAACAGGTAGCCGACTCCGAATGCTTGCGGCTGGTGGGTGGCAAGCTGTCGCCACCAGCCCGCCAGAGTCTTGCTCCCCGGAAAGGCCAGTGAAGAGGCCAAAGCGGTGGCCAGGGTCATGGATGACTTTCACACAGGTGAAACGCCCAGGCGTGCTTGCCCTTGCCTTGCAGGTAGCGAACCAGATCCTTGATGAGGACTTCTTCCTGATGGGCGGCTGTTTCGTCCAGGTTGTCCAGCCGACCTTGCCACTGACCGCGGCGGGCGAGTGTGCCAGGGTCACCGATGAGGATAACTTGCGAACGCGCCCGTGTCAAAGCCTGGACGACGTGCGCGGCCTGGTCGCTGAAAGAAACGGCACGCGGGTTGCTCCGCGTCAAGCCAAGGATCACGATGGCGAACTCGCGCTGGATGAAAGCCGAGGGTAAGCCGACCTCCACCGGAATGCCGCTCTGCTGGATGCGCTGCGATCGTGCGACGAGTCGGCGCAGTAATTCCACCTGGGCCCCGTAAAGGGCAACAACGGCAATGCTCGCCGCATGCGGCTGGCAAATGGACTTCAGATTATCGGTGTCGGCAACCAGTGTCTCGAGCCGGCGGACCAGCGCCTGGGCTTCTGAGCAGTTCACCAGCCCGCGTGAAGGGACCAGTCCCTTCAAGTCGCCCGGGATGCGTTCGTGGCTGCGGCCAACGCCAAGTTCCAGCTCAAGCCCAGCTCCTTCGCGCGGCAGGTTGCACGCTTGCCTGTCTGCTTGCCGGGGGGCCGGTTTGTCGTTCTTGTTTTCCTTCCGGCGCATGGCCGGCACAGGAAAGAAGAGCATGGCGGCGGCATGGCCGGTGCCATTGCCGTTGTGCGCAGCATGACCGAGTTCGATGCGAGCACCGCCATGTCCGCCAAAAAGCATGTCCGAGAGCAGCGCCGCCAGCGGTGGGCGCATGCGATACGGCACATCCAGCCACGCGGTCCGACCCAGATCGCGAAGCTGCAAATGCTCGTGCAGCCAGCGTTCGACGCGCGCACGGTCCCAGCCGGCGGACCTGTCAAACTCGATCCGGGCCGTCAAGCAGCACGCGACGCCATTGCGTGAGGGGCCATCACAATCGACGATGATCTCGCGGAGGCCTGCGTCCAGCTCGACTTCGCGCACCTTGCGGCCAGCTTCGTCGGCGAAGCTGAATATCCAGCGTTCCGCTTGCTGAGAAAGTCCAGTGCCTCGACCTGCCGCCTGAACCGCCGCTTCTTGCAACTCCCGGTAGATGAACTTCTTGGCCTCCGCGAAGGATAACGACGCCGGGAACACCACTTCGGCAAGGGCGGGAGGAGCATGCGGCAACGACAGGATACGCAGCTCGATGTCCGGAAAATCAGCCAGGCGCTCACTCTCCAGATGTTGCCGGTGCTCGGTGGGCACGGATCTGAGCCGGCAGCAAGAGCGATCGCCTTCAGCGTGCCAGGAATAGGGCAGCTTGCCCGGATCGCAATGGAAGTGCGACCAAAGCCGCTGGAAGAATGACGGCGTGGGCGGCGCCTTGGCAGGGGCGCCTCTGGATCCGCATAACCAGGTCGGCTCACCCACCAGGGTCCAGCGGCGGGCACGTCGGGACAGCCGGAAGAAGTCAGCTTCGCCAAGTAGATGCGCCTCTTCGAGAATCAGCAGATCAAAGACCAGCCCCGAGGTCTGGCCAAAGTGCTTGTCGGCGGCAAGTGCGGAAAAAGTTGCTGCAACGAGATTGGCCAGCGCGGGCAGCCGATTCACCAGCGCGTCCGCCGACTCTTGCAGAAACGCGCTCCAGCGGCGGGCAAACTGGCACGTATCGTCGTCGCGCTGACATTGAGACTGCCAGCGGGCCTGGGCATCGGCCACGGCAACCGCCGACAGCGACGACGGCCGCAGTTCCGCGGGCATCAAGCCGAGCATGCATTTCGACGCCGCTTCTTCGAGTTGCCGTTGCTCGTGCTGCAGCGTTGCTTGCTGGGCCAGCACGGCCTGCCGGCGGCGATCCAGCTCGCTTTGCAAGAGCCGATCCACCTCAGCCTGATGGGCGCGATCTTCCTCCTGTCGGCTGCGACTTGAGCCGTCGATGCGTTCCTGGAGCAGGGTTAGCTCGCCGCGCGCGGCGGTTATCTTTGCCTCGAGTTCGCCGAGCCGGCCGACCACGTTGCCAGCCAGCGTTGCCCGCCACCATGTGGGAGACCACCAGCCGCGATTGGCTTTCGCCTGGATCAGCGGCAGCAATTGATTGCGTTTCTCCTCCATGCCGTCCAGTGCCAGAGTTTGCTCTGCACGCGCTTGCTCCAGAGATGGCATGACAGCGTCGGCAGCCGCGGCCGCCTGTCGATGCCGCTGTTGTTCATTTTGGACCGCAGCCAGGAACGGTGCATCGCCATCGGGTGGGCTGGCCTCGGTCCCGTCAGCAACGGCGCGTTTGAGCATCCCCGGCAGCGCTTGCATGTGCTCGTCAAGCTTGCTGCGGCAAGTCTGCAGTTCATCGCACTTGTCCGCAAGTTGCCGCAGTTCCGGCCAGATACTTGCTTCCTGGGCGCGGCGCTGGCAATCTTGCTCAGCCTCGTCCCGCGCCTTGGCGGCGGCGGCGATCGATTCACGCAAGGCGCGAGCACGTTCGCCGTGCGTCAGGCTGCGAACCGCCGCCGACAGCGTGTCTGGGTTCTCGTTCGGTTCCAGGCAGCGCACCGCGCAAAGCTGATCCCGATCGGCAACCTGCGCCAGCACCGCGTCAATCGCCTGAGCATGGGGCGCCAGAAACAAAACGCGCAAGCCGCGATTGGCCGCCTGGCTGACAATTTCGGCAATGACCCGTGACTTGCCCGTGCCTGGCAAGCCCGCGATCAGGCACACATCGGTAGCTGCGAGAGTGCGAGCCACGGCCTGCCGCTGGCCAGCATCAAGCGATTCATCGATGGGAACGAAGTCGACTGGCTCAACCGGCTGCCAGCGTTCCGGCGGAACGGTTGCCAGGTTGGACAGGGCGCGAAGCTGGCCGTGGTCGTCGTGATGCGTTACCGATTTCTTGCCGTTCGCATAGACCGGTAGCTGGTGAGCATACAGGAGACCCTGCTTGCGCGCCAGTGACAAGAGTTCGGAACGTTGGGCCGGCGTGGCGTGCAGGAACAGCTCGTCCCACTGAAGGGAGCGATTGTGTGCCTCGTGTGACAAGGTCGGCCGCGAACTGCCCGAATTTGGCAAGACGGCCGTGGCCGCCAGGATGGCGGTCGATCCACTGGCGGTGGATCCAGCAGCAGTCTTGCGGTCCTGGGTCATGCGCCCTTTCTTCCGGTTGCCGATGCTTCCGGCGTGCCACTCGCGTCATGAGATTCGTTGAGGGGGGACTTCAGGAGATTGTGGCCGACAGGATTCCTGTTCCAGCCGCACGGCTCCGCGAATGGCTCGATCCCAATCGGCAACCTCAATCTACTAGACGTTCCAATGGCCTCAAACTATCGCATTCTTTTGTGGCCTGCAAACAAATTCCTTGATTCGGAGGGCAGCTGCCAACGCCGCGCACAACTGGTTTCCTGGCTTACTCAACGCGAACCACGTCGATCGACAGTCGGCCGAGGACGCGGAGCAACGGGAGCAAGGGATTGAGGGTACGCGTGTCGTTCCAGCTATGGTCGGTGATTTTCAGGTGGGTGGCGCCGACGTAGCCCTGGCCGAGCGTGGCGTCGATGGGGATCCAGCGGCCCAGGATCCATACTTCCGTCCACATGTGGAAGGCGAAGGCCGGGCCGGATTCCGTGTCGGCGTAAATCAAGCCGATGGCGGTGCGTGCCGGCACGCCCTCGGCGCGGCACATGGCCGCGGTCAGCATGGAATACTCCGTGCAGTCGCCGCTCAGTGTGCGGGCCACGTGATCGGCTGTCGCAAGGGCTTCATCTTGCCGTGTTGTCATGTGGTCGTGGACCCACTTCTCGATGCGCAGCGCCTTCTTCCAGGCGTCCTTTTCGGCGCCGACCGCCTTTCTGGCAAGTTGCTTGACCCGGGCATCGTCGCAATTGATGAAGTACGAGCTCTGCATGAACTTGGGGGCCACCTTGGCCTCGCCGTCTTCGTTTGCCGGGCCGCGCTGCGAATCGATGTAAAGGTCGAAAGAGGCCCCCTGGACATTCTTGATCCGTTGCCGGGAATCTTGGGCGAAAGTCCTGCCCGCTTCTTCCTCGCCCTTCACGGTCACTCGGTAGATGGCCGATCGGGACGCATAGGGCCGCGCGATCTTTCTCTTGACGCGCACCAGTTGCTTGACGGCGATGTCGGGGAGCTGCGCTACCGCCGCCGGGCCCAGTGCCGCTTCCTTGGTCGTGCGATACAGCAGAATCTTGCCAAGCCCCGGCGCTTCCATCTGCGAACGCACCGCCTGGAAGTCGCGGTCCAGCCAGGAAATCATCGTGGGGAATTGCTGCCCCTCGATCTTGCCCGGCTTGGTCTCGACGCGCAGGAGCTTGCGTCGGCTCTTGCCGCCGAACATCTCGACTTCTTCGACGCGCTTGACTTCGACTTCGTTACCGATGACCAGGTTCACCGTCGGCTCGAAACTGAGATAGTCAAACGTGTCGCCGGTCTTGACCTTGCGCTCGGCAAACAGGCGTTGCTGGCGGTACATGCCGACCACGCGGTCGTCCCAAGGAGCCGGCTTGAGCGCCTTGTCGCCGTCAAGCGTGAGTTGCAGTTCCTTGCCGACGACCTTGCCAACGATCTCCAGCTTTTTTTCCGGACCCAGATAGTGCCGCATGTAGGTGCCGAATACCTTGCCCTGCGGATTCTCCAGCATGCCGGTTTCCATGCGGAGTTGTATGACCTGGTCGTTGCGCTTCACGGTCAGGAAGAGCACCATGACCGTCTGATAAAACTTCTTGCCGCCGTGTAGCGACTCCGTGACATAGGTGTGGACATAGCCAGCCTTGGCCCCTTCCAGATAGGCGACATCCCAGATGTCCTGGACGACCTTCTTCTCGCTGATCTGCGCGTTGTTCGGCTGCGCATTCGTGGACTGAGCCGGCGCGAGGCACGCCATGGCGATGAGAATTGCGGGCAAAACCGCCAGACGCCGCATGAGGACACTCCGCTGGGAAAGACCAATCACTCAATCATACTCGCAAATAGGGAAAGGCTAACCGGCGAAAAGGTTTCTCGCAAGGTCAGGCTCGGAAATGGGGCAATTTTCACCGAAGTTTCCGAATGTAACGACCGAGACACCCCCAAGCATGCGTCGCCGGCGACAACATGGCGGATGCGATGTAATCTAGGAAAGATGGATCATTTGGGTAGATTAGCTGCTTGCGCCAAAAAATTTGGTGTCGCCGCGGTGGCATAAACCTGGCAATTCCAATGTCGACAGTCCAAGCTCTGATGATCTGAAATCTGCAATCGCCCTCTCGAGGTTTTTTTGGCCGGTCCGGATGTCGCGGCCGTCCCCAAGCGTCCAGGCCGCGCAAGCCTTCTGTCCGCAACGCGTTTCATTTTCCTCACTCCGGCGCGCGTACAATCGGAGCGAACGATTGGCCGCCGGGCGGGTTGCAGTCTATATTTGGACGACATTTGTTTGCCCCGCGGTCTCGGATGGCCCCGTCCCTTCTCCCATTCCCGAGCGCAGGGTTTATCCAGTGAAAAAAGACTTGACTACCCATCTGCAAGTGGAACGCTACGGAGATTTCTGGCTGACGGACGCAATTCGTCCCGGTCCCGCTCGCGGCATCGTGCCGCGTCAAGGCTATCGCCAGGAGGTCTACCACGACCGCCGCGCCGGCTTCAAGGTGCCGGCCCTCGTCGCTGCCATCTCGCGCGAGGAGTTGTTCGAGACGTTCCTCGATCTGCTCGATCCGCTCGACGATGCAGTGGACGTGGTTGTCGAAACCAGCCACGAAAGCCGCGGCACGCAGCATCTAGATCTTTTCCGCGAGGGGATCGACCTGCCCGTCTTCAAGAGCCATTGCTGCGAGTTCGAGGAATTGCTCATGCACGACGGCTGCACCGGCGTCGCTGCTCTCTCGACTTCCGGCCCGATGGAGGTGCAGTTCGACGACCACAAGCTCCTGGTCGTGTATGCCACGGACCTCAAGCCGTTTGCCCGCATCCTGGAGAGCCACGGCGTCCGTCGCGACGACCGCATGAAGATCATCACCCAGGGCGAGCACCTGCACAGCACAGACCCGCGCTACCAGGACCAGTTCGCCCGCATGTGCCGCCGCCTCGGCGTCGGCGAAGCAGTTGAACGCGTCAACTGGGGCGAATGCTTCGAGGGCTGAACGGCCGTCGCGACCTCAAGGACGATTCTCCCACGATTCCCCATCCGCCTGCATCTTCTCGCGCAGCTCAAGCTCTTCGCGCTCGCCCGCGACCTCGCGCGTGAGCCAGTAGCCCCAGATGAGATACTGAAGCGCGCCGAGAACGGTGATGAGCAGCGTGATCTTGACGATGGCCGACAGCAGGCCCATCGAGATGAGATCGAGGAACAGCGCGAACGCCCCGCCAAAGACGATGATCAAGAATATTGCAAGAAAGGTCTCACGGCCCTTGGATGGTTGCTTGTCCATACAGCCATTGTACGCCGGAGGAACCGATCGAACGAAGCTGTCATTTCTTCTCGCCTGCTAATGCGTGAGGGCATCGAACATTCATACGATTGAAAGAAGATTGGTTTTCCGTGCGAGTCGTTGTACATTGGGAAGCCATGACTAGCGCGACCACGGTTGGCGACGAGAAGAACCTGGTTCATGCTCTCCGCGTGCAAGCCGAGCGCCTCGGCCACGTCCCCGCTGTGCGCTGGAAGCGGTTTGGCCGGTATCAGGATCTTTCCTGGTCCGACTATTACGAGCAGGTTCAGGAGTGCGCCGCCGCGCTGGTTGCCGCGGGAGCGGCCGTCGGCGACCGCATCGGCTTGCTTTCCGAGAATCGGCTGGAATGGCTGCTGGCGGACATGGGCATCATGGCGGCCGGCGGCGTGAACGTCCCGCCGCACGCGCCGCTCACCGCCAAGCAGGTGCAGTTTCAGCTTGCCGACGCCGGCGTCCGCTGGCTGTTCGTCTCCACGCGCGAGCAGCTTGACAAGATTCGCCAGGTCCGTCATGAGCTGCCCGAGTTGCGCAAGGTCATCGTCTTTGACCGCATAGCGGCCGGCGACGAGGCGGTTTCGTGGGCGGGTTTCCTGCAGCGCGGACGAACGCTGCTCGGCGAGCAACGCGAGCAGCTGCGCCACCGCGAAGATGGCCTTCATGCCGACAGCCTGGCCACGATCATGTACACCTCCGGGACGACCGGCAATCCCAAGGGGGTGATGCTGACGCACGGCAATCTGCTGAGCAACGCACGGGCGACGGATGCGGCGTCGCCCCGGCCCGTTGACTCCGTGCTCTTCAACTGGCTGCCGTTCAGCCACATCTACGCCCGCACGGTGGATCATTATCTCAGCGTCATCGCCGGCATTCCGCTGTGTCTGGCCGAGTCTGTCGATACCGTGGTTGACAACCTGGGCGACATCCGGCCGACGCACATGTCCTCGGTGCCGCGCTTCTACGAAAAGGTCCTGACGGCGGTGCAGTGCGGCGACGAGGCCGAGACCGGCCGACGGCTGCGCAACATCTTCGGACCGCGCATCGACTGGCTTGGCTCGGGCGGTGCTCCCTTGCCGGTCGCCATCGCCGAGGCGTTCAAGCGCGCCGGCATCCTGCTCCTGCAAGGCTACGGACTCACCGAGTGCGCGCCTGTCATCAGCTTCAACCGCAAGGACAGCTACAAGCTGGAAACCGTCGGTCAGGCGATTCCCGGCGTTGAAATCGCCATCGGCCCGGACGGCGAGGTGCTGACGCGCGGCTCGCACGTGATGAAGGGCTACTGGAACAATTCGCAGGCCACTGCCGAGGCCGTCCGTGACGGCTGGTTGCACACCGGCGATCTCGGCACGCTGGACGCTGATGGCTTTCTCACCATCACCGGCCGCAAGAAGGAAGTGCTGGTCCTCTCCAACGGCAAGAAGGTCGTGCCCAATCAGCTTGAATGCTTGCTCATCGCCGATCCGTGCATCGACCAGGCGGTGGTCCACGGCGAGGGCCGAAACTTTCTGTCGGCACTGATCGTCCCGCACTGGGAAAACCTGGCCAGGGCGATGAAGGAAGCGGGCCTGTCCGGTGACGGCGTGCCAGCGACATTATGCGGTCGCGAGGATGTCCGGTCGTTCATCGCCTGCCGGATCGACTGCGCCCTGGCGGAGTTGTCGCCCTGGGAACAGGTTCGCAAGCTCGTCTTGCTGCCGCGGCCATTCTCCGTCGAGGCGGAAGAACTGACTGTCAGCCTCAAGATGCGCCGCAACGTGATTTCCGAACGTTACCGCGAGGAACTCGACCGGCTGTATGCATCCTGACAGGTTTACGAATCGCATCGCGCGATACGTTCCCTGACTGGAGCCGGCGAACGCGAAACGTAAACAAGTCATATGCACGATCAGATCAAGGGTCGGCTGGCCCCCTCGCCCACGGGGGCTCAGCATCTGGGCAACGCGCGGACGTATCTGGCCGCTTGGCTGTCGGCGCGATCGCGCGGCGGCACGCTGGTGTTGCGCATCGAGGACATTGATTCGCCACGTGTCAAGCCGGGGGCGGCGGAACAGGCGATCGACGACCTCCGCTGGCTCGGTCTCGACTGGGACGAGGGACCGATCTATCAGACAGCGCGACTGGCACGGTACGCGGCGGCTTTCGATCAACTGCAGCAGGCGGAACTGGTCTATCCTTGCACCTGCACGCGCACTGATGTCGAACGAGCTGCGAGCGCACCGCACGGCGAGTCGGCCGGCGCAGTCCATGCCGAGCCGGCCTATCCGGGGACCTGTGCCGGTCGTCGTGTCGCCGACGCGGCCGGCTTGCGGGATCGGGTCTTCGCCTGGCGGCTTCGAGCAGCGCCGGCCTTGTGGTCATATGTGGATGGCTTGCTCGGGCCGACCGCGCTGGACCTCGAGAAGCTCGGCGGCGACTTCATCGTCTGGAAGTCCTCGGGCACGCCGGCATACCAGCTCGCCGTCGTGGTCGATGATCACGAGATGGGAGTGACCGAGGTCATGCGCGGCGACGACCTGGTGCCTTCCACGGCCCGGCAGTTGCTCCTGTATCATCGGCTGGGCTGGACGCCGCCGGTATTCACCCATGTGCCGTTGGTGGTTGGCCCGGACGGCCGGCGCCTGGCCAAGCGCCACGGCGATACCCGGCTGTCAACGCTGCGTGACGCCGGGATCACAGCCGAGGACGTCATCGGCCTGCTTGGCTGGTCATGCGGCTGGCTCGACAGCATTCGCCCCATCTCGGCGCATGAGCTTTTGTCGAGTTTCACGCTGGCGGCCGTGCCGCGCGTGCCCTTCGTGTTGACCCAGGAGTTGCTCACCCAGATTGCCCCACGTCATGGATAGCTTGCGAAGTGCAGCCTACCCTGCAGATTCCTCTTCGAATTCTCGCACGCCAACATAGAATAAGCGAGACGATTTCGATCGATCCTGGGAGACCCTTCATGACCCACGAGCAACCACCGGCCGGCCAGCTCTTTTCCGATGATGAGTGGCAACGCTTGCAGACAGAGGACATTCAGGCGGGCAAGGCGATTGTCTACCTGATGTCCGGCATCTTCGTCATCGGCCTGGTGCTGTACATGATCGTGGCCTGGTCGGTAACCTGATCAGCGCGCGGGACATACGGACCAGCGAACTGCTGCGAATCCACGACCATGCTCGAACTTCATGGCGCCGAGGCCGTGCGATTCGAGGGTACTAGTGGTTCAATCCGGACGTCGTCGAAGTAAGCGCTGCCCAGGCCTGTCAGGGCCAGCGTGACGTGCAGTGTTCCCGAATCCGGCACGCGGCGGTAGAGCGAGATCTTTTTCCAGGGCATCGGCTCGGTGAGGCGAAGAGCGAGAGGTTCGCCGCCAGCGCTGTCGTAGAACAACGCACCGTCCGGCGACGCCTCGATCCTCTTCGGAATCCGCACCCAGGCACTGACCTGCACCAGCGAGCCTGGCTGCAAGTGTACGACGGGACTGGTCAGTGCCAGAAGGGTTCGCTCGAGCGCTTGTGGTGGCAGTTCCTTGTTCTTGGGACGAATCTGCAGGCGCAGACACTGCTTGCCCTGTCGCGGCAGTTCGGCTACGGCCGGCGGTGGCGCGGCGCCGGGCTTGGCGCTCTGCGGCGTGGACACCTCGGAAACGCGCTCGACTGTCATCTCCACGTCGTCCAGCGTCGGCTCCTCGGGCCGCCAGGAATCCTGCACTCGTTCGGGAATGATCTCGAAGTCACCGCCAGGCAGCACATTCCCCGTCGCGATCGACTTGCTAACCTGGTCCATGAATTCCCAGTGTTTGGGCAGCGTGAAGAAGCTGACGGCGTACGGGCTGGAGACCGGCGAGTCGAGTGCCTTGGTCGCCAGTTCCCACTGGGCCCGCATCAGAATGCGTAACGGCCGCAATGCCCGCTGACTCTCCCGATAAGCCTCGGCGAACAGACGATTATCCCAGTGCTGCTTGGCGGTCCGTAGACGCGCCTGCGAATCCTCGATCAAGTGCTTGCCGTCGGGCAAGACGTGTCCCTGATTCTCGAGCTTCTGCTCGATGCGCAGGACCTTCTCCATTTCGTAGAGCGCCATGTCGTAGGTCCACTGGGCAGCGTGTTGCCGGCGTGAGCGAGCCTGCTCCTGAAAGCGAACGATCACCGAGGTGTCCGAGGTAAACACGATCGCCGAGGTCAGGCCAAACTCCGGCAGCGTGATCTTCGATCCGCCGGTGACGCGTTCGGAGCGCAGCCCGCGCGTGTCGCCCGGCGACACCTCCCAGGCCTGGTGGCTTTGCGGCACCTGGGGCACGTTGATCGTCAGCCTGGGGACAGCCGACTGCCCCGGCACGAACTGCGAGCCCTTGCCCAGCCAGATGGGCAGCACCAGCACGCCCTTGGGCCCGCGAATGACGGCTGCCTTGACGTCCTTTGACGAAGTGTCGATCCACTGCCGGCTGGTCGCGGTCACCAGCAGCGGCTCGATCATCTCCAGTTCTTGATTGAGGAGGGCCAGGCACAGCAAGCGATCGCGGCCGGAATGACTGTCCGACAAGAATCGATCTGACCAGAAGGACAGACCACGGCAGCCCGAGCCGATGGCTGTATACGCGAGCAGTCGAACCTGCTCCGGCTGCGGGCCGATGGGATCCTTGAAGGCCGCACCGCCTGACTGATTGTAGAGCAGATACGTGTACCAATCGGGCAAGTGCGTCTGAACCCAGGTGAACATGAACGCGTCGTTGGCAAGGCGACGGCGCTGGTCCAGCCACTCGGCGTACTGCGCCAGCTCAAGAGTCGTCAGGAGCGGCCAGCGATGGATACCAAGAAGCTGCAGGTTGCGCCCATAGCCGCGCAGTCCGTCCCAGACGTCGGCGCCAAGAGGCCGGCCGGGGTCCACGGTCTTCATGAACTGTACGGTCCGGGCGACGGCGGTCGATTGTTCGGCCGCCAGCGTGCCGCCCAGATGCCAGAATAGCACGGCGTCGTTTTCTGCGAATCGGCCCATTTCCTGGCGTACGCCGTCGGCGGTGGCCAGCCGCGAATCGTTGGCCATCACCTGCAGCGTGGGTACCAACCAGAAACCGAGATCGGCCGCCTCGCGCACCAGTTTTGGATCGGCCGTGTAGTTGAAGGTGAGTGTGTTGAAGCCGGCGTCGCGCAGCACGGGGATCGGCGTGTCCGTGTGCTTGATGTTACGCATGAAAAAGGGTCTGCCGCCCACAAGGAGTTGCGTGCCGTTGAACTCGATGACCTGGCCGCGCGCCGTTGGTCGCGGCTCGTGCGCCGGCCCCTTGGGATCAACGCCTGGCCGGACAACCCCTGGTATCCGTCCGGGCTCCGAGAACACCGGCCCAATCTCAAGATCGTCGATCCAGACCTCGGTCGGTCCCGGCCCGCCGAAGACGTTGACCACCAGGGCATCGACATAGGCATCGCTGAAGTTGATCGAACGCTTGAGCTGGGCCTGCATGATCTGCTGCTGCTGCTGGGCAAGCTGCAAGGGCCGGCCCAGCTCGAGCCGCTGCCAGCGGCCTGTAAGGCGATAGACCTCGCCGCGCAGAAGCGTCGTTAGCGGTGCGTCCAGGTTGCTCGGGTCGCGCTCCTTGGGCAACACGACCCGTGCCAGCAACTGGATGCCGTGCCGGTTCGATTTCAGCCAGATGCTGGCGTTCAGCTCGGCTGAAATGAGCGCCTTGCCCGTGGGATACTGATAGTAAATGTGACTGCCCTGCTCGGCATTGAGCTTGATGTACTCGGAGTTCTGGCCGTCGTGAGCACCCTGGTCGGTGATGGTATGTTCGATCTCCTGGAACGTGACGTCGGCCGCCCCTTTCGTCCAGATCGGCCTGGGGTTCTCGAACGCGTTGCGATGGATCTGCTGTGCCCGCGTCAACGGTGCCCCCACGAGCGAAAGGACGCCGATTACGGCGACAGCCGAATAGCACCAACCCAGCTTGGGCAAGCTCCTCATGGCTACATCCTTTTTCGTTTGACCCGGAGCCTAATGCGACGAGCGCGATCTGCGGGCAACTATGGGCGCGGGCTTCTAGCACAAGACCGGTTAACAGAAAAGTGGAACTTGTTGCGTAATCTTAACAATGGCGAAGAGTGGCGACCGGGGCGCTTCGACGCATATCATTGGCGTGCTGAACCTTGCGATAAGCTGCGCGATCGCGAGCGTTTGGTCCGAGGATTGCTTATCCGTTTAACGGGAGAACGGAGCGCCTTAAAACGAGGGAATTGCGAATGGCCAAGTCGTGTCCAGTGGACTGGAGCAAGGAGAGCCTTCCCCTGGAATTGCTCGAGTTGCGCAAGCAAATGGCGGTGTTGCCCGCAAGGCAGCGCGAAAAAATGCTGCCGTTATGCGACCGGGTCTGCCATTTCATCCGGCTGCAAACCCGCCTCATCAAGATCGCGCAGGACGCCGTCGATCAGCTACAACTCGACGTGAAGTACCTCAACTTCGATTTGCAGGCGACTCGGCAGGAACGCGATGCCTTCCGCCGCGAGTTGGAGGAGCAGTCGGAAGAGTTCTGACTGCCAGCGCCATTCGCCAGTGGCCGATGCCTTTAACCAAGCAGTTCGTGAATGGGCTGTGCCGGCAGGACGGACAGTCCCAGCGCGCTCAGGATCGAAGCGGACACTTCCGGCGGACTGACAGGTCGATCCCGTACCTCGGCGCCGATATGGTTCGTGGCGCCAATGACCTGGCCGCCGTGGACGCCGCCGCCGGCGAACAGGATGGACCAGGCTGCCGGCCAGTGGTCACGGCCGCCTCTGGCATTCAGACGCGGCGTGCGCCCGAATTCTCCCATCGCCACGACCAAAGTGCTGTCCAGCATGCCGCGGTCATGCAAGTCCTCCAGCAATGCCGAGTAGCCTGAATCGAATGTTGGGCACAACGTCGTTCGGTAATCGTCCAGAGTCGTGGGTAGCGAAACGCCGTCGGCATGACAATCCCAGGTCACCTTATCAAAGACGGTGTCGAACATGTTGACGGTAACCAGTTGCACGCCACGCTCGACCAGGCGACGCGCTTGCAGGCAGGAGCGGCCGAAGTGCGTCCGGCCATAGCGTCTCAGGTCGCGATCATGGATGCTGGCGACTGGGTGGAAGCGCGGATCGTACTCATGGCCGAGCACGCCCGATCCTTGCCCGTGACCGACGTTCACGCCGGTGTTGCCGATCTGGCCGGGAACGATGACGAACGGCGGCATGCCGCGACGCGCCCCAAGTTGATGCGCGACGACTGAGCCGACATGCGGTAACTCGACGCCAGCTTGCGCCAGCCCTCCAGTCTGGAGGAGCTGCTGCCCCGTTTCGTGGATCGGCGACGAGTCATGGCTCACGGAGCGAACAATGCTGAAGCGCCGGGCCATCGCCGCCATCCGCGGAAAATGCTCGCAGATTTGCATGCCGGGAACGGACGTGCAGACTGGCCGAAACGGACCACGGATTTCGGCCGGAGCGGCCGGCTTCATGTCCCAGGTGTCGAGCTGACTCGGGCCGCCGACCAGAAAGAGGATGATACAGCTCGTTGCGCCTCGTTCCGGGGTCGAAGCCGGCATTGCCGAAGCAGCGCTGGTCAGGGACGACAAACCAAGGGAGCCGGCGCCCAGTCGCAAGAAATCACGGCGATCCGCAGTGCCTGGTCGCCTCACGGTCTCGCCTCCCCGGACTCAAGTTTGCGGTTCGCGTTCACAGGCGGGCGATCCGCCTCGAGCAGCGCGTGCGAAACGCGAAGCGCAAACCAGCGGTGGTGCTCAGTCCTTGTCTTTCGACTTGGTCGTTGATTTCTTGTCCTCGCCGAGCAGGATCTTCTTGAGTTGCTCCTTTTGCTCGGCCGACAGGACCTTGACCATGTCGCTCTTCTCCTGGACCCTCAAATCCTTGATCTGCGCCTCCAGCGCCTTGACCTTTTCGCGGAACTGAGTCGGAATCGTGTAGATCTTGAGAATCTGTTCCTTGGAAAGGTCGAGGTTCTTCCAGCCGGGCGGGAGCTGTCCCTTGATCTTCTTGCCGCCGCCGGATATCCCGGTGGTCACGAACAGGGCCATCCCCAGCAAGATCAAACCGGCAACGACGCACTTGCGCATGGCGGGCCTCCGCTACGTTGATTCGCGTCCTTGAGGAATTGACTTGGTGGGGTGATTCCGTTTCCGCCACTATTGGTAGGAAACTACCAAACGAATAAGCGCCCGTCAATGAAAAACATCCAGGCAAAAAAGAAAAACCTCGCAACGCCAGGTTGCCGTTGGTGTGCACTGCCATCACAGAATCGGCGCCGGCGACCCGGCAGTTTGCAATACTCTTACAATGACGCAAAGGACACACGGCATGCATACGACGCCGGTCACACTTCTTGAACGCCTGCGCGGCACGGTGGACGATGCTTCCTGGCAGCGCTTCGTCAGCCTGTACACTCCATTGCTGTACTCCTGGGCTCAGCGCCTGGGCTGTACCGAGGCGGACGTGCCCGATCTTGTGCAGGAAGTGCTACTGCTTCTGGTCGTGAAATTGCCGGCTTTCACGTACGACCCCAGCCGCAGCTTTCGTGCCTGGCTTCGCGCCGTGGCGCACAATCGCTGGCGTAACTTGCAACGGCGTGCCCGGTTGCCAGACGCGAACGACCTGGCCGACGATGACCTCCCCGATCCCCATCCCGCCGATCCGTTCTGGGAAGTGGACTATCGCCGACAGCTGGCGAGTCGCGCCCTGACGCTGATGCAAGCGGAGTTCGAGCCGGCCACCTGGCGGGCCTGCCTGGAGTGTGTCGTGCATGGCAAGCCCGCCCGACAGGTGGCCGACGAACTGGGACTCTCGCCTGGAGCCGTCTACGTCGCCAAGTCGCGCGTGCTCAAGCGCCTTCGTCAGGAGCTTGCCGGGCTCTGGGAATAGCGCAAACCTCACAGCAAAGTGATTCATATGTCGCAGCCTCACGGATTCGTCCAGAATTCGTCCAGAAACAGACATACACCCCCTCGGCGCATCCTCGGCCGGATTCAACCCGGACTGCGTGTGGCAGTCGAATCTCATGATCTCTGTAATCGCTGGCCAGATAACAGGTTGCAACGACGGTCGAGAAATCGCCGGCGAGCACATGCGTAGAGCTTGCTGTCCGGCAACTGCCGTGGCCCTCCCCTGAACGCCTTTTTTGACGTGTGTTTCCTGTAAGGTCTCCGCGGCAGTTGGTGTAATCTAATCGGGGGATGCTTGTCCTTGGAGTCTTTGCCATGCCCGACACCGCCGCCTGTGCGGATCTGCAGTTGCTCGAACGCTTTGCGATTGGCGATTTGCCGGACGCCGAGGCGGATGCGCTCGCCCAGCATGTCCTGCTTTGCCCGTCGTGCGTGGCCAGGCTGGATACGCTGAGCGGTGCCGATGGGCTGACGCTGTCCTTGGCGGGTGCGAGCGTGCCAGGCGTTCCCAGCGCCGAAGTGCAGCGGCTCATCGACGAATTGCGCACGCGCCGGCCAGCCCGCCCCGGCGAAACCACTCTGGATTTTTCCTCACCCGAGGAAGTGTCGATTGCCGAGCCGGCGCTGTCGGCCGGCAAGCTCGACTTCCTTGCTTCGGCCCAGGCCGGCGACGAATTGGGTCGCCTGGGCGCGTATCGCGTGCTCAAGGTGCTCGGCAAGGGCGGCATGGGCATGGTATTCCTCGCAGAAGACACCAAGCTGGAACGCCGGGTGGCGCTCAAGGTGATGCTGCCCAGGTTCGCCGAGAATCCCACGGCCAAGCAACGCTTCCTGCGCGAGGCCAAGAGCGCCGCCGCTCTCAAGCACGACCACATCATCACCATCTACCAGGTGGATGAGGATCGCGGCGTGCCCTTCCTGGCGATGGAGTATCTCGAAGGCCAGTCGCTCGACCAGCGGCTCAAGACCGGCCAGCCGCCCAGCGTGCAGGAGAGCGTACGCATCGGCCGCGACGTCGCCCAGGGATTGGCCGCCGCCCACGCCAGGGGACTCATCCATCGCGACGTCAAGCCGGGAAACATCTGGCTGGAAACGATTGCAGATTTGAGGTTGCAGGTTGCAGATTCCTCGGAAGGGCGGCGCGATGCAAATCTGCAATCTGAAATCTGCAATCTGCAATTTCGGGTGAAGCTCCTCGACTTTGGCCTGGCCCGGGCCCAGGCGGACGATGTGCATGTCACGCAGTCGGGGGCCATTGTCGGCACGCCGGCATACATGGCCCCGGAGCAAGCCCGCGGCGAGAAGAATGTCGATCAGCGTGCCGACCTGTTCAGCCTGGGCTGCGTGCTCTATCGGCTGTGCGCCGGCACGCTGCCGTTTCCCGGGCAGAACACGATGGCGATCCTGATGGCGCTGGCGACGCACACGCCCCCCGTGCCGGCGGCGCTCAACCCCGAGATTCCCGGCGACCTGTCCGAGCTGACCATGCGACTGCTCGACAAGGATCCGTCGAGACGGCCCGCTTCCGCCACGGAAGTCGTCGCCTTGCTGGGCAAGATCGAGCAGCGGCTGGCGCCGCCGGTACCGGTTCCAGCGCCGCCGCGCAGCGCCGCCGAGACGGCCATCGCGCCGGCGCCGATCAAGTTTGACTCGGAAGAACGCCCCGCGGCGGCGACCCAGAAGCCGACGATCCCACCCTCGGCTCCGTCCCGGCGCTTCGCCGCCCGGCGCTGGCTGGTCGCCGCCGGGCTGCTGCTGGTGCTCGCGACGCTCGGCTATTTCTTCGCGGGAACCGTGGTCCGCTTCATCTCCAATCGCGGCGAGCTGATCGTGGATATCGACGATCCCAGCATCGAGGTCACGATCAAAGGAGAAGATGTCATCGTCCACGACCGCGACCGGCAGCGGCGTTACGTGCTCACGCCCGGCAAGGATTACGAGATCGAGGTGCGCGAATGGGGCGAGGACGGAATCCGCCTCGCAACCAGGAACTTCACGATCGTTCGCGGTGGCAAGGAACGTCTCAGCGCGCGCATGTTGCTGGGCGACGCCGAGACGACCAGCGATCCGGAGCGCCGGGCCGCCTTCTGGGTGCTGCGGCATGGCGGCAAGGTCAAGGTCCGGCTCGCCGACGGCGGCGCGGAAAAAGTCGTGACCAGCAACGCCGCGGTGCCCCGGGAACGATTCACCATCCGTGAAGTCGACCTCGCCGCCGGCACGGCGCCGGTGGCCGAACTCGACCGGCTTCAGGGCTTGAACGATCTTGCGATCCTGAACCTCGGTAGCATGGAACTGGCCCCGGGATACCTTCCCGAACTGACGGGATTGCCCGCGGTGCGCGAGATCGTGCTGGCCGGCGATGGTCCTTCCTTCATATACCTGGCAACCCAGCTGCACCAGTTGCAGACCGAAGTCAGGTTGCGGCTCGTCTACTTGAAGGGCGTGCCCGAACCGGGGACCGAGGCCGATCGCAAGGCCGCGGAGTGGGCCCTGGCCCAGGGCGGCAGCGTCGAGGTGGAAAGCAATGACTACCTCGCGGCCATCAAGCCCGGCTCCGCCCTTCCGGAGGACAAGTTCCGTCTGCGCGCCATTCGCTTCGATGCGCCGGCCATGGCGGAAGGCATCTTGTTTCCCAAGGTGAATGACGCATCGCTTGTCATCCTGAAAGACGTCCAGCATCTCAGGTGGCTCGTGCTGCACAATACCAGCGTCAGCGATGCCGGCGTCAAGCAGTTGAGCGGCTACGCAGGGCTGGCAGGGCTGGAAGCGCTCGACCTCGGCTACCTGCAGAACATCTCCAGCGCCTGTGTGCCGAGCCTGCTTCGCTTCAAGCAGCTCTCCCGACTGAATTTCCGCAATACGAAAATCGACGACGCCGGCGTGAAGCTTCTCGTCGGCCTGCCGAAGCTGAGGGAAGTGCAGATCGGCGCTTCTCCCGTGACCAATGCGGGACTGGCCGAGCTGGCCAAGCTGCGCTTGCAAGCGCTCTGGCTTGTCGGGAATCAGAATATCAAGGCAGACAGCTTTACTTTGCTGGCCCGGTTTCGCGATCTGGAGGTCCTGGACTTGAGGCGCATCAAGAGTATGCGTGACGAGAACATGGCCGTGATTGCCGGCATGCCCCGTCTCCGCCGCCTGTACTTCGAGGGGTCGCCGGTCGGCAACGGCGTGCTCAAGTACCTGGACAAGTTTCCTCTGACCTTGTTGCAGTTGTCGGGCACCAGCATCGACGACGACGGATTGGCCGAATTGAGTCGAATGCCATCGTTGAAGGAACTTCTTGTGGCACGAACGCGGATCGGCGACGCTGGACTGGCGCATCTCACGCACCTCAAGACCCTGCGTCAACTGCGAATCAAGCAGACGCAGGCAACCGCCGCCGGCATCGCGCGGCTGCATGCCGCGTTGCCGCGGTGCCGGATCGAATCGGATCACGGAACATTCGGGCCGGGCGTGTCCAATTCGCCTCCGTCGGGCTTGCAATTGCCGCCATACACCTCTCCCAGCAAGCACGCCCTCATCTTCGACGGCAAGTCCAATTACGTTTCGTTTCCGACCGTCAGGTATGACGACAGCCAACCCCTGACAATTGAAATGGATGTCAAGCCAGCGAGAGAGCAGGTGACGGATCTCATGACGAACGGCGCAGCCGGCTTCATCTGGGATGCAAGGCGCGGTCCGCCCATGTTCAGCTTTGGCATCATGACCCAGGACAAGGATTTTTTCGGGCTCAATGCCATGACCGGCACCGTTCCCCACGAGGTCGTGCATCTGGCGGGTGTTTTGGAGCCGGATGAAATTCGCATTTACTTGAACGGCAAACTCCAGGAAGCGAAGGGGTTTGGCGGCAAGAAGATCGCGCGCCCACAGGCGCCGCTTACCCTGGGCGCCAACGATTGGCTGGCGCGCAGCAAACCGGGCAGCACCAGTGACACCCAATCAGGCCTGAACTTTTTTGCGGGCCGCGTACAGCGCATCCGCATTTCCAGGGTCGCCCGTTACAAGCAGAACTTCACCCCCGGTGACCGCTTTGTGCCGGACAAGGACACCCTGGCGCTGTACCAATTCGACGAAGGCCAGGGCGACAAGCTCATCGATTCGTCGGGCAACGGGCATCATGGCAAGATCGTGGGGGCGAAGTGGGTGAAGGTGACGACAGACGGTGACATGCAACCGGCACGACCCGCCGCCTGCTTGCAATTCGACGGCAAGTCCAGCTACGTCGAGATCCCCTCACTGCGCTTTGACGCCGAACAGCCCGTCACCATCGAAGGCCTGGTCACGGTCGAGCAAGAGCAGAATGCCATGCTCCTGTGTCGGGTGGCCGGAAAGTCCTGGATGTCATTGTCCGCGAGCGGCAAGCAATGGAGCCTGGTCGGAGGCCACAACAATCAACAACATGGAGTGGCGGCGCCGAACGCCCTGGTCAAGGCCGCGAAGACCCACGTGGCTACCACCTGGGACGGCAAGCAACTTCGCCTGTTCATCAACGGCAAGGAAGCGAGCGACCGGGTGACGCTGCCACAGAAACCAGCCACGATCAAGTCCGGACAGACGGGCACGACGCAGATCGGCGGCGCTCCGGGCAGCAAGCTGTTTCTCGCGGGCAAGATCCACGGCCTGCGCGTTTCCAGGGTTGCGCGCGATCCCAAGGGCTTCACGCCCGCAACCCGCTTCGAAGCCGACAAGGACACCATCGCACTGTATCGCTTCGACGAAGGCCAGGGGGACAGGCTCATCGACTCATCAGGCAACAATCATCACGGTAGAATCGTCGGCGCGCAGTGGGTGAAGGGCACGCCGTAGCGACCTGCGAAAGAACGGCTGCTTCCCGCGCAACAAAAAACCCCGGGCACGGCCGAAGCCGTCCCGGGGCCGCGTGTTCCCGGCCACCCCCCAGTTCGGCCGGGCCAACGTCTTCGCAACGATTACTTCTTCTGCTCGGGCGGCTGCACGCCGGGGGGCAGCAGCGAGCGGACCAGCTGGCCGTTGGCGCCGTTGTAGACGCGGACGATGCCTTCCTGGCCGCCGGCAACGACCACGGCGCCGTCCGGGCTGACGCCGACGGCGTAGATGTAGTCGTTGTTGCCGCCGAAGTTGCGGATGTTGCCGCCGTTGGTGGCCTCGAAGAACTTGATCTGCTGATCACCCGAGCAGGTCACGAACTGGCTGGTCTTGCCGATGTACAGCAGTCGCGTTACCTGCTTCTGGTGAGCATTGATGGTGCGGGCCTGCTCCCCCTTCTCGTAGTCCCAGACCTTGACGGTGCTATCGGCGCCGGCGGAGGCGAGTAGCTTGCCGTCGTTCTGCCAGCCGACATCGAGCACGTGGTGAGTATGCCCCTCGAAGGACTTGATGAACTTGCCGGAGGGGACCTCGAAGACCTTGATGAACTTGTCCGCCGAGCAGGTGGCGATCTTCTTCGAGTCGGGGCTGAAGCTCAGGCCATAGACGGTGTCGCTGTGGCCGTTCTTGATGTCGCCGATCAGCTTCCAGGTGGGCGCCTCGAAGATCTTGATCTCGCCATCTTCGGTCGGAGCGCCGCCGCCGGAGGCCAGCAGCTTGCCGTCCGGCGAAAAGGCCAGGGCGACGACGTCGTGCGCGAATCCTGTGATCTTGTGCCGCAACATGCCTGTCTTGACGTCCCAGAAGGAAACCTCCTGGAAGCTGCCGCTGACCAGATACTTGCTGTCGGGCGAGAAGGCCATCGCCGACACGATGGACATGTGCGCGGCTTGCACGGGCTTGCCGTCGCCCATCTTCAGACCGGGATCGACCAGGCTACGGATGAACTTGCCGGAGCCGGCGTCGTAAACGTGGATCTGGTTGCCGCGGCCGGCGGCGACCATGGACTTGTCGGGGCTCACGGTGAGCGCACGCACGGGGTGCACGTTGGCCGGCGGCAGCCCAACGATGATCTTGGGCCGCACCCGAACGGTCGTCGGCGCCTTGGCCCCCTGGTCGATCCACAGCTTGATGATCGCCAGTTCCTCGGGGCTCAATGGCTCTTCACCCTTTGGCGGCATGAACGGCTTGGCGGAACGACCAGCCGACTTGTACAGAAGGCTGGTATCCGACTTGCCGGGGACGATCGGAGTGCCGCGCTTGCCTCCCTTGACAAGGCCCTCGTAGCTGCCCATGTCGAGCCGGCCTTCCTTCACTGAGCCGCTATGGCAGGTCGTGCACTTTTTCAAGAAGATTGGCTCCACGTCTTTCTCGTAGGTGACCGGATCCTTGCGATTGAGTGCGACGACCTTGATTGGCTCGATCTTCTTCGATTTTTCCTGGGCCAGGACGGCAGCGGGGGCGGACATCAGGATGCCGACACTCAGAATCAAGAACAAGCGCATATTGGTCTCCAAGTTTCGGTTCGCAGCATGCCGTTGTCCGTGCCGGAACACGGACAAGGCAACACTCAAAACTATTTCACGATGTTGATGTTGATCTTCGCCTCGTGCGTGAGGGTGATGTTGCCATGGATGGTGGCCGTGGCGCGGACGATGAGGTTGGCACGATTGCCGGCGGCCGCGTTGGCGGGCACACGGATGACCAGCTTGCCGTCGCTCTTGCCGGCAGGGATGACGGCATCATCGGCGCTCAGACCCTGCGTCCCGGGCGGCAGGATGAGCTGCAACTTGACCGCATCTTCGAAATCAAACAGCCGGTTCACCGGCACGGCCAGGTCGAGGTTGGTGCCGGCCTTGATGTTGGTATTCGCCGCCACATTGAGCTTCACGACCTCCTTGGGCACGACGGTCAAGGCCACCGGCGTCGAGGGCACGATGGCGTTGACGTTATTCTTCTTGTCTTTCGGATTCTTCGCGAACGGGACCGGCGCGAAGCTGCGGAAGACAAGCGAGTACGTTCCCGGTGGCACGTTGGCGGGCACGTTGAGGACGATGAGCCCATCGTTCTTGCCGTTGGGAATGGTAACATTGCCGAAGGTGACGCCCGGCGGCAACTCCGGGGCGATGGGCGTGATCTGCACCGGCTGATTCATGTCCGGCCACAGACGATTCAATGTCAGCTTGACGTTGGCCTTGTTGCCATGGCTCACCATCTTGTTGTCGATGGCGGCGACCAGCTGATAGGGCGGCTTCTCGCGCACCGCGATCACCAGATTGCGGTCCAGGCGGGTCACCGTCGGGACGTTCTGCTGCGGCTGGACCGGCCAGGTGACGCTTGCCGGCCGCGCCTCGCGGACCACCGGCTTGCCCTTGATGCTGGCCGTTCCCTTGATCTTGATCTCACCGGTGAAGATCGGCGCATCGGCGGCGGCGCTGACGACCAGCAACGCTTCCTTGACGTTCGGACCGACCACCTGCGGCACGCTGGTAACGCCCTTGGGAAGTCCTTCGGTGGTCAACGTGACCTCGCCCTTGAAACCGTCCTGCCGGTCTACCAGGACGATGAAGTTCTGGCTGCCTCCCTTGCCGACGACGCAGGAATCCGGCCGGAAATCATCGGGCGGCATGACAATCAACCGGTAGTCTGGTTCTTCCGGCGTGATGCGCAGCCGATAAAAGGCCTTGGGCCCGAATTGAGTGTTGCTCAGATGGCTGCCGATAAGAATGAAATACTTGCCGTCCGCCGGCACGACGAAACGGTACGCCGGCGGATCGCGCGTGAGGTTGTAGAAGATCTTGGCATTGAGCACGGCTGGAGCATCGTCAAGCAGGACGATTTCCGGGCCGACCTTTGGCGGCGGAGGCGGCTCTTTTTCCTTTGGATCGGGCTTGGCCTTGGGATCGACCTTGGGTGGCGGCGGCGGCGGATTGCGCAGACTCAGGAAGACATCGGTGGTCGCCCCGAGACGCTGGCTGACGACCTCGATCATGAACACGTCTCCCTTCTTGGCGTTGAAGACGTACCAGTCGCGATCGCCGCGCTTGTCGATCCGGCCGCCGACCTCGCAGGGCACGGTCAGCTCCTGCGCGTTTTCCGGCAAGTCGTTCGCATCATTCTCGATCACCACTGGTCCGCGCGCAAAGCTCAGTAACGCTGGATTGGAGACGCCCGCTGGGGCATTCAGGCGATACTCGAAGCCATCCTCGGTTGCCGTCACGGGAGCGATCATCCCGCCATAATTGAGCCGTGTCGATTCCTTCGGGGCGGTGACGTTCACCGTGATCCTCTCCAGTGGCTTGCCGTCGACCAGGAACGCAGGGTCTGGCTTGCCGTCAGGCAAGTTGCGACCAAAGATGGTGATGGCCGCCTGCTTGCCGGGTTCAATCATCGGCGGAAAGACAGCGTCAATCCATGGGCCGGTGGAGATATCGAGCCGATAGAAATGCTCGCCGCCTCCCTGCGTGTAGGTGAACTGGCACAGTCGAACGACATAGTCGCCGTCCCTGGGCAACACGGCGTCGAGGATGCCGTCCTGACCCGGGATCGGCTGAAACACGGCGATCTCCCGGCCCTCGGGATCAAGCAAGCGCATTTCCGGATGTAACCGGCTGTCCAGGCTGGCGCAAAGGCAGGAGACGACGACACGTTGCCCCTTGCTGCCGGCGAATGTGAAATAGTCAACGTCGGTCGGGGCAGCGACGACGCCGTTGATCGTGGAGTTGAGTTCAACGCGCTGCGCCTGTTCCAGATCGTTGTTGGGCTCTTTCTCGGCGACCTCTTTCATGGTGCCGACAACAAAGACGCGCGGGTTGCTCACCCCCCACTTGTTCGCAAGCCGAACATCGTACAGACCGGGGGGCACGTCCTTGGCAATCGTCACCTTGAACTGCGTGACGGGCGGAGGTGGCGGCGGGGCCGGCTTCTTCGGGTCCGTCTTGGGCGGCGGCGGCGCCGGCGGGATGATCGGCGTCGCCTTGATGCCCGCGTGACTGAAGATCATCGCTTCGGGCAGTTCCAGATCGCCGCCCGAGAACGAAACATCCACGGTCGTGCCTGGATTGCCGCCCAGCGGCGTGATGGAGTTGAGCCGCGGCGTCGGCAGCTGATTGCCATTCTGAATCTGCCCCTGCGCATGCGAGGCGGCGAACGCGCAAAGGGCGATCACGGAGAGGTTACGCCAACAGGCAAATCGTCGGCCTGGCATCGGATCAATCCTCCTGAGCGGGCAAACAGCGAAATTACTGGCAAAAGCTTGGCGGGAGCCGAAGGCTAGTTAACCGGGCCGGCGCCACTGGTGGAGAACCAGTTGCTCGGCCTGTCTCACGGTTGGGCCGCCGGGCAGGACTCAGTTCCGGTCGGCGGCGCCCCCCGGAACCCCTAACTGATTACATTATGTTAATTTGGGACGGCCTCGCGGTCAAGAAAGTTCCGCGCATTATCTCACGCATTCATCCCGCCCATGCCCGGTGGCCATGATTTCGTGACTGACCGCGCCGTCACTTCGCCGTCAGATCGACGACCTGCAGATCGCCGGTATGCACACGAACGCGGACCTCCGCCACGTTGTTGTCGCGTGTGATTGCCAGATCGCGAGGCTCGGTCTGTTCCTTCGCTGCCGCGACCGGCAAGCGCGTCCGCACGACCACGTCCACGAACTGGCGGCGATCGACGCGGGCGATACCGTTCTGTGTCTTGTCGATGCCGCGCTGGTTGAACAATGCGACCAGGTAGCCGCGCTTCGTCTTGTTCACCTGATACATGATCTCGCCTTTAGGCCGCGAGCCATCGGCGAGACGCACTTCCACCGGCAACAGATCCTTCGTCAAGCCGTTCATCAAGTATGGCAACGATGGATGAGCACGTTCGTCGTGGCCGACGAGGTGCGGAACAAGTGTCATGATGACCGCGCCGGCGCCGACGGCGTGGCGAGTGATGAGCGGTGTCTTCTTGTCGCCGACCACTGCCCAGGCCAATGCCCTGGCTTTATCCAGGTTGACGTCGGCGACTTCGAATGGCGTGGCTGCTTGCTGCTTGCCGTCCTCCGTCATCCATGTCTCGGCGATGATTTTCTTGCCCGTGACCTTCGCGCCCAGGAGCTTGTCGGGCATCGGTCCTGCGGCGGCGACGTTGATCACCAGCGTCCCGCCACGCCGCACATAGTCGTCGATCGCCCCGTGCCATTTTCCATCCAGCTTCGTGTCGCCGGCCGCCCAGATGATGGGGTAATTGAATATGGCGCCGCTACGTTCCGGGCGGTCGACGAGCATGTCGAAGATGTTGCCATACGTCCCGCTGGGCATGCTCTGCACGTCTGGTGAGGCCGGCTGGCCTTCAAGCACCTCGACAGGATGCCAGAGGACGTTGAACAGTTCGCGCAGCTCAAGGTCATTCTTATCCTCGGTGAAGACATTCAGCATCTTGCAGTAGTTGTTGACGCGCTCGTAGGCGTGGCCGTAGCTGAGCAGGACGCCGATGGGCGTGCACGGTTCGCCGCGATCCGGCAGGCGGCTGACGAACGCCTGAAAATCTTCGGTGGCCCGGCCAAAGGGAGATAGCTGAACGGGATGTGTACCGGGGCCGGGGATCATCCACTGGTTGCCAAGGCTTTGCTCCCAGTAGATGGCGGCGGCGCCGGAAAGATAGTTGATGTAATAGAGCTTGCGATACCAGCAGATGCTGACACCGTCGGTGACGGCATACTTGCTATGGAACCACGAGGGGGCGCCGCGCTCGACGACCGGTTTCTGCGTGAAATAATTGCAGGCGTCGCCGAAGTTGCCGCTGGCATAGTTGATCCACGATCCGCCGTATTGCCGGGCCGCGCCACGCTCGAAGGCGATGCGCATCGGCACGTGCACGTTGGTGGCGTCCTCCTCGTAGCCGACGATCTTGCAACCCATGTCGTGAAACAGATGCGCCAGCGCGATGCTGTCCACCGACAGGCAGGAGATGCTCTTGGTGATCCAGCTGTCGGGAACCTGGGTCTTGAAGATCTTGCTCCAGCTCTCGGCTTGTTGCTTGCGGATGCTCTTGGCGACAGCATCCACGTGCTCGCGGCGCGTCTTGCCGAGCGCCGTGTGCGGCAAACTCACGCCGCCGGTGCCGACCGCCTCGCCGTGAATGAAGCCGAGAAACTGGTCGGCCAGCGGGCCCGCCAGCGCCGCGTATGTCGCCGGCCCGTTCTTGGCGTCGTAGTTGCCGCTGGCGTAGTTCGTCATGATGTAGAACGGCGTCTTGGTCCGCTCGAACCATTTGCGCAGCGGCGTCCCCGGCGAAAAGTCCGGCGTGCCGCCCAGATACAGCCCCGGCAGCAACCCCGGCCAGGACATGATCGGAATGTCCTTCTTGCCGGCCAGTTCCTTGTGAAACTTGTCGCGGATGTCGGCCGGCGGCGAGAACTGGAAATAGATGTCGTAGAGCTTCAGCCCATCCACATTCTGCTTCGCCCACCATTTGAGATCGGTATCGATGCCGGTCCACATGGAGAAATCGCGGCCGGCGACCTTTGGGCGGACCCAGGCGGACTTGATGCCCTTGCCATTGCCGCGCCAGTTCGCGCCGTCCTCCGGCTGCAGTCTCATCGCCGTCTGGTAGGCGAACGCCGGCTTCTCCCGGCCATGCGGCATGAACTTCGCATCATCGGTGATCAGCACCGCATCGAGTTGCCGCCACGCCTGTCCCGGCCTGTCGATGGCGAGGATGAGCCGGGCCGGACCTTTTTCCAGCTTGCCGCGCACGCTGCCCCAGCCGAACGAGAAGCCCCAGAAGAGCTGATACTCGTCATTGGCGGGCACGACCGGCTTGACGCCCCGTTCACCGTTGATGACGTTCTTGCCGGACTGCTCGACGAGCACGCGAAACGGTTCGGTCTTGTGGCGATGATCGACGTAGCGGACCCAGATGGTGTACTCGCCGGTCCGCGGCACGATGAAGTCGCGGTGGCAGCGGGCCTTGGTCTCCTCGGCGGCGGCGCCCATCGAGTTCCACTCGCTCTCGCCCCCCTGGCTCCACTCCGCGCTGATGCCCGGGCCGGCAATGCCCCAGCTTCCCGTCGCCTTGGGCGGCCCGGACCAGTAGCCGAATGAGCCCTTGACTCCCTCAAACCATTCCGGCTCGAACCAGACGTGGATACTGGGCCGCCCATCCTCGCCGCCGAGACAGAAGCCGCATGCCGAAAAAAACATCAGCAACATGAAAGTCCGCATGTTATCGCTCCGTGTGGGGTAGGAGAGTTGTAAGGACGCCGGACCTTCATGGCTAGCTGCTGGCGCTGCGATAGCGGCGCAGGGCAAAAAGCAGGAACCAGCGGCTGGCGAGCAACACCAGCACCGTGGCCGCCGCGGTGTAGCCGACCAGCCGCGGTTCCAGGGTCTTGACCATCGTTCGCGCCGGCACGTTCGTCACCAGCATGATCGGCACGACGAAGTAGAAGAACCAGCCGACCGGCTCGGCCCAGTGGCGGAAGATCTCGCGCGGATATCTCATCAGAGTCGTGAACAGCCACCACATCTCGTACAGACTCTGGTTGCGCATGAACCAGATGGACGCCGAGGTGAGCATCAGCAGGAATCCATACGAGAGCAGCACGCCGCAGCTGAACATCGCCAGAAACAGCAGGACCGGGAGCGCGTCAAACTGCCATGCTGTTTCTCTGAGGCCGTAGATCATCACGCCGACACCCATGATGATGTTCGCGGTGGTGGACCAGTCGAGCTTGCGGCAGCTGAGCAGGAATTGCTCGTCGATGGGCTTCACGAGAATGAAGTCAAGATCGCCACTGCGCACCAGATCGGCAAACTCGTTGCAGTTCTCGAGAAACAGCGTCTCCAGCACACCGCCCAGGGCGAAGTAGCAGCCGACGAAGAACAGATACTCCCCCGCGCTCCAGGTCGCCACGACGGAAGTCTGCTGAAACACGGTGTCGTAGAAGACCAGCAAGATGCCAAGCCACAGCACCTCGACGACGATCTTCACGAGGAAATTGGTGCGGAACGCCAGCTCGCGCAGCAAGCCAAAACGCGCGAAAGCAATCCAGAGACGAAGATAGCGAGCCAGCGCGGACATCGGCAGGGGCACTCCTGCATTCGGCCGGATGAGCAGCGGACGCTGCTATCATATAGGAAGTTTTCCATGCCCAGGGCATAGCTGATCTGCAGGTGTCCCTTGAAGATTAGACGGTCAAAACAACCGAGAGTCCCGCTGATCGTGTCGGCGTGTTTCTTTGGAAATGACTGCACGGCGTTCCCCTCCCTGCTGGTGCTCGTAGTTAGCACCATTCTGGGAAGGCAGAAAGCCGTTTCCACTACGGACTTTTTGGTTGCGGCTACGCCGCCTTAGGAATTCTTCAATTCCTGATATGTCTTTGCGACTTCCGTCAGAATCAAGGCGAGTTGACTCTTCAGTTCGCCAAAAGCCTGGTCGACGTATTCCAGACAATTCTCCTTGGCCAGGTCTTCAAGCCGAAAAGCGGCTTGATAACCATCCGTGGCGCTGAGATTGCCGAGGGCGCCTTTTATGGTGTGGGCAGCTAGCTGTATTCGCCTGGCATCTCGTTTTTCAATCGCGTCTTCAACTTCCTTCAATAGGTTCGTTAGTTGCCCGGGGACTATCTCAAGAATCTCGACCAAGGATTTGGCGTTTCCCCCCACACGGGCCAGAAGAGCCTGACGATTGATCGCTGTCGCGGCAGCGGATTGGGGCGGAGATGATTCTTGCACGTTTTCGTATGCGTGTGGAATGAGGCTCTGAATAATCATGCGCAGTTCATCGATTTGAATCGGTTTTGCCAGGTAGTCGTCCATGCCAGCCGCCAAGCAGCGAGCGCGATCTTCCTTCAAGGCGTGGGCGGTCAAGGCGATGATGGGAAGATGCCTCTCGCTGATTGTTTCCATCTCGCGAATAGCTGCCGTCGCTTGAAGGCCATCCATTTCGGGCATTTGCAGGTCCATGAGCACCAAGTCGAATGGTTGTTGGTCCAGAATGGCGAGCGCTTCCTTGCCGTTGTTGACGATGGTCACTTGATGTCCAACGCTTTGCAAGGCGCCTAGCATGACTTTCTGATTGATGAGGTTGTCCTCTGCCAGAAGAATTCGCAACCCAGAACCTTTTGCGGAGGTCATCGCGGAGATTGGCGGCGAGAGCGCGCCCACTCCCTTGGGGGCGATTTCCTGCGCGCCATGGGAGCGGTCAAGGGCATCGATAATGGCGTTAAAGAGCTTGGATGTTGAGACCGGCTTGGTGAGATAGGAATTGATGCCTGCCTCGCGACAATGCGCCACGTCTTCGGTACGTCCGGCCGACGAGAGCATCATGATCGTGACGCTATCGAAGGCACGATTTGCCCGCAGGGCTTCAGCAACGGTGAAACCGTCCATTCCCGGCATCATTGCATCCAACAGAATCAGGGCGAATGGAGAGCCCTTTGCGGCGGCGTCCCGCATGGCCGCCAGTGCCTCGGCGCCGCTGGCGACGCAGGTCGGTCGCATGCGCCAGTGAATCAGGGTGTCGTGCAGGATATGGCGATTTGTAGCGTTGTCGTCCACGACAAGAACATTCAGGTTGAAAAATTCCGCCGGGGCGCCGATCTGGCGATGCTGGGCTGGCTTGTCGGAAACGTGGAAGCGAGCGCGAAAATGAAAGGTGCTGCCGACGCCTACCTCGCTTTGCGCTTCGAGCGTGCCTCCCATCAAGGAAACAAGCCTGGAAGAAATCGTCAGTCCGAGTCCGGTGCCGCCGTATTTGCGCGTAATGGAAGTGTCGGCCTGTTCAAAGGGCTCGAACATGTGATCAAGCTTGCCGGGCACAATGCCGATGCCCGTGTCGCGCACGGAGAATTCCAGCCAGATTTCATCGCCGGTCTGCGCGGACTTTCGGACAGCAAGTTCGATCTCGCCTTGCTCCGTAAATTTGACGGCGTTGCCCAGCAGCTTGACGAGAACCTGACGCAGGCGGCCGGGATCACCCAACAGGGCATCGGGCACGTCCGGATCGATGTCCGCGTTCAATTCCAGATTCTTCGCGTGGGCGCGGATCGCTATTTCCTTCAATACATTCTGAATCCAGTCATTGAGGCTGAAAGAAACGATATCCAACGTGAATTTGCCCGCCTCGATCTTGGAGAAGTCGAGAATGTCGTTGATAATGTCGAGCAGTGACTCGGCGGAATGATGAGCAAGCTCGATGTACTCTCGTTGCAAGGAACTCAATTCGGTTTCCAGCGTCAGCCGGGTCATACCAAGGACGCCGTTCATCGGCGTGCGGATTTCATGGCTCATGTTTGCGAGGAACGGGCTCTTGGCACGGTTGGCGGCCTCGGCGGCCTCCTTGGCGCGGTGCAACGCTTCCTCTGAACGCTTCCGTTCGCTAATGTCACGCACGAACCCGGTGAAGAGCCGGCGATCCGGCAGAATGACCTCGCTCACCGACAATTCGAGTGGGAAGATCACGCCGCCTTTCCGCAAGCCGGTGACTTCGCGTCCGAAGCCAATGATCCTTTTGTTGCCGGTCGTCAGGTAGTTTTGCAAATAGGAGTCATGCTCGTCACGGTATGGAGGGGGCATGAGCACGTTGACGTTTTGTCCCAGCAATTCCGGCGCGGAGTAGCCAAAGAGTCTTTCGGTGGCTGGATTGATGGATTCGATCAGACCGCGTTCATCGATGGTTATGATTGCGTCCACCGCCGTGTCGAGCACGGCACCAATACGCCTGGTGGCTGCTTCCGCGGTTTCCTTGGCCAGGCGCTCGGCTTTTCCCATCTCTTGAAGCTGTCGATTCGTTACCTCGAGTTCCCCGGACCGCACTGCCAGTTCGCGCGTCCGTTGCTCAACGCGCAACTCCAACTCGTCACGGAACCGCCGCAATTCCTCATTCGTCCGCTCGAGTTTCTTGTTCAATTCAAGCACCTGCTCTCGCTCCGTGAGGACGCGCTGGAATTCCTGGCCGCTTTTCAGTTCCAGCGCGAAGGGCAAGATGCGTGCGAGCACGACCACCCCGATACACGACACAATGGCCGTTGCGACCTTGTTCAGCCCTGCCAAAGGATAGATGGGCCACCAAAAGATGATGGCTTCCATCAAATGGCCCGTACCGCATGTCAGAAAGATCATCGCCAGAAAAACGTAAAAGATTGGTGGAAACTTCAGGTTCGACCGTTGTCGGACGAAGTAGATCGTGACCAGCGGTACTGCAAAGTACGCCAGAAACGTGAAGACATCCGCCACGATGTGCGTCAAGCCATGCGCCGTTGACCAGTTGCCGCAATTCCACCGCGCCGGAAAATCGGACGTGTCAAACATCTTGGTGATCAAATCAAACATGGCCAAGCGCTCCTATCTTTTTTGGAGTCCGCTGGTCGCCGCGCCCCCGCGAGCACAGGGCCAAAGTGGGCATGGCGCTCCCAACCATCCAGCTCATGACGAGGTTCTCATGGTGCCTTCCCCGTGTACTTGACGACAACGCACGTAACGTCGTCGCTCTGCTCCTTCCCGTTCGAAAATTCGAACGCGGATGTCAGAAGATGCTGGATAATGACGTCGGGTATTGGTTCACGGCGCGGGCAATAGAGATATTGCCCTTTGTTGATTGTGGTGGGCTTGGACTGCCTCGACAAGCCAGTCGAAGACGTTGCAGGATTGGCGGCGGCAGGTTTCGATGACAGTCAGCAGTCGCTCGACGAACTGACTGCCGGACGCTGATTGCGTGCCGAACGAGAGCTTCCG
>Ga0194121_10001915_pt1 | contig 33972 bp, 32 predicted proteins | sample TA2MahCa50mmetaG_FD_148609 | JGI IMG/M metagenome (GOLD analysis project Ga0194121, IMG submission 148609) | Freshwater microbial communities from Lake Tanganyika, Tanzania - TA2015020 Mahale Deep Cast 50m | ecosystem: Environmental > Aquatic > Freshwater > Lake | place: Tanzania: Lake...
TCGCGCAGGTCAATCGAGTAAGGTTTGCCCATCCATGCTGGCCTCCACTCCAGCCATCATGGTGAATCACATCCGGAAAAGTTTGGGAATCCCCTTTCCGATTCAACCTGATTTCAACCCGCTCTAGCCGTTCGACATCCTGTCGTCCGGAGGGTCCAGATCGCGCAGCCGGGGACCATCGAGGGTCCCCGGCTTCCTGATCAGGCGCGAAGGGCGATGCTTGACCCGCAATTCTGTGCCTGAATTGGCGGACGCGCCAAGCCTGATTGGCGCAGACGCGCGATCTCGCCGGGTGCCAGGCGATAGGTCGGGCCGTCCTCGTCGAAGGTCACGGCGTCGAAATCGAGCGCCGGACCGACCAGTGCCTCGGCGAGCCCACCGGGCAACTGGACGCGGTCGCCGGCGGCGGACAGAGCCACCGCCGGAGCGATCCACAGGGTCTTGGTGCGGACCATATCGAACCTGTCGGCGCGCCCGTTCAGGCAGCTTTGCCTTCGATCGTGCGGCCGCCCGACTTCGGCTCGATACGAATGGTGCGTGGCTTCTTGGTCTCGGGCACTTCGCGCATCAGGTCGATATGAAGCAGGCCGTCGGCCAGCGAGGCGCCGACGACCTTCACGTAGTCGGCGAGCTCGAAGCGGCGCTCGAAGGCGCGGCCGGCGATGCCGCGATAGAGGTATTGGCTCTTGTCGTCATTCGCCTTGATGCGGCCCGTGATCACGAGGCCGTTGTCCTGGGCAACGATCGACAGATCGCTGTCGCCGAAGCCCGCGACCGCCATGGTGATGCGGTAGGCGTCCTCGCCGGTCTTCTCGATGTTGTAGGGCGGGTAACCCGGCGCCTCGTCGCGCAGCGACGAATCGAGCAGGTGCGCCATCCGGTCGAAGCCGATCGACGAGCGGAAAAAGGGGGCGAAGTCGAATCCAGTCATGGCCACATTCTCCTTGCGAAGCAACATGGGTTGGTGGGACGCACCTCGGGGTCGCGTCCCGCTTCAGCGTTCCCAGCCCGCGATGGGCGCCCGGAACGAAATCCAGTTAGGAAAACCGACGGCCTCATTCAAGGGGTCGGCGGCGCGCCAAAGCGGGCTCGACCATCGCCCGAGCCCGTACAGATAAATATTAATTAATTCAAGTATTTATAGAGCATAGCTTGCATGGTTTCTTGGCTCGGCATACTATCAATCTGATTCCTGCGAAGATTCAAGGTTCCATGCTCAATCCCCGTCACGACGCCATGCGGGACCATCCGTTCCGCCGCCTGGCCGAACTGATCGCGAACGTCACGCCCCGCTCCAACGAGCCGCATGTCATGCTCTCGGTCGGCGAGCCGCAGGGTCAGCCGCCGCCGCTGCTCGCCGAGACGTTGGCGCGCAACAGCCATCTCTGGAACCGCTATCCGCTGCCCCAGGGCACGGCTGAGCTGCGTCAGGCCGCCAAGGCCTGGCTCGACCGGCGCTACCACTTGCCGCCCGCCATGGTCGATCCGGAAAAGCACGTCGTGCCGGTGCCCGGCACGCGCGAGCCGCTCTTCATGACCGGCTTGATCGCGGTGCCGGAAGAGAAGAACGGCCAGCGCCCCGCGGTGCTGATCCCGAACCCGGCCTATCACATCTACACCGGCGCGGCGCTCGCGAGCCAAGGCGAGGCCGTCTATCTGCCCGTGACGCGCGAGGCCGGATTCCTACCGGATCTCGCGGCGATCGACACCCAGCTGCTCGAGCGCACCGCGCTCATGTATCTCTGCTCGCCATCCAATCCGCAGGGCGCGATTGCCTCGCGCGACTATCTCAAGTCGGCAGTCCAGCTCGCGCGGCGCTACGATTTCTGGCTCGCCGTCGACGAGTGCTACTGCGAGCTCTACGACAAGGAGCCGCCGCCAGGCGTGCTCGAGGCGTGCCGAGATCTGGGCGGCGGCATGGAACGCGTCATCGTCTTTCATTCACTGTCCAAGCGGTCGAGCGCACCGGGTCTGCGCTCCGGCTTCCTGGTCGGCGATGCGTCGTTCATCCAGCGTTACATCCTCATGTTCAGCTATGGCGGCACGCCGCTCGCGCTGCCGGTGCAGGCGGCCTCGGCCGCGTTGTGGAACGACGAGGAACACGTCCAGGAAACGCGCGCGCTCTATCGCGCGAACTTCGCGGTGTCGGAGCAGGTGCTGGGCCGACATCCCGGCTATTTCCGCCCCGAGGCCGGCATGTTCCTGTGGCTCGAGGTCGGCGACAGCCCGGCCGTGACCAAGCGCCTGTGGGCCGAGACCGGCATCAAGACGTTGCCCGGCGCCTATATGGCCAAGCCCGGCCCTGACGGCACCAACCCCGGGGCGCCCTATCTCCGCATCGCCCTGGTCTACGATCCGGCAACGACGGAGTCGGCGCTGCGCCGCATGGCGAAAGCGCTCTGATCGGAGAACCGCTATGGCGAGCACGACCAGCCGATCGGGCAATCTGCCCTTCCTCCCCGAGGCGATGGCGCGCGTATTGCGTCGGCGCATCGAACAGTGTCTTGGCTGGATGCTGATCCTGCTTTCGTTCAGCCTGCTCGCCGCGCTGGTCACCTACGATCCGTCGGATCCTTCGCTCAACAGCGCTGGTGGCCGCGTGCTGCGCAACATCATGGGTCGGCCGGGAGCGCACGTTGCTGACGTCGTCGTGCAATCGCTCGGCGGCGCCGGCTTCATGCTGGCGATCGTGCTGCTCGCCTGGGGCTGGCGCTTCGTCGTGCACCGTTCCGTCACCCTGGTCTGGCTGCGCCTGACGCTGTTGCCGTTCGGCCTGCTGTTCACGGCCTCCGCACTGTCGGTGCTGGCGCCGCCGCCCTTCTGGCCGGTGCCCGCCGGATTGGGCGGTGCTGCCGGGAGCTTGGTGCTGGGCAAGCTGTTCGCGCTGACGCCGCTGATCGGCCAGGGCATCGGCGCCACGACGCTCGCCGTTGCGAGCGCGGCACTCGCCATGGCCTGCCTCATCCCTGCCTGTGGTCTGTCGCTGATCGACTGGGTCTGGGCCGCGCGCGGCAGCTGGCGCCTGGCGGCCGTCACCGGCCGCGGCGTGGCGATCGCCGGCGGCGTCGGCACGCGGCTCGGCATGCGTTTCGGCGGCGTCGCGCTCGGGGCGGGGATGAAGCTGGCGCGCGAGATCGGCACGGGCGGCGGCGAACGCGTCGAGCCGCGCTTGCGCGATCCCGATGCCGCCGACCGCGTCGCACCGGCGGCAATGAAGCCCGAGCTCGAGGCGCCGACGCTCGACGCGGCACCGGAACCGGCGCCCGTGCTTCATGCCGAACGCCGCGGCGAGTCGCGCATTGAGGCGCGCGCCGACGAGAAATCGTCCGAGACAAAGCGCAAGAAATCGCGCCAGCAGAGCCTCGATCTCGTGCCGGCTGGCGGCTACAAGCTGCCGCCCCAAGACCTGCTGGCCAAACCCAATGTCGCGGCCAAGGTGGCGCTCGACAAGGATGCGCTCGAACAGAATGCGCGCATGCTCGAATCGGTGCTGCAGGATTTCGGCGTGCGCGGCCAGATCGTCAAGGTGCGCCCCGGTCCGGTGGTCACGCTCTATGAGCTCGAACCGGCGCCCGGCACCAAGTCAAGCCGCGTGATCGGCTTGAGCGACGACATCGCGCGCTCGATGAGCGCGATTTCCGTACGCGTCGCCGTCATCCCCGGCCGCAACGTGATCGGCATCGAGCTGCCCAACCAGCACCGCGAGACCGTCTATCTGCGCGAGCTGCTGGCGGACGACAGCTACGAGCGGGGCGGGGGCAAGCTGGCGCTCATCCTCGGCAAGGACATCGGCGGCGCGCCGATCGTTACCGACCTTGCGCGCATGCCGCACCTGCTGATCGCGGGCACGACCGGCTCGGGCAAGTCGGTCGCGATCAACACGATGATCCTGTCGCTGCTCTACCGGCTGCCGCCGAATCGCTGCCGCTTCATCATGATCGATCCGAAGATGCTCGAGCTGTCGGTCTATGACGGCATCCCGCACCTGCTGTCGCCCGTGGTCACAGATCCGAAAAAGGCGGTCGTCGCGCTCAAGTGGACGGTACGCGAGATGGAGAACCGCTATCGCGGCATGTCCAAGCTCGGGGTGCGCAACATCGAGGGATACAACCAGCGCATCGCCGAGGCCGTCAAGAACGGCGAAACGCTGAAGCGCCGCGTGCAGACCGGCTTCGACGCCGAGACCGGCAAGCCGGTCTTCGAGGACGAGCCGCTCGACCTGACGCCCTTGCCCTACATCGTCGTCGTGGTCGACGAGATGGCCGATCTCATGCTCGTCGCGGGCAAGGATATCGAAGCGGCGATCCAACGCCTGGCGCAGATGGCGCGCGCCGCCGGCATCCACCTTCTGATGGCGACCCAGCGGCCCTCGGTCGACGTCATCACGGGCACGATCAAGGCCAATTTCCCGACCCGCATCAGCTTCCAGGTCACCTCCAAGATCGACAGCCGCACGATCCTCGGCGAGCAGGGCGCCGAGACGCTGCTGGGACAGGGCGACATGCTCTACATGGCGGGTGGCGGACGCATCACGCGCGTGCACGGCCCCTTCGTCTCCGACCGCGAGGTCGAAGAGGTCGTCAAGTTCCTCAAGGACCAGGGCGAGCCCGAATACCTCGACGAGGTGACCGAGGACGACGATGCCGGCGGCTTCGGCGCCGAGGCGATGGGCGGCGAGGGGAGCGAGGGCGGGTCGGGCGACCAGCTTTTCGACCAGGCCGTGGCGCTGGTCGCGCGCGAGCGCAAGTGCTCGACCAGCTTCATTCAGCGCCATTTGCAGATCGGCTACAACCGCGCGGCGCGTATCGTCGAGCGCATGGAGGCCGATGGCATGGTCAGCCAGCCCAATCATGTCGGCAAGCGCGAGGTTCTGCTGCGCAAGGCGGACGAGGCCTAACCCGCTCCCGCGGGGTCATGACCGACCCCGAATGAAGGAGCGAGCGGCGCGGCGCGGCATGCGCCACGCGGCGACTATTGCCCGCACGGCCGCCACAGCGCTGACATCGGCTCTTGATGCTATTGCCGGCACCAGGGTGGCTGTCGGGGGCCATGGCAAGGCCGGGATGGCCGCGCGCTTTCCGCAAATTGGAGTTGTTGCAGGCTTGGGGCTGCGTAGGCGAGGCCCGCTCCGAGACCGAGCAAGGCCAATGCGCGGCGCCGTTTGCGGCGCTTTGCGTTTTTCTCTTCGCTTTCGTCGTCCGGCGACTGAGAACCCGGCTTCTCTTGTTGGCCATCACTCATGGGTTTTACCCCCAGGCTCATTGCTGCACGGGCGGGGGGACGCGCAACCGAGTTGTTTTTACTCTTGGACGCCCACCCGGGCATTGACCTCGATCAATAGGGGTCGTCCGGCGCCGACCGCGCTGTACAACGGGCTACGGCGATCGGGGCGTGTCTCGCAGGGGGATGGCCCGCGCGGCGCAAGGCAAGATAGGCAGCCTCCTTGCGTCGCTTGCCTGAAGCCGCGCATGCGCTGTAGCTTCGCAGCGGTCAGACCTGTCACCCGGGACATGATGTGAGCATCCAGGATCGTCGGACTCTGCCGGTTCTCTCCGCGGCGCGGCTGGATGCTTGCCTGCTGACTGCGGGTCTGCTCGTCACGGCGCTGTTCCTTTGGTCGTTCACGCTCGGTCCCTATCCGATCCCGGTCGAGACCGTGGTTTCGGTCTTCCTGCACCGCCTGCAGCTCGTCGAGAAGACCTGGAGCGATGCGGTCGAATTGGTCGTGCTTGACGTGCGCGGGCCGCGCATCGCCGCGGCCCTTCTGGTGGGGGGCGCGCTTGCCTGTGCCGGTGCCACGTATCAGAACCTGTTCCGCAACCCGCTCGTCTCACCCGGCGTGCTCGGCGTGTCGGCCGGTAGCGGCCTCGGCGCGGCGCTCGGCATCATCCTGGGCATGCCCGGATTCGGCATCCAGACCATGGCATTCCTGTGCGGCCTCGGCGCCGTCGGGCTCACGCTCTGGCTCGGCCGCATGCTCGACCGGCAGGCCATGCTGGTGCTGGTGATTGCCGGGCTCGTCGTCTCGGCTTTCTTTCAGGCGCTGATCTCGCTGATCAAGGTCGTGGCCGACCCGCTGAACCAGCTTCCGACCATCACCTTCTGGCTGCTCGGCGGCCTGCACCGGATGAGCGGGCCCGCGCTGCTCGGGGCACTGTTGCCAATTGCGCTGGCCGGCATTGTGCTGCATGCGTTGCGTTGGCAGGTGAACGCGCTGGCGGCCGGCGAGGACGAGGCGCGCACCATGGGCGTCGACGTGCCGCGCGTGCGTCTGCTGCTCATCGTGGTGGCTACGCTGATGACCGCCGCATGCGTCAGTATCAGCGGCATCGTCGGCTGGGTCGGGCTCCTCATCCCGCACATCGTGCGCATGATCGTGGGTCCGGGTTTCGCCGCGGTGCTGCCGATGTCGGCGCTGCTCGGCGGCGGCTTCCTGCTCGTCGTCGACAATCTGGCGCGCCTGCCAGGCACGACGGAAATTCCGCTTGGCATTCTCACTGCGCTGATCGGCGCGCCGTTCTTCGCGCTCGTGCTCGCACGCACCCGACGTCTATGGTTCTGAGTCTCCGCGCGGAGGGCCTGACCTTCGCTTATCCGGGCGGGCCGCTCCTGCTCTGCGATGTCGGCCTCATGCTCGAGCCCGGCCAGACCTTGTGCCTTCTTGGTCCCAATGGCACCGGCAAGACAACGTTGCTGCGCTGCCTTCTCGGGCTCGAGCGCATCGCCCGGGGCACGATCGAGGTGTGCGGTCACGACCTCGCAGGGCTGAGCACGGCCGAGAAGGCGCACTTCATGGCCTATGTCCCACAGGACACCGCGGCGGTGTTTCCATTTCTCGTCTTCGATGTCGTGATGATGGGCCGCACGCCGCATCTGCGCTTCATGACGGCACCGACGGCGGGGGACCGCCACATCGCGCGCCAGGCGATGGCCAGGACCGGCATCGCGCATCTGGCCGAGCGGCGGTTCCACGAGTTGAGCGGCGGCGAGCGGCAGTTGGTCTTGATTGCACGCGCGCTGGCCCAGGGCTCCACCTTCCTGGTGATGGACGAGCCGCTTTGCGGCCTCGATCTCGGCAATCAGGTGAGGGTCATCGCACTCGTCCGCGCGCTGGCCCGCGCCGGCTACAGCATCCTCCTGACCACCCACTTGCCGGACCACGCCTTCGCGGTCGGCGGGATGGCGGCACTATTGAAGGACGGACGGTTGCGCGGACCCGGCCAACCGAAAGAATTGCTCAGTGCCGCCGAGTTGGGCGCGCTCTACGGTACGGAGGTCGATGTGATGCAAGTCGGGTCCGGGCGGGCGACGGGCCGGTTCATTTGCGTGCCGATCATGCGCGATGTCGATTGAGCGATCCGTGCTGAGCCGGCGCCGTGTGTTGTCGTCCCTGATCGGGCCCATCGCACTGACGGCGTGTCCGGCGTTGGCGCAGACGCGCCAGGTCACCGACATGGCCGGGCGAACCGTCACGCTGCCGGCGACGATTGAGCGCGTCGTCACCCTGGGCTCGCTGCCGGTGATCAACAGCTTCGTTTTCACCATGGGCGAGGGGCGCACGATCGTAAACGGTCTGGCCGATTTCGATCGGCCGCACTGGAAATACCAGACCGTGTTCGCGCCCAACCTGGCCGGCGCACCGACCATGCAGCAGCCGAACCGCGAGCCCAATGTCGAGGCGATCCTTCTGGCCAGGCCCGACGTCGTGCTGACCATGCACCGCGAGAGCGTCGGACCGCTCGAGACGCGCGGCGTGCCGACGATCTTCCTCGCCTGGCGCGAGCCGGAGGACGTCAAGGCCTGCATGACGCTCTTGGGCGAGGTGTTCGGCAAGCCGGCAGTCGCCCAACGCTACCGCCGCTACTTCGACGGCACGCTCCAGCGCGTTGCCGCGGCGCTGCAGCCGGTGCCGCAATCGGCGCGGCCGCGTGTGCTCTATGTCCAGCCCGCCACGCTGACCCAGCCACGCCTGATCGCGGAGTGGTGGATCCCCGCCGCCGGCGGCGTCAGCGTGACCGATGACGGGCGCAAGGCCGAGAGCCGGACCTTCTCGATGGAGCAGGTTCTGCTATGGAATCCGGACATCCTGATCGTCGTCGATGCGAAGGACATCGCATACGTGAACAAGGATCGCGTGTTCAGCCAGCTCAAGGCAGTCCGCGGCGGCCGGGTCTATGTCGTGCCGGTCGGCGCCCACACCTGGGCCAACCGCACGGCCGAGCAGCCGCTGACCGTGCTGTGGGCCGCCAAGACCTTCCATCCCGAGCGCTTTGCGAATCTTGATCTCGCGACCGAGACGGCGGCCTTCTACCGCGATTTCTTCCGCCACGCGCTGAACGAGGCGCAGGTCAGCGAGATCCTGAGCGGCACTCTGTAGCCGTTCAGTTCGACGTCCCGCCCGTCGCCCGCGCGATCTCGGACAGGCGCTGACGCGCGCCGGCGTGGCCCTGGGCGGCGGCGCGACGGTACCAGACGACCGCCGCGTTCAGATCGCGCGGACCGCCGAAGCCGGTCAGGTTGATCTCGCCCATGGCAAAGGCGGCGTCGGCATCGCCTTGATCGGCCGCCATCGCGAACCAGCGCGTGGCCTCGCGCGGATCCTGCGCGACGCCCTGGCCGGCCGCGTAGAGCTGCGCCAGGTGGAGCTGGGCGCGCAGGTGGCCTTGGGCAGCCGCCGCGCGATAGAGACGCAGCGCCGCGTCCATGTCGCGCGCCGTGCCTTTGCCCTGCTCGGTCAGCAGGGCGAGGTTGAACTGCGCGCGCGCGTAGCCGAGCGCGGCTGCCCGGCCATACCAGCGCGCCGCTTCGGCGTCGTCCCGCGGCACGCCTTTTCCGGTCTGATACATGAGCGCGATGCTGTTCATGCCGCCGGCATAGCCCTGGTCGGCGGCGCGTGTGTACCAGACCATCGCCTCCTTCGGATCGGCCGCGACGCCACGCCCGTCGCGATACGCCGAGCCGACATTGTTCTGCGCGGTCGGATCGCCCTGCTCTGCCGCGCGCCGCCACCACTTGAGTGCAGTTGCCTCATCGCGCGCCACCCCGCGGCCGTCCGCATAGAGCGAACCCAAATTGGTCTGGGCCCGCGCGTAGCCGCGCTCCGCGGCGCGTTCGTAGAGCCGGGCGGCCGCGGCCGCATCGGCGGTGACGCCGCGGCCGGTCTCGAGCAGAAAAGCGAGGTTCGTCTCGGCTTCGACGATCCCCGCCTCCGCGCCGCGCCGATACCACTCGGCCGCCGCGCGCAGATTGGGCATCACGCCGCGCCCGCTTTCGTAGAGCCAGCCGAGCTCGGTCGCGGCCCGGCCATGGCCGCGCTCGGCGGCTCGCGCGTACCAGAGCGCGGCCTCGACCGGGTTCTCGAGCGTGCCAAGCCCCGTGTCATAGGCAACGGCGAGCGCATATTCGCCCGGCGGATGACCCTGCTCGGCCGCGCGGCGATAGAGCATGAACGCCTGGTCGGGGTCACGGGGCACGCCGCGCCCATCATCGTGCAAGGCGCCGAGCATGGTCTGCGCTTCCGGATCGTTCTGAGCGGCCGCTATGCGGTAGAGGTGGATCGCTTCGGCGTCGTCCTGCGGCACGCCGTCGCCGGTCAGGTAAAGCGCGGCGAGATTGGCCTGCGCGATCGCCAGGCCAGCGTCGGCGGCGCGGCGGTACCAGCGTGCGGCCTCCGCGGCATCGTCGGGCACGCCCAGACCGTTGCGATACATCAGGCCCAGATTGTTGGCAGCGCTGGGGAGTCCCTGTTCGGCGGCGCGGCGGAACCAGCGCACCGCCTCGCCGTCGTCGCGCGGCACGGCTCGGCCGGTCGCGTAGAGGAAACCAACCGCGTTCTGTGCGCCAGCGTCGCCTCTTTCGGCCCGTTCGCGCTATTCGCCGAGCACCCGGGCCGGGTCCTCGACCCGATAGGCCGGTTCCCCCGCATCGAAGCGCGCCGCCGCATCGCCCGCCGCCAGGACGACGAGCAACGCGGCCGCGAGCGGGCAAAATGGGCGGCCCTTGCGCCGACGGAATGCGTGCATGAATCCAGTCCCAACAGGCGGCAATCGGGACACCCTAATGCCATCCCGGGCCGGACATTGCCACCAAAGCGTCTTGAGCCCGCCGCATTCCATGCCTAGATAGTTGATCATGAAGCGCCGTTACCTGCTGACCCGCCTGCTCCTGGCCCCCCTGCTTTCGATACCGGCAGCCTTGCCCGGCTTCGCCGCGCGTGCGGCGGCACCCGCCGCCAAGCCCGCGCCGCTCAGTCCGGCCGACCAGGCCGATATCGCGCGCATCGAGAGCTATCTGAACTCGGTGCACACCTTGCAGGCGAGCTTCCTCCAGGTCGCGTCGACTGGTGAAGTGGCGCGCGGGCGCCTGTTCCTGCAGCGGCCGGGCAAGTTGCGTTTCGAGTACGATCCGCCGGGCAAGGATCTGCTGATCTCCGACGGCGTGTGGCTGATCCACTATGACGGCGTGCTGCAGCAGGCCAACCAGCTGCCGCTCGATATGACGCCGGCCACCTTGCTGGTGCGACAGCGCGTCAAGCTGTCGGGCGACGTCACCGTGACCAAGGTCGAACGCGGCGCCAACGTGTTGCGCGTGACCGTGGTCAAGACCGGCGAGCCCAAGGCCGGCGCGGTCGTGCTGGTCTTCAGCGACAACCCACTCACCCTTCAGCAGTGGATCGTGGTCGACGCGCTCGGCGTCGAAACCAGGCTTTCGCTGATCGATCCGCGGCCGGGCGGCACGCTGGATGCCCGGCTCTTCACGCTCGACAAGCCGGTCGTGGGGCCCGGCCAGGGCTCGACGCCCGGCGCGAGCCGTTAGCGGCGCGAGGCCCGGCGCAGCGGCCGGGCGAGCAGATCGAGGAACCGCTCGTCCTCCAGCGGGGCGTCGCCCGCCCCGACGCCGATCGTCATATCGGGCGTGCGCGTGCCTGACGCGACCGAACCGAACATCCGGTCCCAGAAGCTGAAGATCGTGCCGTAGGTCGAATCGGTGTCGCGCCGGATGGCGTGGTGATGCATCCAATGGAGCGACGGCGTGACGATCACGCGCGAGAGCGCGCGCTCGATCCCCGCCGGCAAACGCCAGTTGGAATGATGAAAGATCGAGGCGGTGAGCACGAGCGCCTCGAACACCAGCACCGACGTCAGCGGGATGCCGGCCAGGACGATGACCGCTGCGCGAACACACGCCGACAGCAGAACCTCGCCGAAGTGAAAGCGGGTGGCCGACGTGGTGTCGAGAAACCGGTCGAGATGGTGCACGACGTGAAAGCGCCAGAGCAGGGGCGTGCGGTGGACCGCCCGGTGCCACCAGTAGATCCACAGGTCGAGCAGCACGAGATCGAAGGTAAGCCCGGTCCAGCCGGTGAGCCAGGTGGGTCGCCAACCGAGCGCGTGCGTCGTCGCCCAGGCCGAGACCGGCACGACGATGAGCGGCGAGATGGCGGCATTGACCAGGAACAGACCGGCGTTGCGCGCCACGCGCGTCCAGCCCGCGCGCGCCAGTGCGCCCGATTGGCCGGCGGCGAGAGCCACGCCGTCCGCAGGGCGCGTCGCCGCGGGCATCATGCGCTCCAGAACGAATAGCAAAACGAGCCAGGCGGCGACCGCGACGCCCTTGTAGGCGACGAGACCTTGGGTCAGGGTGTCCATCGTCGCTCACATATGGCGCAGCGGCAGCGTGTCGTCCACTGATTGCCGCACGGGCTCCAACCGGTCGAGATGATCTTGGCAGATTTCGACACCAAGCAAATCACGGCCCATATCGAGGGTCGTATTGCGGCAACCGCCATCGAGGAGGACCCGTTTCCCCACCTCGTCATCGCCGATCTCTTGCCGCCCGAAGCCTATGAGGCCGTGCTGCGCCATTGGCCGCCCGACGAGCTGTTCCGCATCAACCGCTCGATGGAGCGCAAGGACGTCAATGTGCGCCGGGACCTGGCTGATCTGCCGGAACCGGCGCGCAGCTTCTGGACCGAACTGCGCGCGTGGACCACGGCTGCCAATCGGGCGATCGCCTTGCGGTTCGCCCCCTATGCGCGGCTCAAGTACGAGCTGTTCCTGGGGCCCCGCTGGCAGGAGCTGATTGGCGAAATCGCGCACATCATCGGAGAGGCGCATCTGGCCTACTACTCGGGCAAGGTCGGGCTCGCTCCGCATATCGACCATCCCAAACTCGTCACGAACGCCTTCCTTTACTGTTCCGAACGGCACGAAGAAGAGCCGGAGCTGGGCACGGTTCTTTACGCGGGGCGCGGATTCGCCATGCCCGACAACAAGCTCGCGCTGACGGCACCGCTGATCGCCCGGCTGCTCCGGCGCGTCAAGGTGGTGCCCTACCGGGCCAATCTGTGCCTTGCCTATCTCAACACGCCGCGCTCATTTCACGGCGTCGACGCGATGGATTTGGGCGACCGCCATCGGCGCCTTCTGATGTTCGGCTCGATGCTGCGCATCAAGGATGCGGTCCGCCTCTTCGGGCCCGAATACGCGCCGCCCTAGCTCGTGGTCGTGGTTCGCCGAGTCGGAATCCGGTCGAGACCTAGGCGCTTGAAAGAAAGCGAAATTTCTTGCCCATACGACATCCCTCAAAGGTCGGCAAAATGCGGCGAAATCGCTTGTCCGGACGCGAATCATGCTATAGTGCGAGCCCTGCCATGGGGCCGTCAGCGCGAACAGCGTCGATGGCCCTTATTCAACGTGGCGGGGCTGAAGCCGGTCTTTAAATCGGCACAAACGAATCAGGCAGCCCGAAGACCCAGATCATGAAGCTGACCATCGAACGCGACGCGCTTCTCGGCCCGCTGGCGCATGTCCAAAGCGTGGTCGAGCGCCGCAACACAATCCCCGTTCTCGCCAACGTGCTGATCCGCGCCGAGACGGGCAAACTCAGCCTGACAGCGACCGACATGGACATGGACATCGTCGAGACCGTGGAGGCGGAGGTCGGCGCCAAGGGTGCGGTCACCGCGCCGGCGCACACCGTTTACGACATCGTGCGCAAGCTGCCCGAGGGCGGCCAGGTCGAACTGGCCCGCCAGGGCGAGGGCGAGCGCATGGCGATCAAGTCGGGGCGATCGTCCTTTGCGCTTTCGACGCTGCCGGTCGAGGAATTCCCGGCGCTGAGCGGCGACAAGCTGCCGCACGAATTCTCGCTGCCGGCTTCCGAGCTGCGCGCGTTGATCGATCGCACGCGTTTCGCCATCTCGACCGAAGAGACGCGTTACTACCTGAATGGCATTTTCCTGCACGGCACCAAGAACAGCGATGTGCCCGTCCTGCGCGCGGTCGCCACCGACGGTCATCGCCTGGCGCGCGTGGAAATGCCCCTGCCGGACGGCGCCTCGGGCATGCCCGGCGTGATCGTGCCGCGCAAGGCAGTCAATGAGCTGCGCAAGCTGATCGACGAGTCGACCGAGGCAGTGACCGTATCGCTGTCCGATTCCAAGATCCGCTTTGCCTTCGGCGCCATCGTTCTGACCTCGAAGCTGATCGACGGAACTTTCCCCGACTACGAGCGGGTCATTCCCACCGGCAACGACAAGCTGCTCGAGGTCGACTGCAAGGGCTTTGCCGCCGCGGTCGACCGGGTGGCGACGATCTCGACCGAAAAGTCCCGCGCCGTGAAGCTGGCGATCCAGCCCGGCCTGATGACGGTATCGGCCAACAGTCCGGACAGCGGCAACGCGACTGAGGAGATCGAAGTCGGTTACACCGCCGGCCCGATCGAGATCGGCTTCAACGCCCGATATCTGCTCGACATCACCGAACAGATCGAAGGCGAGCACGCTCAATTCGCCATGGCTGATGCAGCATCACCGACGCTTGTGCGCGACGTGTCCGACGCCAGCGCGCTCTACGTCCTGATGCCGATGCGCGTGTGATCGCGCCAGTCGCGAGCCGGCGCGAGCCGGCATCCCCAATTGCGGTTACTGATGCGACGCCGGAGTCCGTCGCCGGCGCAGCGCTCGCTCGGCCCGCCACAAAGCATCCGGCTCTGACACGGTTGGCGCTGACCGACTTCCGCTGTTATCGCCAGCTTCGGCTCGGCACGGACGAGCGGCCGGTCGTGTTGACCGGACCGAACGGCGCCGGCAAGACCAACCTGCTCGAGGCGATCTCCTTCCTGGCGCCCGGCCGCGGCTTGCGGCGCGCCAAATTGAGCGAATGCGACCGTGTGGGCGAAGGTGACGTGTCGCCGGCCCTGTCACGTCCCCCGTCAAGCTGGGCCGTTGCCGCCACCCTGCTGACGCCGTCGGGACCGGTCGACCTTGGCACCGGCCGCGAGGCTGCCGGCCAGGAAGGCGAACGGCGCATCGTGCGCATCGCCGGCGAGACCCAGCGCGGCCAGGCCGTGCTGGCGGAATATCTTTCGGTCGCCTGGCTGACGCCGCAGATGGACCGGCTGTTTCTCGAAGGCGCGGGACCGCGCCGGCGCTTTCTCGACCGCCTCGTGTTCGGCTTCGATCCGGGCCACGCGCGCCGGCTGGCTGCCTACGACCACGGCATGCGCGAGCGCGCGCGCCTGCTGGCCGATGGCGCGCGGGATACGGCGTGGCTGGCGGCGCTCGAGGACGGCATGGCGAGCGACGGCGTTGCGGTTGCGGCCGCGCGGCGCGAGGCGGTCCAGCGCCTCAACCGGGCGCAGGACGGCCGGCGTGGGCCCTTTCCCGCCGCCGAGCTCGGCCTCAAAGGCACCATCGAGACCTGGCTCGGCGAGATGCCGGCGCTGGCCGCGGAGGAACGCTTCCGTAGCCTTCTCGTTGATTCACGACGCCGCGACGCGGAAGCGGGCGGCGCCATCGACGGTCCGCATCGCAGCGATCTCACCGCCCATCACCGGATCAAGGGCATGCCGGCCGCCCAATGCTCGACCGGCGAGCAAAAGGCGATGCTGATCGCGATCGTGCTGGCCGACGCCTGGCTGCAGCATGAGTCGCGTTCGGCGCCGATCCTGCTGCTCGACGAGGTCGCCGCCCATCTCGATGAAGCGCGCCGGCGCGCACTGTTCGACGAGCTCCTGACGTTGGGCACCCAGGCCTGGCTGACCGGAACGGACGCTCATCTGTTCGACCCACTTGGCCGGCACGCCCAGCATTTCCGCGTCTTCGACGCCACCATCCATCCCGCATGAGGCAATCGAGCAGCGCATGAGCACGGCAATTGCAAGGAACGGCGAGGGCGAGCAGCCCATCTACGACTCCGGTTCGATCAAGGTCCTCAAGGGCCTCGATGCCGTGCGCAAGCGACCCGGCATGTATATCGGCGACACCGACGACGGCTCGGGTCTGCATCACATGGTCTACGAGGTCGTCGACAATTCGATCGACGAGGCGCTCGCCGGCTACTGCGACCGGGTCGAAGTCGTCCTCAATCCCGATGGCTCGGTCACGGTGCGCGACAATGGCCGCGGCATCCCGGTCGACATCCACGCCACCGAAGGCGTGTCGGCCGCTGAAGTGATCATGACCCAGCTCCATGCCGGCGGGAAATTCGACCAGAATTCCTACAAGGTTTCGGGTGGCCTGCACGGCGTCGGCGTATCGGTCGTCAATGCGCTCTCGGAGCGCCTCGACCTGCGCATCTGGCGCGATGGCAACGAGCACTTCATGCGCTTCAAGCACGGCGAGCCCGAGGCGCCGCTCGCCATCGTCGGCAAGGCCGACGGACGCAAGGGCACGGAAGTGACCTTCCTCGCCTCCAAGCAGACCTTCACCAAGACCGACTACGATTTCGACACGCTCGAGCACCGCTTGCGCGAGCTGGCGTTCCTCAATTCCGGCGTGAAACTGGCGCTGACCGATGCGCGCGGCGTCGAGCCCAAGACAGTAGAGCTGCATTACGAGGGCGGCCTGCAGGCTTTCGTCGGCTATCTCGACCGGTCCAAGACACCGCTGCACGCGCCGCCGATCGCGCTGCGCGGCGAGCGCGACGGCCTCACCGTCGAGGTCGCCATGCAGTGGAACGACAGCTATCACGAGACGATGCTGTGCTTCACCAACAACATCCCGCAGCGCGATGGCGGCACGCACCTCGCTGGTTTCCGCGCCGCGCTCACGCGCACGGTCAACAACTACGCGGCCGGCTCGGCGCTCGGCAAGAAGGAGAAGATTACGCTGTCGGGCGACGACGCGCGCGAAGGGTTGACCTGCGTGCTCTCGGTCAAGGTGCCCGATCCCAAGTTCTCGTCCCAGACCAAGGACAAGCTGGTTTCATCCGAGGTCAGGCCCGTGGTCGAGAGCCTGGTCGGCGAGGGACTCGACCGCTGGTTCGAGGAGCACCCGACCGACGCCAAGCGGGTGATCGCCAAGGCGATCGAGGCGGCAGCCGCGCGCGAAGCGGCGCGCAAGGCGCGCGAGCTGACGCGGCGCAAGGGCGCGCTCGACATTTCGAGCCTGCCCGGCAAGCTGGCCGACTGCCAGGAGCGCGATCCGGCACTGTCCGAGTTGTTCATCGTCGAGGGCGATTCGGCCGGCGGCTCGGCCAAGCAGGGCCGTGACCGGCGTTTTCAGGCGATCCTGCCGCTGCGCGGCAAGATCCTCAACGTCGAGCGCGCGCGCTTCGACAAGATGCTGTCCTCGGCCGAGATCGGCACGCTGATCGCTGCCATGGGCACGGGCATCGGGCCCGAGGATTTCGACGTCGAGAAGACGCGTTATCACCGCATCATCATCATGACCGACGCCGATGTCGACGGCAGCCACATCCGGACGCTGCTGCTCACCTTCTTCTATCGCCAGATGCCGGCACTGATCGAGCGCGGCTTCCTCTACATCGCCCAGCCGCCGCTCTACCGCGCCAAGCGCGGCTCGTCCGAGGTCTACCTCAAGGACGACAGGGCGCTCGAGAATCACCTGATCGAAGCCGGCATCGCCGATGCCGTGCTCAACCTGCATGGCGGTGGCCAGCGCGCGGGCGGCGACCTGCGCACCTTGGTCGACCAGGCGCGCAGCATCAAAGTGATGCTGCATCCGCTGGCGCGCCGCGTCGGCTCGCTGCCGGTGGTCGAGCAGTCGGCCGTGGCCGGCGCGCTCAATCCCGAGATCCTCGGCGACGAGGCGCGTGCGACTCAGGTCGGCGAATACATCGCCAAGCGGCTCAACACGCTCTTCCCGGCCGGCGAACGCGGTTGGACGGGCAAGGCCGACGGCACCGGCGGCTTGGCGCTGACGCGCACGCTGCGTGGCGTCACCGAGCGCTACGTGATTGACGGCCAGATGGTCCGCAGCGCCGAGGCGATGCGCCTCGACGCCATGGCGGTCGAGCTGCAGAAGCTTTACGCCCATCCGGCCCAGCTTGTCGTCAAGCCGCGCAAGGAGCCGAAAGGCGCCAAGGCCGAGGCCGCCGCGCCCGCCGCCGAAGGCGAGACGGCCGCCGCGGAGCCCGACAAGGGCGGCAAACTGCAGATCACCGGCCCGGTCTCGCTGATCGACACGGTGCTCGATCATGGCCGCCGCGGCATGGTCGTGCAGCGCTACAAGGGGCTGGGCGAGATGAACCCGGAGCAGCTCTGGGAGACGACGCTCGATCCGAACGTGCGCACGCTGCTGCAGGTCAAGGTCAGCCACGCCGACGAGGCGGGCGAGATTTTCTCGACGCTGATGGGCGACCTGGTCGAGCCGCGGCGCGACTTCATCCAGGCCAACGCGCTCAAGGTGGCGAACCTCGACGTGTGATCGCCGGCGCTCCGGCCGGGGGCGTTGGAGCGCCGGGCATGCTTGACGGATCGACACGCGCCCGCCTTAGTGGTCGGGTCGCTTCCGCATCCGAGCGCATCCCATGCCCGTGTCGGGCGTTCCCCTTCGTCCGCTGATCGCCGCGACGGCGGCGTACTCGGCGCCTGCCCTCATCGTGCTGTCGGCCTTCGCCGTTTACGAAGCGATCTCGATTTGGCACGGCGCGGCGATCTGGGCCGTGCTTACGGCCACCACCTTCCTGGTCCTGCGTCGGCAGCATGCGGCGCTGGTCGCCATGCGGCGCTATGTCGAACGGAGCGCCGATCGGTGGTCTCAGGCAGCGGAGACCGAGCGGCCCGCCGGTTTCGGCGATCAGGTGCTGAGCGATCTTGCGGCGGCGGTCGATCGGCTGGTACGGCAGACGCGAGCGGAGACGTCGCGCGCCACGACGCTGATTCAGGCGCGCGAGATGGTCATCGACGCCGTGGCCGAGCCGCTCCTCGTGCTGGCGCGCGGTGGTCATGTGTCCGGCGCCAATCGCGCCGCGCACCGATTGCTCGGCATCTCCGTGGTCGGACGCGATCTCTCCGAGGTCCTGCGCCATCCGCAGGTGCTGGAGGCCGCGAACGAAGTCATGACGGGCGGGCCACCTGCCTCGGTCGAGGTCACCCTGGCGTTACCGACGGAACGGGTCTTTGCCGTGCGGATCGACCCGTTGCCGGCGATTGCGGCCGACGGCGCCGCGGCCGTGCTCATGCTGAGCGATTTGACCGGCCTCAAGCGCGCCGAGCGCATGCGCGCCGATTTCATCGCCAATGTCAGCCACGAGCTGCGCACGCCGCTCGCCTCGATCGTGGGGTTCATCGAAACGCTGCTCGGACCGGCACGCGACGACACCGCGGCGCGCGGGCGCTTCCTCGAGATCATGAACCAGCAGGCTCAGCGCATGGCGCGCCTGGTCGCCGACCTGCTCTCGCTCTCGCGCATCGAGCAGAACGAGCATCTGCCGCCCACGGGCCGGATCGATCTCGGCCAGATCCTCGGCACGGTCAAGGCGACCCTCGATGTCGTCGCGCAGAACAAGGCGATGACGATCGTGCTCGACGTGGCGCCCGACCTGCCGCCGGTGCCGGGCGAAGCCGACGAGCTTCAACAGGTGTTTCAGAACCTCGTCGACAACGCGATCAAGTATGGCCGCACCGGCACGTCCGTGACCATAACGGCCCGTCTGGCGCAGGAGTGGCATCCGTCGATGCCGAGGACACAAGGCGCCTCGACGGGTAAGTCGCAGCCGCGCGCGCTGTCGGTCGCCGTCGCCGATCGCGGCGCCGGCATCGCGCGCCAGCATCTGCCGCGCCTGACCGAGCGTTTCTATCGCATCGACGTGGCGCGCTCGCGCGAGGCCGGCGGCACCGGCCTCGGCCTTGCCATCGTCAAGCACATCCTCAACCGCCACCGCGGAGCGCTTGCGATCGACAGCGCCGAGGGCCAGGGCAGCACATTCACGGTCTATCTGCCGGAATATCCCGGCTGAATGCCGGTCAACTCTTTGACTTGACGGCACATTTGAGGCGGGCGTTTTTCGCCGCCGTTGTCATCAAACTGCAACCGAAGTGACACAGAATCGTTGTCCGAGGGCTCTAGATTCCGCGCGCATTGCGCGACGACGCTTGTCCGATAAAGGCTGCGTGCCCCCGCTCGAGGAGAAGTCTCATGACCATTCGTTCTCTTGCCGCCCTCGCACTGGCTGCCGGACTTTGGCAGGCGCCCGCCCAGGCCGCCGATATTTCAGGCGCCGGCGCGACTTTCCCGTTCCCGCTCTATGCCAAATGGGCCGACGCCTACAAGAAGCAGACCGGCATCGGGCTGAACTACCAATCGATCGGTTCGGGCGGCGGCATCAAGCAGATCCAGTCGAAGACCGTAACCTTCGGGGCGTCCGACATGCCGCTCAAGGCCGAGGATCTTGAGAAGTCGGGCCTGATCCAGTTCCCCATGATCATGGGCGGCGTCGTGCCGGTGCTCAACGTCAAGGGCATCGCACCAGGTCAGCTTGTGCTCGATGGCGTCACGCTCGGCCGCATCTATCTCGGCGAGATCAAGACCTGGGACGATGCCGCCATCAAGCAGCTCAATCCGGCGGCCAGCCTGCCGAAGACCGCGATCGCGGTCGTCCATCGCTCGGACGGCTCAGGCACGACGTTCCTCTTCACTGACTACCTGTCGAAGGTGAGCCCGGCCTGGAAGGGCAAGGTCGGCGCGAGCACGGCCGTGCAATGGCCGGTCGGCATCGGTGCCAAGGGCAATGAGGGTGTCGCCAACATGGCGGCGAAGACCGACGGCGCCATCGGCTACGTCGAATACGCCTACGCCAAGCAGAACAAGCTCACGCATGCGCGCATGGTCAATCAGGCGGGCAAGACGGTGGAACCGGTCTCCGAGACCTTCCAGGCTGCGGCCGCCAGTGCCAATTGGAGCGCCACACCCGGCTTCGGCGTCGTGCTGACCAACGAGCCTGGCGACAACAGCTGGCCGATCACGGGGGCGAGCTTCATCCTCATCCACAAGCAGCCGAACGATCCGACCGCCGCGTCGATTGCGCTGAAGTTCTTCGCCTGGGCCTTCAAGAGCGGCGGCAAGATGGCCGAGGAGCTCGACTATGTGCCGATGCCAGCGGCGGTCGTGAAGCTCGTCGAGAAGGTGTGGAACGACAGCATCAAGGCGGCCGACGGCAGGCCGCTCTACATGACCAACTGACGATCGTTCGCGAACCGGGGCCGGCTGCCCAGGATTTCCGGCGGCGGCCCCGACTTTTCCACCTGGGCGCGGGGCTCTAATCTTGACCGATCTCGCACTCCGGGCAGACGCACCGAGGCAAATGAACGGCACGACGCGCCGGCTCAATTTCACCGACTCGGCCTTTCGCGCAACGACCCTGTTCTTCGCGGTCGCCGTGCTGCTCGTGCTCGGTGGCGTGATCGCCGCGCTGATCGACGGATCGCTTCCGGCGCTCCGGCAGTTCGGCATCGGCTTCGTCGCGACCGAGGTCTGGAACCCGGTCACCGAACAGTTCGGCGCGATCGCGCCGATCTACGGTACTCTCATCACCTCGGCGATTGCCATGCTGATCGGCGTTCCGGTCAGCATCGGCATCGCCATCTTCATCACCGAACTGTGCCCGATCTGGCTCAAGCGGCCGATCGGCGTGGCGATCGAGCTGCTCGCCGGCATTCCCTCGATCATCTATGGCATCTGGGGCCTGTTCGTGTTCGCGCCGATCGTGCAAGGCACGATCCAGCCGCTGCTGATCGGCACGTTCGAGAACGTGCCCGGCCTGTCGATGCTGTTCGCCGGCCCGCCCTACGGCATCGGGATATTCACCGCCGGCTTGATCCTCGCGATCATGGTCCTGCCGTTCATCACGGCGATTGCACGCGACGTATTCGAGCAGGTGCCGCCCATGCTGAAGGAGGCGGCCTACGGCGTCGGCAGCACGACGTGGGAAGTGGTCTGGCACGTGGTCATCCCCTATACGCGCGTTGGCGTCATCGGCGGCATCATGCTCGGCCTGGGGCGCGCGCTCGGTGAGACCATGGCCGTGACCTTCGTGATCGGCAACGCGCACCGCATCAGCGCGTCCGTCCTGGCACCCGGCACCACGATCTCGGCCACCATCGCCAACGAGTTCACCGAAGCGGTCGGCGATCTCTATACGTCGGCGCTGGTCGCGCTCGGCCTCATCCTGTTCCTCATCACCTTCGCGGTTCTGGCAGTCGCGCGGCTTCTCCTGCTGCGCTATGAGCGCAAGGCGGAGCGCTGACATGGATCTCTATGCGCGACGCCGGCACAAGAACGCGGCCGCCATGGGTCTGTCGCTGGCCGCGACCGCGATGGGCCTCGGCTGGCTGGTCGCGATATTGGGCTCGTTGCTGTGGAACGGGCTGAGCGGTTTGTCGCTGCAGGTCTTCACCCAGATGACGCCGCCGCCGGGCAGCGACGGCGGGCTGCTGAACGCGATCGCCGGCAGCCTAGTCATGACCGTGCTGGCAACCTTGATCGGCGCTCCGGTCGGCATGCTGGCCGGCACGTACATGGCAGAGTACGGCAAGTATAGCCGGCTGACCGTGGTGGTTCGGTTCATCAACGACGTGCTGCTGAGCGCCCCCTCGATCATCGTCGGCCTGTTCATCTACGAGGTCATGGTGATCCGGATGGGCCATTTCTCGGCCTGGGCTGGCGCTGTGGCACTTGCCGTGCTGGTCATTCCAGTGGTCGTGCGCACGACCGAGGACATGCTCAACCTCGTGCCGAACAGCCTGCGCGAGGCCGCCGCCGCCTTGGGCGCGCCGCGCTATCACGTCATCCTCCAGGTATCGTACCGTGCGGCGCGCGCCGGCATCATCACCGGCATCCTGCTGGCGGTGGCGCGCATCAGCGGCGAAACCGCGCCATTGCTGTTCACCGCGCTCAACAACCAGTTCTGGAGCACGGACATGAATGCGCCGATGGCCAACCTGCCCGTGACGATCTTCCAATTCGCGCTCAGCCCCTATGCCGACTGGCAGAAACTTGCCTGGGCCGGCGCGCTCACCATCACCTTCGCGATCCTCGCGCTCAACGTCGGCGCACGCGCGCTGTCGGCCGGAAAGGCAAACCTGAAATGATCGATGGCAATGCCGGCGACGGTCATGACATGAATGGTCGCGAGAAGGTCGCCGCGCGCAATCTGTCGTTCTTCTACAATGGCCATCGCGCGCTGAACCGCATATCGCTGCCGATCTACGAGCGCCGGGTCACCGCCATCATCGGCCCCTCGGGTTGCGGCAAGTCCACCCTGCTGCGCGTGCTCAATCGAATCTACGACCTCTACCCGAACCAGCGCGCCGAAGGCGAGGTGCTGCTGGACGGCGCCGACATCCTGTCGCCCAGGCAGGACGTCAACCTGCTGCGCGCCAAGGTCGGCATGGTGTTCCAGAAGCCGACGCCGTTCCCGATGACGATCTACGACAACATCGCTTTCGGCATGCGTCTCTATGAGCGCCTGCCCAGGGCGGAGATGGACGAACGCGTGGAATCGGCGCTGCGGCGCGCGGCCCTGTGGGACGAAGTCAAGGACAAGCTCGGAGCCGGGGGCCTCGACCTGTCGGGCGGCCAGCAGCAACGCCTATGCATCGCACGCACCATCGCCCTCAAGCCCGAGGTGATCCTGCTCGACGAGCCATGCTCGGCGCTCGATCCGATCTCGACCGCGAAGATCGAGGAACTGATCGACGAGCTGAAGTCCGACTACACGATCGCGATCGTCACGCACAACATGCAACAAGCGGCGCGCACCTCGAATTTCACGGCATTCATGTATCTGGGCGAGCTGATCGAATTCGACCGGACCGACACGATCTTCACCAACCCGCGCGAGAAGCGGACCCAGGACTACATCACCGGCCGGTTCGGCTGAGACAGCCTCCGGCGAGCGGAGAACTGCAGCATGGCCTCCGAGCACATCGTCAAGTCCTACGACGACGAGCTGAAGCATTTGAAGGCGCTATTGTCGCGCATGGGCGGCCTGGTCGAGGCGCAGATCGCCGATGCCATGGACGCGGTCGGGCGGCGCGACAGCGAGCTTGCGCGCCGCACGGTCGACAACGATGCCAAGATCGACACGCTCGAACGTGAGGTCGATGCCTCGGTCGTGCGCATGCTGGCGCTGCGCCAACCGATGGCGGTCGATCTGCGCTCGATCCTGGCGGCGCTCAAGATCTCGAGCGACCTCGAACGCATCGGCGACTACGCGACCAACGCCGCCAAGCGCGCCATAGCGCTCAACCAGATGCCGGCGGCACGACCGGCCGGCAGCGTGCCTCGCATGGGGCGGCTGGTGCAGTCGATCGTCAAGGACGTGCTCGACGCCTATGTCGACGGCGACGCCGACAAGGCGGTCGCCGTGTGGCGGCGCGACGAGGAGGTCGACGAGCTTTACAACAGCCTGTTCCGCGAGCTGCTGACCTACATGATGGAGGATCCGCGCAACATTACGCCGTGCACGCACCTGCTATTCATGGCCAAGAACATCGAGCGCATGGGCGATCACGCGACCAACGTCGCCGAGACCGTCTATTTCCAGGTGCGCGGCCAGCCGCTCAAGGCGGAGCGACCCAAGGGCGACAGCACGAGCTTCACGGTGATCAATCCCGATGCCAAGAGCGGCCAGGACAGCAAGAGCGGCCAAGGCGTATGAAGCAGATGATCCTGATCGTCGAGGACGAGGCACCGCTGGTCACATTGCTGCGCTACAACTTGGAGCGCGAAGGCTTTGTCGTCGCCGAGGCCCATGACGGCGAGGAGGCGCTGCTGATGGCGGCCGAGCGCAAGCCCGATCTGGTGCTGCTCGACTGGATGCTGCCGCAGCTCTCGGGCATCGAGGTGTGTCGGCGGCTCCGGCGTCAGGCACAGACGCGAACCACGCCCATCATCATGCTGACGGCGCGCGGCGAGGAGGGCGATCGCATTCGCGGCCTGAACAGCGGCGCCGACGACTACATCACCAAGCCGTTCAGCCCGTCGGAGCTGATGGCGCGCATCCGCGCGGTCATGCGCCGCACCAACCCGGCCGCGACAGCTGAAGTGCTGCGCTGCGCCGATTTGTCGATGGACCTGGTCGGCCATCGCGTCCGGCGCAATGGCCGCGACATTCATCTCGGCCCGACAGAATTCCGGCTGCTGCGCTACCTGCTCGAGCACCAGGGCCGGGTCTTCTCGCGCGAGCAGCTGCTCGACGCCGTGTGGGGCTCCGACGTCTATGTCGAGCTGCGCACGGTCGACGTCCATATCCGCCGTCTGCGCAAGGCGATCAACGCCAAGGGCGAGCTCGATCTCATCCGCACCGTGCGTGCCGCCGGTTATTCGCTCGAGGGCAAGCGGAGTTAGACTGGCGTCGATATGGCCGGCGCTTTTCGGCCGCTCAACGAGTAAGCCGGCGGCATCGCAGGCGAGGGATCAGCTGATCGATGAAGACGGACACGCCGGCTGTCTGCGCGGGTACGGTCATGAAGGAGCCGAACGCCCCGCTAGCGGGGATCACCCAGCCATAATGCATGGCGTGGCCTTCATCACGGGCGGGTCACGTCTTTCGCAGGCATAGCAGTGCTGCCAGCGCAGATAGGCACAAGGCCGCGGAAACGACGATGAGATGCACGCCCAACATCTCGAGGAGGACGCCAAAGACGAAAGGCGCGAAAGCTTGCGTGATGCGCGCGGGAGCCCCGAGCAGGCCCGTGCGCTCGCCGAAGGATTGCGGACCGAAGATCGCGAGCGGCAGCGTGCCGCGTGCGATCGTCAGCAGTCCATTGCCGGCGCCGTAGAGCAGGGTGAAGCCGATCGCCGCAATCGGCCCGAAAAGCCCGAGGAATGCGGCGCCAATCGGGTGGAGCACCGTTGCAACGCGCGCGGCGACGAGCGGGTGGGTGTGGCGCAGCAGCGCGAACTCGATCATGCGCGCTCCGACCTGGGCCGGACCCACCAGGGCGGCAGCGGCAATTGCCTCGACCGGCGACGCCCCTGCGCGCTCCAGGAGCGCCGGCAAATGCGCCGCCATCCCGCCGGTCACCGTCCAAGCTGCGGCGAACACGAAAGCGAGCAGGAACATCTCGCGTCGCGGGTTCCAACCGACGGCCGGTCCAGCGGTCGCAGTCGTGGTTGCGGGCTTGGAGAAGGAGCTTCCGCTCGGCAGCGCCAGAAAGTTGACCGGTAAGCCGAGCACCAGGTGACATGCCGACCAGACCAGACAGGTCTCGCGCCAGCCGAGCACCTCGTTCAGGTAGGCTGAAACGGGCCAGCCGATGGTCGACGCGAAACCGGCAATCAACGTGATGCCGGTGATGGCGCTGCGTGCCTCGCGGCCGTAGATCGCCGTCAGGCTCGCAAACGCCGCGTCGTAGAGGCCAAGCGCCATGCCGAAGCCGAGGATGCCCCAGGCGGCAAGCAGGGTGATCGGACCGGTAGCGAACGACAGCACAGCCAACCCGGCGGCGAGCACCAGGTTCGAAAGGCAAAGCACGCCGCGCCCACCCTGTCGGTCGATGGTCCGCCCGACGGCAGGTCCGAAGAATGCCGCGACCAGGAGGGCGGCCGAGAATGCGCCGAAGAACCAGGAGGCGCCGAGGTCCAGCGTGTCGGCGATCGGCGCGGCCAGGATCGCGGGGATGTAGTAGGACGATGCCCAGGCAAGCGTCTGCGTGGCGCCGAGCGCGACGACGATGACGGACTTCGACTGCTGCGATCCCGTCACTCCCGTGATGCCCCTCGCCGGCGCGGCGTCAACATCCGGTCAGTTGCAGCACGCGGCTTTCTGGGGCGCTGCTTCGACCGTGGGCGACGAACAGCCGCACCCGGCTTCGCCGGCCTGCTTCGCTTCCATGTCCTGGACGCAGCATGCATCCGCCGACGCGGGCGCGGGTCCGCCGCAGCAGTCGGCAGCGGCGGCCGCACCTGCCATGGCCGGCGCGATTGCCGCGTTCGGCTGCGCGGACAAGCTCGCGCTCGCGCGCGTCGCGCCACGCGGACGGGTGACGCACACGCCGGTTTGCGGCAGCCTGAGCTCCACGCGCTCGGCCGCCGCATGATCTCCCACCAGCTCGGCCACGATCGAGCGCACCTGCTCGTACCCCGTCGCCAGCAGGAAGGTGGGCGCGCGGCCATAGCTCTTCATGCCGGCGATGAAGAAGTTCGTCTCCGGGTGCGCCAGCTCGGCCGCACCATGCGGGCGAACCGTGCCGCAGCTATGCAGGTTGGGATCGATCATGGGAGACAGCTTGGGCGTGGTCTCCAGCCAGGGATCGAGGCCGAGCCGCACTTCCGTCAGGAAAGAAAAATCCGGGCGGAAGCCGGTGGCGACGACGATGCGATCGACCAGAAGCGTCGTCTCGGAATCGTGCACGGTGCCCTGAAGCTGCAGCTTGCCATCGGGCTGGCTGCGTACGGTCTGGGCCCGGAATGCGGTGACGAGATCGACGTCGCCGGCTTCGACGGCCTGGCGCGCGAGAGCGCCGAGCGCTCCCCGCGCCTCCAGCGCGTCAGCCGCTTCCCCGCCATACAAGGTCGCCGCATCGGTGCGCCGCACCGCCCATATGACCCTGGTGCCGAGGACGGCACGCGACAATTCGACCAGATCCAGCACGGCATTGATGGCGGAGTGGCCACTGCCGACGACGAGGTTGGTCTTTCCGGCATAGCGCGCCCGTTCGGCGCCGAGCACGTCGGGAATGCCATAGGCGATGGTGCCTGCGGCCGCGCGTTCGCCGGGTATGTGATAACCGCTGCTGCCCAGCGGGTTCGGCGCGAACCACGTTCCGGAGGCATCGATCACCGCGCGCGCCAGCAACTCCTCCTCGCTTCCATCGGCGACGACGACACGAAGCGCGAACGACTGGTCGTCACGCCCCACGGTCTTCACCTTGTCATAGTTGCGCCGGCCTACGGCGGTTACCTTTGCATTCAGCCTGATGTGCGGCCGCAGCGCGGGATGCAGCGCAAGCGGCTCGAGATACTGGCTGACCAATTCGCCGCCCGTGGGCAAGGCCTCCGGGCCCGGATGCCTCCAGCCTGTACGCTCGAGCAGCCGGCGCGCCGCCTGATCGACATTGTATGACCAGGGCGAGAAGACGCGGACATGGCTCCACTGCCGGATCGCGTGACCGACCCCGGGTCCGGCCTCGATGCCGAGGAATCGTTGACCCCGCTCGACCAAATGTGCGGCGGCGGCCAAACCGACCGGGCCGGCGCCGATGATGGCGATAGGCAGTTGCTCGCTCATGACGGTCTCCTGTTCGCTCATTGTGCAGGGCGATGCATCGATCATCAAGGTATCGAGGGAAAATTTTTTAGCAGCTCTGGCGTTTGCCCTTGGCGGGCTTGCACGAGCCGCCGAGGCACCCGGCGACATCGAGCCAGGCCGAAGACGCCACGGCGAAGGCCTGGCGGCCCTTTGCGGTCAGTTCGTAGATCTTCCGCTCGCGGCCGTTGACATTCTCGGTGCGGGCGGTGACGTACCCACCGCTCTCGAACTCATGAAGCACCGGGTAGAGCGCGCCTTCCGATGGCGAGCAGCATCCTTCAGTGGTCCGCTCAACGGCGCGCGTGATTTCGTAGCCGTGCATGCCGCGCTCGTTCAGCACGCAGAGGATGAAGAACTTGGACAGGCTCATCTTGATGAGACCATTCCAATATTCCCGGCTGGTGTAGTCCGGGGAGGGGCGGCGGACCGCCTTCAGATGCATTGCAGGGCGAGGCATGGGCGCCAATCTATGCATCGAGGGGTAAGGTGTCAAGCGAGAATGGTCCCACTCGATGCAACAATGCCGGCACCACGCCCTCACGCGCGCGATTGAAGCTCGCGACGGTAGAGCGTCTCCGTCTCGGCGCCGAAGCACACGAAGTTAACCTGGCTGATCGATGGCTCGCCCGCGAGGAATTGCCAGACCGTCTCGATGGCGATGCCGGTTGCGCGCGCGAGCGGGTAGCCGAACACGCCGGTCGAGATTGCCGGAAAGGCGATGCTGGCCAGAGCGTGATCGCGCGCGATCTCGAGCGAGCGTCGGTAGCACGAGGCGAGCAAGGCATCCTCGTTGCGCCCGCCGCCATGCCAGACCGGTCCGACGGTGTGGATGACGTGTCGCGCGCGCAGCCGATAGCCGCGGGTGATCTTGGCCTGGCCGGTCGGACAGCCGCCCAGCGCCCGGCATTCGGCCAGCAGCTCGGGACCGGCTGCGCGATGGATGGCGCCATCGACTCCGCCGCCGCCGAGCAGGCTCTCATTGGCGGCGTTCACGATTGCGTCGACCTCCTGCTTGGTGATGTCACCCTGAACGACGGAGATCCGTAACGCGATCGATGCAGCCATCATCAGTCCTCCGCCAATTGGACCGCCGGGGTCGCGGACGACTGTCCGATCACCCGCCCGAGCCAGATCAGCAGCAGCAGGCCCGGCACGGCTGCCGCGGTCGTGATCAGGAAGAACAGCAGCCAGTCCAGCCGTTCGGCCAGGATGCCGCCCCAGGAGGACAGCACGGTGCGTCCCATGGCGGCGAGCGACGACAAAAGCGCGTACTGGGTCGCCGTATAGGCGACGTTGCACAGGCTCGACAGGTAGGCAACGAAGGCGGCCGAGCCCATGCCGCCCGTGATGTTCTCGATGGCAATGGTCGCTGTCAGAAAGGCCAGGTTGTAGCCAACCAGGGCTTGGAGCGCGAACATGAGGTTCGACAGCATCTGGAGGACACCACACACCAGCAGGCTGCGGAACACGCCGAGCCGGTAGACCACCAGCCCGCCCAGGAACACGCCGAGCATGGTGGCGCCCACGCCGAACACCTTGCTGATGCTGGCGATCTCCGCCTTGCTGAAGCCCATGGCGATGTAGAACGGTCCCGCCATCACGCCGGCCAGCGCGTCGCCGAACTTGTAGAGCACCACGAAAAGCAGCACGGCGAGCCAAGCCGGCCGGCGCGCGAAGTCGGCAAGCGGCTCGATCACGGCCGAGGTCAGCCAGGCGACGAAGCGCGCGGCCGCGCTGGTCGAGCCCCGCGGTTCCTTCGGACCTGCGTCGACGCCGCGCGGTTCGCGCGTCATCAGGACCGCGAGCATGCCGATGCCGACCAGGCTCGACATGACCGTGTAGGCGGCCGTCCAGCCGTAGAACTCGGCGATGAACAGGGCGCCGGCGCCCGAGGCGAGCATGCCGATGCGGTAACCGAGTTGCGTCGCGGCCGCGCCTGCCCCCTGCTCGTTCGGCTCCAACAGCTCGACGCGGTAGGCATCGATGACGATGTCCTGGCTCGCCGAACAGAAGGCGACGATCACGGCGAACAGCGCGGTCATCTCAGGGCTGACGCGCGGATCGGCGTGCCCCAGGGCGAGAATCGCCACGGCGAGCGCCACCTGGATGGTCAGCGCCCAGCTGCGCCGCCGGCCGAGCAGACGCTCGAGCACCGGCAGCGGTGCGCGGTCGATGATTGGTGACCACACGAACTTCAAATTGTAGGCGATGCCGACCAGCGCGAAGAAGCCGATCGTCGACAGCGAAACTCCGGCATCCTTGAGCCAGATGCCAAGCGTGGCGCCGGTCAGGGCGAGCGGCAGTCCGCTCGCGAATCCCATCACGAAGATCGCGACCAGCCGCGGATCGCCGTAGATCCGCAGCGCCTCGAACCAGCCGGTCCGCCGCTCGGACGGCGCGCTCACATGGGCGCTCCCGATGCGGCTCGGGCATTGCCCGGCGTGCGCGCAAGCAAGTCCTTGAGCGGCGTTGCCGGCCGCGCGCCAAAATGCGAAATGACTTCGGCGGCGGCGATCGAGCCCAGCCGGCCGCATTGGGCGGCCGGCAGGCGGCGCGTGTAGCCGTAGAGAAAGCCACTGGCATAGAGATCGCCCGCACCAGTCGTGTCCAAGACTCGCGCAATTGGTTCTGCGGCCACCGGCTCAACCGTCGCGGCCTGAACAACCAGGGAGCCCTTGCCGCTGCGTGTGAGCGCGGTCAGCTCGCATTCGGTGCGCACGGCAGCGACCGCATGATCGATATCGTCGACCTGGTAGAGCGAAAGGATTTCGGCCTCGTTGGCGAAGAGGATGTCGACGTGGCTCTTGACCAGGTCGCGGAATTCCCGGCGATGGCGGTCGACGCAAAACGGATCGGACAGGCTGAGAGCCACCTTGCGGCCGGCGGCATGCGCCAGCGCGGCCGCCTTGCGAAATGCTTCCTTGGCGCGTGGCGGGTCCCACAGGTAGCCCTCGAGATAGGTCACCTGGGCTCCGCCGATCACCATCGGATCGATGTCCTCGGGACCGAGATCGACGCAGGCGCCGAGATAGGTGTTCATCGTGCGCTGTGCGTCGGGTGTGATGAGGATCAGGCAGCGCGCGGTCGGCGGCCCCGAACTCGCCGGCGGCGTGTCGAATGCGACGCCTGCTGCGCGAATGTCGTGGCGGAACACCTGGCCCAGCTGATCGTCGCGCACCTTGCCGATATAGGCGCCGCGTCCGCCGAGCGAGGCGATCCCCGCCATGGTGTTGCCGGCCGATCCGCCGGAGCATTCCACGCCGGGGCCCATGACGCTGTAGAGCTGCTCGGCGCGCTCCGCATCGATCAGCGTCATGGCGCCCTTGGTCAGGCGATGCCGCGTCAGGAAGTCGTCATCGGCATGGGCGAGCACGTCGACAATCGCATTGCCGATTCCGACCACATCGAGCGGTTCGTCCGCCATCATCGCTGCTCCACGTCGATTGCAGGGTGCAATCCGTGCGTCACGGCTGCCCGATCGAGTATAGCGACGGCGACACTTGCGGCAATCCTGGTGCCTGGCTGAAATTGTCCGCAATGGACAATTCTCAGCCAGGCATCAAGCTTGCGGCGAGCAAGCAGGCCCGCTAATCAGGGACATTTCGCATCAGGAACACGGCGCCCCTTGCTCGCCCACATCGCAAAGTCATTTGGTCAGCTCGACGATCCCGCGATCCGCCGCGTCATTTGGTTCGGCGTCGGCATGGCCGCTGTCGTCTTCGTCCTGACCTGGCTCGGCCTGTCCTATCTGCTCGATGGTCAGGTTTCGACCGGCTATGCCTGGCTCGACGGCCCGGCCAATTGGCTGATCCAGGTGCTGGGCGCCGCCGCCGTGCTGATCATGGTCTGGCTCTTCTATCCTGGCCTGGTCGCTGCCTTCGCGGGCATCTTTCTCGAGTCGGTTGCCGACGCGGTCGAGCGGCGTCATTACGCGGCCCTGCCGCCGGCGCGCGATCCTTCCATCTTGGAAGGAGTGGCAATCGGGTTACGTTTCGCCGTCACGACGATCGCACTCAATCTGCTGGCGCTGCCGTTCTACCTCGCCTTGCCGGCGCTCAACCTCGTCCTCTATCTCGTGCTCAACGGCTGGCTGCTCGGACGCAATTTCTACGAAATTGTCGCGTTGCGCCGGCTCCCGCCCGAGCAGGCGGCGAGCGTTCGACGCATGGAGCGATGGCGGCTGCTGAATGCGGGTGTCGTGATCGCGCTCGCCATGGCCGTGCCCGTGCTCAATCTGCTGGCGCCGATTCTGGCGACGATTTTGATGGTCCACGTGTTTCATGGATTGAAATCCGTTCAAATGCTTCGCGAACGGAGCGATAAAACATTGGTTTTCCCCAATAAAATAGGTTAAAAGAAGAGTAAGCGACGTTCCAACGAGGGGTGGAACATGTTCGGCCGCAAACAAACGGGCGCTGGCAAGGACGGCCCGGAAGTGACGACGGGGCAACCAACACCGCCGCTCTTGGGCGGTGCCGGCGACAACCCAGAACCATCACGCGCGCAGCCCATGGCCGCACCGCGGCCTGCTGTCGTGTCTGTCGCGCCAGCGCGGCCGACCGAGGTCACCCCGGTTGCACGTCCGGTGATGGCAAAGCCCGAGCCGCCCCGGCCCGAGCCGGCCAAGTCATCTCAGGTCGAGGGCAAGAAGCTGCTGGTCGGCAAGGACATCTATCTGTCTGGCGAAATCACGGCCTGCGACCTGCTGATCGTCGAAGGCCGCATCGAGGCGACGCTCAAGAACAGCGTCGCCGTCGAGATCGCCGAGAGCGGCACGTTCAAGGGCACGGCCGAAATCGAGAAGGCCGATGTCAGCGGCGTGTTCGAAGGCGACCTGACAGTCCGTGATCGCTTGATCCTGCGCCGCTCCGGCCGGGTGCGAGGCAAGCTGCGCTACGGCAGCATCCAGATCGAGCCGGGCGGTGAGATCAGCGGATCCATCGAAATCCTGCCCAAGCCGGCGGTGATGGCAGAAGTACAGGCGGCGACCGGCGACTAACGCCGGCGTGCAGCAGGGGATGAATCCATGCCGGGGGAATCGTTGAGGGGTTTGGCGGCCGCCGTGTTGCTCGCGGGGCTGAGCGCCTGCGTGGCGCCCCGTCAATCCGATCTGACCAGCGCGCCGGCAACTGCGCTGCCGAACACAGGCGCGGACGGGGCTCAGACGGCTTCGCTCGTCGTGCGGCCCGACACCCAAATGCCCCGCGAGGAGCCGCGCCGGGCTGATCCCAAGACCCTGGTCGGTCTGACCGGCAAGCAAGTGGCCGAATTGCTCGGGCGACCGGGCTTCGTGCGCCGCGACGCGCCGGCCGAGGTCTGGCAGTACCGCGGCGCCGATTGTGTGCTCGATATCTTTCTTTATGCCGAACCCTTGGGTGCCGACGGCGGCACCAAGGTCCACCACGTCGAGTTGCGCGCGCGCCAGATGGCGCAGCCCTCGCCGCCGTCGTGCTTCGACGGCATGCTCGGCCGCGCGCGCAAGGCGAGCTTCCCGGGATCCTGACCGGCCGGTCGCGCGGCCATTCTGCGTCCCGGTATTGCCGGACTTAGGCTGCGACCTTGCCCTTGAAGCGGCAAATCTCCATGACCGGGCAGCCCGCGCAATCCGGCTTGCGCGCCTTGCAGATATAACGGCCGTGCAGGATCAGCCAGTGATGAGCGTGCTGCTTCCAGGTCGTGGGCACGCGCCGCTCGAGCGCGAGCTCGACCGCGAGCGGCGTCTTGCCCGTCGCCAGGCCGGTGCGATTGGCAACGCGGAAGACGTGGGTGTCGACCGCCATGGTCGGCTCGCCGAAGGCGATATTGAGCACAACATTGGCGGTCTTGCGCCCGACGCCGGGCAGCGCTTCCAGCTCGGCGCGGCCGCGCGGCACCTCGCCGCCGTGCCGCTCGATGAGCAGTTTCGACAGCGCGATGATGTTCTTTGCCTTGGCGTTATAGAGGCCGATCGTCTTGATGTGCTGCTTGAGCCGCGCTTCGCCGAGCTTCAGCATCTTGGCCGGGGTATCGGCCACCTTGAATAGCGGCTCGGTCGCTTTATTGACGCTGGCATCGGTCGCCTGAGCGGAGAGCACGACCGCGACCAGCAGGGTGTACGGGTTGAGATGCTCGAGCTCGCCCTTCGGAGCCGGGTTGCGCTCGGCAAGGCGAGCGAAGAACGCGTCGATATCGGCATCTGGCAAGCGCGCCATGACGGGCATGATGCCGCGTCGCCCGGCAGGCGGCAATTCGTCAATCGATGAGGCGGCTTGCGGGCGGCGCAGGGCTAATCTGAACTTTGCCCGAATTTTGACCAAGCCACTGATGTGACTCGCGTTTGTCTGCGGGTCCTGACTACAGGCTGGGCTTGACGGCGAGCAGATCGAGTGCGCGGCGCTGGATTTCGGTCGGGGTGGCGAGCACCGGGAAGGAGGCTGCGCGGCCGAAGCGGACGGTGTTGCGGGTGAGCGTGGCGAGATCGGCGAGCAGCGAT
>Ga0194121_10001918_pt1 | contig 33946 bp, 15 predicted proteins | sample TA2MahCa50mmetaG_FD_148609 | JGI IMG/M metagenome (GOLD analysis project Ga0194121, IMG submission 148609) | Freshwater microbial communities from Lake Tanganyika, Tanzania - TA2015020 Mahale Deep Cast 50m | ecosystem: Environmental > Aquatic > Freshwater > Lake | place: Tanzania: Lake...
CTTTTGACTCCAGGCTTGGGCTTCCCTTCAAAGTCGACGCTGTGTGCGCCGCCCACGCCCATGACCTTGATTCCGTCTGAATCGTCATCAACAACTATCACTGCACGACCGTAGCGGGCCATCATTTCTTCAAGGTTTTGGGGTTGATTACTCATTGTTTGTCTTTTTCTTATTCCTATTGGCGTGTTCTATACCTGCTTTAAAGACATCCATGCTCTTTTTCATGGCGGGTTCATCCATGTCTTCATATTTCATACCGCGAAGGTAATCAATTACTTCCTGCATTGCTTTTGGAGAATCCATAATTTGACCAATATCAAACTTTCTCAAGGCTTCCGTCATTTTTGAAACACTCTCTGGCGGCGGATTCTCAATGTGCCAATTGTCCAACATTTTCAATATGGCCTGACCCCGCTCGTTATCTGGAAGAAATTTTGTATCTTCAAAAATTTTCTCTTTTGCTGCGGCCAGAGAGACCAGGTATAGGTTCAATTTGCCCTGGGGCGAAAATGGGGACGCAAGTCTCGTCATGTTACTGACGCGATTGATTTCCGCGATAGCGGCGGCAGGGTCATTTTCCCATTGATTTGGGTCGATTTTGACAGTGGCCACTATTTCCTGCGCTTTTTCTTTTTGGTTGTCTTGGGTGGAAGTCCATACATCGACCCCATCCAGGTCTCAAAAACTTCTGGATTGGAACGTGTATTTAGGGCAAATCTGCCAAATTCTGAGGTGAAATCCTTATTTTTCGCCACGACCAATAATACCCTTAGTCCATATTCAACTGGTTCAACATGTCCAATAATTCGTCCTTGTTTTCCTTCAAGGAATAATAAAACTTATAAAGAAAATGGGCAGTTCCCTTATCCCTTTCATCTTCACATAAAATAGTGGCAAGGGTTTCTGCAAGTTCCACCTGTTCTGGGTCGGCAATAAGAAAATAACTGGTCATTTCTTCAAGTTCTTCGATGGTGAACTGTGGCATCTGCATAAGTGCCAGTATAAAGCACCGCCCCCGCCTCCGCCGAATGTTTCTCGGCTGGGGCGGGGGCGACGCTTATCGAGCGTCAGCCGTTATCAGGCTGGGGCTGAGTCGAACGAGACTCGCACGAACGACTCTGGACGCTTGACGGCTAGCGCCAGGCGCTGCTCGGCAAGAATCACAATCGCGTTGCGGATGAAGAAGTCCGCGTGCTGTTCGCTGACTCGGATGCTCGCCTGCTCGCGGTCGTAGAGTTGTGCACCCTGACCGAACGAGCCGACAAGGGCCGTGCCCTCTGGCATTGCAACCGACTCAACCAGTGGTGTTCTCCACACCTTTGGCTCACCGCCAAGGGCAACCGACGTGGCGATTCGATACTGCCCGTTGGCATCTTTGTCGAGTTCGATTTGTTCCCAGTCATTCGGGTGAATTACGACGCCCGATGGCTCGTAGTAGGCAAGCAACGACAGGGTGAGCGCACGACGGATGGCATCTGCGCGTGAGTCCTTCACTGCTGCATTGGCGCCAGTTGCACCCGACGACCAGTTGTAGGTCTGGATTCCTGGGGTCTTCAACACGCCGAGAAGGTTCTCGCCCGTGCCGTCGCCCGACAGAATCTGCGCATCTTCCTGTAGACGCAAACCGTACATCAGTTCGTTGTCGATGATGCCACGCAATTGCGGCTCATCGGCGAGAACATTACGGTGTGCGGCTTCCCAGTGGGCCATCGTCTTGACCGAAGTCTGCGCACCCTCGAAGGACATACTGGACTGCGGCTTGATGCCGAACTGGTTACCAACGCGCTCCGCGACCATCGCGGCGTTGTTGGTGAAGCCCGTCATGCGGAAGAACTCGATGACTGTCGAGGTCGTCGAACGCGCTGGGAAGAGGTCACGGACTCTCTTGGTGCGCTTCGCGGGGACAATCATCGGGTCACGCTGGACGGTGCCGAACACTGCGTTGGCGTTGTTGCCAAGAGTGCCAGTCGGGAGCGTGGTGTACACGTCCTTGACTTGGATTCCACCGTTGTACTGGAACGGAGCGGCCATGTTGGCGCCCGCGCGTCCATTCTGCAACGACTTGAACTCTGGCGACGCTAGGAACGCTTCGCCGATGCTGCGCGTCTCGACCTGGCCGAACTGCTGGGCCTGTGCGGCGGCTGCCTGAGCAACCGACTCCTTGGCCTGCGAACCGCCCCACGACTCGACTTCGCTCATTGCTTCAAGGCCGCTGATGAGCGACTTGATTTCGCGAATGTCGGACATGTTTTTGTCGAACGCATTCTTTTGTGCTGAAGATACGACAACGGTGCCGTCTTCGACGCGGAACGAATCGGCGATTGCCTTATTGTCCGACATCTTTGAACGAAGTGCTGTCTGCAGTTCGTTCAATCTGCTGGTGTCTTGAGTAGACATGTGATTGACTTACTTTCTTGTGAGTATTTGGACTTGTTGCTTCATGGCTCAGGTAAGCACCCAGCCCTTAGGTATCTAAGATACAGAAAATACTGGTTCTACGGTGTAACTAATTTGGGAAATCAATATGTGTAAAGGATTAAGTTATTTTGCAGCAGGAAATCTGCTCTTGTAGTGCTCTAAATTTTTATCTCCACCCCTGTTTCCGCCATGCTGTTCTGACCACGCCTTAAATTTTGGTTCATCAAAAGCGGTAAAAACTCCATCTTCAACTTTCGCAATTACTTTTGGAGCCGCACCCTCGGGTACATCCATATCCCAAATGTAAACCGTTGCGCCATTTTTTGCAAGTTCCGTCGTTGTGTCATACAAACCGTATCCCTTGCCGCGAATCTCGCGGATTGGCAGTTGTCGCTCGCTTGTTTCGTTGCGCTTTCTGACTCGTTGTTCTGCAACGCTGTATGGAGTGTAAGGAACGTGAACCACTTTTCTGTATGAGGGGTCATCAATAGTTTTATATTCATGCAATCTCATTCCAGTACCTTCGGTAATAATGTCCATACCTTCGTCTGCCGCCTTGTTGACTGCGCGCGTGGCTGCGCGCGCAGATGTTTTATGGACTGCCATCTGTTCGCCTGCGGAGCCCTTTCCACCGTTGTAGCCCTCAACACCAAACTTTATAAAGTCTGGGTCGACATGGGCTGCTTCTGTATCGGATGGCAAAAGACCAGCATCTCGCAAAAATGGAACGAGCGTACTCTTCCCCATTCCGCCAGGCGCAATAATATTGTAGTGAGTTCTTTGTCCAGGTGGTTTTTTTCTGTCAACTTCTGGCACTCGCGACAAGATGATTTGAATCATTCTTTCAGCACCAACGTCTGCGTAATCCTTTGATAGTTCGGTTCTCCCAGACCGCAAACGACCACTTTCTGGACCGTATTTGGTGTAGAAACGCAACAGCGTTTTCCAATCTCTTTCACTCAAACTTCCCTCTGTAAAAAACTTCCTTGCGATGCCGTAGGGAACATTAAATGAGGGTCTTGAGTTTCCCCAATTGGCTATGTGAACTTTTTGATTCTGGGGCCAGGAATCTGGGCTGCTGTTGGCCATTTCTTGCAACGTCATGGGCCCACGACCAGAACGAAGCGCTCTTCCCGAAGCCTGTCGTTTTGCCTTGCGCAAATCTTCTTGGCTGATTGTCGGCGTTTCTGTTTCTGGCGGTGTGTTTCTGTCTCCAGTAAACAAAAGATTTATTTCTTCTTCGGTGAAACCCAAATCTCTCATTTTTTGAATAGACGTTTTTATTGTTTCTCCACGCTTATCTCCCTCCAGAATTGGCACTCCGCGTTCATCTCGCTCTATCTGCCCTTTTCTGGCGGTTCGCCCAGACTTCAATCGATTGGAGTTGTTGTCATTCGCCGATGTTTCTCTGGCGAATTTCAATGCCTGTCTATACAACTGTTCCGCTCGTTGTTTGGAAATTCCAAGTTGGTCGCCGATTTCCTGAAATGTCTTACGGCGTTCTCTAAGGTCGAGTATTTGTTTGTCCCTTTCATCCAGGGATGTCTTTTTGGTCTTTGACGTTTCGGTCCGTTGTGGCGCTGGCAATCCGCCCCTATTGCTTTCTGGACCAGATGACTCAAGCCACGCAGAACCCCAAATAAGTGCTGGGTGTAAATCCAAGGCACTTATTGTTAATCTGTCTGCGTCATAAGGTGTCAGGGATGCATCTGGTTCATACATCGCATCAATTGTTGCTCTTGGAACACCAAGCACTCTGGCTTGTTCGTCCCTATTTCGTCTCATTCGCAACCTGTCGTAATTGAGCAATTCTGATGCTTTTAGAGCACCACCCTTTTTAATCTTTTTAGGTGTTAGCCATCTATTGTCTGCATCGGTGGCCCACCAATTTGGACCACCTGGCGGCATCATTGATGGTCTTCCGCCAGAAGCAAGTCTCGGTACATTTGGTGTTGGGTCTGGCATTTCCATCCAAGTACCATCAAAAATTAATCCATTATTGTTGGCGTCTCTACGCTTGTTGCGGTCAAGAACTCCTTCAATTTTCCCCATTGCACGGCGAGTACCACGCGAAACACTTCTTGCACTACCGATTGCCCTACCCAAAAATGATTTGTTATTGAGTTCTTCGTATAAAGATTTCTTTTTTATTTTTGAGCGACGGGCTTGGTCTTGCAACTCCCTGCGGACAACCGTTCTGATTACGCGCCTGTTTGCTTCTGCTTGGCCGCGTCTTCCCAGAAACGTTGTTCCAGCAAGCCTTGCGTAATCGGTGTTGTTTGTACAGGGCAGCCACACGGTTCTTCCAGTTGCGGATGGCATGCGGCGAACACCAATGCAGCCCAACATTCTGCCTCGTTTTCGTGCCGACTCAATATCTGTGAAAACGTCTGGGTCGTTATCTCTTGGAGATGTATTGGGTATATACGACTTGATACCACCAGAATAAATCGTTGAGTTTATTGGTGCCGAAACTATGCCGCCACCCTCAAGTGTGGCGAATCCCCCGAGGGGTTTTGTTTCTCTTAGATTTTCCCAACCGCGCTTTTTCTTTCTGCCTTTGGCCTTGCGCTTTCCGTATCTTTTATGTAAGTCTATGTATGCGGTTTTACGCTTTGGTTCTGCTTCTCCAGAAAGCCTTAGCAGTTCTTCGTGTGTTTCACACGGCATCCATTTGCCCTCGTGTTTGTGTGCCCCATTGCACCCGACCCATTGGGCAGCACGAAGCGCAAACAGTTTGGAATTTGTGTTTGATTGCTCATCAGTCATGAGCCAAACCTACTTCTCTACGGTTTTGTGAGCCTGTATCAACGCCTCAACATAGTTGTTTGGATGGCGCTTTTTATATAAGCGAGCCTCAGCAAGGTCATCCTTGAACTCTTCTTCTAATTCATCAAACAAAGTATCAATTATTGACAATTCAATGTCCCCGTCTTGCATGTCCATGCTTATCTTTTTAAATGCCGCTTGCATTGACTCAGCAAAGTTGTGTCCACGTTCGGTTCGTATTGGGAATCCCCATTGGGGAGTTTTGCCATCGCTGTCCCAGCCACCAATACCATCATCAATATCGTTAAACGGTGGGTAGTCCATGAGGTCGTCTAGTTCAAGGTGCCGCTTGCGCAGTTCCGTCATTGCTTGCGTGATTTTGCTTTTGTCAGCCATAGTTCTTCACAATATTATCGCGTCGTTTGATAAGAATATCCGCAAGTTCTGCTGCTCTTTGTGGGTCCTTTACAACAGCCATAACCGTCTTGCGAATGTCATCGTCTGTCAGTTTTGACAATGCCTGCGCCTGGCGCTTTATCTCTTGTGGGGTAATATTGCTCAATTGGTAGTCACCCCTGTCGTGGGCCATGGTGCGTAGTTCGCCCACACTTGGACCAAACGGTGTTGAGTTGCCGCTCCCTTTCAATTGTCCTTGGGCTCTGTGGTCCAAGGAACCACCGACATCCGTTCTTACGGCATTACCTTTGCTATCCATTTGAACATTGCCATTCAACATCACGTCCCAGTTGGCAAGCCACGCATCGACAACAAAGCCCTTTTGCGCTTCCGCGCTATCCCTATCATCCGCGCTGCGAACGTTTGGAATCAGTTTGGAAATCATCACGGGCTCACCATTGTCAGTGACCATTTCTGATTCGACGGTGGGTACTCCAGCGAGTTTGTATAGTCTGGCAGCAAGAACTTCAGTCTCAAGACGCTTTTGAGCAGTTGCTGGATTTTCGCCGCCCTTAGGTACCTTCCCGTAGTACTGCGTTCCATCTGGCGCCGTATAAATATTCGCAGGATTTGAGCCACCCATTCCTGCTCGTCTCCTGGACCAGGAATCAATCGCTTTTGCACCACCTGCGGCTGGCGCGCTTGGGGTGGGTGCCGCACTTGAAGTTGAATCGGTTACTGATGCTGGTGTTGGCGTGTCTGGCTTTGTGTCACCACTACTGGAGTCCTTGTCGCCATCACTTCCCCTACTGCGTCGCGCCTTTCGAATCGGCGAACGACTTGCCTTTACAGCCTCGCCTTCGCGACTTCTGTCAGTCCTTCTCTTCCATGACAACCATGTCCGCCCAGGGAGTTTGCCGTCTTTGTCTCTGGCAAGCGCCTTGGCATTGTTATATGTCATTGGACGCTGAACGGCAACGACTCCACTTCTGTTGTGCAGCAAGAACGGGTCTTCTGCACTTGGATTATCAGAGTTATTAGTATCAATACCGTCAACTCCAATAATTGGTGCAAAGTAGCCCAGTTCTGAACCCTGTGCTTTTTCGGTAAACCTGTCCAAGTAATCCAGAGTGTCAAGAATCCTCTTCTTTTCATCACTCACTTTTGCGCGCTGTTCGTCAGTTGTTCTTGGCAACTTTTCCAGGTCTTCCATTTTTGAAATTAGGGCACGAACAATCTGCCCGCTGCGCGACGTCTCGTTGTCAATATTTGAAAGTTCCCTGCGAAGGACTTCGGCAATTTCACCTGGTTCCCTGGCGGCCACGCCCTCTCGCGTATTACCGAATGCGTTACGTAGAGAATTGTTAGCACGCTTCGTTAGGTCTTTCATCTTGTCGCGCTCACGCTGCAGTTCATCAGCCTTGACGATGTCCGCGCTTGGTGGAATGAGAACCAACATGCTGTGGCGGTCAGCATCTGCATCGCCCGCGTACCCGCCCCATCGCGTGCCTGGGAATGCAAAGTATTCACCAACACCAAATGCCCTCATTCCTTCGCCAGGGATAAATCTGTCTGGGCTGGTTAGGAATTGCTCAACGTACGATTCGCTTTCTACTTCTTTGTTGCCAGTTCCCCGCACGACTGGTTGCCACCCTGCGGCAATTAATGCGCGTGCTTCATCTTCGGTAATAAGAGTTGGCGGTTCGCTAAAGCCCATGTTGACCCATAGGGTTGCCAGCAACTGGTCGTACACCTTCTTTTTCTCACCCGCATTGGTAAGTTGCTGTGCCTCTTGCAATCGCTTATCCATGAATTGCATGGTTGTCAGGAATTGGTCGTCAATGGTTACCGTTCCATCGTTGGCAACTCTTACTGGCGTAAGCACACCCTTTTGTTCATTTATGGCCCGTGACAATTCCTCTGGGTCACGGTCCTTTCGGAATCGCGACCTAAAGGCGCGAGCCATGGCGCGACCACGCAACTTCCTCTTTTTAATTTCTAGTGTCGGGTCGGCCAGGTAACCAATTCGCTTCCCTTGTTGAATTCGTCGTTGTTCTCGTGCCCTGATTCGCGCCCTTCTCTCTGGATTCATTCTCAAGAGACGCTGGCTAATCCGCAGTGCTCGTTTTTCGTCCTTTGCGGTTCCAAGTTCTAGTTTGTCATCAACCGATGTGCGTGGCTTGAACTTTGACTCACCGCCAGCATGCTTGGCAATGGATGATTCCGCGGTCGAAAAACCCTTTGGTGCTTTGGCGCCCTTGGCCTTTGCCGCCTTAACTATTGCACCTTTTGATGTTGGGTGCAAATGTTCGAGAGCAGAAAAATCATCATCTTCAATCATGTTCATGATTGTCTGTAGGTCGTCAAGCGCTCGTCTTGCTCTTGTGTAGTTGGTTGCTTGCTCGCCAGTGTCTTTGGAACTAGAATCTTTGAGTTCGACATTTCCGTCAGCATCAACCTTGAGCGTTCCGTCTTCATTCATGACAAACTTTTGAACGGCGCCCTTCTCATCGTCGGGTTTTGCAACAGCCCTGTCCAAGATTCGCAACATTTCCCTAATATCATTTGCGTCGAATTGTGCGTCTTCCGAACGCGGGTCAAAGGTTCCACCAGTTCCGCGAACTTGTTTGCGAACTGCGCGCGCTGATTGTTTCTGCGCACCACGCACTTGGCCCCTCCAGAATTTTCCAAACGCGCCACCCTTGAGCGATTTTTCAAGCGCTTTTCTTCTTTCAATAAGTGCTTTCTTTACTTCTTCCTTTTGCTCTGGCGTAAGGGAATCCCAAAACTCACCATCTCCTTCAAGTAGCGTTCTTCCAAGATGCTTGCGCATTCCAGTGTTATTCATCGTTCCGCCAACACCGCCGCCAACAGAAAGCATGACATCTTCCTGGCTCGGACGACGCCCATCTCTCCCAGAAGCAAGGCCACGAGGTGTTGCGGCTCGCTGCATTGTCGCAAGTGACCTTCTGGTTCCCTGTGGCATATCAAGACCGCCTCGTCCACTTGCCACTCGACCAGACGCACTTCTAGATGGACTTGCTGGCGCCTTTTCAAGGTCGTTCATTATGTCCAATATGCGGTCACGCTCGTCCTCGTCAATCGCTGAACTGTTGTCCAAAATTTCGCGCAAAACGTTTCTTAAGTCTCTATTGTCTTTTGGCGAGATGACCTGACCGCGTACAAAATTTGCAGCAGCGTTCACCAATCTGTCAACTTCGTTTTCGTCTTCGCCAACAACTTTTTCAATATCATCACGCAAATTGGCCGCTGTACGACCAGAGGTTAACTTTGTGGCATCTTTAGATTGTTTGTTGAGTCTGTCCAGCATTGTTATTAGTTCAATCCGCTGGTCCTCATTAAGTTGGGTATTGTTATCCAACAATTCTCGAAGAACTGGCTTTATCGAATTGCTTTCTTCCTGGGTTATTCTTTCGCCATTCTGAAAACGTCGAATTGCATCAATTAGTGGCGCATCAACATCTTCGACAGCGTCGTTTACAATTCGATTTGTCCCAGAGGTGAGACGACGGTTGTTATATTTCTCGAATAACCGAATGAACGATTCTCGGGTAAAACCCTCTCTTCTTAACTGTTCGTCCAACTCTTGTTTCGGGTCATACATTTGGCCAATTTTTCCGTCTCTTCTGCCAATTTTTCCGTCTCTTCTGCCAGAAGTAAGCGCGTGTCTGTCCATCGCTTCCTGACGGAAGAACCTAACGTCTTCAATAAGGTCGTCCAATACGTCACGCTGGTCTGGCGTGGACGTTTCATAATCCCTTCTGTATTTCAGGGCCTTTAAGACTGCTTTGTTTTCCGCATCGGTAAGAACGCCAGAACCTCTCTTTAACTTTTCAAAACCTGTGCGCATATCGTCACTGACGCCTTCGTCATTGTCGGCAAGGTCTAGCGAACTTTCAATCATGTCTTCTCGCGTTGCATTGCGACGGCCAGAAGTGAGTCTGCCTCCCTTGTCATCTTCCATGGCATCGAGTAGTGCGTGAACACCTTCAGCAAGTGCATCGCGCTGCTTATCAGTAATCAAACCCTTGAGTGAGGAGTCGACAAGTTCTTTGGCAAATTCGCGTCGTTTGTCTATGTTGTAAGACAATGGCTTTTTACCACTATGTGGAACTCTGTTTCTGGCATCAATTTTAGATAGTTTGCTAACAAGTCTTTTAAAGGCCCTGTCGGTGTCAGTTTCTGTTGGGCCCTGTAATTCGATTCCAATGTCATTGGCAAGAATTCTTATTCCCGTATCAAAATCGTCGCCACCCTGCTTGCTGCTTCCATAAGAGTTACCAATCATGTCCGCAACTTCTTTGCTTGGTCGACTTGAGCGGCCAGAAGCGCTTCGGCCTCCCCTCTCATTTTCAATAGCATCAAGTAGTGCGTGAACACCTTCGGCAAGGGCATCACCCTGCTTGTCGCTAATCAAACCCTTGAGCGACGAGTCAACAAGTTCTCTGGCAAACTGGCGCCGTTTACCACTGTCTGGAATGTCTTTTCCTGCATCAGCATCAATCTTGGACAGTTTCTTGACAAGTCCCTGAAAAGCCTTGTCCGTTTTGTCGTTATTGTCTAATTTGATTCCAGCGTTTCTGGCAATTTCTCTTATTCCCGTATCAAAATCATTGCCACCTTCCAGCATGCTTCCATAGGAGCCGCTAATCATGTCCGCAACTTCTTTGCTTGGTCGACCTGAGCGGCCAGACGACAAAGCCTGTTGAGATGGGTCAAACTTGCGCTTGGGGGCTTTTAGGTCTGCCTGCATTTCGTCCCTAAATGCCTTAAGTTCATCTTTTTCATTGTCGTCAGTATCGGTATCTTCAATAATGTTATTGAGGGCACCAATTAGGGTTCGCAATTCATCGGGGTCCAGCGCTTCACCACGCATCCATTGAGACCAAAGGTCGGTTATTTCTGGTGTTTTTTGGGGGTCCCTACCAGACGTAAGCGCTCGTGTAGTTTCTTTTCCTCTTTGTGCCCTGCGTTCTCGTTCTTTTTGCTGTGCCGCATCACGATTTTTTGCAATCCGTTCGCGGTTTTTTCTCTGTTCTCGCTTTAGTGCGCGCATCAACGCGTTGTATTGTTTTTTGGGAACAATTCGCGAAAGATTTGTTGCTGCACCAGTTTCAGTAACGCCGTCGTAGTCGTCAAGCATTTGCGCTGCATTAACGATTTTGTTGGCTTGTCTATCATTAAGTCTGGGTCCCTCAATCTCAAGATTTCTGTCGGATGCAGCATTGTCACCACGATTTCGACCAGAAGTTAGTTTGTCGGGCTGGGTTCGAGTGCTGTTCTTGCCCTTCTTCCATTTCTTAATATCTTGCTGTAGGTCAAAAATTGCATCACGAACATCTTCGGTTGTATTGGGACTATTAAGGATATTATCGATTGTTTCCTCTAGGAAATTCATTTCGTCTTGAGTCATTCGCAGATTATTGCGCAATTTATTCAAGACGTCATCAAATTCATATCCGACAGGAGAAAATTCGTTATTGTCATCGTCGAAAGTATCGTCCCTGCCAGAAGGTAGACGATTGTCATTGGGTTTCTTAAATTTGTTTTTTCTATCGCTTCTATCCCTATTTGTGTCCACGTAATCAAATGGGTCTTGTTCGTAATCTTTCTTATATTCGTCGGCAAGTTTGTTGTATCTTTCTTGTGGAATTCTTTCTTCTAAAACTTTTTCGCCAATCTTTCCACTAATCAAATCGTTAAAAAACTTATCAACCTCTCGGCCAGAACCATCTTCAAATGTTCTTGCACCCAGTTCGCGCACATCCTCGTAGGGAACTTCAAAATGTCTTAACTTCCCATCTCGCGTATATAGGTGAAGTACTCCTTCATCTAAGTCGTAATGCGCCGCTATGGCCAAGCGGCTTCCCTTTACCCAAACTTTTGCCAATCGGGCGCCGCGCGTCCGCATTTCCCCGCCAGACTCCTCTTCTGGCATGTTATGAATAAATTGTGCTGGTCTTACGCGCATTCTCTTTGGTCGTTCAAAATTGTTGTCGCCAAATCTTGGACGCATTCCAGCGCCAGATGCAAGTGCTCTTGGATTCACGTTGCGCTCCGCTCGCCCAGAGCGCGACCTTCCCGTTAGCGGAACAAACTTATCTGGCTTTGGCTTTGGTTTACCAAATGTTGGCGGTTCTTCGCGAACTGGCATTTGCTCGAAACGTACTGGCCCGTCTCGGTCTGGACGGTAATCCATTGTGCGTGTCATGCGCCGTGCCATGCGGTCAGAAACTTCCCGTCGCATTTGCATTTCTTCCCGTGGTGTTAGTGCTCGCCCAGTACGACCAATCCCCCTATCTGGTTTTTCAACAAATCTCGTTGGGTCTGGCATTTCGCGCCACGTTCCATCGAAAATCATTCCGTCTCTGTCAACGTCTCTTCTCTTGCGCGGGTCAAGTTCACCGCTAATAACACGCGAAGCCATACCGCGCAGTCTTCCCCTGTTGCCCCTGTTTGGTGTTAGCGCTCGCCCAGCACGGGCAATCGTCCTACCAAGACTTGCTTTTACGTAAACATCCAAAATTTCTTTTGTGTTTGAACCCATTTGGTTACGCTTACTCAATGGAATAGTACTGTCAAGAACCTTCCTATTTATTTCATTAATAATTTGTTTGCCGAATTGCCGCTCCGCTCCACGCGACATTTTTGTTTGTATTTCATGTCTTTCAGTAAGACTTGATGTTCTGTTTGGCTTGCCATTGAATTGTTTGGTTTCGTTATTGAAAGCCAATTGATTCAATCGCATTTTGAGGGCTATTTCGTTGGTTGCAACTTCTTTTCTGAAGTTTTTTGCCTTAAAAGAGACCACACATAGTTTTGCTCGTGTGTCCATTGGCAGTGCAGAATCAGTAATTGACGGAAGTTTAGACAATGTCGAAAAACGCTCATGGTCAAGTTCAAACTGATAGGTCTTTTCCTCAACCACGCCCATATTCACGGCAGTTGCCTCATCGGAACTGACAATTATCTTTCTCATCATTTCGTCAGAAAGGCCCTTGAACTCACCAACCGAAACCCCATAGGGGAGATTCCCCAAAGACGCAGTATTCGCATTGGCCCACTGGGCCCATTCAATAGCCCGTTGTGTCCAACCGAAGTACCTTAGGTTTCCGTTGGATTTTACGACAACGCCGAAATTTATCCCTCGCGCTACGTTTTGAAGAACTGCGTACTGTCTCATTTATCTTCCCAACACCAAGGCACTAAGTTCGTCACTTTCTTGTATGAGTCTTTCAAGTCGAATACCGTATAATCTTTCAAGAATATTGAGATGGATTTTTTCTCCAGCACTCAATTTTCCATCTGTGTAAAGCCTTGATTTAAATTGTGACAGACTGAAGGCACGCGCCCGCTGAATAAGTGTAGCAATAAATTGAAGGTATTGTACGCGCTGTGCTGCTTTTAGTTCTTTAAAATAATCAAGATACAGTTTGGAATTATCTGGAGTAATCAGGTCACCTATTTGTGCTTCTGTTCTTTCGGTTATTTTAATTTTTGATAGGTCGACCAACCCGCCGCCGATATTTTCAACTGGGATAAGTTTGGTTTTGCCGTTGTAGTCGGCGAGTTCCACGGAACCACTGTTTCTATTCGAAACATCTGTCAAGATGTCTGAAATAAGTAGTTTTGTAACTTCTGTCAGCGGCGCAGAACCAAATCCAGCGTCTGGCTTCATCCTGGAACCTTTCAGCGCGGTTGCCGCATCTTCAACCAAATACGGCCTTCTGTCTCCAGAGCCAAGAAGCAATACGTTGGGTGCCTCGATGGCCAAATGTTGCTGAACGCCAGAAATAAACCGCTGAGATATGGCCTCGTAGTCAACGTTTGATGTTCTTTGCATATATTTGTCACCGTTTGGCATGGTGAGCATTGTTCGCCCACCACCAATGCCATCCCTTTTAATTTGCGAGACCTTTGTGAGTGCTTGCTGAAGTATGTCTGGTGCAATTTCCGTAAGCGACCCTCCACGCTGGATGTGGGCCACGGCGCCCGCGAGTGTTCGAATGTCTTTACCAACTGGAGCAACGGATTCTGATTGTCGTTGTTTTGGTTCTGATATTTCTTCGGTTGCCTTTGCGACACGCTTCTTAAATCCAAGCGAAGCCCAGCGCTGTCGTCCGTCATTCCCAATTTCGTTTGGTCTAGATATCCCAACAAAAGATTCTGAGTATCCAATTCCCTCGCCAGTTTCCTGGGCAACCATTTTGAGTCTCGACGCTGGGTCTTTTGAGTTATCCGAATCAATTGCAGCATTGACGGTGCGTCCCAATTTTCTTCTTTCGCCCACTGTAAGTTGACGACGTTTTTCCAGGGTGAGAACCGAACCACCAGGCAAAACGTATTTAAGGCTTGTAACTCCAGTATTAGACAAGAGACCAAGTTCGTCCTTTCCAATAGCATCTGGGCTGGAAACATTCAACATGTATGTTGCACCCTCCATGTCCCTATTGTCTGGAATGGTGCGCAAAACAGACGGCGGAACGACTGGTTCAACGACAAATCCGTCGCGCCTAACCATTCTCGCGTATGAATCCCTGGTCGAACCAAGCGGCTTAACGAGTTTTTTAATTTCCGCCAAGGCTTTTTGTGGATTTGACATAGAAACCTTTGGTATTTGTGGGGCGCGTTGTTCAGTAATGCTGCCCCCGTACTGACCTTCACCAAGCGGTTTAGCAACCACATCCGCAACTGGGGGATTTAATGCTCTTGCGATTCTTCTAACTGCGCCGATTGCCGCCCCAATTGGACCAGGAATGGCAAACAATCTTTGACCACATGTTGAAAATCTGTTATCGGTAAATCTGCCACCATACTGGTATCCCTCAGGGCATCGAGAAACACCGTCCCCAGCATCTCGTCGCATTCCAGGAATTCCTGGAATGCCAGGAGTAAGTATTCGCGTAAGGGTAGAGCGAATCGGGCTCCTTATCATGCTGAGGTTTCCAGGAGTTATAGCAGAACCAATCGCTTGAATGCCTTGAAGAATTGGATTATTTGATGCCACGGCTCCAATTCGTTTAAATTCAAATTCTCTCCCCCTACCGCTGCGCTTAATGAGGGCTTTGTAAGATATGACTTCTTGTCGTGAAGCAGAAAAAGCACGCATGAGATTAGTTGGCGCCGTTTCGGAATGCTTAAATACCGTGCGAACCTTAACAATTTCTGAATCTGGGCAGCACAGACTCTTTTGTCTTAGAACCTTGACCTCATTGATGCTTTTGGTCTCGTACATCAGTCACCACAGCATTTCGTAGACATATATTCACCAACGACAATCATTCCAGATTTATCCTCGCCCTCAAGTTCCCAATTGTCATCATTGCGTAGATACTTGACAAAATCAGATTCTGCATCCATAAATTCCTTAAGAACCGTCATGGCGTACGCCTGGTCGCCACCAGTAATTATTGGAGTTTCCTCTTCAATTGTGTCACGCCAAATTTTCTCTGAGTAAAACTCATCAACTTCCATGTAATCTGCCGACTTCCCCAATGGCTTACCTTTGCCAACACTCCTAGCAAGTCGTTTTGGAGCCCTTATGAGTCTGCCAAGCCGCTCGCCAAATTCACGGTTGGTCCAATTTCTTTTCTTTAACTTTCCCCTGCAATTCTTCATGCCTGGGTGATGACAACCCTCATTGGGCCATAGACCCGTAGTTTCGTGGTGTAGCCAAGCACAAATATTATTCAACGGGTACAATTCTGGATGGTCGGCAAGAATTATTCTGCAACGCCTAAATCCGCCAGGTTTGCGCATTATTGGTCGCCAATATCGCAAAAGCCTTTCTAGATTTCCTCTTCTTGGGCCATATCCGCGGAGAATATCACCAGTAATTCTTTCCTGGGGAAGGTCAAAGATGACGTCCTGCGGCGCTTTAATTTCGTAACGCTCGTTAGACATCTTTTCTACCATGTTTTGTTCTTTTTCCAATGTTTTCTTTTTTCACCCAATGCGACATTACCTTTTTAGACGGCTGCTGTGACGCAAGTGATGCCCTGAAATCAATAGCCCTATTTTCGTAATCGCGGGTCTTGGACCTTCTGTTTAAAATGTCCTCTTTTACGTGAACATCTTTCAAAAGCGCCTTACTAACTGGTGCAGATTTCTGCACAAATACAGAATACCAGTATGGACCGCTTCTTTTTTGATGACCGTTCCAAAGTTCTTCGTGGAATTCAGAATTGTTTATTTTCGTCATGATTGGATTCCAGTCAACAAATTCCCAAAAATTTGTAACTTTTATGTCACCAAATCGACCAATCAAAACACAATCTGATTTATTGTCGTACGCGTCAACAACGTAATACACCTTGGTGTCCTTACATTTTCCAACAAGTATTGACTTCATTGTTTTTCCTCTTCATTAATAATAAATGGGAACATACTCCGCAAAGCACTAGGTTGCGGTACGGCGCGCTTATCAAGTGACCGTCTTTCCGACTTCACTCTTGGGCCCAATTCCTCCAATAGTGTTTCGGCATCATTTCGTATTGCTTCAGCCGAGTCTAATACAACTTCAGCCGTAACATAGCCGTCGCCAATTGACACGATTTTTAACTTTGTTCCTCTTGGAAGCAAGAATTCTGCTTCTTCAATCACTTGTATGCTATCAAAGCGCCAATCGTGCCCATCCCCGTCGTCATCAGGTTTCAGTGCTGTGGTTATTGTGCCGCGCGCGCCTGCGGGAACAAGTATTTTTAATATTGGCATCGCCCTTAAGCGGTCGTGCCACCCCCCATCACCACGGCGCGAAGCCGAAAACATATCCCATGTCTCCCATTTGCTGTTTTGTGGTGCCTGTTCGCCGCCGTAGTCGACATATCTAGCGGTAAGTGGGACAGGGCTTACTGACGTAGACATAAATCCTTTTTCAGTGATGATTCCGCCAACACCAGCCTCATCTATCATCTGCATTACTTTCCAACTTGTGATTCCCCTAAATACCGTGATTGGTTCCTCAAGTGGAGGAGAATCCTTGATTATCGAGTCGATGTGCGCAATCTGCTTGCTTGCCTTGGCGATTTCCCTCTCTATTAATCCCTCTGGCGGCTGCCACCCTTCGGGGAGTGCGTAGACGAATCGTTTTAATTCGTCGTCGTATACGCCGCGCTTATATCTGGCTCTGGCTTCTTCAATCTCTTGTTGAAGACGGACAGAAGCAAATTCTTCTGGGCCAAGTCTCAACAATCTATTTATGTTGACATATCCGCTTCGCGCGTACCCACCAAACCCCATCAAAGACTGCAATTTATCGTACTTCTCATCTCTTTGTTCCGTCTTGTATATGCCCCCTTGCAGATATGAGTTGTAGTGTTTCAAAAGTTTTACGAAGCGAGCAACATAACGCGGGAATTTGTACCGCGGGTCCTGATTGTTGTAGACGCGCCATCCGATTTCAGTGTTAGGAAAAATGTCTCCATCTTCCTGACGGTCTTCGTTTATTTCGGCGGCCAATGGGTCGGGATATGTCGGCAATAAGTCAAGGTTCTCACCAGTCGGGTCCACTCTTTGTAGTTCTTCATAATCCAGTGGACCACGGCGCCCAGATGCAAGCCTGCCAGATTTTTGTCTCTGTACGTAGTCTGCTTTGGCAGTTTCAAACGCAGTTATATCCTTATCGAATCTTTCCTGTTGTTTGGTTACGTAATTTTTCCTATTGGTTTCATCAAGAACATCTGTTGACCATTTATTTTTTATTGCCCCCTCTATTAGTTTTCTCATTGATTCAGCAGTCGCTTCTGCATCTGCGTCGGCGGTATGATGTTTGTCGCCAAGTTCGACCTTTAGGTATTTTGTAATGTCGGCAAGACTATTTGACGGAACATTCTTGCCGAGTTTTTTGTTAAATTTAAAGGGCCCATCAGGTTTTTCATCGGAGTATCTTGGCAACACCATTGATGCCATATCTTTAAGGTCAATCCAGCCAGCCACACTGAAATCGATTCCGTGCTTTTTGAGTGCGTCTTCCAAAACGTCTTTGTCAAACGCGGCATTTTGCACTCCCATTATCGCATTGGGTCCAATAAATTCGGCAAGTCGTCTATGGGCTTCGGCAACAGATGGCTTGTTCTGTAGAAACTCATCTGTAACCAGATTGCCGCCGTAGTCTTTAAGGTTGTCCCTCGACCATTGCTCCCAATCACTACGGGGAATTCCTGGATTTACATAGGTTTCAAATCTCTTTGTAACTTTTCCGTCTTTTACTTTTACGGCACCAATTTGTGTAACTTCTCCGTTGCCAGTGGAGAAATTAAATTCATCGAATTTGAGCCCTGTTGTTTCGTAGTCAAGGAAGGTCACCTCCACATCGTTGTAGCGCTTTTGGAAGTCTTCCCAATCTTTGACTCCTTTAAAGATTTTATTCGCGTCTCCAAGTATTGGACCATACGATGGCTTTCTTGGGTATTGCGGTTTTTCATTTTCGTCTATCCGCCCAGACGCAAGCCGTCTATCTATTCGGGATGGCTCGCGTTTTGCTACTTGACCTCGGCCACTTGCCAAACGTTTTGGTGACCCAAGTTTGTCAGATGATTTTCTTGGTTTTAGGGCATCCATTTCTGTTTCTGGAGCGATATTTGCGCCCCATTCAGACAAAAACTCTCTTATGATTTTTACGGAACCATAACCAACAACATCAACAAGTTCATGTTCTTCTGTCATGCCACTTATTTCCATACTTCTTGGGTAAAACGAATGGACATCATCGTTGACTCCGTCGTACCTTAAGAATGTAACCTTTGGCATGTTTTGGGGGTCTTTTAGGCTTTCGGCGATTAATGTTCTAATTCTCTGTCGTTCTCTTAGTTTCCCAATTGCTTCGGCTCTAAAGGCAATTTGTTCTCGTAGGTCCGAAACCATTGCTGCTGGATATTTTTTGTCCTTGTTTTCCAAGATTTCAACAATTAATTCAGCGTCTTGTTTTGTAATATAAGGACCAAAATATTCCCTTATCGTATTTCCATCAACCGTCTTTGGTGACACTTTGTGTTCGCGCATATGTTGTCGCTGAAAACCCTCATCAATACGAATTTCTTCTACATCGTCCATACCAAAACCACCAGCGACTATGCCTTCGTTGTAATAACGCTGTTCGCTACCGACAGCGCCAGCATATCCTGGAGTTGACACATCTGTTACGTGGGCATAATTATCTGCAACACTTGCTTCCAATAGGTTTGCGATTCTTCGCTGTTGTGTATCCAAAGAGGAATTACTAAACAATCCACCACCAAGAGCACCAGCCCTTTGCAAAAGTGCAGCCGCAAGCAATTCGTCATCGGTCTCCGAGCCATCAAATCCAACTGGTGTTCGCATACCGTTGAATGAATCACCGAATGTTAGAACGGCGCGTTGCGCAATCTCTGGCTTCAGTACAATTTCAGAACTACCGTATTGAAAAGCAAGTGAATCAACTACTTTTCCTTCAAAAGTATTGACCGAACCAAAAGCGCCACCTGGTGTTGGCATAAGTACGTCTATGTCAACCTCGTCACCATCTTGCGGCTTCATTTTGCTTGCGCGGTCTTTTTTTGCTCGTTTTATAAATTCAACCTCGTCTACGTGGAGCATGTATCCGTGGGCTGGCCTTAATGAATCATCTGCGGTTTCTGGAATTCCCAAAAGCAGTTCAGATTCAATCCTGTTTTCTGCCAGTGAAGAGGCTTGGCTACCAGTGTCCTGGTGGGTCGTCATGTATCGTCCGCGCTTAATAAAACCCATCAAGGGCGATTCCCGTGAATCTTTTATTCCAGACATTGACTCACCGCGAATTCTGAATCTTATGCGCTTGTCCAAACCTTTTATTTGTTTTCTAATTGCTTCAGCAAGGATTTTTTTAATCTCATCTTTCGATTTTCCTCGCATTATTTCAGAAACTTCTGGTGACAAATATGGCAGTTTGCCGACTTTTATGTGCTGAAATGCATCGTCAATTATATTATCTACTCGTACTTGCGCCTCTTCTGGGCTTTCAAATCTATGGTCATCAGTAGCAACAATTCCACCACCACGACGACTTGCCTGTATTTTCTCAAGATATGCGTTTCGTTTCTTTTGCAGTTGTTGCGTTTGTCTCTTGCCGAAAGTTATATTTTGAGACTTCATGCGCTCTTTAATAACTCTATTGCTTGGCGTAATTTCGTCTGGAATAACCGTTGTATCCCTTTCGCCATCGGTGGGTTTTCTCCCTGATGCCAATCGTGTGGCCATGATGCGTGCGGCGGTTTTACGGGTTTCTATCTTTCTCAATGCTTTTTGTGCATTCGCTTTTTGAGTGAGCGATTCTCTGTTGGATTGACTAATTTGTCTTAGTGCTGACTCAAATGGGGCCAAAGATTCCACCGCATTTGATTGTGATGTAACACGCGCCATGACGGTGCCATCCGACAATCTTCCAACAACCTCTAGTTCTCCAGGTGGGAGAATTATGCTTCCAACCTCGCTTTTATCGGTCCCTGGGGTGAAATCTGGAAGACCAGAAAAACCCTCAGGAACATTAACGATTACTCTTTGAGTTCCAGAAGTTGGCCCCATGACGCCCTGCTCACGCTCGCTGCGTTTTGTAATTTTTCTAACCTTGTTTCCTGGGTGATGTCTTGTTCCGTTGTCGTTGTCCCATTCAAAAACATTTAGGCCAATTTTGGGTTCTGTCTCTGGCACTATCACCCGTTCGTTTATGGTTCCGCCAGAATCAACAAAAGCCTTATCGGTGGCCTCGTACGCATCCATTCCCGACCGCAAGTACTCTTTTCTTAATCGCAAATATTCGGCGGTGTCGCGCGTTGTTTCATCGTAATCAAGTCCAATCAGTTCACCGTCTTCAGACAAACCGCGCCCCCTTTCAAACGCAAATCGCAGGGCTTCCTGGTCTTTTTGAGAAACAAAGACGGTGTTATCAAATGTTGATGTTGTGTCTGAATCAGTTATGGAAGAACCAGTTGATGGCTTTTTTCTCGTAACTTTTCCGTCTCGGTTGTAGGAGTAACGAGACCCTGGCTCATTTGACAGCGATGTCTCAAATCCGCTGAATTTTCGCGCGTTTGTGTCCACAATCCCAACTGCGCCAAGGTCATCTTCTGATTTGAGAATGCCAGTGAAGTGATGCGAAATCGCGAATCTGGCGCCGTCAATATTGTTGCCAGGTACCCCCATTGACCCATCAGGCAACAATACTTCGACAGCAACGCCGTTGGGGAGTTTGGATTTTTCAATCAAATCGGCAAACGGTATCAATTCCTTATCAAGCATAGCGACCGTTCTGGAGCCATCAATGTCCATGGAAAGATTGAAAGAAACAACTTCTGTTGTGGCAGGTTTGGACCAAGGCTTTTTGCGCCAGTCGCTTTCAATGACTTTCTTTTGTTCGGGTGTTGCGGAATCCATGATTGATTCCCTCAACGAACCTGCCCATTTCGACATTGACCTTCTTCCAGAAAACATTGCAGTTGAAGATAGGCCGCGTTGCTCGACTTCCTCCGCCCTGCCCGACTTCAGCAAGCCGCGGTCCCTGGCCTCCTGTACCCTTTTGTCAAAATCTGTTTGCGCTATCCGCGTAAGGTCCATTATTAAACTGCCAAACAGTTTTCTGGCTTTCACTTTCTCAACGTCTTCTCTTTTGGGCATTTCGAGCGGAGCGACGCGGTCGATAATGTTTGTTAAGTCCCTCTTTAACGTTTTTCCATCGTCCCCCAAATCATGTAACGGCGCAAGCAGAGCATCTATTTCTGGCGTTCGAGGAATCAAATTCATAGCAACAGCAGCACCAATGTCTGCTTGAAGTTCTAATAATGTTTGATTGCTAAGTTGCTCTGCCTTATCTGACCTCAACGCTAACGCCATGGCTCGGCCCTCGTCGTAGACCGTTTGGTCCCACCATCTATCTACTACGCTGATTGCGTAAGACCGAGGGTCTTCTGGGTTATCGATTTTAATTTGCTCTTCCCGCAATTCCCGCAATGTTTCTTCAGGGTTGGCAGAATTTGCAAGCATCTTAAAATACACTGCCTGCCAGTAATAATCCATTGGATATCGGCCACCAACATTATTGGCTATCAGTTGTCGAACTATCTCTGGATACTCCTCAAGTACGCCCGCTATGGTTTTGGGGTCCAACATTCCATGCAAACTGTGCCACTCGCCAGTAGGTTCGTCTAAATAGCCCCCATCCATAACGACGTCATTTATTATTTTCCTTGCTTGTTCATTTGTTAGGCCAAACCGATTTTGTAATATTGCGGCGTACAACCTATATTGCGCTATGTGGTACATTTCGTGGAACATAACGAATTGACCAAATGCTTGATATCCAAGTGAACTAGCAAGTCCCTCAATGTCGCCCAATTTGCTTCCTTCGAGGAGAGCGACCGCGTCGTCAAACCTATGCAAATCCTCAAAGTACGCGTTGATGATGTCCATTCTGACTTCTTTAGACACTTCTTTTTCAATTTCCATAAGTTTGGCGACATCGGTTCCACCGTCAGAAACGGGTGTAATAAATTTTTCGCCACTATCAGAAAGAGAAAGTGTGTGTTTGCCCTTCAATATTGCACCAATACTGACCCACACGGTATATTTGTCAATGTTCCACTCCCCCGTTTTTTTGTTGAACGAGGGCGCAGCCGCTGCAGCATTATTACCAAAGTTCGGGTCGCGTGGGCTCATAAACGCAATTCTCTCAATCAAAGCAGCGCGTCCTGGCTCTTCTGCGGCTTGGTATACGGCGGTAGTCAATGTGCCATTCATAAAAGTAAGCGCTTGACCTTGGAGTACTTGCATGGTTCCATAAAGATTTCGTAACAGTTCTTGGTCTTCGCCAGGAAACAATACTGATGGTGGAATGCCCTTGTCCAAGCCTTCCCGTATTTTCTCTCGTAATTCGTAATCAATCTCTCCAATTTGCAATACACCATCTACACGCTTTTTTTTGTCTAAATCGATTCCTAATGCCTTCAATTTGGCTCTTACCAATGGATTCTCTGTGTCAATTCCATCGATAGTATTTTTTTTAAGTGCATCCAACAGATGGTCAGCCACCATCTTGTTTATCTGTCCAAACAACTCGTCCACTGCATTTCGTATCTGTTCTTCTGTGGGGTTGTCTGGAAGGTCGCCGAATATGGCCAAGTCGCAATCCCAGCCACGTTTCTTCATTAGGAAGGCCAACATGGCCAAGCCTTTGCTGACCGAAGCAGGATTGTTTCTATCCAGGGCAAAATCTGGAAATTCCTTTTCAATCATGTCCAGAACAAGTTGTTGCTGTCGCTTTGTTTCGTCTAGCGCACGCGCCCTTTGCGCTGCGACTCGCGCAAGCCTTTTTATCTCTTTGCCGCTGAGTTTTGTGCCATCTTTGCCCAGCCCTCGTGTGTCGTTGATTTTTCTAAAATATGCTTCATAAACTTCCTCGTACCTTGATGGGTCAATTGGCGGCTCGGATTCTGCAGTCCTTTTCGCTCTTTCCCACGCCTCTTTAATTAATCTGAGTCTTCTTGTCTTCTTCTTTACGTCTTCTGCTTCAGCAATGATTGTGGCGGCTGGCGAGTCAATTGGTTTGCCGTCTGGTCCCAATAGGGGTGGGGCATCTGCGGATTCTGGTAATCTTCCGCCGCTTCGCAGAAATGCAAAAACCCTGCCAGCCTGACCACTGAATGCACGTCTACCCGACGCAAGTGATTGGGTTGGCGCCGCGCTGTCAATAACGGACAGGTCTTGTCTTAGTTGCTGTCCTGCTCTTTGGGCAATTTCAATAAGTTTTCTCGCCACAATCGGCGAAAAGTCAAAACAGTTGCTGCCAACTTCATCGGTGAATTGATTGGCTGCGGGAACGCCAGGTGGGCATCTAAATCTTCCGTCTGCATCAATAACGATTCCAAGTGCCCTTGCTGCGGCTTGTCCGATGTTGCCAACTGTCTGACCAATGGTTCTGCCAAGCGATTTTTGCTCAAAACCACCAGTTCTCGGATTTTTATTGACTGTTCTTATTGTAACTACTGGCTTATTGCTTGCTGTTCGTTTGTCTAGATACTTCCTATAATCCTCTGCCAAGTTTTCCATGGCCGTTTCTTTGGGTGGGTCAACCCAACCAACATTTGCAACATCCCCCATTTGACCATCCCTATTGAACGGCAATGGGGTCATTGTAAAGAATTGCCCTGGCTTTTGTTTTGCATCTGGGTCGTATATGGCAGACCCGATACGAACAAATTTGGACTTTGCTTTTTGTCTTCTTGCCTTGTTGTCAGCCGATGCTGGCTGTTTTGCCCCCAGTGCCTTCACCGATATATCTGGCGAGAACGGATAAATCGAAATTTCATTACGCGCGGCGACGAATTCGCTTACTCGTTCATCAATGCTCTTTTTGATAACAGGGGCAAATTTATTGCTGGTAACCGTGCGTGAAACTACGACTTTACGTTCCTGCATGGCAGGCGCCTTTGCTTTGAATCGAATTACGATTCGTTGTTTTTGTTTTCTTCAACCTCTGCATTGAGCAACTCAAATTCCAGGAGTTGTGAAATAAATTCGTCATCGGCTGACTTTGCTGCGTCGGTTGATTGGCTATCTGATTTTCCGCCCACAAGCCAATTGGCTGGAATCATTGATTCCGCACCAAGCGCCTTGGCGCGCTTCATGATGTGCGTCTTGGCGGCTGACTTATCCTTGGCGCGACCAAAGGCCTGAATTGCGTTAGCCAAATCATCCCTGTTGGCAATTGGATAGGAACCATCTGGCAAGGCAGTACCCGCCTTGGCCATTGAATCACGCTGTTCTTCGGTAAACGCGCGCTTCAGCGCAATTTCGGCAGCCTCTGCCTCAATTGCCTGCGCATCCTCTTCCTCGTACTTGTCGTATCCAAGAACTTCGCCGTCCAATGAAACAAAAACGTCGTACGACTTGCCATCAAGACCGTCGATTTCAACAGCGTAGGCATCAAAGCCCTCAAATACATCTGGCTCAACAGCGACAACGTTGCCCTCAATCGACTTGGTTGCAATTTCTGCTGCGTCGTTGAAGTCAATCAACATCATTTCGTCCACAAGTGATTTCTGCTCAAATGCGTTGTTGTCCAACTTGTGCCAACCCAAAACTTCTGCGCTTGTGCCATCAACAAACACTTCGACAGCGCGCCCGTCCTTGGCTTCTACGTCAACAACGAACATGTCCGCCTCTGCCGAATATCCAGAGTCAAGAACCTTGCCGTCGAACATGTCCTCGGCCAAACCCTCAACGTGAAGGAGACCAGGCATACCTTTTTCTGATACGCATCCACCGACACAGTCGTCGCACACTGGCTGTGCACCTGGATAAACCTTGCGGTCAATAGCACACAGATAGCCACGAGCACCGACATCGGCTGTCTTGTAGCCCATCTTGCGCAATCTTCGAGATTTCATTTCCTCAAGAGGATTCTCTTCATCATCCTCTTCCTCTTCATCATCCTCTTCTTCTTCGTCCATCTCCATTGCGTCTTCGTCGTCGTCTTCTTCTTCCTCTTCCTCCTCTTCTTCCATGGCGGCGGCTTTGACCTTCACGCGCTTTTTCTTGCCGTATCCCTTTTCCTCTTCGTCCATGGACTCCTCTTCATCCATGTCCTCATCTTCCATATCCTCTTCCTCGTCGTCCATCATGGGCATTTCTTTCATTTGCACTGGCATGGCGCCACACTTTGCGCAAACTTTGGCGCCAGCCATGTAGCCACAACCCTCGGCATCGGCACCCTTTGGACACTTAAGTACGGAACCATCGGCATCCAACTTAACCACTGCGTTCTTGTCGTAATCCATTTTTATGGCTCCTTATGTGTTGCGAGACGACAATACCATAGGTCTTCGTCTCACGTTGTATTTCTTGAAAATCGTTTTCACAAATTATACTTCACGAATTATTGCTGCGGTAAACATTTCTCGTATTATCTACGTTTTTCTTCGGGTGGAACTGGCGCGGACGTTTTGTCAACAAAGGTTGACATTGCCTGCGACGCAACTTTTTCAAGTAGTTCTGCAAATAATTCGCCGCGAGAACCAACGCCGCCATCTTTGCCAGCAGTTTTTTGTCTATCAATAACCGCCATCACGGCATCAAGTATTTGGTCCGCTTCTGACGCAGTAAACCTGATTGATGCCACATTTGTTCTCTTGCCACCAGGCCTATATTTCTTGGCTCCCGACTGGATTATTAACCTTCTTAGTAATTGCAGACCGTTTTGTACTGTCTCTTCTTTTGCTTTCGAAATTTCCCTATCAAGAGAGCCATCTATTTTTTGCCACCAGGTTGCCTCGTTGGTTATTTCGGTCTTTGGTTGTTCTGGCCCACCCCTGCCAGAAGCAAGACGTCCATTCCCACCCTCGCGCCGCATGGCATAATTTTTTCGAAATTTCCTGGCGACGCTTTGTGCTTTTTCAATGCGGCGTCCAGAGTAAAGCATTTCGCCTTCCTCTGCTTCGACCACTTCGTCACCATTGTCATCCTCAAATCCACCCAAGCCCATGCTGGTGTCGCCGTAAATTTCATCAATATCTGCGCCAGACTCAATGTCGTCGTCATCTCCGCCAAGCCCATAGCGTTCCTGTGACCTACCCTGACGAGCGAGAGCACCGAACGCAGAATCATCGTCGCCAAGCAGTTCGTCTGTTGAGTCATCTTTTGAACTAAACCTGTCGTAAATGTGTGAGGCAAGAGTGTCTAGGCCCTCGGCAAGCAATCGGTTTCTAACATCTGGTTTCTGAAGCCTTTCCCTTCTTCCATCTCGAAAGGAATCCCTTGCACTGGCGGTCACGCTGTCTATTTCATCTCGAATTTCAGAAATTGCGTTTACGAGAATCTCATAGGCGTTTTGTAATCCCTTGGGCGTAATTTGGCCTTTTGGTCCCAAATCAGATGAAAGTGCTTCCCTCATTTCTGTCAGGGCATCGTCAACAGTTACTTTTACACCTGGAAGCAGTCGGTCACGGCTTGCCTCAACGTATTTTGCTGTTTCTGAAATTAATTGTTGTGTTGTATCGCTTGATTGTAGTTCTGGCCGCTTGTTATCAGACCACGCCTCCCTAGACATTGTTTGTTTCTTTGGCCTTTTGGGTGGCTTTTTCCCCGCCTTTGGCTTCGCGCTCGAATCTATTTGTCCTCGAATTTCTTTCTCTAAATCCAGAGACGATTTAGGCCACATGTCTCTGGGCAATTCATCAAGCGGCTCCTTGCCCTCCAATGCTCGTTCTTTGTTGAGTTTTCTAAGTATTCTCATCCGCTTCAGGTGTTCCTTGTTTTGTTTGCGGACATTCTCGTTATGAATTTCTCGTGCCGCTGGATTTTTTTCGAGAGCGCGCAACAGCGCGTCCTGATAAGTGGACTTACCATATTCTGGGTCGGTATCTGCATCATCCTGAATAATTTTGTCGCGAACCCTGCCGACAAGAACGGACCACTCCATCAATATCCCCTGCTGTCTGTATCGCCCCATTTCCAAAATTCGCTCGCCGTTGTTTTGAGTTTTGTCACCTTCACCAGAAGGGGAAAACCACCAGTCAAATTTTTCTGCTGCAGACATATCATTCCAATTTTTTGGCAATACACCCCTAGCAATCCACTCTTTGAAAAAGTCTGGCCCGTAATACCTTCGGTCGCTGGGCATCATTCCGCGAGTCGGATAAAGTTTTGGAAGGTTTAGTTCCTCATATGGCGTTTTATCCCTTCTCTTACCTTTGTCTACGCGGCCCTCTGCGCCAGCGCGACGAGTTACGTTTTGTGCACCACCCCCCTCGCGTACACGGGGTCCTTGGTATTGTTGGGTCGTTTTGCGTTTTCTTCCTTTGACTTTTGGTGTATATCCGCCAGTTTCCATGACTTCATCAATAACATCAAATGCGCTTCGACCCTTTTCTTTTTTTCCGTCTGGGGCTGTGCGATGAGCGCCAAATATTTTGAACTGCTCTCTTAGGTCGGCATATTCTTGTTTTGCTTTTTCAAACACGTCCTTGGGAATTCTGACATCAAAATCGTTTGCGCCAGTGCGACGTCTTGTGGACAATTCAAAAAGTTTTGCAACTCGAACTAGCGCACTGAGTTCGTTCAAATTATTTTTTTGAATAACATCATCAAACATTCGCTTTACTCGTGGCTTTGTTGTTCTGGGCAATGTAATCGAGCCAGAGACTTCTACGTGTTCCATATTTCTGCCGCCAGACCTCAATCGACGCGGCTCTGGTAGTTCTGGGGCTGGGTCATCCACCTGCATTGGCTTACTGGTGATTCTTAGTGTTCGCCCTCCAACATTTCCAGGTGTTGGCGGATTGGCAGTGCGACGTACTGGTACTGGTTTTCCAGATGTTATTGGTTTTGGGGGTGTTGGGTCTGGCATTTCCATCCAGGTGCCGTCAAAAATATATCCGTCCCTGTTGGCGTCCCTACGCTTTCTGCGGTCGAGAACTCCAGTTATTTTGGCCAGCGCGGCCCTGCCGCGCCTAACTTTTCCCCCACCACCAATGCCTCTACCGATTCGTCCAAGCAGTGATTTGGTTGCATTCTCCACCGCCTCATATGCATCAGCACTGAGCGGCGATGCAATGATGATTCCGTCCTCAGTTACGTATGTTTCAATTCTGTGATAGTCAAACACTGGGTCTAGTGCTTGTTTTGTTGAGAAAATCTGTTGCGGTTCGCAGGGAATCAAAAATTCTGTTTTTTCCAACTGATTGTGTTGATTAATAACTTCCTGCAGAGAGCCAACAATTTCGTTCAATTTTGAAATGACAGAAGAATTGGACATATCATTTTTTTCATTGTTGACGATATTGTTCAATTTATCGGTCAATGTTTTTTCATCATTGTCAAGGTCAAAAAATCCACTTGCTGAATCATTTCCATATTTGACTGGAATAATTGGTTGAGGAATGGACGGTTTTCCCTGTACATTTGGAATACTTGTAACTCCTGTTGGCCTGGGTTGTGCGTTCGGCATTCCTTGCTGCACAATCATTGTCGCGCCCAGTTTTTCTGGCTTACCAAACATGTATTGCTCGCCGTCAAAGTAGTAACCAAGTCTGAACATGCCTTTTCCTGGTTTAAGAAAAATTACAGAACTTTCATTTGCTTTCATAACCTTTATCGGGCCGCCAGTTCTTGCCGAAAGTTCGCGCTCTAGGGCTGCTGTTCTATCGCTATTGGCTGGTTGCGCAACCCCCTGTGCAAATGGGTCGACAGGCGCTTGTGGTTTTTCGGTGACCGCAACTGCCGCACCAGGCATCATGTGCATCATGTGCATTTTCTCGTCATCACTCTTAACCGAAATGGTTCCCGTCAATTGATTGGCGCCATGAAGCACAGGGCTGAGTTCATAAAGTTCAACTTCACGCAGAATATTTGCCTGTTTGCTGTTGTCATAGATGGCATCAAGGGTCTTGTAGCCAATAGACCACTCCTGCTCTTCTCCGAAAAAAGCAACATTTGTAAAGGCCTCTTTGCCCTTTTCTGAGTTCAAATTAAACTGAACCTTGGCATAAAGACCGCCAATCCCAGCAAGTTTCATTTTCGGCGGCAAACGAGGGTCATTCGGTGGTACTTCGTAGATTTCTAGTACCTTACCGATTGGGTCATTCCAGTTGTGGCCCCAAACAACTCGCGGTTTGCGACGAATTAGACTTTTGGAAAAGGCACCCGAAATAACAATATCGCCGACCGAGTCCTTGTTCCCAATACCAGCAACAAAACATTCGACAATGCCCAACGCTTCATCGATGCTGAATTGTCCAGAATTGGATTTAAAAAGAATGTCTTGCATCAAAAATCCTTTGGCCCTGACAATAATAAACGAATCCTGGCAAAACCAGTGAAGGTTTTGGTTTAGATTTCTGTAAATTGACCCAGAATACTGATATTACGAACCAAACATCCACGCTCTGCGTGATTCGTTGCTACAGAAATCCGCGACGGTTTTTGCAAGAAGATTAGAAAATATTGCCACGCAGTTTGATTTAAATACCACACTTCTATACTCTTCATCTTTTACGCCCAGGCTTGAAACATATGCCGAAGTTAAAGTCGAGTAAGTCGACTCGTTTATGTCTTTAAAACGCTGCATTTGCGCATCAATATTGGCAATTATGTCAATCTTTTCTAAAGTTTTTTGTGAATACTCAAGGCTGTCAGACACAATCGTTGAAAGGACTGGCCTAATATCCTCGTCAAATTGCCTGTTCCAAACATCAACGTTAAAGATTGTGTCAACTGCAAGATTTCCGTTGGCTAGAGACTTTTTAGCCTGCTTGCCACTTATCTTTTCCAACGTGACACGCTGTTGCCGCTCGATAGTTCTTTCTAGTGCTCGGCCAAGAATCGATGTCCAGCGTTGCAGGGATATGTTGTCCTCTTTTGTTTCAATATTCGTAAATAGTTCCGCCGACATCGTCTGCTGTGGTTGAATTGCCGCTGTCTCCATCGGAGGCGCCGCCTGTGCCATTTCTGTTTGGGGCGGCATTTGTCCGCCTGGTGGGACACCCTCTGCCGCAAGAGAGCCAGCCATGGTATTGGGGTCAAGTGGACTCGTCGCCAAAGCAGCCGCTGGGTCTGCACCAGCCGCCATTGGGTCACCTGGCATTCCTGGCATTCCTGGCATTCCTGGCATTCCTGGCATTCCTGGCACTCCAGCCTGTGGTTGTTGCTCCATCTTCTTTTCTGTGTTGGCGATGGGCGTAAGATTCGGATTCATAAGTAGGGAATCAGCAAGGTCGCTTTCCACCTTCTTTCGACTTGTTGCTTCACGATATTCGTTGGTGCTAATCAATCCCATTTGTACTTCATCCATAAAGTAACGAGAGCGTTCTTGCTTATACAAAATTAAGATTGGAACACTCGTGATATCAAAGTCAACGTAATTAATATCATCGAGTATGTCAAAACCTCGCGCCAGCAAATCAAGGTGAGGAAGCATGGTTTCATTCCAAAACACGCGGTGTTCTTCTGCGGCGTTGCTAAACGTTCTGCCAGAAGCATTCCCAATTACTGACTCTGGAACACCAAAAGCAGCAAGAATTTCTTCCTTTTGAATTTGTCGCATCTGAACATAGGCGGCGTCTCTAGGACTAGCCGATGTATCCACATAGTCAACACCTTCATCAGATGAAATTACTGTTGTTTGTCCTGCGCGGCCAATATTTCCTCTAAATCTATTGCGTAATTCATCTTTGTCATCGTCGTCAATCTCGCCCTTCACGACAAGAATTCCGCCAGGTCGACCATCGTTAATCAGGTAATTGCGGTTATACACCTTGGCCAAATTTTCAATTTCTATCGCAATTCCAGCAGACTCCATTGGGGTTAGCGAAAGATATGGGTCAAGTGGATGTGGCCTACGAATCCAAAGAACATCATCTGGTTGTAAAATTATCCTTTGTCCAGTCGGCATATTAACTTCGTAGCCCGAAACAAATCGTTTAGGGTCTGGAATCGGCGCAGTGAATTGCGGTGGTAGAAGATTTAGCCCGATAAGTCTTCCATCTTTGCCTTTTACTTTTTCAATAAACGCACCACGCGAAGACATTAACAACTGAGACGACAGTCGATAGCGAAAGATGAAGGAGTTTTCGCCTTCATTTGCTTTTGTATTAAAGATGTCAATAAGTGGGGAGCGAAGGGCCCTTCGTCCAGTGAGAATCTGACCGTCTCTTGAATTATCCTTACGAAGAATTATGGGAAGTCTTGCTTGGTTGCCCGCAATCGCGTCAATGCACCTTTGGACCCATGTAATTTTTTGGAATCCTTCGCGATAAGCCCGCTCGATATCCCACATGTCGTAGTAGGGCTTACCTACACGGCCTGGGTCAAGACTTACTGGCGCTCCGACACCGAGCGCTTTGGCAGCAGCGTTACCTAGCGATTTATTTTTATATGAGTTCCAAGCCATTTTTCAACTACTCAGCGCCCAATAGATATCCGAATACTCCACAGGTGACTCCCGCGACGATAAAACCGATAGGGGGCGCTATAAGGAAGCCTCCTATCGCAGTAAATAGTATAAATGACACCATCAATACATTTGCGAAGGTTGCCCTATTCGCCACTCTTTGTAGAAATGCGCGTATGTTATTCATGTTCTCCAAACTAGCGCATGTTGTCGTCTACGATTGAATGGTGACTAAAGACTGGAACAAAATCCTTGAATACCTTGAACCCAAGAAGCCGCAGTATTGCCCTGAAGAGCCGTCAATAAATCAAAAGGTTTTTTTAAGAACATACTCAATTGAAGCACTCTTTGGCGGTGCTGCGGGCGGTGGTAAATCGTCGGCGCTATTGATGGCAGCCCTTCAATACGTTGACGTACCTGGATACTCGGCCATTCTTTTTAGAAGAACGTTTGCCGACCTATCGCTTCCTGGCGCATTGATGGACAGGTTTAGAACTTGGGCCGCAATGCATGACGACATCCATTGGAACAACAACAGTTTTATAGCCACGTTTCCGTCGAGCGCAAGAATTTCATTCGGGTATCTAAATAATACAAATGACTATTTGCGATACAAGGGTTCAGAATTTCAATTTATTGGCATGGATGAAGTTACAGAAATAAGAGAGTCTGATTACCGATACTTGTTCTCTCGGTTGCGTCGTCCTGCAAGTGGTCCACTTTCCTCGGTTCCCCTACGCATGAGGTGTGCGTCCAACCCTGCACCCAATTGGGTGAGACAAAGATTTATTGTTGAGGGTCAGGAAAAGGGTCGGATTTTTGTTCCGTCGCTGCTAACCGATAACCCAGGCATTGATGCGGATTCGTATCGACAGGCGCTTTCAGCACTTGACCCAGTAGAAAGACGTCGCCTTGAAGAGGGCGATTGGTGGTCAACAACACTTGGCAGCATGTTTGATAGAACCCTGGTTGTTATAGTAGATAATGACGAGTTGCCCGTAACGACATCGTCAGCGCGGGTCGTTCGGTTTTGGGACTTGGCGGCAACCGAACCAAGTCAATCCACCCCCGACCCAGACTGGACCGTAGGAACCCTAATGATGTTTGATGAGGGAATCGCCCATGTCCTTGACGTCAAGAAAAAGCGGGTCAAGGCCGACAAAGTTGAGCAACTTATAGCCCAAACCGCATATGAGGATGGCGTAACCGTGCCAATCAGAATGGAGCAGGAGCCAGGGTCTTCAGGTAAGGCAATTATTGACCAATTTGCCAGATACGTGCTTCCTGGCTTTGATTTTGGGGCAATTCGGTCCACGGGAGACAAGGTAACTAGGGCTAGGCCATTTGCAGCCGCTCTTGCCAATGGCAACGTAAGGGTGGTTCGGGGGGCCTGGCTAGGTGACTGGCTAGACGAATTGTCGGCTTTTCCTGAATCGGCCCCCCACGACGACCAAGTTGACTCGGCTACGGGGGCCTTCAATTATTTGACTGGTTTGGGGTTGCCACAAAGGAGAAAAGTCAGTATCGTGGTGTGAGTTAGTTACACACTATTAGGAGATACTGATGACACTGGATATTTCCGTCTTTGAAAAATGGCGCAAGGACATCATGGAAATTGATGCCCTGCTGGATGAATACATCCGTACAACACCAGACATTGCAGAAGCGGGCGAGATGCTCGTGCAATTGAACATGGTCAAACGCGATATGGGAATCATCTACGACTCATTTGCTGGCAAGGTCGGCATGCTCATGGGCAACCGTGGCCTTGTTGAAACACAGTCTGGCGCTTCCATTGAAAAGAAGAGCGCAACAGACCGCAAGAAATGGGACCACGGCAAACTTGCAACACGAGTAGCCGAACGCCTGAATGAAATGTCGGTTGATATGGACACTGGTGAGCGCACCATGACAGCAACGCAAATGGTTGAAAAACTGCTTGATTATGCTGCCGTTTCATACTGGCGCGTTGGCAAGTTGGGAGAACTGGGCATCAACCCTGACCTATATTGTGAACAAGGCGAACACAAAACAAACGTCATTGTCCGATTGGGGGACAAAAACAAATGAGCGACATTTACAATCGTCTATCTGAACCATTTCCACAGGAGATGGAAAAGATAATCAACAAGGGTGGGGTCAATTTGACCTATATCCCTGTCAGCGAAGTCATCAACCGCCTAAACAAGGTACTTGGTGTTGACAAGTGGTCGATGACCATTCAGAGTTGTCACCGTGACCCAAATGACCCTGAATTTGTGGTCGCGCATGTTCGCATTGAGTATTTCGTTACAGAATTCAGCACGATTACCCGTGATGGAATCGGTGGACAGAAAATCAAGCGCACCAAGTCGGGTGCGATTCTTGATTTGGGCGACGAGTTTAAAGGCGCTATTTCCGATGCCGTAAAGAAGGCCGCACAGACATTTGGTGTTGGTCTTTACCTTGCCCGCA
>Ga0194121_10001920_pt1 | contig 33925 bp, 29 predicted proteins | sample TA2MahCa50mmetaG_FD_148609 | JGI IMG/M metagenome (GOLD analysis project Ga0194121, IMG submission 148609) | Freshwater microbial communities from Lake Tanganyika, Tanzania - TA2015020 Mahale Deep Cast 50m | ecosystem: Environmental > Aquatic > Freshwater > Lake | place: Tanzania: Lake...
CACGAAGTTTGGCCACAACCTGCTCGGGCTTTAAACGCACTCCTTTGGGCATTTCTTGATCCTTTCCAGTGTCAGAAAATCGGAATTTTCTCTCACTCGAACTGGATCAGTTTTTTCACGCCGGTCACGCCGGCCGTCCCAATGGCCGCGAACTGCGCCACCGCACCACACACCAACCCGCACAGCAATTGCGTAACAAGTCTCATGGCCCCTCCCGCGTCTTAGAATCGGGTCTCTTAGTCCACTTTGACGCCCGTCGCCCTGACGACCTCCGCCCACGCCTTTACGTCGCGCTCCAGCGCCCTCTGCAGCTCATCGGGGCTCATCCTGAGCGTTTCGGCGGCGTTGAGAGCGAAGACCTCCTTGACTTTAGAGACCTCCGACGCCTTGGCAATCTCCGCGTTCAGGCGCTCGATCACGCTGCGTGGCGTGCCTGCCGGGGCGAGCACACCGGAGATCACGGCACCCTCCACGTCCTTGACGGTCTCGGCGATGGCGGGGACGTCCGGAAGATACGGCGAGCGCCGGGCAGCCGCCAGCCCGAGCGCGACCAGCTTGCCCCGCTGGACATGCTGGATGCTCGCCGGCACCGTCGCCATCACCATGGCAATTTCCCCGCCGAGCAGGGCGATGACGGGTGTCGCGCCGCCCTTGTAGCTCACCGCCGTTACCTCGATGCCCGCGCGCCATCGGAACCTCTCTGCGGTCATGTGCGTCACGGTGCCGATGCCCGAGTTGGCGAGCGTGATCCCCGGGTGCTTCTTCGCCACCGCGATCAGCTCGCGCACCGTCCTCACGCCGACCGAGGGATGCGCAACCAGCAGGAGCGGTGACGAATTCACCGCCGCGACCGGCGCGAAGTCCCGCAGCGGGTGGTACGGGAGCTTCGCGTAGATCGAGGACGTGATCGTGTGGGTGGAAAGGTCCGTAAAAAAAAGCGTATAACCGTCGGCCGCGGATTTCGAAACGATGTCGGCCGCGATCGTGGTTCCCGCGCCGGGGCGATTCTCCACGATCACCTGCTGCCCGAGGCTCTTGCTCATCTCCGCTGCGATCACCCGCGAGAACGTGTCGGTCGCCCCGCCGGTGGGGAACGGCACGATCAGCCGGATCGGCCGGGTCGGAAACTCCTGCCCGACGGCGCTGGCCGTCGCCACAGCCGTTAGCGTCGCAACGATGGTCATCACGAACCGACGGTTCATTGATTTCTCCTTCATGTCAGGCGCCGCATTGGAGCAAACGCGGTGAAGGCGGTCTGGCGCATTTGCGCGGTTGCGTCATTCCACGGGCCACCGCAGCTTCAGGACCTTTTTCATGTTCAGACGCCCGGTGATGCGGCTGCCGGCCTTGATCACCTCGCGCATGACCTCGTCCTGGTCGATGCGCACGAGGCGGCCGTCGCGGACCACCTGCTCTCCGCCCACGAAAACATGCTTCACCGTATTGCCGGCCGCGCAGTACACGAGATTCGAGACCGGGTTGTACAGAGGCTGCCACTCGGAAACCGTGGCGTCGAACAGCACGAGATCGCCCTCCTTGCCCACCTCGACCGACCCGATGCGATCCGCGAGGCCGGCGCCGCGCGCGCCGTTGATGGTCGCCATCTCGATCGCCTGCTCGGGCGGCATGAAGCGCGGGTTGAGGCGGATCTCCTTGTAGCCGAATACGCAGTAACGCATCTCCTGCACCATGTCCACGGTGCCCGAGCTCGCATGGTCCGCGCCGAGGCTCACGTTCACGCCGAGCGCCATCAATTCGGGATGCTTGCCGACGGTGAGGTTGCCGTAGCCGTTATGCAGCGATGATGACGGGCAGCATACCAGCGTGGGCTTGCGCCGCACGAGGATCTCGATCTCGTGCGGCTCGAGCCAGCCCGCGTGCAGCAGGAGCATGTTCTCGTCGAGCACGCCGAGCGACTCCAGGCGTTCGATCTCGGGTTTCAGGTGCTGGACGATGCTCGCGTCGTGCGTGAAGTACGAGTAGCAGGCGTGAGTCTGCAGGACCGCCTTGTGCCGCTGCGCGATGCCCTTCAAGGCGAGGATCAGCTCGTCCGTGCTGTTGTTCATGCCGCGGAACGACGCACTGACGGTAAGCCGTCCCGCGTGCTTGCCGGGATATTTTTCGAACAGCTCTTCGGTCTTGGCGATGCAGCGCCCGGTGTCCTCGATCATGGCCGCCGGCATGATTCCGGTGACGGCCTTGTTCTGGTCGAAGCAGCTCACGGCGAGCACCATCCGCATGCCCGCGCCCATGACGGCCCGCACGGTCGCATCCGGGTAGTAGTTCCCGGGCTCGATGTAGCAGGTAACGCCATGGCGCAGCATCTCGATTGCCGCCAGCGTCACGCTGGTGTACACGTCCTCCTCCCCCATTACCGCCTCGTAGGGGTACATGTGCTCGTACAGGAAGGACTGCGCGTTCGATTCGTCGGCAAGGCCGCGCGCAAGCTGGAACGACGAGTGCAGATGGTTGTCGATCATCCCCGGCATCCCCACCGCCCCCTTGCCGTCGACGACGCGGTCCGCGCGCCAGGCCGCCTCGACTGCCGCGGTCTTGCCGATCGCGACGAATTTTCCGTTCTTCACCGCGACCGCCGCGTCGCGGATGATGCGGCGACTCGGGTCGACCGTGATCAGCCAGTCGATGTTGCACACCAGAAGATCCGCCTGACTCGCGGTGCTCATAACGCTCCCCTCACTCGCATCCCGTCCCTTTCTCCTGTCGGCTGTCACTCATCACGCATCCCGCCCTTCCGGCTCGATCGTCTCCAGAACACGCGATCTCTCCTGCTGGATGTGGAGGTGGTCATGGGGTGCGCGGCTCCGGCTCCCCCGGTTATCAATCTAATACAAACCGCCGACGCTCTCAAAAAATATTTGCGCAGCGGCTGCGCACACGCGATCCGCCGTGGCGCGATCGATGGTGCGTGACTGATAATACGCGACTGATATGACAGAGTGGTGGTGGGCGTATCTCGGAGTCGGCGCCTTCGTCGGCTTCTTCAGCGGCCTGTTCGGCATCGGGGGCGGCTCGGCGATGGTGCCGGTGCTCGCGTTCACGTTCGCCGCCGAGCGTTTTGCGCCCTCCCACGTCGTGCACCTCGCTCTAGGCACCGGCATGGCGACCATCCTGTTCACCGCGGCCTCCAGCATCCGCAGCCATCACCAGCATCACGCGGTCAACTGGGGCATCGTCCGCAGGATGACACCGGGCGTGATGGCGGGCACGCTCGCCGGGGCGCTCGTGGCGAGCCACCTCGAAACGCGCGAGTTGAGCATCGCGTTCACGGTGCTGGTCTACTACCTCGCCACGCAGCTGCTCATCGAAACGAAGGCGGCGGCGATCCGCAGCCTGCCCGGCACCGCGGGCCTGTCCCTGGCGGGCGCGATCGTCGGCGCTCTTTCGAGTCTCGCCGCGCTCGCGGGGTCCTCGTTCACGGTGCCCTTCCTGGTCAAGCGCAACATCCGGATACACGAAGCGATCGGTACCGCCGCCGCGGTCGGCTGGCCGCTCGCGCTGGCCGGGACCACCGGCTTCGTCGTGGCAGGGCTCGGCAAGCCGGAACTGCCGCACCTCAGCGTGGGCTTCGTCTATCTTCCGGCGCTCCTCTGGATCGTGCTCGCGAGCGTGCTGATGGCGCCGGTCGGCGCCGCCGTCGCGCATCGGACAACGGACACGAAGCTGAGAAAAGCGTTCGCCGTGGTGCTCTACAGCCTCGCCACGTACATGCTGGTGCGCTTTTTCTGATACGGCGTGACTCGTGACTGGTGATTCGTGACGGGTGGTTCGTGACTTGGAAACGCGCCGGTTGAGGTCCTCACTGATCACAGCGTATCAGTCACGCCGTTTCAATCACACCTCAGCAGTCTCGGTATTCTAGACAACGCCCTCCGCGCGCAGGCGCGCGATCTCCGCCTCGCTCACGCCGAGCAATCCGCGCAGGACCTCGTCGGTGTGCTGTCCCAGCGTCGGCGGAGGCAGCCGGTGCTCGATCGAAGTATCGGAGAACTTCATCGGGCTCGCGATCAGCGGCAGCTTGCCCGCGAGCGGATGGTCAAGCTCGATTCTCATCCCGCGCGCAGCGACCTGGGGCTCCGCGAAAACCTGCTCCAGGTTGTTGATCGGCCCGTTGGGCACGCCGGCCGCCTCCAGGGCATCGCACCACTCGCGCGTGGTGCGGCTCCGGAAGATTTCGGCAAGCTGGGCGGCGAGCGCGTCGCGGTTCTCGACGCGCTTCGCGTTGGTCGCGAAGCGCGCGTCCGCGACGAGGTGCTGGCAGCCGGCAACCTCGCAGAATTTCCTGAACAGATTGTCGTTGCCGCAGGCGAGGATGATGTCGCCATCCCGCGTCTTGAACGGCTGATAGGGAACGATGTTGGGGTGCGCGTTGCCGATCCGCCCGGGCGGCTCCCCGGTCGCGAGGTAGTTCATGCCCTGGTTGGCGAGGATGCCGACCTGGGTGTCGAGCAGCGCAAGATCGAGGTGCTGGCCGGTCCCGCTTCTTTCGCGGTGCGCGAGCGCGGCGCACACCGCGATCGTCGCGTACATTCCCGTCATGATGTCCGCAATCGGGATGCCCACGCGCTGCGGGCCGCCGCCGGGCAGGTCGTCGCGCTCGCCGGTGATGCTCATGACGCCGCCCATGCCCTGGATCATGAAGTCGTAGCCGGGCCGCTCCCGGTACGGCCCGGTCTGCCCGAAGCCGGTGACCGAGCAGTACACGAGGCGCGGGTTGAGCCGCTTCAGGTCCTCGTAGCCCAGCCCATAGCGCGCGAGGTCGCCCACCTTGTAGTTCTCGATCAGGACGTCGCTCTGGCGCGCGAGGTCGCGCACGATGCGCTGGCCCTCGGGCCTCGACAGGTTCACGGTAACCGACTTCTTGCCGCGGTTCGCGGAAGCGAAGTACGCCGCCTCGTTCGTCTCTTTCCCGTTCTTGTCCTTGAGCCACGGGGGGCCGAAGGCCCGCGAGTCGTCCCCGATGCCGGGGCGCTCGAGCTTGATCACCTCCGCGCCGAGGTCGGCGAGGTTCTGCCCGCACCACGGCCCGGCGAGCACGCGCGATAGATCGAGCGCCCGAATATGCGATAACGGTCCCGGCATGGTTGACCCTTACGATTCCTGAACCACTACGGACACAAAGGAAAAACTGGGATTAGATCCGGGTTCAATCATTTTAAAAACCTTCGTGTCCTTTGTGTCCTTTGTGGTTTAAGATTTTCAGCGGCCGACGAACTTCGGCTTGCTCTTGTCAAGGAACGCCTGCATTCCTATGCGGTAGTCCTCGGTCGCGAAGTAGGCGAAATTCTCCTCGAGCTCGGCCGCGGTGAGCGGCGCCGGCTGCGGGGTAAGGCGTCGCACGAACCGCTTATGCCAGCGGTTGACGAGCGGCGCACCCTCCGCGATGCGCCGCGCCGCGGCGTACGCCTCCTCTTCGAGCTGCTCGTCCGGCACAAGCCGCGTGAGCAGCCCCTTTGCGTACGCCTCCCCCGCGTCCCACACGCGCCCTTCGACCAGGATCTCCAGCGCCACCGCGCGCCCCACGAGCGGAAGCAGCGCCGCAAGCTCGTCGTATGCGATCGCGAAACCGAGGCGGTTGATCGGCACGCCGAAGCGGCCGGAGCGCCCCGAGATCCGCAAATCGCACTGGCACGCGATCTCCAGGCCCCCGCCCACGCACGCGCCGTGGATCATCGCCACCGTCGGGTGGCGGCACTCTCCGACGGCCCGCAGCGCGCCGCGCACGTACTCGCCGTGATAGACCTTGCCCTGCCCGGCGTCGTTGCGCACACGCGCAAACTCGGCGATGTCGGCGCCCGCCGCGAACGCCTCGCGCCCCGCGCCGCGCAGCACGATGCAGCGCACGCTGTCGTCGGCGGAAAGCGCATCCATCGCGCGTGCGATTTCCCGCCACATGGCGACGGTCAGCGCATTGAGCTTGTCGGGGTTGCTCAGCGCGACCGTCACAATGGCGCCATTGCGGTCAACAAGGATTTCGGGCTTCGTCACTTTGTCACTGCATCACTTGCAAGGCGCATCATTCTACAATGCGACGGGCGCAACCCGCGCGCGTTCACCACGGAGCCGGTCCCATGACCGCGATTGAAACCATCAAGGACAACGTCAGGATCTGCATGTTCGACCTCTACGGCACCGTGGTCGACATACAGGCGGGGCTCACGCGGGCGGTCACCCCTTATCTCAAGGCCAAGGGCTGGGCGGGCGAGCCTGCGCGCCTCGTGACCTGGTGGCGCCGCGCGCATTTCGAGAATTCGATGATAGACGCCCTGCTGCATCGAACACATCTCCCCTACCGCGAGGTCGGACGCATCTCGCTGTCGTACACGCTGGAGCGCGCCGGCGTCCGGCACACGCAGGACGAAGTGCGGAAGCTCGTCGCCGAAATCGAGCGCCTGCAGCCGTTTCCGGACGTCGTGGCGGCGCTGGAGCGGCTCCAGCGGAAGTTTCGCCTCGTCATCCTCTCCAACGGCGATCCCGACATGCTGGAAGCCATCAAACCGCATCTGGGCATCGCTTTCGACCGCCTGATTTCGGTTGCCGAGGCGGGCAGCTTCAAGCCGCACGCGGCGACCTACCGCAAGGCGGCGGAAATCATGGCCGCCCGGCCGGAGGAAATCCTGTTCGTGGCGAACCACGCTTTCGATTGCGTGGGCGCCAAGGCCGCCGGCATGCGCGCCGCGTTTGTCGATCGCCGCAAGCGGCCGTTCGGCGACTGGCCATACCAGCCCGATCTGGTCGTCGGTGACTTCTGGGAACTCGCCAACCGCGTCGGATAGGCGCCCGGGGGGCGCCCTCGTCCGCCGCCTTCCAGCGCGCCTTGCCAACGAAGCCCACCTGGGCTAACGTTTTATTGAGCAGATCATCCGCGGCCTTTTCCGGCCGCCACCCCAGGAGGAGGAACCATGACGATCAGACTGATGGCAACCGCTGCACTCTTGCTCGCGGCCATGACCGGCCATGCCCAGGATTATCCCGCGCGCGCGATCAACATCACCGTGCCCAACCCACCGGGCGGCATGAACCAGATTCACGCGGTGCCGCTGTCGGCGGTACTGGAGAAGATGACCGGGCAGCCCGCGCCGGTCATCAACCGGCCGGGCGGGACCGCTGCGGTCGGGACCGCGTACGTGGCGAACCAGGCGGCGGACGGCTACAACATCCTGGTCACGACGGCGAACCTGCATCTCGTGATCGAGAAGGACAAGATCTACGGCGTCAAATCACCGTTCACGCTCGAGCAGATCGCGCCGCTCGCTCTGATGTCGGCCGACCCGCTGATCATGGTCGTGCATCCCTCGATGCCGGTGAAGACCGTAAAGGACCTCGTTGCGATTGCGAAGAAAAAGCCGAACGAGATCATCTACTCGACCTCGGGGCCGTACGGCATCACGCACACCCCGACGGCCATGTTCATGGACGCGACCGGCGTCACGATGCGCCACCTTCCCACCACCGGCGGCGGCCCGGCGATCCTGCAGGCGCTCGGCGGCCACTCGCAGGTGACGGGTGGCGGGCCGGCCGCGCTCTATCCGCACACCAAGGCGGGCAAGCTGCGCCCGATCGCGAGCTGGGGCGTCAAGCCCCATCCGGCGTTCCCGGACGTCCCGTCGTTCCAGTCCCTGGGCTACAAGGACGTGGAGGCGTACCTCTGGGTCGGGCTGTTCACGACGGCCGGCGTGCCCGAGCCGGTCTTCAATCGCATGCGCGCGCTGGTCGCCAAGGCGGCCGCCGATCCGGTTTTCAAGCAGGCGCTCGAAAACGTCCAGGTCGTGCCCGACTACCGCGATGCGGCGGAATTCAAGAAGTTCTTCGACGCGGACCACCAGCGCATGGCGGCCGCGATCAAGAAGATCGGCAAGCTCTAGCGCGCCGGAGGCGCGCGGTGATGCGTGATGGGTGATGGGTAATGAGCAATCATCGATCGTTGCTCGTTTCTCTCCCGCCCGTCACTCATTACCCGTTACTCATTACCGGTTCATGTCCATAAAGATCAAACGCATCGAGCCGCTCGCCGTGAGCGTGCCGATGGTCAAGCCGGTGAAGATGTCGTTCGAGGAAGTGCGCGCCGCGCGTAACGTGCTGGTGCGGATCGAAACGGGCGACGGGGTGGTGGGCTGGGGCGAGGCGGCTTCCGCGCCGACCATGACCGGAGAGACGGTGGAGAGCATGGTCACCGCCGTGCGCTACCTCGCGCCCCTGCTCGAGGGCATGCCGGCAGCCGATATCGAAGTGGTGATGTCGCGCGCCGAGCCCTACCTCTACGGCAACCGCGCCGCCAAATCGGCGATCGAGATGGCGCTCTACGACGCGCTCGGGCGCGCCACGGGAAAGCCGGTTTGCGAGCTGCTCGGCGTGAAACGCCGCGACCGTGCGCCACTCTTGCGTTTGATCGGCACCGGCAGCACCGAGGGCGACCTCGCCGAGGCAAAGGCGAGAAAAACAGAGGGCTACGTTGCTTTCAAGATCAAGGTGGGCGTCGCCGACCCGGCCGCGGACGCCGAGCGCACGCGCGCGCTGTGCGCGGCCCTGGGCCACGACGTGCTGATCTGCGCGGACGCCAACCAGGGCTGGTCGGCGGAACAGGCAGTCGCCTACGTGCGCGCGATCGAAGATACCGGGCTGGAATTTTTCGAGCAGCCGGTGCCCGCGCACGATCTCGAGGGCATGGCGCGGGTCGCGCGCGCGAGCCGGATCAAGATCGGGGCGGACGAAGGCCTGCATTCGTTCGAGGACCTCAAGCGCCACCACGGGCTCGGCGCCGCCCACGGAGGGAGCCTGAAGACCATCAAGCTCGGCGGCATGAAGCCCGTGTGCGATGCGGCTCAGCTATGCGGGAAACTCGGGATGAAGGTCAATCTCGCCTGCAAAATGGCCGAAACGGGCGTAGCGGCCGCGGCGATGCTGCACATCGCCGCCGCGATCCCCGCAGTGGACTGGGCGGTGAGCCTCACCAACGACTACCTCGCCGGCGACATTCTCAAGCAGCCGCTGCCCCGGTCGAACGGGCATGCCAAAGTGCCTTCGGGCCCCGGCCTCGGGATCGAGGTGGACGAGGAGAAGGTCCGCCGCTACGCCCGCGAAATCTAGTGATTGCGGGATTAAGTAACTGAGTCACTGAGACACGGCGTTTGCTTAATCACTTAATCACCTAGTCACTTAGTCACCGATCAGGCTTTGAACGGCGTATGGCGCTCAAAGCTTGATCTTGGGATCGAGCCAGTCGCGCAGCGAGTCGCCGAACATGTTGAAGGCGAACACCGCGAGACTGATCGCAACGCCCGGGAACACGATCATCCACGGCGCCTGCTGGTAGAAGCCGGCGTCCGCACCCGAGAGCATCAGCCCCCACGAGGGCGTCGGTTCCGTGACGCCCAATCCCAGGAACGAGAGCGAGGCCTCCGCCAGGATCGCCTGCGCCACGAAGGCGGTGATCATGATGAGGTAGGGCGCGACCACGTTGGGCGCGATGTGCCGGAAGATGATGCGCGCGTGCGAATAGCCGGCCGCGCGCGCCGCGTCCACGTAAGGAAGCTCGCGGATCGCCAGGGCGGATGAGCGCACCACCCGCGCGACCTTCGGTACCATCGGCAGGCCGATCGCGATGATGAGGTTGATGTCGACTCCGAGGACGATGTTCTTGCCGAGAACCGCCACCACCGTGATCGCCAGCACGATGATCGGGAACGAAAGCAGCACGTCCATGATGCGCTGGATTACCATGTCGGTCTTGCCGCCGAAGTAGGCGGAGACGACGCCGATGACGGCGCCCACGGTGGAGCCCCAGAAGGAGGCGATGAACCCGATCGCGAGCGCCGTGCGCGAGCCGTAGATGATCCGCGAGAGCACATCGCGCCCGAAGGAGTCGGTGCCGAGCCAATGCTCCGTCGAGGGCGCCGCCAGCATCGCCGAATAATTCACCGTCAGCGGATCGTACGGAGCCACCCACGGCGCAAACAGCGCGCACACGATCATCACGACGATGACGACAAGCCCGCCGGCACCCAGCGGCTGCTGCACCATGAATTGCAGCACCGGGTGCCTGCGCTTGGGCACCTTGTAGGTGATGGTCGGGGCCGCTGCCGTGCTCATGGACGGTCAAGGAACCGCGTAAACGGTGAACGGTAAACGGTAAACGGAAAAAACCGAGTAGTCTTTCTGTTCACTGTTCACCGTTCACTGTTCACTAGCGGTAGCGAATGCGCGGATCGAGCGCCGCATACAGCATGTCGATCATGAAATTGATCAGCACGAAGAACGCCGCGACCAGCATGACCAGCCCCTGGATCATGGTGAAGTCGCTGCGCGCGACCGCCTGCACGAAGAGCTTGCCGATGCCGTTGAGATTGAACACCTGCTCGGTCACCACCAGCCCGCCGATCAGGAACGCGAACTCGAGACCGATCACGGTCACCACCGGCAGCAGTGCGTTGCGCATCGCGTGCCGGGCCACCACCCAGCGCTCCGCCACGCCTTTCGCGCGCGCGGTGCGGATGTAGTCCTCCTGCAGGACCTCCAGAATGGAGGAGCGCATCATGCGGGTGGCCACCGCCGAATAGCGGTATCCGACGGCGAGTGCCGGCCAGATGAGCTGCGACATGTTCTCCCACGGGTCGTCGACGAACGAGGTGAAGGTGAGCGGCGGGATCCACGAGAAATAGGTGAGCAGCAGCAGGATCACGATCATCCCGAGCCAGAACGAGGGCACCGCGAGGCCCGCGATCGAGAACACCCGGATCGTCTGGTCGATCCAGCTGTCCTTGAAAATCGCGGACAGCGTTCCCAGCGGCAGCGCGAGCAGGACCGCGAAGATCGTCGCCATCACCGCGACCTGCAGCGAGAGCTCGAGGCGGATGCCGATCTCGTAGGCGACCGACTTGCCGGTCCACATCGAGACTCCGAAGTCGCCCTGCAGCACACCCCACAGCCACTTCACGAACTGCACGTAGAGCGGCTGGTCGAGCCCGAGGCGCGCGCGCTCCTGCTCGATCACTTCCTTCGGGATGTTGGCCCCCCCCGCGTCCCCCAGCAGCATCGTCGCCACCGGGTCGCCGGGCATCAGCCGCAACAGGAAGAACACGAGGACCGCGACGCCGAGCAGCGTCGGGACCATCAGCAGGATGCGCTGGACGGTGTAGCGCAGCATTGCCGGTGATGAGTGACGAGTGATGAGCGACGGGAAAGCCAGCTACCCGCCCGGCGCGGCGCAAGCGCCGCGCCACCCATCACCCGTTACCTATTACCCATTACCCATTACCCTCTGCTACTGGTCGAGCCAGACGTTCGCGAGGTCCTGCCCCACGTAATGGCTCGGGGTGTTGTACCAGCCCTTCATGTGCTTGTGGTGCACGATGATGCGGTGCCACCAGATCGTCGGGATGGTGTAGGCCTGCTCGAGCGCCCGCTTCTCGAAGTCGCGCAGGATCGCGTAGCGCTTCTTCTTGTCGAGCTCGCCCGACTGCTTGTCGAAGAGCCCGTCGAGCACGCGGTCGGTTTGCTGCGCGTAGTTGATCGCCGCGCGGTCGTGCGACAGGTACTTCTGCAGCTGCAGGTTCGGCTCGTCCATGAAGTCGCAGTTGAAGTCGAGCGCCGCGTCGAATGTCGGATTGTCGCGCTGCTGGGCGGCGAGATAAAGCCGGGTCTCCAGCTGCTCATGCTTCACGTTCAGCCCGATCTGCCGCCACTGGTCGATCAGAAACACGCCTACCGGCGTGTACGGCATGGCGACGTTGCGGTTGGTGAGCGTGAACGTGAGGTTGGGCTGACCAGCCTCCTGCAGCAGCTTCCGCGCCTCCGCGCGCGATGCGTTGATGTCCTTTGCGAAGCCCGGATAAGTGAGGAGCTCTTTCTCGCTCGCTGCGAGCTCGTAGCCGGGCCGCAGGATGCCGCCGACGTGCCGCACCAGCGCCACCTTCGACAGCGCCTGCGCGCCGCTCCAGCGGTCGATCGCGAGCGAGAGAGCGCGCCGCACGCGCGCGTCGTCAAACGGCTTTTTCTTGGTGTTGAAGGTCACCACCAGCGAGCATACCCAGGGCGTTTCCTGCACCACCGCCCGGTCGCCCAGCGCCTTCATGATGCGGTCCCGGTCGGCCGGGGAATGTCCGCGGAATTCGGCTACCACCTCGCCCGCGGAGAGCGCGGTCACCATCGGCGCGCCGCCGATGAAGATCGCGAGAAAGCCGTTGAGGTAGGGTTTGCCCTTCTCGAAATAGCCGTCGAACTTGCGCCCCGTCCAGTGCGAGCCTGCCACGTGCTCGACGAACACGAAGGGGCCGGTGCCCATGATGTTGCGCTCGGGAAAGCGCGGGTCCTGCTTGAGCTTCGCCGCGCTGTAGATGCAGTCCCACGGGCTCGCGAAATTGGTGAGCATGGACGCGTTCTGCTTCTTCAACTTGAACACGACGGTGAGCGGATCCGGCGTCTCGATCGCGGCGATGTCCGCATAGGTCGCCTGCCGCACCGAGCGCACGCCTCCCGGCGCGTCGCGCAGCCGCTCGTAGGTCGCCTTGACGTCCTGCGAGGTGAGGTTGGAGCCGTCGTGGAACTTCACGCCCTTCCTCAGCTTGAACGTGTAGGTGAGCCCGTCCTTGGAAACGTTCCATGACTCGGCGAGATCGCCCTTGATCGCGGGGTACTTCGCGGTATCGAACTGGATCAGCGTGTTGTAGTGCGGACGCACCGGGTGGATGAATGCGAACGAGGTGTTGGCGTGGCAATCGTAGTTGGGCGGCTCGGCGCTTACCGCGAACTTGAGTACCCCGCCGGCCCTGGGCGTCTCGGCGCCGACCGCGCCGTTCGCCACCATCACTGTCGCCGCCATCAACAACAGTTGTAGCTTCTTCATGGTCCCTCCTCCTTTTCTAGGTGACTCGTGACTGGTGACTGGCGAATCGAAGCTAAACCGGTTTATCGGATCACGAGTCACCAGTCACGCACTCAGACTTTGATGCAGGCCGCGAAATGCCGCGGGCGCACTTCCCGCAGCTCGGGAACTGCCATCTTACACTCTTCGCTCGCTATCGGACAGCGCGTGTGGAACACGCAGCCACGCGGCGGATTGAGCGGGCTCGGCACCTCGCCGCCGAGCACCTGGTACACACGCTTCGCCTCCAGCTCGGGGTCCGGGATCGGCACCGCGTCGAGCAGCGCCCGGGTGTAGGGATGCAGCGGGTCCGAGTAGAGCGTGTCGCGGTCCGCCACCTCCATCACCTTTCCGAGGTACATCACCATCACCCGGTCCGAGATATGCCGCACCACCGCCAGATCGTGCGCGATGAAGAGAAACGTGAGCCTGAATTTCTCCTGCAGCTCCTCCAGCAGATTGATGATCTGCGCCTGGATCGAGACGTCCAGCGCGGACACCGGTTCGTCGCACACGATGAACGACGGCTGCATTGCAAGCGCGCGCGCGATCCCCACGCGCTGGCGCTGACCGCCGGAGAGCTCGTGTGGATAGCGCTCCGCCATGTACTCGAAGAGCCCCGCCTGGGTCAGGTACTCCGAGACTTTCGCGCGCGCGGCCTTGCGGTCGGGCACGAGCTTGTACACCAGCATCGGCTCGGCGATGATTTCGCCGACCGTCATGCGCGGATTGAGCGAGCTGTAGGGATCCTGGAAGATGACCTGGATGCGGCGCCGGTAGTCCTTCAGCTGCTGGCCCTCGACGTGCGTCACGTCAGCGCCGTCGAATACGATGCGCCCGGAGGTGGGCTGCTCCAGCCGCAGCAGCGAGCGCCCCACCGTGGTTTTCCCGCAGCCCGATTCGCCGACCAGGCCGACCGTCTCGCCGCGGTAGACGTCGAAGCTCAACCCGTCCACCGCGCGCACGATGCCCGGCGCGCTGCCGAAGAGCTTGAAGCCTCTGCGCACCTCGAAATACGTGTGGAGATCGTGCACCCGCAGCAGCGGTTGCGCGGTGTCGATCCGCTTGCGCTCGGGCGGCGACAGCGACGCGCTCTGCAGCCCCAATCCGGTCGCGCCGACGCGCGCCATTTCGGAGGCGCGGATGCACGCCGAGTAGCGGTGCGGCTCGACCTGCGCGAGCGGCGGCACTTCCCGCTCGCACGCATCCTTGCGCGCGCGGCAGCGCGGCGCGAAGCGGCAGCCCGGCGGCGGCTCGAGAAGATTCGGCGGCAGCCCCTCGATCGTCTCGAGCTGCGCGCCGCGCGGCTTGTCGAGCCGGGGCACGGAGCGCAGCAGCCCCGCGGTGTAGGGATGCAGCGGCCGCGCGAAGAGCGCCTCGGCCGCCCCCTGCTCCACCAGCCGCGCGGCGTACATCACGTTCACACGGTCGGCGTAGCGCGCCACGATGCCCAGGTTGTGGGTGATCATGACCATCGCGATCCCGAGCCGGCGCGAGAGCTCCTTCATGAGCTTGAGGATCTGCGCCTGGATCGTGACGTCGAGCGCGGTGGTGGGCTCGTCGGCAATGATGAGCTTGGGGTCGCACGCGAGCGCGATCGCGATCATCACGCGCTGGCGCATGCCGCCCGAAAACTGGTGCGGGTACTGCTCGAGCCGGCGCTCGGGGTCGGGCATGCCCACCATCTTGAGCAACTCCACCGCGCGCGCCGCGGCCTGCTGCGGCGTCATGTTCAGATGGATCAGCAGCGGCTCCATGATCTGGAAGCCGACGGTAAGCACGGGATTGAGCGAGGTCATCGGCTCCTGGAAGATCATCGCGATGTCGCGCCCGCGGATCTCGCGCATCTCGTCTTCCGTTAGATCGAGCAGGTTCCTGCCCTCGAACAGGATCCGGCCGGCCACGATGCGCCCGGCGGGCTGGGCGAGGAGCCGCATGATTGCCAGCGAGGAAACCGACTTGCCGCAGCCGGACTCGCCGACCAGCGCCACGACCTCGCCCGGCTTCACCTTGTAGGAGACGCCCTCCACGGCCCGCACCACCCCGCGCGTTGTCACGAAGTGAACGTGCAGGTCTTCCACTTCGAGCAGCCAGGAGCCCGCGGCAGGGCGTGATGCGGCGCCACGCGTTACAGTGGGTTGGTCCATCCTCCGGAGGGAATTGCTCGTTGTGGTCGGCTCAGGCTATTGACCGGGCCGGGGCTTGTCAAGTCACCTTAAACCGGACGCTTCGCGCCGGTTTGAGCGCGCCGCAGGGTGGAGCAGGGACCCATTCATGGGATGCGACCGTGGAACCGATCGTGAGCGCGTCGTGGAAAAGCGATCCCACGCGCAGGGCGTGGGTGGTCTTCCTGCGAACGCGGCGAGAACCGGGCAACAGGAATGGTGGCGCGTGAAGCGCCGTCCTTTCCAGGCGCGGGATGAACGGCGACCGAGTCGCCCGTTCGATTCCGCGCAATTAAAGCGGCGCCGGAGCGCAATCACCGCGCCGGCGTCCGCATTTAATCACCATTCACCGGTTTCAGGCCAGGGCCATTTCCAGGACGCGCGCGACATGAACGGCCGCCCGTCCCGCGCCGTCGCGGATCTGGTGCCGGCAGCTCGTTCCGTCGGCCACGATGAGCGCATCGGCGGGGGCGGCGCGCACCCTGGGCAGCAGCGAGAGCTCCGCCATCTTCATCGAGATCTCGTAATGATCGGCCTCGTAGCCGAAGCTTCCCGCCATGCCGCAGCAACCGGATTCGATCGCCTCCACTTCCAGCCCGGGGACGAGCTTGAGCACCCGCTGTACCTCGGGCATCACGGCGAAGGCCTTCTGGTGGCAGTGGCCGTGCACGAGCGCCTTTTTCTGCGCGAGCGCCTTGAAATCGGCCCGGAAGCGCCCCGCCTCGATCTCGCGCGCGACGAACTCCTCGAACAGAAACGAGCCCATCGCCAGCTCCGCGGCCTCGCCGCCCGGGTGCATCGAGAGGAACTCGTCGCGCAGGCCGAAAATGCAGGATGGCTCCAGCCCGACCACGGGGATCCCCTGCTCGACGTAGGGTGCGAGCGCGGCGATCATCCGCTGCGCCTCCGCCTTCGCCTCATCCACGAGACCGCTTGCGAGAAAGGTGCGGCCGCAGCACAGCGGCCGGGCGCCGTCGTGGGCGCGCGGCAGGTGCACGCGGTAGCCCGCGGTCTGCAGCACGCCGAGGGCCGCACGCGCGTTCTCGGGCTCGAAGTAGCGGTTGAAGGTGTCCACGAACAAAACGAGCTCTCCCGGCGCCGTGCCGCCCTCCGCCTCGCGCCCCCGCGCGGCCAGCGGCCCCCGCCGATCCACTCCGGCCGCGTCCTCGCCGAACGCGTCGCTGCGCCACCGCGGCAGCGTGCGCCTCGCGCTCAGCCCGAACGCCCATTCCGTGAGCGCCGCGGCGCCCGGGAGCCGGTCGCGCAGGTTCATCAACCATGAGACACGCGAGGCCCACGGCGCGTAGCGCGGGAGGTACGAGACGAGCCGGTCCTTGAGCGACAGGCCGTGGCGCTTGCGGTAGTGGTGCAGGAATTCGATCTTCATCTTCGCCATGTCCACGCCGGTCGGGCACTCGCGCTTGCAGCCCTTGCAGGAGACGCAGAGATCGAGCGTCGAGTAGAGCTCGTCGCCGGAAAAAGCATCGGGGCCGAGCTGGCCGGAGAGCGCGAGCCGCAGCGTGTTCGCCCGCCCGCGCGTGAGGTGCTGCTCCTCGAGGGTGACCCGGTAGGACGGGCACATGGTGCCGGCGTCGAACTTGCGACAGTGGCCGTTGTTGTTGCACATCTCCACCGCCTTGTCGAAGCCGCCCCACTCCGACCAGTCGAGCACCGTCCTCACGTGCCGGACCTGGTAGTCCGGCTTGTAGCGGAAGAGCGCGCGGTCGTCCTGCCGTGGCGGCCGCACGATCTTGCCGGGATTCATCAAGCCTTTCGGATCGAACAGGTCCTTGATCTCCTCGAAGGCGCGCGTGAGCTTCGCGCCGAAGAAGGGCGCGATCCATTCCGAGCGCACCAGCCCGTCGCCGTGTTCCCCGGAATAGGCTCCCTTGTACTGCTTCACCAGCTCCGCGGCTTCCTCCGCGATCGCGCGCATCTTCGCGGCGCCGTCCCGGCGCATGTCGAGAATGGGGCGCACGTGCAGGCATCCGACCGAGGCGTGCGCATACCAGGTGCCGGTCGTGCCGTGCTTCTCGAACACGCGGGTGAGCCGGTCCGTGTACTCGGCGAGATGCTCGAGCGGCACCGCGCAGTCCTCGATGAAGGAAACCGGCTTGCCGTCGCCCTTCATGGACATCATGATGTTGAGGCCCGCCTTCCTCACTTCCCAAACATCGCGCTGGAGCCGGTTGTCCGTAATCTCGACCACGCCGCCCGGGAAGCCGAGATCGCCCATCAGCTCCGAGAGCTGTCCGAGCTTGTGCACCTGCTCGTCGCGGTCCTCGCCAGCGAACTCGACGAGCAGGATCGCGTCGGGATCGCCGCGAATGAACTGCTCCACGATCGGGCGGAAGGCGGAATTGCCGTGCGCGAGACCGATCATGGTGCGGTCGACCAGCTCCACCGCCGCGGGACCGAGTTTCACGATGTGCTGCGCCGCTTCCATGGCTGCGAAGAACTTCGGGAAATGGCACACACCGAGCGTTTTGTGCTGCGGCAGCGGCGAGAGATTGAGATGCAGGCGCCTCGAGTAGGCGAGCGTGCCTTCCGAGCCGACCAGGAGGTGCGCCATGTTGAACGGCTCGCCGAGCATCCTGTCGAGGTTGTATCCGCCCACGCGGCGCAGGAGCTTGGGCACGCGGTGCTCGATCTCCTCGGCCTCGCGCGCAGCGATGGCGCGCACCGTGCCGGCGAGCTCGCGGTAACCGGGGGTGCCCGGCGCGCGCGAGAGATCGCCGGGCACCTCGGCGAAGCAGTGCTCCTCGCCGCCGGGCATCACCGCGTCGATCGCGCGTACGTTGTGCACCATGTTGCCGTAGCGCAGCGAGCGCGAGCCGCACGAATTGTTCCCCGCCATGCCCCCGAGCGTGGCCTGCGCGCTGGTGGACACGTCTACCGGGTACCACAGCCCGTGCGGCCGCAGGTATGCGTTCAGCTGGTCGAGCACGACGCCGGGCTGCACCGTGACGGCGCGCGCATCCTTGTCGAACGCGAGCACCCGGTTCAAGTGCTTTGAATGGTCGATGACGAGCGCCGCGCCCACCGTCTGGCCGCACTGCGAGGTGCCGCCGCCGCGCGCGAGCACCGGCACGCCTTCCTCGATCGCGATCGCAAACGCGGTGCGGGCGTCCTCTTCGGTGCGCGGAACGACCACGCCCACCGGATCGATCTGGTAGATGGACGCGTCGGTGGAGTAGCGCCCGCGCGAAGCCGCATCGAACAGCACATCGCCCCGGACCTCGCGGCGCAGCCGCGCCGCCAGAGCAGAATCACCGGGCCTGATCGTGCGTGAAACCACAATAAATGGACAGGATTTACAAGATTAGGGCCGACACCAAAACCATAATCCGCGAAATCGCACTAGTGTCCCGAGTCGCTAGTTCGTTGATCGATTGGTCGCGCTACCCACCTCTTCGCATCGCAAAAGGGCCGAAATCGACGCCAGACGCGAAGCAAACCGCAGCCAGGTTGCACACCTGGCGAGGATTTGCGCCAAAGTATGGCGTCGATTCTCGGCATCTTTTGTTCAGCGAATTAGCGACTCGGGACACTAGATGGGTTCAGGTTGAATCCTGTTAATCGTTTGAATCCTGTCTATTTGTCTAGCGGTTCTGGCCTGTTCTCGACTCACGACTCACGAATCACGCCGACGAGCCTATAATAGCGCAGCTATTGGAGGCGAGACATGAAACACCAGAGCGGCCGTCATTTCCTGCAGATACCCGGTCCGACCAACGTTCCGGACCGCGTGCTGCGCGCGATCGACAGCGCGACGATCGACCACCGTGGTCCCGATTTCCAGGTGCTGAGCAGGGAAGTGCTCTCCGGGCTCAAGCGGGTATTCAGGACCAATGGGCAAGTGGTGATCTTCCCGGCTTCCGGCACCGGGGCGTGGGAGGCGGCGCTCGTGAACACGCTCTCGCCCGGAGACCAGGTCCTCATGTTCGAGACCGGGCACTTCGCGACCCTGTGGCTCAACATGGCGCAGCGCCTCGGCCTGGAGCCGGTTTTCGTGCCGGGCGACTGGCGCCACGGCGTGGATCCCGCGCAGGTGGAAGCCCGGCTCGCCGAAGACAAGGCGCATGCGATCAAGGCCGTGATGGTGGTGCACAACGAGACCTCCACGGGGGTCGCCACGCGCATCGCCGAGGTGCGCAAGGCGATCGACCGCGCCAGGCATCCCGCGCTTTTCATGGTGGACACGATCTCCTCGCTCGCCTCGATCGATTACCGCCACGACGAGTGGGGTGTGGACGTGACCGTGGCCGGCTCCCAGAAGGGCCTGATGCTGCCGCCGGGGCTCTCCTTCAATGCGGTAAGCGAAAAAGCGCTCGCGGCATCCGTTAGGGCGAAGCTGCCCCGCTCGTACTGGAATTGGGAGGAGATGATCGCATCCAACAAGGACGGGTGGTTCCCCTACACTCCCGCGACGAACCTGCTCTACGGGCTGCGCGAAGCGCTGAAGATGCTCCTCGACGAGGAGGGGCTGGAGAACGTCTTCAAGCGCCACGACCGCCACGCCGAGGCGACGCGGCGCGCCGTGCGCGCGTGGGGCCTGGAGATTCTGTGCCTGAACCCGGCCGAGTACTCGAGCTCCCTCACCGCGGTGCTGATGCCGGAAGGCCACGGCGAGATCGAGTTTCGCAAGGTCGTGCTCGAGCATTTCAACCTCTCGCTCGGCTCCGGGCTCACCAAGCTGCGCGACCGGGTGTTCCGCATCGGGCATCTCGGCGATTTCAACGATCTCATGCTGGCGGGCACGCTCTGCGGCATCGAGATGGGGCTCGGTCTCGCCGGCGTGCCGCACGAGAAGGGCGGAGTGGATGCGGCGATGGAGTATCTCGCGCGCGGCGCGCAGGTAAAATCGAAGGCGAAGAGCGGGGCAAAGGCGCGCGCCGCGTAAGCGCCGCGATGCTCGAACTGCGTGACATGGCGCGGCGTGACTTGGTATCGCGTGACATGGTGAAGCGTCTCTGTTCATAGAGCCAAACAGCACAATAATCGCGCCTTTTCAGGTCACGCATCATCACGTCACGGTCCATCACGTCACGGTTCATCCGGAGCAAATGAAGCTGCGCGAGCGCATCGGCATTGACCTCGGCCGCCGCGTGCGGCTCGAGGAGGGCATCGAGTGGGCGGCGAAGAACGACATCCGCTACATCGACATCCAGCTCGACACCGCGCAGAACGCGGTCACCACTTTCGACGCGAAGCGCGCGGCCGGCGTGCGCGCGGCGGCCGAGCGGCACGGCATCCAGATCGGCCTGCATACGCTCTCGGCGGTGAACGTGGCGGAATACTCGCCCTACGTCGCCGACGCGGTGGACGAATACCTGAAGAGTTACGTGGACATCTATCCCAGGCTCGGCGCAAGCTGGATGGTGGTTCACGCCGGCTATCACTTCGGCTCCGACAGGGGGCTGCGGATGGAGGCGGGGCTCGAGCGCCTGAAGCGCATCGTGGGCTACGCGGAAAAGAAGAACGCGCTCATTTTGCTCGAAAACCTGAACAAGGAGCCGGAGGATGCGGAGGTCCACTACCTCGCGCACACGCTCGAGGAGTGGCGCTACTACTTCGAGAAGATTTCCTCTCCCGCGCTCAAGCTCTCCTTCACCGTGAATCACGCGCACCTCGTGCCGGAAGGCGTGGAGGGCTTCGCCGACGCGCTCGACTTCGCGATGGTGGGCGAGGTCCGCCTCGCGGACTGCTTCCGCAACGGGCACGAAGTGCACCTCAGGCCGGGCGCCGGCGATCTCGATTTCGGCAACATGTTCCGGCGCGTGGAGGCCAAGGGCTTCCGCGGCCATTACACGAACGCTTTCGGCACGCTGGAGGACATGCTCGCCGCGCGCGATTATCTCGTCGACCGGGCGCGCGAAGCGGGCGTCAAAATCGAGTGACGATGACGGAATAGGGGTGACGGGCAGTTTACTCGTTGCGCATTACTCATTACCCATCACCCATTACCGATCGCGCGCCGGGGTGACGGCACGGTTCCCGTCACTTATCATTCCCGGGTGGTATCCGTCCGGGTCCGCGACCCGGCGGGAACAAGACAGGAGGAACCATGCACCGATCCGTCGCGCCGGCGATTGCGGCCGCGTCGTTCCTGGCGCTCGGCGCAGCCCAGTTTTCCGCGGCACATGCGCAGGCCTATCCCGACCGTCCGATCCGGCTGGTGGTGCCGTTCGCCCCGGGTGGAGGAAGCGACATCAGCGCCCGCATCCTCGCGGAGGGCCTCACACCGGCGCTCGGCCAGACGATCGTCGTGGACAACCGTCCGGGGGCGGGCAGCGTGGTCGGCACCGAGATCGTGGCGAAGGCCGCGCCGGACGGCTACACACTGCTGCTCGGCAACATCAGCATGGCCTTCAACCCCGCCCTCTACAGCAAGCTCCCGTTCGACGCGCTGCGCGATTTCACGCCGGTCTCGCTCGTCACCGACCAGCCCAACATCATGGTGGCGCACCCCTCCCTCCCGGCCAGGACCCTCAAGGAGTTCGCCGCGCTCGCGCAGTCCCAGCCCGGCAAGCTCACCTATGGCTCCGCCGGTCTCGGGTCGGGCACGCATCTCGCGATGGAGCTGCTCACGATGATGCTGAAGATGGACCTCGTGCACGTTCCGTACAAAGGCACCGGGCCGGCACTGACCGCGGTGCTCGGCAACCAGATCTCGGTGTTCCTGTCCACCTTCGCCTCCGCGCTGCCGCACGTGAAGGCGGAGCGCCTGCGCACGTTCGGCGTGACGAGCGCGAAGCGCGCCGCCGCGCTGCCCGAGGCGCCGACCATCGCCGAGGCGGGGGTGCCCGGCTTCGAATACAGCACCTGGTACGGGCTGCTCGCGCCTGCGGGCACCCCGCGCGCGATCCTGCAGAAGCTCAACACGACCACGGTCGCCGTGCTCAATACGCCGGATACGCGCCAGAAATACCTGGCGCAGGGCATCGACCCGATCCCGTCCACCGCGGCCGCATACACCGTCCACCTCAAGGCCGAGACCGAGAAATGGGCGAGGGTCGTGCGCGCGGCCAAGATCCCGCCGCAATGAGTCGCCGGGCACGGGGGCTGGACCCCGCGGTTCGACCGCTCGGGTGAGCGGGCCAACTACAAATCTGTCGAGGAGCAAAACAAAATGCGCCGTCTCGTCCTGAGCATGCTGTGCGCCGCACTCGCGGTCGGGTTTCCGGTCGCGTCCTACGCGCAGGCCTATCCGTCCAAGCCGATCCGCTTCATCGTGCCGTTCGCCCCGGGCGGCGGCAACGACATCCTCGGGCGCGTCATCGCGGTGAAGCTCCACGAGTCTTTCGGCGTGTCGGTGGTGGTGGACAACCGGGGCGGCGCGGGCGGCACCATCGGCACCGACATCCTGGCCAAGTCGCCGCCGGACGGCTACACGGTGCTCATCAACAACGTGAGCCTCGCGGTGAACGTGACGCTCTATCCGAAGCTGCCCTACGACACGCTGAAGGACCTCGAGCCGGTGTCGCTGGTCGGGCGCCAGCCGAACATCCTCGTGGTGCATCCCTCGCTTCCCGCGAAAACGGTGAAGGACCTGATCGCGCTGGCGCGGGCGAAGCCCGGGCAGCTCACCTACGGCTCGGGCGGCATCGGCAGCAGCTCGCACCTCTCGGCCGAGCTGCTCAAGCTCATCGCCAAGGTGGACCTGGTGCACGTGCCGTACAAGGGCATGGGCCCGGCGCTGGTGGACCTCGTGGCCGGCCAGACCCAGCTGTGCATGGCGACCATGGCGTCCGCGCTACCGCACGTGAAGAGCGGGCGCATCCGCGCGCTCGCCGTGTCCACCGCGCAGCGGGTAAGCGTGGTGCCCGACGTGCCCACCATGATCGAGGCGGGCATCCGCGATTTCGACTACAGCACCTGGTACGGGATCGTGGTGCCGGCAGGCACGCCGCAGCCGGTCATCGCGCGGCTGCACGGCGAGCTCGTGAAGGTCCTCGCCACCCAGGACGTCAAGGAGAAGTTCAACGCGCAGGGCGTGGATCCCGCCTCCACCACACCGCAGGAATTCAGGGCGTATCTCAAGTCGGAAGTCGACAAGTGGGCCAAGGTCGTGAAGGCTTCCGGGATGAAGGTGAACTGAGAGGAAACGGCTGAAACGGGCCGGCGCCCGGTAGGCGCATGGACAGCGAACACGTCCAGTACATGAGGCTCGCGCTGGAGCACGCGCGCACGGCATGGCGCAAGGGCAACCGGCCGGTCGCCTCCATCCTCGTGCGCGGCGGCGCGATCATCGGCGAGGGGCAGAACTCCATGTTCACCGATTTCGACCCCAGCGCGCACGCGGAGGTGGCGGCGATACGCAGCGCCTGCGCGAGCCTCAAGACCACCGAGCTTCCGGGCGCCACGCTCTACTCCACGCTCGAGCCCTGCCCCATGTGCTTCTGGTGCATCCTGGAAGCAAAGATCCCGAGGCTGGTGCTCGGGGGGCGCTACAGCGGGATCGGCCGCACCAATCTCGGGCGCTACACGGTCGAATCGTTCCTGCACTTCACCGGGCGCAGCCTCGAGATCGTCACGGGGGTGCTCGCCCGGGAGTGCGAGCAGTTGCGCATCGAGTGGGAAAGGGCCGCCCGCACCTGACGGGAGCGTTTCCGCCCTCCCGGTGTGCCTGCCGGCCGTCGTGGAAGCGTTCGCGGGATTAGCAAACCGGAATATTCGCTTACGGTCGGACTCTTGCGCTTTCCGCATCGCGGAATTCGCGGCGCCCTTGTGGGATTGCCGGGATCGAGCTAAGTTATTCGCCTGCAACGGCCCCGGGCCGAATCCACGACAACAATGCAGTGCCCGTTCTTCACAGGAGGAAACGCCATGAAGCGATTGCTCTGCTCGATGCTTGCTAGCACCGTCCTCGCGTTCGGCCTGTGGCCCGTCACGACCGGCGCCCAGCAGCCTGTCACGATCCGGCTCGGCCACGTGGGCTTCCCCGGCTCGATCTTCGACATCGTGAGCAACAAGTTCGCGCAAGACGTGAACGAGGCGCTGAAGGGCAAGGTGGAAGTCAGGGTCTTCCATTCGAGCCAGCTCGGTACCGACGAAGCGATGATCAAGGGGATCCGGGTCGGCGCGCCGGAGATGCAGGCGCCCTCGACCATCATGAGCACGGTCGACCCGCGCTACGGCGTATTCGAGATGCCGTACCTCATCGTCAACCGCGCCCACATGAAGCGGGTGTCGGAGAACCGGGAAGTCCAGAAAGCGCTGTTCGATGTCCTGCCGGCGAGGGGCATCCGCCTGCTGGGCGTCTGGGAGAACGGCTTCCGGCACATCACGAACAACGCGCGCCCCATCGTGCGCCCCGAGGACCTCAAGGGGATCAAGCTGCGCGTGCCGGGCGGGGTCTGGCGCGTGAAGATGTTCCAGGCCTACGGCGCCAACCCCTCGCCGATGCCCTTCGCTGAAGTGTATTCAGCCCTCCAGTCCGGAGTCATGGACGCGCAGGAAAACCCCTTCCCCCAGATCTTCTCGGCGAGATTCCACGAGGTGCAGAAGTTCCTGTCCCTGACCGGCCACGTCTACACCCCCGCATATCTCATCGTGAACGAGGATTTCTGGCGCAAGCTGCCCAAGGACGTCCAGGATACGATCGCCAAGATCGCGTGGGCGACGGGCGATTTCGCCCGCTCCGAGGGCGAGCGGCTGGATCGGGACCTCATGGCGAAACTCGCGCCGCCGATGAAGGTGAATGAAGCGGACAAGGAGGCCTTCATCAAGGCGTCGGCCGCCGTGTATGAGGAGTTCGGCAAGCAGGTTCCAGGCGGGGCGGACCTGGTGAAGGTCATCCAGTCGCTCCGCTGATGGAGAAGTACCTCCGGCGGATCGTTGCCCTCGTCGAGTGGTGGGCCATCTGCCTCCTCGCGGGGCTGGTGGTCGTCGTCTGCCTCGGGGTCTTCTTCCGCTACGTACTCAACGCGTCGCTCGTCTGGTATGACGAGTTCGCCTCGTACCTGCTCGTCTGGCTGACCTTCTTCGGCTCGGTCGTGGCGGTCTATCACCATCGCCACATCGGGTTCGAGCTGATGGTGGAAGGGCTCGCGCCCCAGGCGCGCCGGGCCGTGGACCTGGTGGCCGAGATCGCCGTCCTGGGCTTCCAGTTCGTGCTGTTCTACTACGGCTGGATCCTCACCGAGAGGATGGGCGACGAGACCACGATCTCGCTGCCGTGGGTAAAGGTGAGCTGGGTGACCAGCGTGCTGCCCGTCACCGGAGCCCTGATGCTCCTTATCAGTCTCGCCCGGCTGGCCGACATCGTGTCGCGCCGGCCGCGCGGAGGTCACGGCACATGGAGTGGGTAGTCCTCGCCGTAATCGTTGTCCTCACCCTCATCAACGTCCCCATCGGGTTCGCGCTCTCGATCGCGACCATCATCGCGATCCTCTGGACCGGGGCCGCATCCCTCAGCGTCGTCCCCCTGAACCTCTTTTCGGGCGCCTCGAGCTTCCCGCTGCTCGCGATCCCGCTCTTCATCCTCGCGGGCGGCCTCATGGAGACGTCGGGCATCTCGCTGCGCCTCGTCAACCTGGCGAACAGCCTGGTGGGCTTCATTCGCGGGGGCCTCGCGATGGTCACGGTCGTCGCCACCATGATCCAGAGCGAGATCTCCGGCTCGTCGGTGGCCGACGCCGCCGCCATCGGCAAGGTGGTGATCCCGGCGATGGAAAAACGCGGCTACCCGCGGGCGCTGAGCGCGGCCATCGTGTCGAATGCCGCCTCGGCGGCCATTCTCATCCCGCCCTCGATTCCCATGATCATCTACGCGTGGATGGCGGAGGTCTCGATCGCCAAGCTCTTCTTCGCGGGATTCCTCCCCGGTTTCATCGCCGGCGCCGCGATGATGGCCCTCGCCTACTATTACGCGCGGAAGTACAACCTGCCGGTGGAGCAGAAGTTCTCCGTCCGCGAGGTGGGGCGCTCGACCGTACACGCCTTCTGGGCGCTGTTCATCCCCATCGTGATCTGGGTGGGGATTCTCGGCGGCATCGCCACCGCGACAGAAGTGGCCGCGCTCGCCGTGGTGGCGGCGCTGCTGATCGGGGTCCTCATCTATCGTGAGCTCTCGGGGCGCCAGACCGTGCAGATCCTGCGGGACTCCGTCAGCCAGACGGCTTCGGTGATGCTGATCGTGGCTTCCTCCGCGGTGCTCGGGTGGTACCTCACCAGCGAGCAGGTTCCGCAGAAGCTCGCCCAGCTCATCCTGGATACCACCTCCAACAAGTTCCTGATCCTGTTATTCCTGAACCTGTTCTTCTTCGTCGCGGGAATCTTCCTGCATTCCGCGGCGGCCATCATCCTGATCGTGCCCATCGTGCTCCCGCTCGTGCGCGAGATCGGCGTGGACCCGATCCACTTCGGCATCATCGTGACCATCAACCTCGGCGTCGGCCAGCAGACGCCGCCGGTGGCGACCGTGCTCGTCACCACCGCGGCCATCGCGCGCCTGTCGTTCTGGGAAGTCTTCAGGGTGGGCTGGCCCTTTACCGTCGTGCTCGCGCTGGTGACGCTGGTCGTGACCTACGTGCCGTGGATCAGCCTGGGGCCGGTGAGCTGGATCAACTGGTGACGTTCCGCCGTGTGGTGGTGAGGCCGCGCCGGGGCCTTGACGCGGAGCAGGTGTTCGCCATGTGTGTCGCGACTCCGGGGGCCACAGAAAAGGAAAAATGAAAACCCCCGGTTCGCGGCCGGATAAGGCGGCGACAGATGAAGCGTGACGCGTTGAGCAGACTTTGCGGGCTGCTGCTCGCGGCAGCAGCGCTATCCTGGCAGGCCGCCGCCCTGGGGCAGGCCGATTACGCGCGCGAGAAGCGCTGGGCGGCGGAGATCACGCCTTCGATTCTCCTCGGCGACGCCGTCTACCTCGAGCTCAAGTCCGGGCACAAGTTCCTCGCGATCTACACGCCGAGCCCGAAGGCCGCGGCGGGTGTCATCACCGTCCACGGCATCGGCGTCCATCCCGACCACGGTCTCATCAACCCGTTGCGCAGCGAGCTCGCCGAGCAGGGCTACACGACGCTCTCCGTTCAGATGCCGGTGCTGGCGGCCGAGGCACGCGGCGACGACTACCCGCCGCTCTTTCCCGAGGCGGCCGAGCGCCTGCAGGCGGCCATCGCCTTCCTGCGCGCGAAAGGGCTGAAGAGGATCGCCATCGTCTCGCACAGCATGGGCTCGCGCATGACCAACGATTTTCTCAGTCGCGTCGCGGAGCACGGCGTGAACGCGTGGGTCGCCGTCGGCCTCTCCGGCGAGTTCACGCGCCCGGAGAGCTTCCGCGCCCCCGTGCTCGACCTCTACGGCGAGAAGGACCTGCCGGCCGTGCTCGACAACGCCGCAAAGCGCGCCGCGGCGATCAAGGCCGTGCGCGGCTCGGGGCAGGTGCAGGTCGCAGGCGCCGACCACTTCTTCACCGGCGTGCGCGGCGAGCTGGTGCGGCAGGTGAAGCTCTTCCTCGATGCCCGGCTCAAGTAGCAGGAAAGGCGTGACCGGCGAGGCGTAACTGGTGAATCGTGACTGGTGACTCGGCTCTTTCCGCCTCTCGTGTCTCGTCTCTCGTCTCTCGTCTCTCGTTTCTCGTTTCTCGTCAGCCGTCACTCGTCAGTCGTCACGCATCCCGGGGTCTAGGTGGCGGCGTCTTCAGCCGCGCCCGCGGCCGCGCGCGTGAGCCGGTCGTTGATCGCCGCCCACGCCGGGTCCCGCGGCGGCCTCTCGACAAGAATCGTGTCGCAGCCGGATTCGTCGAGCGCGCGCAGGTTCGCGTAGAGCGCGTGCGCGTAGGCGGCAGCCTCGCCCGGCGCCGCGACCCAGTTCACCCCTGCGATCAGCGGCTGCGCGGCAGAGAACGCGAGCACGGCGACACGCCGGCCCTGGCGCACGAGGCTTGCAGCGATTTCCACGGCGAGATCGCCTTCGACCAGCATGAGAGGGGTCTGCGGCGCGTAGTGCCGGGCATGGGTGCCCGGCGCGCGCGGCGCGTCCTCGCCCGCCGCGGCGACCTCGATGCCGAGCGCCCGCGTCAGCTCTTCGGCGGTGATCCATCCCGTGCGCAGCAGCACGGGCGCGCCGCCGGACAGGTCGAGGATCGTGGATTCGATACCGACGTCCGCCTCCCCGCCGTCAAGCACGCACGGCACCGCATCGCCGAATTCGCGGCGCACGTGCCCGGCGGTGGTGGCCGACACTCGCCCGAAGCGGTTGGCCGAGGGCGCCGCAATGCCGCCGCCAAAGCGCGCGAGCAGCTGCCTCGCGACCGGGTGCGAGGGCACCCGCAGCGCGACCGTATCCTGCCCCCCGGTCACGACGTCGCTCACGGCACGCGCGCGCCTGAGGATCAGCGTGAGCGGGCCCGGCCAGAACCGCTGCGCAAGAAGGTGCGCCGCTTCGGGGATCTCGCGCGCCCAGGACGCAAGCTGCACCGCGTCCGCGAGATGCACGATGACCGGATGGCTCGCGGGCCGGCCTTTCACCGCGAAAATCTTCTTCACTGCCTCGGCGTTGGACGCGTCGGCGCCGAGCCCGTAGACCGTCTCGGTCGGGAACGCGACCAGCCCACCCGCGCGCAGTACGGCCACGGCCAAATCGATCTCTCGTGCCGTCGCCATCATCCACTCGCTGCGCCGCGGGTCAGCCAGACGCGGCGATGGGATCACCCTCCCCCAGCCACGCGATGGCGGTCAACTGCACACGCGCGCGAGCGACCGGCGCGGGCCGCGGCACTTCCAGAACGGTAAGGGCGGGGCGGTGCCTGCCGAAGGCCCGCTCGAGGATGGGCGCCGCGACGCTGAGCGCGGCGATGTCGTCGAGGTACAGGGTGACGTGCACGACGCGCCGCAGATCAGCGCCGGCGAGCGCGAGGCGCGCCTTGAGCTCGCGCACGACATTACGCACCTGGGGACCGACCGCGCCATCGCGGCCAACGATCCCCGACAGGAACGCCAGTCCCCCGGCCTCGACCAGCATGCTCATCTGCGCCGGAGCCTCCCACCCGGCCGCGCTCAGGCGGCTTCGTTTCGCGCCCCTGCCGGGCAGCACCGCGGTGGGTTCGATCTCGATCAACGTGCCCTTGTGTCCGACCTCGTCCACCTCGATCACGGTGAGGGCAGGAGGTTCCTTGGGAAAGAAGTGCTCGTGCACGCGGTGGAAGGTGGGGAAATCGCGCATGTCCTGCAGATAGACGATCAGGTTCAGCACCTGCTCGAGCGAGGAGCCGGCACCTTCGAGGTGCTTGCGGATGAGATCGTAGGTGAACCAGGTCTGTGCCGCGATGGGGCCATTGCGCGCATCCTCATGGCTGCGCCCCACGCGCAGGAAGCGCCCTTCTTCTGGAATGTCGTCATACCCCCTGATGAGCGGTGCGCCCGGCTGCGAGGTGTCGACCGGAATCTGGCCGGCGAGGAAGAGATAAGGGCCGGCGCCGATCACGTGCGAGAAATGCGCCGCAGCCGCGTGCCGGAGCGAGCCGCCGAGTACGGCGCGCGCTCCGAATGCCGGCGCAGCCGCTGGACGGAACGCGATCGCATCGATGCACAGGCGCGCCTCATCCTCCGGATCGAAACGCCCGACTCCGACCGCTGTGCTTGCGGGCGGAGCCGTCTCATAGTGCCTGCGCACGCGGTCGAACACCGGGAAAAAACGCTTGTCGCGCTGATACACGTGGTAGCGGAGCAGGTTGCCCAGCTCGGTGCCTTCCCGCGCAAGCAGCGTCCGGTAACGCGAGTACATCGCGAGCGCCTGCGCGCCCATCGGCGCCTCCATTCCGCTCACCCACCCGTACTCGCTGCCCGGCCCGGGCGCGATCCACTCCAGATCCTCGTAGCCCGCGCACGGGCGCCCGTCGCGCCGGCGCAGACCCATCTGACCGCTGACAAATAGGAACGGGCCGGCCGCGACACGGCTTGGCCAACGCCGCTGCATGGTAAAAAATTGCTTGCTGTTCATTCTTGTTCGCATTATGGACTCGTGCGTCAGGCGGCGCTGGGCGCGCGGCCCCGTGCCGCATAATATGCTAAATTCGACCGGTCCCGGTATGTCCACGGGCGACGCGCCAGACAAGATACGAGCATCGGATATCCGCACGCAGGAAAACGGCACGCACGAATCGGGTCTAGACGAGGCACCGGCACGAATCGCGCCGCTTTTCACGCCGACGACGACTCAGCGAAAATACATCCGGGTACCGTCACCCCGACCGGCAGGCCGGACGCAAATTCTCAGAGGAGGCCGCAATATGAATCGCTCCCGTTGGCTCGTTTGCTCATTTGCCGTTGCCTTGTCGTGCGTTGCTCTCTCGGCGCTCGCTCAGAGCTTTCCCTCTCGTCCGTTGCGCTTGCTCACCCCGTACGGCGCGGGCGGGTCATATGACGGGCTGTCCCGGGTGATGGCGGAGAAACTATCCGAGCAGCTCGCCCAGCAGGTCATCGTCGACAATCGCCCCGGCGCGGCGGGCCGTATCGGGATGGCGATTGCCGTAAAGCTCGCGCCCGACGGCTACAACCTGTTCATGATCGGCAACACCCAGACCATCGTTCCCAGCGTGTACGGCAAGGCGCCGTACGACCTGAAGAGCGATTTCGACGGGCTGTCCATGGTCGCCACCATCACCAACGTGCTGGTAGTCAACCCCAAGGTGCCCGCGAAAACCGTGCAGGAGCTGGTGACCTTCGCCAAGGCGAAACCGGGCGCGATGCGGTTCGGCTCGGGGGGCACGGGTGGTATCACCCACCTGGCGGGCGAGCTGTTCAAGAGCCTGACCGGCACCGACATCATTCACGTTCCGTACAAGTTCGGCGCGCAGGCCATGACCGCGGTTGTGGGCGGGGAAATCGAGATCAACATCCTCAACATGCTCAACGCCGGCCCGCACGTGGTGTCGGGGCGGCTGCGCGGCCTGGGCGTGACCGGGCTCAAACGGTCGCGCTTTCTTCCCGACCTTCCGACGCTCAACGAATCCGGCGTAAAAGGCTACGAGATCGTGGAGTTCTACGCGTTCGTGGTCCCCACGAAGACCCCTCGCGCGCTCGTAAAGCGCCTGCACGACGAGATCGCAAAAGCGGTGAATTCCAGCGACATCAAGGAGCGCTTCAACGCCTTGTCCTCGGAGGCGCTGATCCTCTCGCCGGAGGAAACCAAGGGGTTCATCCTGCGGGAGCAGGACAAGTACGCCAAGATCGTGAAGGATGTGGGCATCAAGGCCGACTGAGCGGATGCAAGACGCGGGCCGATACGCGAGGAGCGCGCCATGAACTCGAAAGCACACCGTGCCCTCGTGGACTCGATCGAACCTGCGCGCTGCACCGAGCTCGCCGCAGCCCTCGTGGATGTCCCGAGCCTCACCGGCAACGAGAAACCGATCGCGGAGTGCGTGCACGGGATTCTCAGGGACATCGGCGTCGAAAGCAGCCTGCAGGAATTCGAGCCAGGGAGGTTCAATACCATCGGCCAGATCCGCGGCTCCGGCGGTGGCGCGACCCTGCTGTTCAACGGCCACATCGACATTTCGTTCGCCGGTGACGAGGCCTACCTGCCGCAGGTTCCGGGCTACAAGCCGAAGGCCGTAGTGAAGGATGGCTGGATCTACGGCATGGGCGTGCACAACATGAAGGGGGGCTGCGCAGCGTACCTTGCCGCCGCCGAGGCGTTGATGCGCGGGGGCGTCGAGTTGAAAGGCAACGTGCTGTTCGCCTTCGTAGGGGGGGAGATAGAGCGCCACGCGGTGCTGCATTATCAGGGCGCCTGTTTTCGGGGCGGGGGCTGCGGCACCAAGCACTTCGTGACCAACGGCGGGATCGCGGACATGGCCGTCGTCGGCGAGCCGACGAGAATGGTGCTGGTCACCGAGCATGTGGGCTCCGTCGGCGTCCGCATTACGACGCGCGGAAAGCCCGCCCCACTGCGCGTAGCGAGCCACGGCGACGACGCAATCCAGAAGATGCGCGTGTTGCTCGATCTCTTCGACGAATATGCCGCCGGGTACAACCGCCGCCACGAGTACAAGGGCCGGCGCTCAACCGTGCACATGCATTCGATAGAAGGCGGCTGGCCGTACCGCTGCAACCGCGTGCCCATCTTCTGCCACGTGTTCCTCGAGTACCGGCTGCTGCCGGACCAGCTCGTGAAGGACGTGCCGCTCGAGGTCGAACGTCTTTTGGGCATGGTTCGTCGCAAACACCCCGAGATCCAGTTCGACGTCGAGTACTTCGTGACCCTGCCCCCGCACCGCAGCGAGTCCGGTTCCATCATCGCCGACCGTGTGCGCGCCGCACACCGCTCGGTCATGGCGTCGTCTCCCGAAGAGGGCGTCGGCGCGTTCTACTCCGACGCGAGCCATCTGCAGGCCTACGGGATACCGGCCGTGAACTACGGGCCGAGCGGGCGGACCATCACCGGCAAGGAAAATTGGGATCCGGAGGTGGGCGAGCACCTTTCGATCGAGGACCTTACGGCGACCGCGCGTGTCTATGCCACGCTGATGCTCGATGTCTGCGGGCGGTCACGGGAAGAAATAGGGCTGACCGGGCTGGCGCGCGGGTAAAGCGCGCCTCGCGTCGCACGGCAGGTCACCCGACGTAGCGTGAAAGGGAACGAGGATGCTGGCAAAGCGGTTTCTGCAGCCCAAGGACATGTGGGCGCGGGTGGAAAAAGGCAACCTGCTTTATGTGCCCGTCGTGGTCGTCGAGAGCGCCGAGCACGCGCACATCTACCTGGCTGGACAGATCGCGCGCAACGCCGACGGCACGATCGTGGGCAAGGGCGACATGCGCGCGCAGATCCGCAAGGTCTGCGAGAACATCGGGAAAGGGCTTGCTCACGTCGGGGCGACGTTCGACGACGTGGTGCGCGCGACGACGTACGTCACCGACATCGAGGAGTATTACCGCTGCTCGGATGAGCGCTTCAAGTTCTTCAAGAACAACCGGCCCGCGAGCACTCTGATCCAGGTTTCCCGCCTCGGCCACCCGGACTACATTGTGGAGATCGAATGCGAGGCGATCATCGAGCCGGGGCGGCTAAGAGCCTAGCATTACATCCGCGATATTCCGGTCCGCTCCCGCGGGGTCAGCTCACCCGCGCGCAGCACCGCGACGGCGCGTTCGATGTCCTTGTCAGAAACCATCTATTCGAACCGCGAAGGCGCCAAGAAGCTCAACAGACAGATCAAAACCAGTGGAACCGCCAAGGCCGCCAAGAACGCCAAGAAATCGCGAATCGAGAAGATTTAACGTCCCGGTTGTGCCGCGCGGAACGCGTCGGTCACGAACCGGTGGTTATGCGGCTTTGGTGGCGTGCAGAAGGGATCGCCGGACCGTCTGCGGTGGTTCTATCTCGACAAAACGGTCCGCAGAGTACAAGTAGTCCTCGCCGCTTTCATCAATTACCCGGATGTCGCCCTCGGCGGCCGCGTCTTCGTCCGGTAGCACGCGGTAGATCTTGTGCAGTTCCAATGAGGCAGGGTAGCCACGATTGTCAACGCACACGGCGAAGTGCGTTGTGCGAGTTTTGTGTCGTTTCATGGTCATTCGTCCAAGTAGCGTTTGCGCTTGATTTCCCTCTTGCCGATGCCGTGCGCCTCGTACCAGTGGAGCTCGGCCAGGCGAACGTGCCCGTCAGCAGTTTGTTGAAAAACGATCGTCGCTCCCGCGTAGGCGGGAGCCCGGAAAATCCGGTGTATGACAGATCAATGACTTACTGGATTCCCCCTCCGCGGGAATGACGTTTTTCGTGAGCGCGGCGCATTTTTCAACAAACTGTTAGTTGTACTGTGTCAGGGATCGTGGTACCTTCGCGAGGTCTTCATCGTAACCGTGGAGGTGGGCGATGGGTAGCGGCGTGGAATCGCGATTCGAACGCTATGCCGGGAAGATGGTCGAGGCGCTGG
>Ga0194121_10001927_pt1 | contig 33889 bp, 21 predicted proteins | sample TA2MahCa50mmetaG_FD_148609 | JGI IMG/M metagenome (GOLD analysis project Ga0194121, IMG submission 148609) | Freshwater microbial communities from Lake Tanganyika, Tanzania - TA2015020 Mahale Deep Cast 50m | ecosystem: Environmental > Aquatic > Freshwater > Lake | place: Tanzania: Lake...
ATCGAGGAACCCGTGGACTGGGACCTCATCCATGACGTGCGAAGAATCCTCGACCCGACACACAACGTGCTCTGGCCCGTCGGCCGTCCCGAGAACAGTGACGATTTGGACGCGGGGCTGTAGCGGTGGTCAACGATCCAACTCATCGACGGCCTCGGCGGCGGCGGTGGAGCGCACGGTGCACTCTCGAACTCCCGCGACGCTCGAATCCCGCGGACGCGGGACGGAGAAGCCGGTCGCTGCGGCGCCATGGGTAGGCGGCAAAATACTCTTATCACGCTCAACTGCGGCCAAACAATCCCGGATTCGACCACTTGCTGTCGCATAGCAAATGTGTCGGCACTTCGGCAATCGCGTCCGGTGGGCCCTCAACATCCCAAAGATGCTCCCACCCACCACAACTATAGTCGGCAATACGCACCCGCGAGTGCCATCGCTCCAGCCATGCTCGAACCCACTGAACGTCTGCGGACGGCTCATCGCCTGCGTCATCTACGAAAATAGTGATGCGACGAATCTGTGACACGTGCGCGATGCCGCCTAACTGGTGAGTATGCGACTGGAAGTTTTGGTGGGTCGCATATCGCGGGAGGGTTGCGGCGCGGGTAAAGAGTGTCAATGACCGTTCCTGAAGCGCATGAGAAGGTGACGGATGCCGTGCGGGTGCGGCACTTTTCGCCGGCGACGGAGAAGTCCCGCCGGCGGTGGCTGTAGTCGTAGATGAACCGGTGCGCGGCTTTTGGCACCACTACACCGCCCAGATGCGCTTCGCCTCGGCGGAACCTGCCAGATTCCTCGGAAGGTCCGGCCACAGGCCGGACACTCCACCGACGCAAGATGGGTTTTGCAGAGGTCTCAAGTCGTTTTGGTTTCAGCCGGATGCGAATGCGATGGGAGGCGGACGCGTGCCGGTGCGCGACCGGTGGCTACGCGGGCACGATCGCGCTCTTGGCGGCGGTCCAGCTCGCGGTGGCTTGAAGCGCGTCGTTCGCGCGCTCCACCGGGAAGCGATGCGTCACCATGCTGGCGAATGGAAACGCGTCCGGCGTCGTGCGCAAGAACTCGATGGCCGCCTTCAAGTGCCGCGGCTCGCTTCCCCAAGAGCCGAGCACGGTGAGTTGCTTGCGCGTGATCACGTGGGGGTTCATCGGCACCGCGCCCGCGTCGCAATATTGGCCGAGCACAAGGAACTTGGCCCCGTCGCGGCACATCTCCATCCCCTCGGGCACGGCGGCCGGAAGACCGACGCATTCGAGCACGACATCCGCGCCGTGTCCGCCGGTGAGCCGTTTCACTTCGGCGATGCGTTCGGCAGGGGTGCGAAGCTGCGCGATGTCCAGGACGGCATCCGCGCCGAAGCGCTTCGCCATGTCGAGGCGGTGTTGGGGCGCGCCGAGGACGATGACTTGTCCCGCGCCCGCGCTCTTCGCCACCGCGAGCGCCGCGATGCCGACGGGTCCCGCGCCCTGCACCACCACGGTGTCGCGCCACGCGATGCCCGTGCGCTCGATGCCGTGCACGGCGGTGTTGAGCGCGCAGCCCGCGCCGATGATCGCCTCGGTGGGCAGGTCGTCCGGCAGCTTGAAGAGCGCGGTGCGCGGGCTGAGGTAGTGGAAGTCCGCATAACCGCCGAGCAGGTGCGGGGGCGCGGCGCACGGGCAACTGATGCCGTAGGCGCGCCGATGCAGGCAGCGCGTGGGCTGGCGCTTCTCCGCGCAATAGTAGCAGCGTCCGCACGCAAGCCCCGCGCTCCACGTCACGCGGTCGCCGAGGTCCAGCGGCTGGCCAGCCCAGTCGGTTTCCAGGCCGTCGCCGAGTCGTGCGATGCGGCCGACTGTTTCGTGTCCAAGAATGACCGGCAGCGTGATGGGCAGTTCGCCTTTCCAAAGATGCACATCGGTCCCGCAAATGCCGGCCATCTCCGTGCGCACGAGCGCGGCGCCCGGCTCGATGCGCGAGGGGAGTTCGTAGTCGTGAAGCGTGAGCGGCGCGGAGAATCGCTCGAGCACGGCGGCCTTGGCGGTGGGCATGGCGGGACGATAGGAAGGCGGGGCAGGGGAGGGCAACGGAATTGAGCGACACGAAATGCGTGTCGGTCAGTTGGATTGACCAGCATCGGAGCATCGGGCAACTTCTCCAAAAGCTGTGACCCTGCCCGAGCCCAAACGAGTCCGACCGTGGAGCATGACGCGCCGCGAATTGCTGCGCGCCGGGGCGCTTGGATTGTTCGGATTGACCGCAGCGGACTGGGTTCGCGCCCGGGCCGGGGAGGCTCCGGCGGGCGGTTCGTTTGGCCGCGCCAAGCGGTGCATCCTGCTCTTCATGTGGGGCGGGCCGGCGCATCAAGACACGTGGGACCTCAAGCCTGACGCGCCGTCGGAAGTGCGCGGCGAGTTCAACTCCATCGCGACCCATGTGCCGGGCATCCGCGTGTGCGAGCACTTCCCGATGCTCGCGCGACGGATGGACCTGCTTTGCCAGGTGCGTTCGATGACGCACGACAACGGCGACCACACGACTGCGACCTCGTATCTGCTCACGGGCGAACCGCCGGTCAAGACGCCCGACAAGCGCGCCGAGTGGCCGCACATGGGCGCCGTGCTGTCGAGCCTCTGGCGCGGGAGCGGCGCATTGCCGCCGTTTGTCTCGATGCGGCCAAAGCTCGAGAACGACGTGCCGCGGTTCGTCGAGCAGAGCCAGGGACAATTCGCGGGCTGGCTCGGCCCGCTGCACGACCCGCTGACGATCGACGCCGACCCGAGCCGGCCGGACTACCGCATCGGCGAGCTCACGCTCCACCCGGAGCTGTCCGTGCGGCGGCTTCAGGAACGCCGCGACCTCGCCTCGCATCTTGACCGGCGGCTGGAATCGCTCGCGCCCAACTTCGCGGCGCAAGATTTGAACTCGCGGCGCGCGTTCGAGCTGCTCACGGCGGCGGCCACGGAGCGCGACGCGTTCAACCTCGGCGAGGAATCCACCAAGCTGCGCGAGCGATACGGGTTGAATCCGCACGGCCAGTCTGTGCTGCAAGCGCGGCGGCTCGTCGAGCGCGGCGTGCCGCTGGTCACGGTGTTCTGGCCGAACGACGGCACGAAAAACGTGAGCGTGTATTGGGACACGCACAGCCGGAACTTCACCGACTTGAAGACGCGCCTCATGCCTGTCGCCGACCGGGCGTTCTCCGCGCTTCTCGACGATCTGAAGTCCCGCGGGATGCTGGACGACACGCTTGTCATCTGGACCGGGGAGTTTGGCCGCACCCCGCGCGTGGGGCAGCGGTCGAGCGACGCGGGCGCCGGACGCGACGGGCGCGACCATTGGGGCGGCTGTTTCACGAGCGTGCTGGCGGGCGCGGGCGTGAAGGGCGGATTTGTTTACGGGAAGAGCGACAAGGAGGCGGCATTTCCCGCTGAGAATCCAGTCGCCCCGCGCGACCTGATCGCGACGGTTTACCATCTGCTCGGCGTGCCCGAGCAGCAGATGCTGCTGGACAACGGCGGGCGACCACAATTCGTGCGGCCGGGACGGGCGATTGCAGAGTTGCTGGCGTGAGCGCTGGCGATTCCATTTTCAAGGGAAGGCAAACCCGCGGTTGATTTTCGCGACACGCGCGGCGAACGTCCACTCCGCGCGAACCGCCGCCGGCGAACGCCCCGCTGCCCGCAATGCGCGGAGGCTCAATGCGTCGTGGCGTTTCGCGAGCCGCTGCCCGGAGGCATCCCTCACAAGCGGGCAGTGGAGAAAATCCGGCGGCGACATTCCGAGCGCGCGGTAAAGAAGAAGTTGCCGCGCCGTCGAGTGCAGCAAGTCCTCGCCGCGCACGACCTCGGTGATCCCCATCGCGGCGTCATCCACCACGACGGCGAGTTGATACGAGGGGACGTCGTCGTGGCGCCACGCGACGAAATCACCGAAGTCCTTGCCGGCAACGAACGCCTGTGGCCCGAGCGCCGCGTCCGTGAATCGAATCACCTCGCCATCCGGGACGCGAAAGCGCCAGTTCAGTTTCGGTTTCGCGTGCCCGGCCCGGGGATTCGAGCCTGAACCCCCTTTCGATTCATCGCGGGTTGGCGACGCCTCGATTGGGGAATTGGAAACTCCAAACGCCGAGCCCGCCCGGGCCCGGCAAGTGCCGGGATAGACCGGTTCCTCCTCGCCCTCGTGGGGCGCTGCAACCGCGCGGAGCACGTCCTGCCGCGAACATGTGCAGGGAAACAAGAACCCGCCGGCACGGAGCCGGTCGAACGCTGCACGATAGTGATGCATTCGAGAGGACTGCGAATAAGGCGCGAACGGTCCGCCGATGTCGGGACCTTCAGTCCACGTGAATCCCATCCACCGCAAGTCCTCGAGCATGGCGTCGGTGAATTCTGGTTTCGAGCGCTGCGGGTCGAGGTCTTCGTTCCGCAACACGAGCGTGCCGCCGTGATCGAGTGCGCGCTGCTGGGCCGTCCAGAAAGTCCGCGCGTGCCCGGTGTGAAGCAACCCCGTCGGCGACGGCGCGAGCCGTCCGCGATACGGGCGCGGCGGCAAGTTCGTCGGTCGGGGTTGCAAGTCCACGCGGGAATCAGAACGTTTCGTCCGGATGACAGGCAAGCCATTCGGCAAGCCCGGGAAGCGGGAATGAGAGGAGCGACTGCGCCTTCGCCGAGTCGAGCGACGAGTCCGGTGCCCGCGGCGGTCCCGTGTAACTCGCGATGGAAGCCGCCTCGATGCGCGGCTTCAAGTGCGGCCATCGCGCGGCGACCAGGTGCCCGATTTGCAGGCGCGAGAGGCGTTCGCGCCCGGCGACGTGCAGCAGGCCGGTCGTGCCGAGCATCACCAGTTCCCAAATGGCCCGCGCGGTCACGGTCGCAGCAAGCGGAGAGCGATACTCGTCCTCGAAGAGCTTCGGCACCGCGCCCGCGGACCACGCCCTGCGCAGTTGTTCGTTAAAGCCGCGATCGCCCGCCGGCGACGTTCCGCCGGTGAGCGATGTCCGCACGACGAGGTGCCGGGGATTCGCAAGCACGACCCGCTCGGCAGCGACCTTGGTCTCGGCGTAAACGCCGAGCGGACCGACCGCATCCGGTTCTTTGTAGCCGCCTTTTCGCCCATCAAAGACGAGGTCGGTGCTGATGAACACGAATGGAATTCCGGCCGCGAGTTTCGCGAGTTGCGCGGTCACGTCCACGTTTTGCAAGCGGGCGAGCCTTGGATTCGCTTCGCACTCCGGAGCGCGGCTCATCGCGGCGCAATGAATGATGAGCGAGGGTTTCGTCGCGCGGAATGCAGCCTCGACAGCGGCAAAAGCGGCCAGGTCGAGCCGGTCGCGCGTCAAGCCGACGACTCGCCACCGCGCCGCGAATTCGGCTGCCGCCCGGACGAGGTTGCTGCCGATCAAGCCGCCCCCGCCGGTGATCCATGCGACGGGCCGGGCGTCATCAGTCGAGTCGTTCACGGCGGGCGGATCAGTCTTCGAGCTTCTTGCCCGTCGTGTCCGGGGCGAACCAGATGACGATCATCCCGAGGCCATACACGAGCCCCATGATGGCGCCGGCCTTCGAGTAGCCGCCGAAGAAACTTGTAAGCGCGCCCGCGGTCAGCACTCCGCCGGCGACGGCAAACCGGCCGAAGTTGTAGCTCAGCCCCGTGCCCGACGCCCGCACGCGCGTCGGAAAGAGCTCCGGCAGGCACAGCGGCAGCCAGCCGAAGAACAGCGTCGCGATGAGTCCCTGCACCACCACCATCGGCAGGAACGCCGGGTGCAAAGGACGCAGAAACCAGAAGATGAAGAACGTCAGCGAGACCGAGCCGAGGCTGATGAGAAAGTAGGTGAGCCTCCGGCCGAACATGCTCGCCACTTGTGCGCCGAAGAAGCTGCCGACCGCTGCGCCGGACGCCCAACAGGCCTGGGTCGTGGCCTTGTAGCCGGGATGCTCCGCCCCGGCGACGGCATCCGCCCAAGGCGTGAGCCAGCGACCGGAACTCCACGCCGCGACGAGCGGGATGGAAGCGAGCAGGATTCCGATGATGGTCGTGCGTCGTAACGCCGGGTGGAACAACTCGCGCATCGGTGTGTCCGTCTTCTGGTGTGGGTTGTTGCGCGTCGCGAGCCACTTCGGCGACTCGGGAACGAGCGCCAACGCAACGATGCCGACGATCGCGGGCGCGGCGGACGCAAGAAACAGCCAACGCCAGTTTTCGGGCGTCACCGTCCACATGCGGCTCATGAGCGAAATGACCAGCATGCCGACATTGGCCGACGTGCCGATGAGCCCGGCCATCCACGGGCGCGACACATCGGGGCAGACTTCGGAGACGAGCGAGACGCCGTTCGGCCACATGCCGCCGACGCCCAACCCCGCGAGGAAGCGCAGCACGAGCAGTTGTTCCTGCGTCTTCACGAACGCGCACGCGCCCGCGAACACCGTGTAGCACAGGATGCTCACGCCCATCGCGCGCGCGCGGCCGCACCGGTCCCCGAGCCAGCCGAGCAGGATGCCGCCCGTCGCCGCACCAAGGCTGAGCGCGGCGGTGAAGTAGCCAAACCAAACGGCTGAAGTGTCCTTGTCGAACGCATCGCCCATGAGGTCGCGCGAGACGGAGAGCGACGCGAGCGGCAGCGTGCCCATCTGGACGCCGGCGCACATCCAACCGAGGAAGGCCACGACGACCGTGAGCACTTTACGCTGGCCCGGAGCGTCGGGGGTCGTGTTCATTCGGATGGCGCAGGACTGCGGGTAAACGTGGACATCCGCGCCAGTGCAACATCCGGCCCGGAAGCTGGCAAGGCGATTGGGCCGCAAAGTGCGGCTCAACTTCCTGTGCGCGGCCCGGCGCAAGATCGGTTCAATCTACGCCAACGTGGGCGCAGCAGGGGGTGCCGTCAGAAGGGTATTCAGTGGGTGGAGGAGCGGAATGCTCACTCTAAACTTATGGATACTCGAATGCATTCCTTCGCGCAGCTTGCGGTGGCCGTCATCGCGAGTTGCTCAGCGGCACTCGGCGGAACGCTCGCTGCAGCAGACTTGCCGCCGAAGCCGGCGCCCGCGGTCTTCGACGAGGAGATGAGCGGATACCGCAAAACCGAACCGTCGGGCGCCATCACCGCGCTTCAGAAGCGGCTCGAGCGCGGCGAGGCCAAACTGGCGTTCGACGCGAAGCAAGGCTACCTGCCCTCGTTGCTGCGAGAACTCGGCCTGCCCGCGTCGTCGCAGTTGCTCGTGTTCTCCAAGACGTCGCCGCTGCGGCACTTCATCTCGCCGCACAATCCACGCGCGCTCTACTTCAACGACCACGTCTGGCTCGCTTACGTGCCCGACGCGCCCAACATCGAGCTGGCCGCGAGCGACCCGCGGCTCGGGGTCGCATTCTACACGGTCGAGCAGAAGTTTTCGCCCACGCCGATGCCGGTGCGCGACGATCGCTGCCTCGAATGCCATGCGACGGCGAAGTCGCTCGGCGTTCCCGGGCTGCTGGCGCGTTCGTTTCTCACCGACCAGGAGGGCGACGTGGATTTGTTGAGCGGACGGAGCATCAACCACCGCACGCCCATCGCGGATCGATGGGGCGGATACTTCGTCACCGGCCAGCACGGCAGCCAGCCGCATCTCGGCAACCTGTTTGGCGCCGAGGCCATCGCGCAGCACAAGCGCAACCCGCTCGCGAATGGAAACCTCGCCGAATTGCGCCGCTACTTCGAAACCTCGAAGTATCCCGAGCCGGGCAGCGACATCGTCGCGCTGCTCGTGCTCGATCATCAGGCGCACATGCACAACCTGCTCACGCGCCTCGCCTACGAAACGCAGGCGGCGCTGCGCGACACCGGCACGATCGCGCCCGCCGCGCCGGCCGTGGAGGCGGTGCTCAAATACCTGCTCTTTGCCGACGAGGCGCCGCTTGGCTCCGCCGTCACGGGGTCCAGCGCGTTTGTCACGGCCTTCGAGAAGGGCGGCGCGCGCGACAAGCAGGGGCGCTCACTCCGGCAGTTCGATCTGCAGACGCGGCTGTTCAAGTTCCCGTGCAGCTTCATGATCTACTCCGAGTCGTGGAGCAACCTGCCCGCGGCCGCGCGCAAGCGGCTCTACAAGCGCCTTTGGGAAGTGCTCAGCGGCGAAGACACGTCGCCGGCGTTCCGGCATCTCGGCGCGGACACGCGGCGCGCGCTGACGGAAATCCTCACCGCGACCAAAAACGACCTGCCCGCGTGGTGGGCCTTGTGAACGCCGCAACCCGACGAGCTGCGAACCGGATGAAGCCACCCTCGCGACGCAGCCCACACTCCAATGTCCTGAGGTGCGCGGCGTCGGCCGTGATGTGGCTCGCGTGCGCGAGCTTCGCCCACGGAGCCACGGCCGCCGCGGACGGTGGACCGAAGATTTTCCAGTGGCGCCCGTTCCTTGCGCCGTTTCACACCGTCGTGCTGCACCTGCCGATCGGATTCCTCACGATGGGAGTGATCCTCGAAATCTACCGCCACTTCCGCCCGAGCGCGGAACTCAAGCGCGTGACGACGCTCGTGTTGTGGCTGAGCCTCGCGAGCGGGTTGGTTACGGCCGGGCTCGGCATTCTCCGCGCAGCTTCGGGCGGCTACGAGATGCGGGCGCTGAGCCTGCATCGGTGGATCGGCATGGCCGTGCCGATTGCGACGCTCTTCACGCTCGGTTGCCAGCGCGTGGCCTATCGCAACGAGCATCGCATGGCATGGACGGCCGGCTATCGCGCGTGCCTCGTGCTCACGTTCGCGTTGCTGGTGGTGGCCGGTCACTACGGCGGAAACCTCACGCACGGCTCGACTTACCTGACTGAGAACGCGCCCGAGTTCGTTCGAGAACTTCTCGAGGAACCGTCCACGGGGACGACGTCCGACACGCCGCCCGCGGCCGGGACGCTCGACGAGAAGCAGCGGTTCTTTGTCGAGCGAGTGCAACCATTGCTGGCGGCCAAGTGCGTCCGTTGCCACGGGCCGGAGAAACAAAAGGGCGGCTACCGGATCGATTCCGCGCACCATGCGCTCAAGGCCGGCGAGAGCGAGAAGCCGGGCATCGTCGCGGGCGACCCGTGGAAGAGCCACGCGCTGCACCTGGTCAGCCTGCCGCCCGGCAACGAGGAGATCATGCCGCCGGAAGGCAAGGAGCCGTTAACGCCGGAGGAAATCGGACTCCTCGTTCACTGGATTCGCATCGGCGCGCCGTTCGTCGAGGCGCGCCCGGCCGCCGCAGAAACGAATGCCGCGGCGATACCGCGATGAGGCGTGTCACTCCGCCGCCGCCGCGGGAATCGGCGCAGGCTGCGCAGCGGGGGCGGGCTCGGGCCGGCCTTGCAGCACGGGACTTGGCCGGCGCGCTTCGAGCACGACGCGGAAGCCGATGATGTTCACCCGATGGCCGGGCGAATCGAACAGCCGCGCGGACGAAAGCAGATGCACGGGCTTGGCCGAGCGCCACGAGCCGCCGCGGAGCGTGCGATATTTCCCCTCGTTGTTGTAAGGGTCCTGGCACCATTCCCACACATTGCCGCCGAGGTCGTGGAGTCCCTGCCCGTTCGCCTTGAAGGCGCCGACCGGGGAGGTGAAGTCATGCTCGTCCACGTGCAGGTGCGGGTCGTAGTTGCCGGCGCCCTTCGGCGGCGGCCAGTCGCGGCCCCACGGAAACACGCCGGCCGTCGCGCAATCGCGCTCCGCGGGCGTGGCGCCGGGTTCCTTGGCGAGCTCGACGGCGGCGCTCCATTCGAGGTCGCTGGGCAGCCGATACGTGTCGTTCTCGCCGATGCGCTGCTCGCGGCGCTCCTTCTCCGTGAGCCACGCGCAAAAGGCGAGGGCGTCGTTCCAGCTCACGTTGACCGCGGGATGGTCGGCCTCTTGTTTGAACGTCGGCCGTGTCCACGCATGATCGGTCTGCTTGGCGAACACCGCGTAATCCTGGACGCGCGTGGGCCAGATGGCGAAGAAGACCGGCGTGCCGGCCACGGGCACGAAGCGCATGGCGAGCGTGTTGACGAAGGTCTGCTTGTTCAGGCGGACGGCCATCGCCCCGAGCGCGTTGCAGCGGCCGAGGCCGATGGAGACGGTGCGCGAGACGGGCTCGAACAACCCGGTGTCGAGGGTGAGCTGGTAGGTGCCCGGCTTGACGTGCGCGCCGGGGTGAAATGGAACCCCGTTGAGGAACACGACGAGCATGTGGGCGTCCTCGATGGCGCGGCCGTTGGCCTCGAGCCGGAAGTCCACCGTGGTGCGGGCGAGCAGCCGCGCATGAACCTTCGCGCCGACCCGCCACAACGCCCAGGCGCCGACGATGGGCACCACCAGCGGCCAGAGCGAACGCCAGAACTGCGAGGCGAGGCCGGTGGCCGTGACAGCAAAGAACAACTGCGCCCACGCCCATCGCCGGGCGCGCTCAAAGTTTTTCGCGACGGCTTCCTTCAACTGGTGCTGCTCGTTGCTGAGCCGCTTGAAGAGCCGCTTGCCTTCGAACGCAAAATCGGAGTTCTTCCAGTTGGCGAGGCTGATCTGAAACTGGATGAGGTCGTCGTGGAATTGCTGGAGCCGATCATCCGTGGCGGCCTGCTTCGGCGCGATCTTCCACGGTTGCGCGAACGGCGCGCCCCACGGCGCGAGCACCTGGACTTTCAGCCGCGCAAACCGGTCGTCGACGTCCGACAACTGCTTCTTCCACTGGTCGAGCACCTCGTTGATGTGGTGGTAGGGCAGGTCGCCGAAAATCTGGTTCAGGCTGGTGAGCAGGTTGGCCGCGCGCACGAAGTCCGCGTTCTCCGCGAGCGCGTGCGCCTGGTCGAGCGCTTCCTTCTGCTCGGCGTGTTTCGCCACAAGCACGTCGCACGCGGTCTTCACGCCCATCAAGTGAAGCACGACATCGCTGTGGAAGACGCCCTCGCCGTGCGCGAACTGCGCGAGGTCGCGGCGCGAGGACTGGAGCAAGACGGACGACGCGCGGCGAATCTTGCAGAACGCGCGGAGTTCGTGGGCGATGTCGAGATGGGACTCGGCGCCCGTGATGTCCCCCGGCTGGAACGCGTCGGCCAGCCGGTGCTGGTGCGCGACCAGTTCGCCGAGCGCCGCCGTGGCCTTGTCCTTCGCCTCGGCGATGACGGCCAGGTTCAACGAATGAGCCGCGGGCGAGAGCACCTCCTTGCCCAGGTCGAGCTGCGTCTTGATGAACGCCTCGATCGCGCCAAGCGCGGCCTCGGCGCGCTCGATGTCCGCGGTGATGAGCGCGACCGGGTCGCCTGTGATCGCGCCCGAGGCCTGCTGCGCGGCGAAGAATTCCTCCAGTTCGATCTGAAACTGCCGGTGCGCGAGCAGATCGGCGGTGTCCGTAAAGCTCTGGCTCGCCTCCGTGAGCGCCTCGGCGGTCACCTGCAGCACGGCAAGTTTGCGCGTCATCTCCGGGTTCATTCCGAGTGCCTCTTGAGTTGTTGGAGTGTCGCGATGGCGTTGGCCATCAACTGGCGCGATTGCTGGACCTGCTTCTCCCGTTGCAGCCGCGCGTCACGCTCCGCCTGCTCGGAAGCCAGGTGCGCCCGCGACTGCTCGAGTCGCTGTTGATCCGCCCGTTTCCGCTCCTCCTCCCAGGTCTGGAGCGCGCGCAACTGCCGCCGCTGGATCGAGAACAGCCCCACCAGCACCGCCAGGCAGCTCAAGCAGAGCAGCGGAAGGACCCACCCGGCATGGGTGCGGGCAAACTCGGCAAGTTCAGTAGCCATGGTTCCGTGCGCTGCGTCGCCCGTCCTCTTCGCGCCGCGCGAGGGAGCGGTTGGTCAGTGATTGAACAGAAACTCGCGGCTGCTCATCAGGCTCCAATAGATGTCCTCAAGCAAGGCGCGCCTCCCGGCGGCGGCGCACGCGGCAAGCGTGTCGGTGAACGTCGTCTTCTCCGCCTCCGTCGGGAATCGCGCGAGCGCGGCGAGGAACACGTCTTCGACCAGTTGCGCGTCCGGCGTGCCGGAGGCGAGCTGCTGTTCGAGGCGGTTGCCTTTGGCGGCAAGTTTCCGGTTCAGCGTGTCGCCGTTGGCGATGTGCAGCGCCTGCGCCATGCTCGGCTCGCCGGTGCGCTCGCACTCGCACGTGCGGTCGCGGTCGGGCCGGCCGAAGGTGCGGAGGAAATAGGAGTCGGTCTTCGTGTCGGGCAGTTGCAGCGCGCGGAATCCCACCGGATACGCCGGGCCGCGGCCTTGATTCGCGTTGCGCTTGTCCTGAAAGAAGTCCGTCGGCACGCCGGTCACGTGCGAATAGGAGTCAAGCAGCACCTCGGCCATGAGCCGCTTCGGGTAATAGTGCGAGTAGAAGCGCGTGTCCGCGGCGTTCGACGGCAGGGCGGCGCTCGTGCGCTGATAGGTCTCGCTTTGGAGGATGGCGCGCATGAGCGCCTTCAGGTCGAAGTTCCGGTCGGCGAGGTGGCGGCCGAGCGCGGTGAGCAGTTTTTCGTTGCTCGCGGGATTCGTCACGCGAAGGTCATCCACGGCCTCGACCAGCCCGACGCCCATGAAGTTGGCCCACACGCGGTTCGCGATGGAGCGCGAAAAATACGGATTGTCCCGAGACACAAGCCAGCTTGCCATCACGTCGCGCCGGTCGCCGGGCGCGTCGAACGCGAGGGGCTTGCCATCGAGCGGGCGCGGCTTTTGCGGCTTGCCCGTGAGCGGCTGGATGATGTCGCCCTCGGCGGCGGCGAAGATGATGCGCTCGCCCTCGGCGGCGCCGTTCTTGGCGCGGACGCGGGCGAACAGGTTTGCGAAGCCGAAGTATTCGTCGTTGGTCCACTTCTCCATCGGGTGGTTGTGGCACTTGGCGCAAGTGATCGAGAGGCCCATGAAAGCGACGGTCGTGGTCTCGGCCATTGTGGTCGGGTCGTCGTGCAGCACGAAAAAGTTGCCCGCGCCCATCTCGGCCGTGCTGCCGCGCGCGGTGACGAGCTCGCGCACGAAGCGGTCCCACGGGGTGTTCGCCGCGACGTGCGAACGAATCCAGTTGTAGTAGCTCCACATGGCCGCGGGGCGGAACTTGTCGCTGTTCACCAGCAGCAGGTCGCTCCACTTGTAAGTCCAGTAGTCCACGAATTCCGGCCGCGCGAGGAGCCGCTCGATGAGCGCGTCGCGCTTTTTCAGCGAAGGGTCCGCGAGAAACTCGCGCGCCTCCGCGGCGGCCGGCGGCAGTCCGATGGTGTCGAGGAACGCGCGCCGCAGAAACTCGGAATCGCCCGAGCGCGGGGACGGCGGGAGGTTCAGCTCGCGGAGTTTTTCCGTCGCGAGGTCATCAATGAAGTTGCGGCGCGGCGCCTTCGCAAAGACCGCGGCCGCGACCTTGTTCGTGTAAGGCACGGTGACCGTCGCCGTCGCAATGCGGCTCAAATACCACGCGGTGATCGCGCCTTCGCCGTGGCCGAGCACGGTCACGCTGCCCGTGTCGTTGACGGCGGTGACCGCGGCGTTGGCGTCGGTGTATTTCGCCCAGCGGGTGACGTCCTGCACGGAGCCGTCGCTGAAGTGCGCGCGCACCAGGAGTTGCTGCGTCGCGCCCGGCTGGAGCGTGGTGAGGTCGGGAAGAACCTCGAGGCGCGCGATGCGAGCCTCATCAGCGCGCGGGCCTTGCGCGCCCTCGGCGATCCATTCGGACAGGATCTTGTATTCGAGCGAGTCCACGTCGAATCGCTTGCTGCCCTTGTGCGGGATGGTCGAGGTGGGCTTGAGCAGGACGAGGCTGCGGCCGGGATCGCCGGGCACGATGCGCCGGCCGAGCGCATGCCGCGTGAGCGCGCGATGGTCGCCCTCGTCGTCGTAACCGCGCAGTGAAAGCCGGAAGCCGCCCTGACCGGCCGCCGCGCCATGGCACGCGCCGGAACTGCACCCGGCCTTCGCAAGCACGGGCTGCACGTGATTGCGGAAGCTCCACTCGAACGGCTTGTCCATGCCCGTCACGGAAACGGCGACCTTCGCGGACTGCCGGCCCGCGCGCGCGGTGATGGTGGCCGATCCATTCCTGACGGGCACCGCCGTGTCGCCTTCGATCCGCACCACACGCTCGTTGCTCGAAGTGAACGTGAGGTCGTTCGTTACCTGGCCGAGAAACTTCCCGCCGCTGGAATGCACGACGACGAGTTGCTGCCGCGATGCGGGACCGGTGAAGGTGAATTGGGACGGAAGCAGCGTGAGCGAAGCCGCGTTCGCGACGGTCACGAATGCCAACAAACACGCGGCTGAAACGAGGGGGTTCACTTTCGAACGGCAGTTCACGGAAAACGTTCCCGCGCCGGACGGGCGCATCAGGCGAACAACTCCTTCACCGGCTGCGTGCCGAAGTCCACCAGCGGGAACGGCCGGCTCTGCGGGCCGGGCAGGTGCGCGTCGAGGTCGAGCCCGAGGCTGTGATAGATGGTGGCGACGACTTCCGCGGGCTTCACCGGCCGTTCGGCGGGGTAGCCGCCGATTTCGTCGGATTTGCCGACCACGCGGCCGCCCTTCACGCCGCCGCCGGCGAAATAAATTGTCCAGCACTGCGGCCAGTGGTCGCGGCCGCCGGCGGGATTCACGCGGGGCGTTCGGCCGAACTCGGCGAGGTTGCAGACGAGCGTGTCACCGAGCAGGCCGCGCTGCGCGAGGTCTTCGATGAGCGCGCTGTAACCCTGGTCATACATCGGCGCCACGATGTCGCGCATGCCTTCGATGGAGGTGAACGGTTTCGAGCCGTGGATGTCCCACGTGATTTCGTTGAAGACGGTGATGAAGGTGTTGATGGTGACGAAGCGCACGCCCGCCTCGACGAGCCGCCGCGCCAGCAGGCAGCACTGGCCGAAGCGTGTCAGCCCGTAGCGCTCGCGCACCTTCGCCGGCTCCCTCGTGAGGTCGAACGCTTCGCGCGCCCTGGCGCTCGTCATCAGCCGGTAGGCCGAGTGGAAGTTCGCGTCCATCAATTTCGCGCTCTCGCTCGACTCGAAGCTCTTCACCGTGTCGTCCACGACCTGCCGCAACTCCCGCCGCCGCGCGAGCCGCGCTTCGCCGATTTCCTTTGGCGGGAGCAGGTCAGGCACCTTGAAGTCGGCCTTTGACGGATCGCCGTTCAGCACGAACGGGTCGTAAGCCTTGCCGAGAAATCCGGCGTCCTGTCCGTGCGGCAGGTTGCCCCCGGTGGGCCCCATCGTTTCGGGCAGCATCACGTGCGCGGGAAGTTCCGTCCGGCGCCCTTTCAGGAACTCCAGCGCGCAGCCCGCGTGCGGCGTGATGATGCCGCCGCTGAAGAGCCGGCCGGTCTGCAACATCTGGTGGCCCGTGTCGTGCACCGCGGCGGCCGTGTGGTAAGTCGAGCGCACGAGCGAAAACTTGTCCGCCACCTTCGCGTGCTGCGGGAGGATTTCGGTGAGCTGGAAGTCGCCCTTCGTCGAGATGGGCTTGAACGGGCCCCGGATTTCACGGGGCGCATCGGGCTTGGGGTCGAACGTGTCGAGCTGGCTCGGCGCGCCGAGGTTGAAGATCATGATGCACGAGCGCTTGTCCTTGGACTTGTCGGCCGCGGCCGCGGCCTGAAGCGCCGCGGCGTCGGCGAGCGAAAGACCGATGGCGCCGAGCGTGCCAACCTGCAGGAAGTCGCGTCGCGTCACGCCATCGCAGGTGATGGTGGAGCCGTTTCCGGTGACCTTCAGCATAGGTAGAACTTTGTTTCGGACTTCGAGCAAAACGTAGAGCAAAACACCGCGGCACGCCACGAAAAATCCTGCCTTACCGCACGGCCGTCCCCTGAATTCGGGTTTGCGTTGCCCGTCGAAACCCGCCAGAACAACCGCCCTGTGAGAAACGGCATCTTACTCCTGCTTGCAAACGCCATGGCCTCCGCAGCCGCTCCCGCGACGGCCCAGCCTTCGGGCAATTCGGCGGACGGCATCCTGCGCGGACCGTTCTTTTCCGGAACGATCATGCAGCGCGGCGGCAAGGCGGCCGCGGCCAACAAGGGACTCGTCATCACCGTCGGCACCAATCGCAGCGCCTACGTCTGCTACGACTTGGACACCCTGCGCGTCGCGCTCGCATGGTCGGGAGACTTTCTCGAGTTCGGCAAGACGCAGGAGCGCATCGAATGGCCGCCGCCGCCGGTGGCGAAGGGTCAGTTCGCGTTCGACACCAAGGTAGGCCCCGGGTGGTCGCACCGCGGCAGCCTTGCCGACCCGCGCCCGCGCCAGCAGGGACCGCTCCCGAAGGACTGGGCGCACTACTCGGGACTGCACGTCCACGGCGATCGCGTCGTGTTGAGCTACACGGTTGGCGAGGCGCGCGTGCTTGAAATGCCCGGCACCGAGACCCGCGCCGGATTCACCTACTTCACGCGCACGATCGTCATTGGTCCGACGAAGGAACCGTTGCGCATGCTCCTTGCGGAACACCCGCGAGCGTTGCCCGGCGAGAAACTGCCGCCGAACGATTCGTTTTACGTCGCTTTCGTCAACGCGCCCGCTCCGAATGGCCTGCCGGCTGCCGCCGCGCCGAGGAACGAAGGAACGGCCTACTTCATGGACCTGCCCAAGCTCGCCAAACCCGCGCGTTTCAAAATCCTGCTCTGGCGCGCAGACGCGACCGATGCGCAGCGCAAAATCGCCGATGCGGTGAAGGGGACGCCGCCGCCTGAAGACCCGTCTGCCCTCCTCAAAGGCGGGAAGCCGATGTTCGCCGACTCGGTCACGACGCAAGGCACGCTCGGCTCCGGCGACGGGCCCTACGTTGTGGACACCATCACCGAACCGGTCCCGAATCCGTGGAACGCGAAGACTTACTTCGGCGGATTCGACTTCCTGCCCGACGGCCGCGCGGCCATCTGCACCTTTCATGGCGACGTGTGGACGGTCAGCGGCATTGACGACAAGCTCGACAAACTCTCGTGGCGGCGCTTCGCGACGGGGTTGTTCCAGCCGCTCGGGCTGAAAGTCGTGGACGGGAAGATCTACGTCCTCGGCCGCGACCAGATCACGCGGCTACACGACGTGAACAACGACGGCGAGGCGGACTTCTACGAAAACTTCAACAACGACTCCATCGTCACGCCCAACTACCACGAGTTCAGCATGGACCTGCACACCGACTCGAAGGGCAACTTTTACTACGCGAAGGGTGCGCCGTGGACGCCCGACGTGCAATCGCCGCATCAGGGCACGATCATCAAGGTCACAAAGGACGGCTCGCGCATGGAAGTCTTCGCCAGCGGCCTGCGCGCACCCAACGGCATGGGCATGGGACCGAAGGACGAGATCACCGTCAGCGACAACCAGGGTCACTGGATGCCCGCGAGCAAGGTGAACTGGGTCACGCGCGGCGGCTTCTACGGCATGATGCCCGCCGCGCAGCGCGAGATCACATTGCGCCGCGCCGACGGCACCGGGGTGAAGATCAACCCCAGCGACCCCGACGCGCGCAAGACGAACAACGTCGCGCCGTTCGACAAGGCCGCGCCCATTCCCGCCAGCTACGACCAGCCGATGCTCTGGCTGCCGATGAACATGGACAACTCCAGCGGCGGCCAGGCATGGGCCACGACGGACAAGTGGGGCCCGTTCAAGAATCACCTGCTCTTCATGAGCTACGGCAAGGGCACGCTGTTCCACGTCATGCACGAGACCGTGGAAGGCGCGGTGCAGGCGGCGGCGTGGCAATTCCCGCTCAAGTTCAACAGCGGCACGATGCGCGCGCGAGTGAACCCGAGAGACGGCCAACTCTACACTTGCGGCTTGCGCGGGTGGCAGACCAGCGGTGTGCGCGACGGCGCGTTCCAGCGCGTGCGCTTCACCGGCAAGCCCGTGAACGCGCCGCTCGACTTTCGCGTGCGGCCGAACGGCGTCGCGGTCACGTTCACCTGCGCGCTCGACGAGTCGCTCGCGACCGACACCGCGAGCTGGAGCCTCGAACGTTGGAACTATTCCTACTCCGGCGCTTACGGGTCAGCCGACCATTCCATCGAGGACCCGGCGCAGAAGAAGCGCGACCGCGTGGAAATCAAGGCAGCGAAGCTCAGCCCGGACAAGCGCACGGTGACGCTGGAGTTCAAGCCCTGCGCGGCGGATCAAATGCGCATCCGATACAACCTCAAGTCCGCCGGCGGCGCGACGATGGCGAGCGAGATTTACAACACCATCCACAAAGTGCCCGCCAGGTAGCGAGGGGTTGCCGGGGCGAACCCCGAAGGCACGAAGGACACAAAGGACGTCGGGCGGGATGGCAGACGCGCCGATTCCTGACTGGCAGCCGGGCGCGGGTCCGATACTGTCCGGCGCATGAAATCCATCGTGTTCTTCTTTGCCGCATTGTGCGCCGTCTCGTCGGTTTCCGCTGCGGAACGGACGTTGATCCATTGTGGCCGGCTTATCGACGGGCGCGCCGACACCGTGCGCGAGCAAGTCACGGTCGTCGTGCTCGCCAACAAAATCGTGTCCGTGGACCGCGGCTTCACCGCGCCGCAGGCTGGCGACAAGGTGCTCGATCACAAGTCGCGCACGGTGCTGCCCGGCCTCATTGATCTGCACGTGCATCTGCAAGGCTATCCCGGCCCCGAGCGCTATCTCGAACGCTTCACGCTCAATCCCGAAGACCTCGCGTTCCGCTCGGTGAAGTTTGCGAAGATCACGCTGCACGCGGGTTTCACGACGGTGCGCGACCTCGGCGGCGAGCAAGTCGTCGCGCTGCGGCGCGCCATCGAGCAGGGTTACGTCGAAGGCCCGCGCATCATCGCGGCGGGCCGAAGCATCGCGACGACCGGCGGCCACGCGGACCCGAGCAACAGTTTCCGGCGCGACTTGCAGGGCGATCCGGGCCCGGACAAAGGCGTCATCAACGGCCCCGACGACGCGCGCAAGGCCGTCCGCCAGCGTTACAAGGAAGGCTCGGACGTCATCAAGGTCACCGCGACCGGCGGCGTGTTGAGCGTGGCCAAGGATGGCTTCCGGCCGCAGGTCACGCAGGACGAACTCAACGCGCTTGTGCAGACCGCGCGCGACCTCGGCCTGCCGACCGCCGCGCACGCGCACGGCGACGAAGGCATGAGGCGCGCCGTGCTCGCGGGCATCACCACGATCGAACACGGCACGATGATGAGCGAGGCGACGATGGACCTGATGAAGAAGCACGGGACGTGGTATGTGCCGACGTTGAGCGCGGGGCGCTTCACGGCGGAGAAGGCCGAGGTGCCGGGCTACTATCCGCCCATCGTCGCGATCAAGGCGAAGGCCATCAGCCCGCTGATGATGGCGACCTTCACGCAGGCGGTGAACCGCGGCGTGAAGATCGCGTTCGGGACGGACGCGGGCGTGTTCCCGCACGGCGACAACGCGAAGGAATTCCTATACATGGTCGAGGGCGGCATGAAGCCGATGAAGGCGATCCAATCCGCGACGCTCGAAGCCGCGCGGGTGCTCGGCATGGACGCGCAACTCGGCACGCTCGAACCGGGCAAGCTCGCCGACGTCATCGCCGTGGATGGCAATCCCGCCGAGGACATGAAAACGCTGCTCGACGTGCCGTTCGTCATGAAAGACGGCATGGTGGTGAAGGGTGGGAAGTAACCAACCGCGCGGTGATGATCGGCGCGGGTCGTCCGAGGATTCAGCGTCGGACTCCCAGCGTTTCACGCACGGCCACCCGCAGCGCTTCAACCATGCATGCCGCCTGAGCGGGCGTCGTGCAATACGGCGGCATGAGAACAATGACGTTCCCGATGGGACGAGTGAGCACACCGCGCTTCGCCATCGCCTCGCAAACGCGGATGCCGGCGCGCTCGCGCAGGTCGAACGCCTCGCGCGTGCGCCAGTCGCGAACCAGCTCGATGCCGGCGATGAGACCGACCTGGCGGACATCCCCGACCTGCGGCAGCGACCACAAAGATCGCAGTTCATCGCGCAAGGTGCATTCGAGCGTTTGCCTCGCCTCGATTGAAGCGCGGGATTCGAGGAGATCGAGATTCGCGAGCGCTGCCGAGGCGCCGAGTTGGTTGCCCGTGTAGCTGTGGCCGTGGAAGAAGGCCTTGAACTCCGAGTATTCACCGAGGAACGCATCGAACACCGCCTGCGTTGTGAGTGTGGCAGCCATGGGGAGATAGCCGCCGGTGAGTCCCTTCGCCACGGCGAGAAAGTCGGGTTGAACGCCTTCGTGCTGGCAGGCGAATTGGATTGCGGACCGCCGGCGGCCGATTGCCGGAATGCCGCAGCCCGTGCGACCGAAGCCTGTCATCACTTCGTCGGCGACTAACTGCGCGCCGTCGGCGCGGACGATTTGGGCGACGCGCCGCAGCCAGCCGGCCGGTTGGGGAACCATCCCGGCCGCGCCTTGGATGAGCGGCTCGACGACCATCGCGGCGTAGGGATTGCCGCGCTTGCGTTGCCCGGCGAACTTCTGCTCGACCTTGCCGATGCACTCCCAGTTGCATTGGCGGTAGTCGCGAGCGTCGGCTCGCTCGGGCTTCGCGCGGTTGAAGGGACAGCGATAGCAGCAGGGCGACATCACCGAATCCGACTTGAAGAGCAGGCTCGACCAGCTTTTGTGAAAGAGGCCGATGTGCCCGAGGCTGACGGCGCCCACGGTGTCGCCGTGATAAGCGCCGCTGAGCGAGAGAAACTTCGGCTTCCGGCTGCGGCCGGTGCGGCGCGTGAACTCGTAGGCGAGCTTGAGCGCGACCTCCATCGCCGTGGAGCCGTCGTCGGAGAAGAAGACTTTGGTGAATTGCCGGTTGCGGATTGCCGGTTGCGGATTGGCCGCGCGGACCAACCGTGAGGCAAGGGCACTCGCCGGCTCATTCGCGAGTCCAAGCGCGGAGGTGTGGGCTACCTTGCGAAGTTGCTGTGTGATGGCGGCGTTGAGTTTCGGATGATTGTGTCCGTGAAGGTTCGTCCAGATGGAGGAGTTCGCGTCGAGATATTCGCGGCCGTTCACGTCGCGCAGGACCGCGCCTTTCGCGGACTGGATGACGATGGGCTTACTCCGCAGCCAATCGCGCATCTGGGTGAACGGATGCCAGACGTGGGCGCGGTCGAGTTTGGCGAAGTCAGGCATGTGGCGCGTGAGGCCTCCTGTTGCCGAGCGCGGCGAGCGCGGCTTCCAGCGATTGAATCTGCTCTTCGGTGTGGTCTGCGGTCACGGTGAAGCGAAGCCGTTCCCTGCCGGTGGCGACAGTCGGGGAGCGAATCGCCGGGACGAGGAAGCCCGCTTCGCGGAGTGCGGATGCGATCCACAGCGCGCGTTGCGCGTCGCCGATCATGAGCGGCGCGATCGCGCTGCGGACGGCGGGCAGTTTGCCGGGTCCGGCCAGCAGCGCGCGCTTGAGCAGTTCGACGAGCGACCAGAGCCGCCGGCGTCGCCGTTCGCCCTCGGGCAATTGGATCAACCCGATTCCGGCGCGCGCTGCGGCGGCCGCCGCCGGCACCGGTGCCGTTGAGAAAATGAAACTGCGGGCGCGGTTGATGAGCAGGTCCACGAGTGCGCGGCTGCCGGCGATGTAGCCGCCGCTTGATCCCACGGCCTTGCCGAGCGTGCCCATCTGAATCTCGACGCGATCACTGACGCCGAATTCCTCGACCAAGCCGCGACGATGCCCGCCAAAGAGCCCGGTGGCGTGGGCTTCGTCCACCATGAGCCACGCGCCGAAGCGATCCTTGAGCTCGACGATGTTGTGCAGCGGGGCAAGGTCGCCGTCCATGCTGAAGACGGACTCGGTAATGATGAGCACGTTCGTCGGTTTCGAGTGGTGAGCCGGTCCTCGGCGCGGGCTGACTCCGCGTGCAGCGCGAGCGGGGCCACCTGCGCCTGATCTTGCCCAGGTCAGTTTGGCTTCTAGGTCTGCCAGGTCGTTGTGTCGGAAGACGCGCAGCTTTGCGCCGCTGAGTTTGGCGGCGTCCACAATCGAGGCGTGAACGAGCTTGTCGATGATGATGTAGTCGTCCCTGCCCATGAGTGCCGTGATGGTGCCGAGGGCGGTCGCGTAGCCGGTGGAGAAGGTGAGCGCGGCTTGCGTTCCCTTGAAGGCGGCGAGGGAGTCCTCCAGTTCGTGATGCGGCGCGAGCGAGCCGCAGACGAGGCGCGAGGCTCCGGAGCCGGTTCCGTATCTCTCAACGGCCGATCGGGCGGATTCTTTGAGTGCCGGATGCGACGCGAGGGCGAGGTAGTCGTTGGAGGAAAAGTTGACGAGCGTGCGCCCGGCGATGTCAACGGTCGGGCCCTGCGGGGAATCGACGCGGCGCAATTCGCGCCACAGCCCTTGCTCCCGGATGGCGCCGAGGCGTCGGTGCAGTTCGAGTTCGAACGGGCTCATTGGGCGTGTGCGCGAAGTTTAGCTCCGAACCTTGAACTTTGAATGTTGAACTTCGAGCGCGTCAGGGCGCGGGTTTGAGGGTCCAACCGCCGTCAATCATCGAGGCGGCGACGGGGCCCTCCGAGTGGATGACGGCTTCGAAGGCCTCGGCGATCGAGCCTGCGTGGTTGATGGCGATGAGGTCGGCGCGGGCGCGGGCGGAGACTTCGCCGAGTCGCCGACGGAGTCCGAGCGCGGCGGCGCCGTTGGCGGTTGCCATGCGGAGGAGTTCGGCAGGGGCGAGTCCGGGTCGGTCCGCCGCGAGGGTGCGCATCTCGTTGCGAAGGTCGAGTTCGGGTTTTCGGCCGCGCTCGCGGCGCGTGCTGGCGAGGCTGTCCGTGCCGAGGCAGATGTTCACGCCGGCGCGGAGCAATCGCTCGATCGGAAACGGCTCGTGGCCGAAGTAGTCGTGGCTTGTCGGGCAGTGGACGACATGCGTGCGGTGGCGGGCCAGCAATTCGATGTCGCCGGGTGCGAGGTAGTTCGCGTGGATCGCGAGCGTCCGCGGCCCGAGCACACCGTTGCGCGCGAGGTGCTGCACGGGGGAGACGCCGCCGCAATCGGAGCAGTCGCGTTGCGTCTTGAACCAGTCGAACAACGGGCCGCGCGCGCGGCGGAACATCTCGAACTCGGCGTCGGATTCCGCGACGTGGATGGCGACAGGCAGGTGGCGTCGCCGCGCCGCCGCCGCGGCGCGCGAGAGCAATTCGCCGGTGGTGGTGTAGGGCGCGTGCGGCGAGAGTCCGATGCCACCGCATCCCGCGGGTAACGAATCGAGGAGCTTGAGGCTGTCGGCGACGAGGTTGCGCGGGGAGAGGCCGGGGCGGATGCAGATGAGTTCGAGGAGTGAATGGACGCGCAGGGGGGTGGAACTCCAGACGTCCGGGAGCAGTTCGGGAACGGCCTCGATGTCGGCGACGGTGGTGGTGCCGTTGCGCAGCAGCATCTTCGCGCCGGCAAGCCACGACTCCGCGAAATCCGTGTAGCTCCACCCGGCCTTGAGCGCGGTGATGGACTTGATCCAGTCCGTGAATCGGCGGCTGAACGCGAGCAGGCCGGCCATGTTGGTGTAGTCGAGATGGCAGTGCGCGTTGACAAGGCCGGGGAGCAGGATGACTTCGCCGAGGTCGGTCGCGCTGCGTCGCTCGGCTGCGGCGAAGCGTTTCCACGGCCGGACGGTGATGATGCGGTTGCCCTCGATTTGCACCGCGCCATCTGACAGCGGCGGCCGGCTGACGGGCAGGACGATGCGCGCGCGAAGGAGCACGAGGGTGGAAGGTGGCGGCGCAACCTTGCGGCGTGGACGGCCCGGGAAGGGAGGGCGGGGGGCCCGGGCCTTAGACTACGGCTTCCTGCCGGCGGCTCTTGACGCGGGCGGCGACGCTGTGTTTTGTCGCCTTGCGCTTGCTGTGGCGCTTGCGGATCTGCTGCTCGATTTTTTTGGTGACCAGGTCGATCGCCGCGTAGAGGTCGCTCTCGGCGTCCTCGGCGTAAAGGTCGGGGCCGCGCATGGTGAGATGCATCGAGCACTTGAAGGCCTTCTCGGGCATTCGTCGATGGTCGTGCTCAAGGCTGACGCGCGCGTTGATGACATGGGTTTCAAAATGCTCCAGCTTCTCGAGGCGCGCGAGGATGTGCTCCTCGATGGCCTTGGTGAGGGTCACGTTGTGGGTCGTGAGGATGAACTTCATACGCCAGGAGGATGGCTTCGGCGGCGCCCGAAATCCAGCGAAAGGATTCCCCGCCCGTTGGGAAGTTCGGACTGATTGCCGCCGGCCGGCTGGCCCGCATGGATGCGCGCCTCGTGCTCCGTGATGCGGCCGTCGCCATTGGTGTCGCAGCGGCGGACAGCGGCATTGAAGGCGGCCGAACGCGCCCGCGGCGGATGGGTTCGTGGAAGTGGAGGACCCCGCGGCAAGCAGCGCGGCGATTCGATTCTACCGCGTCATCACCCGCCCTTGAACGAATCCCCCGTCCGGCCTGGTCGCTCACCGCATCACGAACTTGCGGTGCGCGGCAAAGAAGCCCCGCAACGCAAGGGACGCCGCATCTTGCAGCGCCTGCAATTCCTGATACACGGCGGCCGCCCCGGCATCAGGCGTGGCCGTCTCGTCGCGGTTCAGCGTGACGAACGCGCTCGTGATGTCATGGATGCATGCTCGCTCGCCCTTCTGCAGCCGCCAGCACCACAGCGCCTGCAACGCCGCGCCGTAAGCCGCGCCCTCGCCAACCTTGAGCGTCACGACCTCGGCGTTGAACACGTCCGCCATGATTTGGCGCCAGACCCTCGACTTCGCGCCGCCGCCGGTCGCGCGGATTTGCCTCGGCTTCACGCCGAGTCCGGCGAGGCGCCGCAAGCCGTAGTTCATCCCGAGCGTCACGCCTTCCATCGCGGCCCTCGCGTAATGGGCCGCGGTGAACGTGCGCGAGTTGACGCCCAGGAAGACGCCGGTTCCATCGGGCACGTTCGGCGTCCGCTCGCCTTCGAGATAGGGAAGCAGCATCAGGCCGCCGCAGCCCGGCTTCGCCTTGGCCGCCCCGGTGGCGAACTTCTCATGCGTCCAGCCGAAGTCCTGCCGCACCATCTCGGTCGCGACGGTGACGTTCATCGTGCAGAGCAGTGGAAGCCAGCGGTTCGTCGAGTCGCAAAACGCCGCGATCTCGCCGCGTGGATCCACGACCGGCTTTCCGGCGCAGGCGTAGATGGTGCCGCTGGTTCCGAAGCTCGCCGTGATGACGCCCGGCGCTGTGTTGCCCGTGCCGATGGCGCCCATCATGTTGTCACCGCCGCCTGCGCTCACGAGCACGCCGGCATTGAGGCCAAGCTCCCGCGCCGTGCCCGCCTGTAACGTGCCTGCGGGCTGGTCGCTTGCTGAAAGCGCCGGCAGCCTGCTCATCAGGTCCGAGTCGATCGCCCGCACCGCCGCCTCGCACCAGCGGCGCTTGCGCACATCCATGAGCGCCGTGCCCGAGGCGTCGCCAAACTCCATGAACCTCGCGCCCGTGAGCCAGAAGTTCAGGTAGTCGTGCGGCAACAGCACCGTCGCGAGCCGGGCGAAGTTTTTTGGCTCATGCTTCTTGAGCCAGAGAATCTTGCCCGCGGTGAAGCCGGGCAGCACGGAGTTGCCGAGCGCCTGGCTGGCGCCCTTCGCGCCGCCGAGCTTTGCGGTGATCTCCTCGCACTCGGCCGCGGTGCTTGTGTCGCACCAGAGTTTTGCGGGGCGGATGACTTCGCCGCGCTTGTCGAGCGGCACGAATCCGTGCTGTTGCCCGCTCACGCCGATGGCGACGACCTCGCTCTGGCCCGCCTTCGCCGCTTTCAGCGCGCCCCGGATGGCTGTCGCGGCCGCGTCCCGCCACGTGTGCGGATGCTGCTCCTTCACGCCGGGCGGGAGATTGGCGATGAGGTCATAACCGGCGGAAGCGGAGCCGAGCACCTTGCCGCTGCGCGCATCCACGGCGAGGACCTTGGTGGACTGCGTGCCGGAATCAACCCCCAGAAGTATCGAGCGCATGGCGCGAGGATGCCCCGCGCGACACGGGGGTCAAGGCGAGACCGGCAGAGTGAACCAGGCGTTGCTCCTCCTTGCGGAGGCGCTCGCCACCAGGCGCAGGTCGTGTATCAGTTTGAATCCTGAAACCCGGTTTTGGACCTGCCCCCGGCGCGGCTCAATCCACGAATGCAAACTCGTTGGAGAGCAGCAGCACCTGCGCGAGCTTTTCCCACGGCGAGAGCGGCTTCATCGCCGCGGGCTGCGGGCCTCCGAATTCCTCCTTCGCGTTCCACACGGCGGTCTCCGACGGAGGTTCCTTCGGACCCAGGCGCGTGATGACCGGCGACCACTTGAAGTCGTCGCTGTTCAGGTTCGCCCGGATGTCCACCACGAAGTCCAGCGTGTCGCCCTTCTGCAACGTCACCGAGGCGAGCGAGGCGTTCGTCTGCGCGTTGTGCAGCGTCCACGAACCGAGCACGCCGTCGCGGGACGACACGATGAACGCGCGGATGCCGTCACCCGGCTCGGCCTCGTGTTTCACGACGCCGCCCGCGCTCACGGTCGTGTCGCGCGGCGCGACCCAGCGGCGGATGGCCGCGTGCTTGGCCGTGTTGCCCGGGTGCCCGCCGTCGGCGGTGAGCCGGACCCAGCCGAGCTTGCCGTCCGGATACGCCGTGCTGCCCTGCCACGCGTCGCCGCTGAAATAGGGCAGGGCGGTGAAGTTGGTCACGCGCTTCGCGGCTTCGTCGAGTTCGCCGTAGCCATACTGCCACGCGGTGACGAGCGGCTTCGGCGTTGGAGGTGGCGGTTCGGTGACGTTCGCCTGGATGAATTCGAGCGCAGCGGCGAGTTGCGGTGCTGTCGGTTCGCGCTGGAAAATCAGGCGGAAGAGCTGCCGTGCGCGCTGGTCGGATGGCGATGAATCAGTGCGCTTGGCAAGCGCGCGTGCGCGATCCGAGGCGAACTCGCTGTTGAGCAAGTAGAGCGATTGCTGCGGCACGGTGGTCAGCGGTCGCGCCGGGCTGTGCATGTCGGGGTTGGCGAAGTCGAACACCCGCAGCGTGCCCGGCAAGAATTGTCGGTCCACGAGGCCATAGACAGTGCGGCGCGGGCTGAACGGCGGCTTGAACAATTCGACCGGCCGGCCGCCGGGTTTCGTGTCAAGCTCGCCGCTGACAAACAGCAGCGAATCGCGCAATGCCTCCCAATCCAGCCTTTGGCGGGGAAAGCGCGACCAGAGACGGTTGTCCGGGTCGGACGCGTGCGGCCCGCGAAGCCCGGAGTTCCGATTTCCGGTATCCGGACCCGCGCCGGATTGCTGATACACCGCGCTGGTCACGATGAGCTTGTGCAGCTTCTTGAGCGACCAGCCGTCGGCGATGAAGCGCAGCGCGAGCCAGTCGAGCAGTTCGGGATGGCTCGGCGTCTCCGCGCGACGGCCGAAATCACTCGGCGTGCGGACGAGTCCGGCGCCGAAGTGGTGCAGCCACACACGATTCACCGCGACGCGAGCCGTGAGCGGATTGTCCGCGCACGCGATGGCGTGCGCGAGTTCGAGGCGGCCGCTGCCGTTTGAGAACGGCGGACGCGCCGGGCCCGCGAGCGCGCTGAGGAACTGCCGCGGCACGGGTGCGCCGCGCGTCGCCGGGTTGCCGCGCGTGAAGATGCGCGGGTTATCGCCGGGCGTGGCGTCGTTCAGGACGAGCGCGTGCGGCGGTGCCGCGGGGGTGCGGATAAGCCAGCGATCCACTTCGCCCTGCAACTTCCAGAGCGCCTCGCATACGCTCGTGGGGAAATACTGCTCGTTGTTGACGATGCCCGTGTCCGGCACGGCGCACGGCGAGTCGGGGCCGTGAAGGACCTGGCGGAGCTCTTCCGAGGCGGGGTCGTTGAGGGATTGCGGACGGCGTGAGGCGGATGGCGAATCGGCTGCGTTCGTGCGCGGTTTGCTCGCCTCCTGCCATGCGTTCTCCATGTCGGCGAAGAGTTTCCCGTAGCGCGCGGCGACCTCGGTCATGTTGGTCGGCGCGCTTGCGAAGGCGGCGACGACAAGAGGATTGAGTTTGCGGTCCGGGCCCCCCGCCTGTGCGAAGATCGAAGCACGTGTCGTCGCGAAGCTGCCCGCAGCGGCGCGCCGAAACTCATGCCAGGGCTGGAAGACGGGGTCGAATCCCGCGCTGCGCCGCTCGAGGAACTCGCGCCACCGCCGGGCCGTCGCCGGGATGAGATCCTTGTCCGTGAGAATCTGATCGAAGCCTTCCTCGGGGAATCGCGAGAGGTCGAGCTGCGCCGCGAGATACTCGCCGGCGCGGGCGCGGGCGCGAGTGGCCGCCTTCCCGCGCTCGGCGAGCATGGAGTCGGCGAGCTTCGCGCGGCGCGCGAGCAGTTCGCTCTCGAAGGCCTTGAACGCGTCGGACTGCGCCGGCGCCGGGTCGAGGCACACGAATTGTTCGACCGATGCCTGAAACACACCGTAGAGCGAATAATAATCCGCCGTGGGGATGGGATCGTATTTGTGATCGTGGCACCGCGCGCACGCGACGGTGAGCCCGAGCATGCCGCGCGTCACAGCGTCAATGCGGTCATCAATCACATCATGCGTCACGCCGAGGAATCGCCGGCCGATGGTAAGAAACCCCATCGCAGCCTGCGCGCCGAGGTCGGCGGGAGCGGCCTGGTCGGCTGCGAGTTGCAGCACGAGAAAGCGGTCGTAAGGCAGGTCGTCATTCACGGCGCGGATGACCCAGTCGCGGTAGGCGTGTGCGTGGACCCAGAAGCGTTCCTCGCGCGCGTAGACGTAGCCCTTGGTGTCGGCGTAGCGCGCGATGTCCAGCCAGTAACGCCCCCAACGCTCGCCGTAGTGCGGCGAGGCGAGCAGGCGGTCCACAAGGCGTTCGTAAGCCCGTCGGGACGGATGGCTCGGCTCCGACGCATGGGTCCCATGAGTCGTTTTCGTTCCATCGCACTCGCGCACAAACGCCTCGACCTCGTCCGGCGTCGGCGGCAATCCGAGCAGGTCGAGGTGCAGCCGGCGTATGAGCGTGCGCGGGTCAGCGCGTGCCGAGGGCTTCTGGCCCGCGGATTCGAGTTTTGCGAGGATGAACCGGTCGATCGGAGTTTGCGGCCAGCGAGCGTCCTTCACATGCGGCGGCGCGACGGGCTTCGGCGGCTCGAACGCCCAGTGGGGTTTCCTGGACTCGGGCTTCGGGCTTCGCGTTTCGGCCTTGTCGCCCCGCGGGTCGGGTGCTCCTGAGTTGATCCACAAGACGAAGTCGGCGATTTGCGTCTCGGTCAGCTTCTGCTTCGGCGGCATTTGAAGCTGCGCACCGGTCCAGCGCAACGCGTGGATGATCTGACTCCGTGAAGCGTCGCCCGGGATGACCGCGGGGCGTCCCGACTCGCCGCCCGCGAGCATTCCGGCGCGCGTGTCGAGGCGCAGCCCGGCCTTCAACTGCTTCGCGCCTGCGCTGTGGCACTCGTAACAGCGGTCGGCGAGAACGGGCCGGATGCGCCGCTCGAAGAAGTCGAAGTCCGCCGTCGCGCGCGCACTGGCGGCGGTGCCGAAAACCAGCAGGATCAGAAGCGCGCGATTCACCTCAGGATGTGTGCGGGCGTTCGAGAATCTCATGGACGACGCGCGCCTTGGACACGGACGCGTCCGTGAGCGTCTCGCTCCGGCCCTGGTGCTGAAACGCGAGCCGCTCGTGATCAAGACCAAGCTGGTGCAGGAGCGTCGCGTGCAAGTCGGGCACGCTCACCTTGTCCTGCACGGCGCGATAACCGACCTCGTCGGTGTCGCCGTGCACGTGGCCGCCTTTGAAGCCGCCGCCCGCGAGAATGAGCGAAAACGCGTGGCGGTTGTGGTCGCGGCCGGTGCCGTTCTGCGAAACCGGCAGCCGCCCAAACTCGCCGGCCCAGATGACGATCGTCGAGTCGAGCAAGCCGCGCTGCTTCAAGTCCATGATCAGCGCCGCGCTCGGGTGATCGGTGTAGCCGCAGATTTCCTGAAGCTCGGCGTGCACGTTGCGATGCGAGTCCCACGGCTGGAAGAGCGGCTTGAGCGGCGGGAAGACCTGCACGAACCGCACGCCCGCCTCGACGAGGCGCCGCGCCATCAAGAGCCGGAGCCCGTAGCCTTTGGTGCGCGCGTGGTCGAGTCCGTAGAGTTTCTTCGTCGCCTCGGATTCACCCGCGAGGTCGAAGAGGTTCGCCGCCTCGAGCTGCAGGCGGGCGGCGAGTTCGTGGTTTTGAATGCGAGCCTCCAGCGCCGCTTCGCGCGGGTGGCGGCTCTGGTGGGCGCGGTTGAGCGTCGCGAGCAAATCGAGCTGCGAGCGTTGCGCGCCGGGCGGAAGCGGCCACGGTGGGTTGAGGTTCAGCACGGGCGCGCCCTGCGAATTGAACTCCGTGCCGCCGAAGACCGCCGGGAGCCACGTGTTTTGCCAGAGCAAGGTGCCGTTGGTGTTGTAGCCCTCGGGGTCGCGCAGCACCACGTAGCCCGGCATGTTGCGGTTCTCGGAGCCGAGCGCGTAGGTGACCCACGACCCGAGCGCGGGGCGTCCGGGAAAAATCTTTCCCGTGTTCAACAGCACGAGCCCTTCGGTGTGGTTGTTGTGCTCGCTCACCATCGAGCGCACGAGCGTGAATTCATCCGCGACCGAGCCGAGGTGCGGGATCACTTCGCTCAACTCCATCCCGCAGCGGCCGCGCGCGAGGAACCGGAACGGGCTGCCGAGGAGCCGGTTGGTTTCGCTGCCCTTTTGGAACATCTCCACCTTCTCGCTGTGGCGCACGCCGTCGAGCTTGTTCAACTCGGGCTTCGGATCGAACAAGTCCATCTGGCTCGGGCCGCCATTCTGCGTGAGGAAGATCACCGATGTCGCGCGCGGGGCGAAGTGCGTCCGCCGCGGCGCGAGGTCCGCGGACGATGCCGCCGCATCGGGCGAGAGCGCCTCCAGCGCGAGTGCGCCGAAGCCCAGGCCGCTCAGCGCAAGCATCTCTCGCCGGGAGAGCGGGGTCGGGGCGGTGATGGGACCGTGCGGCGTCATTGCATCAAGGGATGTTTACAAACTCGCTCGTGTTCAGCAGCGCGTGGCAGAAGCGCGTGAGCGCGAGCTCGGCCGGTGTCAGGGCGGCAAAGCGCTCCGCGAGTTTGATCAAGGTATCGTCTGGTTTCCTGTCACCCGGTTTTGCGTCCTTCGTCTTGGCTGCGTCCCCGGCCGCTGCAGCGGCGAGTTTTTTGGCCTCGTTGGTTGCGGTGTCGCGCTCGAGGCGAGCCGCCTCGGCACCGGTGCGGAGCCACTCGATCGACGCGTTCAACTCCGCCCGGTCCGGCCCGCGGGCGAGCACGAGTTGATAGGCTGTCGTGACACGCGCCTCAACGGAAGTTTCCGGAGCCAGCCGTGCCGCGCGCGCGGCGATCTCGGCGGATTGCTCCAGCACGAACGCGTCGTGTTGCATCACCAAGGCCTGCGCGACGACCGCGGACGGCGCGCGCCGCGAGTTCTGAGTGGTCACGATGGGCTGGTTGAAGGCCGCGAGCAGCGTCGGGTGGTAGTTTCGCCGCGCGAGCAGGTAGAGGCTGCGCCGGGCGGTCCGATCCTTTGGCGCGATCGTGCCGTCGGGCTTCCCCTCGGTCATCACCGGCGGCCCGCCGATCGCGAGGTCGAGACGGCCGCCGGCCGCGAGCACGGAATCGCGCACCATTTCGGAGTCAAACTGGCGGAGACGCTGGCGCCAGAGAAGTTCGTTCGACGGGTCCACGCGCGCGGCGGGGTTCCCCGCGCTTCCTGATTCGGCGCTCGCTTGCCGGTAAGTTGTCGAAAGCACGAGTGTCCGGAGCACCGGCTTCAACCGCCAGCCGTTGCGCTGCAATTCAGCGGCGAGCCATTCGAGCAACTCAGGATGCGTCGGCCGTGTCCCGGATTCGCCGAGGTTGTCGCTCGTCGCCACGATGCCCACCCCGAAGAGCTGCTGCCACACGCGGTTCATCCACACCCGGGCCACGAGCGCCGAGGCCGGCGTGCCGGGTTCCGTCAGCCAGCGGGCGAGCGCGAGCCGCCGGCCGCTCGTGCCGTGAGGAAACTGCGCGTCTGCGGGCGCGCGGAACAATGCCGCGGCTTCGCCTGTCGCGAGGGCGCGAAAGTAACCGGGTGCCGCGGCCTCGCCGGGCGTGTCGAGACTTCCCCGCTTCAAGACGTGCATGACCGGCGCCGGCCCTGTCTCAAACGCGGCGTGCAACTTGCCGTAGGCGCGGCGCTGTTTCTCGATCGCGGCGATTTCCTTGTCGATCGCGGCGATGGCGTCCTTGTCCGCTTGCGGGAGCGCCGCGTCCACTTCGGCGGTCTTGAGGCGGTATTGGTCGCCGAACTTGCTCACGAGGTAGTGCTGGATTTCGGACCGCTTGAGATACGGCACGCGGAACGCGCGCTTGAGGTCGAGGCGGATTTCCTCGGGCAGCGGCGCGAGCTTCTTCTCGTAGAGCTTGTCCTCCGTCGGGTAGCGCAGTTCCTTCTGCCGGTCCTTGAGCTTCTCGATCTGCGCGTCGAGCGCGGCGTTGTGTTTGTCCACCTCATCCTTCTTCGCATCGGGCACGTCGGCGATGAACCGCGTCTTGGGCGTGATCCACCGGTCGGGGTTGAACACCGGGGCGAAGTTCGCGAGGAAGCCGTAGTAATCCTCCTGCGCGATGGGCTCGAACTTGTGCGCGTGGCACTTCGCGCACTGCATCGTGAGGCCGAGGAGGTTCGCCGCGACGATCTCGCCGGTGCGTTGGAGCGTGTCGTGCCGCTCGCGCGGCGTGTTGATCTCATCCTCGTCCGTGTCATCCATCGCAAGCCGGAGGAAGCCCGTCGGCACGAGCGCGGCCTGGAGGGCCGGCGTCATCTCCCTTGCGCCGCGCCAGGGCGCGAGTTCGTCGCCGGCAAGTTGCTCGGTGAGAAACCGGTCGTAAGGAAGGTCGCGGTTGAAGGCGTCCACCACGTAGTCGCGGTAACGCCACCGGCCTTCCGCAACCTTGATGATGGTGAAGTCGTTGTCCACCCCGTGCACGTCCGCGTAGCCCGCGGCGTCGAGCCAGTGCCGCGCCCACCGCCCGCCGAACTGCGGCGAGGCCAGCAGGCGCTCCACAAGCCGTTCATACGCGTCGGCCCCCGTGTCCGCCAGGAATTCAGCCTGCAATTCCAGCGACGGTGGAAGGCCGGTGAGGTCGAGTGAAATGCGGCGCAAGAGCGCGGCCCGATCCGCGTCGGGTGAAAACGCGAGCTTTCTGGATTCAAGCCTCGCGAGCACGAAGGCATCCACGGGTGTTCGCACACGTGTGCTGCTCTTGATGCGCGGCGGCGTCGCGGCTGCGAGTTCGCGAAATGCCCAATGGCCTGACGGGACAGATGCGGCAGCGGGTCGCCCGCCCTCCTTCTGCGCAGCGGAGGCGCCGATGGCGAACAGGGCCATCAGCAGGCAGGGCAAAGGGCGCGGGCCGCGTCGGCGGTGCATAGACTGTGCTCGCAAATCTAGGCGCGCGCCCGCGGTCGAACAAGCGGCTTTTGACCGCGCCGCGGGCACCCGCTGCGCGATCACCTTGGTCCGGTCAGATACTTGTCGTGAAACGCCCGGATGGCCTCGGCAAGCGACTGCGCGGTGGCTTCGCGCTTTTTCTCGTTCGTCCGAAAGGCCCCGCCGAACTCGAGCTGGATGGCGTCCACGCCGTTGGTGCGATGGCTGCCGTAGGTGCGGACGATGTAGCCGCCGCTGTAGGACCGGTGCTCCGGTGGGTCGCCGGGAGGCGTGTTCGCCGGAGAAACTTCGATGCCTCTCGCCGCGAGTTGCCCGGGCACGCTGTGTTCGCCGCCGACCGCGGGCGCGCCATGCTTCTCGATCATCCGCATGACCGTCGTTCCGTTTTGCGTGCCCCGATAGACGGTGTTGGAGCTGGCGGCCTGGCCGTGGATGTCGAGCAGCAACGCGCCGCGCGGGAAGCGCAAACGCAGCTCATCCACGAATTCGCGAACGGTCGAGTGGAACGCGGCATGAACGGCCTTTGCGCTTTCGTGCTCGACGCCCTCGGCCTCGGGGCGGTTCGCATCCACGAACT